>HBJMC02800__coassemble_238_pt1 | contig 25983 bp, 23 predicted proteins | sample HBJMC02800__metabat2_high_PE_027 | metagenome-assembled genome bin HBJMC02800
GGTAGGCGCAGTTTTGCGGTAGTATTTACGTTGTAATCGTAGTAGTAGACATCCAGCGGCGTGTGCAGCCATTCGGTGTAGAGCGTGCCGTTTTCGCCGTGGATGGACAGTACATAGTAGTACTCGGAGCCATCGGTGCCCGCGGTGCGTTCCGGGTTATATACGACCTTGTGCATCGTATAGAGGTACCTGCCGTCGAAGGCGCAGTCGTCCAGCGACCACTCATAGGTGAAGCGCTCCAGGTCCATGTCCATCCACTCAGGGGCCGTGGGCAGGCCCGCTTCTGCGGTGAAGACGGGGGTATAGCGGCCGTCCTCGTACAGCGCGCAGACGAGGGTTTGATAGTAGTCGAACACCGCCCAGTCCTCGTCCTGATATATGTCTGTCGGCAGATATGAGTCTGCGCCGGATGTGAGCAGCACGCGCTGCTTTTGCTCACCCGTGACGGCGTCTATCGTGGTGAGGTATGAGTCCTCGCCCTCGTATGTGAAGAGCAGGACGTATTTGCCGTCGTGGCTCAGCTCCAGTTCTGCGCCGTCCCAGCCGTCCTGGCCCAGGGGGAAGACGTTCTCCACCGTGGAGAGGTCGCACCGGACTTCAAAGCTTTCGTTCCACCAGCCGGGGGATGAGGTGTCCGTCTGCGGCGTGCACCTCATGCGCCAGACGCCCCAGTTGCCGCCGGGGAGCTGCGAGCCGTCAAGGAGTTCACGTGTCCCCTCACGGCGCACGTCGAAGACAAAGTACATCCAGCCGTCCGGGGCGAACACGCTGTCGCTGTCAAAGGACAGGGCGCCGTCAGTCTCGTCGTAGACGGAGAAGTAGTTGGTGTCGTACAACGGGTTGCTGTTGTGACTCAGGCGCGCGCGCACCGTCATCCAGTCCGGCACGGGGATGCGGAAAAGTTCCTCCAGCGCGGCGGTGTCCAGGCCGTTTATCAGCCTCGTCTCGGCCGTGACGGGCAGGTAGCTGGTGAACTGCGAGAGGGGATAGGATATCGAGGTCTCGCCGCTGAGCGCGCTGTCTGCGAGGAAGGTGGAGTATATCCCGGCAATCAGGGGTGCGTCGAAGTCCGGCGTGGTAATGCTGCTCCAGCTTATCTGATAGTCGCTCACCGTGCGCAGCCCTATGTAAGCCGGCATGTTGTACGTATACAGGTTTACAAAGGGCAGAGACCAGCTGGCGGAGGCCGTGCTGGCGCCGGATGCGGGGTCGTACAGCAGGTCCCAGGTCAGGTGGTGCGCAAGCTCCGAGGTTAACTGGACGCTCACCCCGTTGCTGTCGGCCCTCTCGCCGACGGTGATCTCGCCGGCTGCGCAGTAATCGTCCGCCTGAGAGGCCAGCAGGGCCGTGCCCGTCACCAGGACGCCTGCTGCGAGTATGAAGATGAGGAAAAAGGCGTATGCAATGCGTTTCATCTATGCCGTCTCCTTTCTTGCGCTGATATCAAAGGTACACTCGGCGTCCACTCCGGCATACATGCCGCCCGGGAACTGCTCGCAGTAGACGAGCCCGCCGTCCTCGAATACGCACAGCCGCGCGTCGCAGGAGCTGTTGTCCCAGTCCAGATAGGCCACGCGCTCGCCGTCCCAGGCAAAGGCGCGCCGGTCGGGGTAATAGTTCGCCGCGGCGGGGAGGCCGTCCGGGGCGCCGGACTGCTGCCGGGGGCAGAAGAGGGCCTCGCGCACGAATTCGCCGCCGCTCTCCACGGCCACGGCGGCAAACTCGTATTCCGTGCAGATGGCCACCCCGCCGTCAAAAACGCAGTCGGAGTAGGTGTAAAAGTCCGTATCCGAGCGCATGGTGATACTGAAAGTGTTGTAGCCGGGATTCAGCAGCAGCACCGAGAACAGGGAGCTGTCCTCAGGCGCGGCCAGGCTGAAGACATCCAGCAGGGTGAACTCACTGTCGTAGCTGTACTCGTCTGGCTGGTCGCGGAACGGCAGCCGGTTTAAAGGTCTGTCAGCCTCCATGAGGGGCAGGCCGGATATGCCGGAGGAGACAAAGTGCAGCGGGAGGCAGTCTGTGTAACTGCCCAGCGGCGCAGACGCGGTTTTGGAGCCCTCGCTGCCGCCAATTTGGGCGGCCAGACCGTCATAGATGTCCTGCGCGAAGGGCAGGGGGATCTCCGTGGTATGCCGCGTGCCGCTGCTCCAGCTCTCCGAGTAGTCCAGGTCCGTGTCCTTGAGGGCGATGGAGGGCGGCGGCTCCGGGACGGGGGGCGGTATCGGCCATGGACCAGCCGGGGCCGGAATCCGCGGAGAGGTACCCGGCGTTGATGAGCAGATGCCCGTCCACGACGGCCCGCTGCGTGACGGAGAAGCTTTCGGCGTAGCTCCTGTCCCCGGCGAGCACCTCGCCGGAGACGGCGCAGCCGTCACGCCCCGCCGCCAGATAAACACCCCCACCGGCGAAAACAGCCAGCGCGAGGACAAATACGGCGAAAAATGCCGCGGCTTTTGGGTATCTCATTGCTCCTCATCTCCCGTTATTGCAAGCGACCAGTCGCTTGACAGCTCTGCGGCGTGGTTCTCCCGGCCGTAGTACGAGGTGGCCGGGTCAGTGATCAGCTCGGCGTAGCACATGCCGCCGGAGTCATAGGCCGTCAGAACGCAGACGCGACGGTAGTCTTTGGCGCTCTCGCCTGTGATGGTGAACTGACGGAGCAGCCAGACGCGCCCGCCATGATAGGCGCAGCCGGCTTCGGCGTTGGGCAGGACGTGTCCGCCGAGGCGGGAGAAAGGCGCATAGAGCGCGGAATCGCCGGTTTCGGTGCGCAGGGCCTCGGTGAAGTCAGGGCCGGACTGCGTGAGCGCGGCGGCCAGGTCCCCGCTGCGGAACACTGCCCAGCCCGGGCCGGACGAGCAGGACGGCAGCTCATCCGCGCCGCTGCCGGCGGGGAAGAGCACGCTCCGCCGCAGGCGCGCGCCGCTGGCCGCGTCAAGGACGCTGAGCCAGATGCCGTCCGCCTCGCGCGTGGTGAGCAGGACATACTCGCCGTCGCCGCTCAGGCCGAGGGATGCGCCGTCCCAGTCCTGCCCGGGGGTGAAGACCGCCTCCAGCGTGGCCATGTCGGGCACCGCCCTCACGTCTTCGTTCCACCAGCCGGGGGAGGAGGTATCCGTGCCGGGGGCAGGCGTACACTGCACGCGCCAGACGCCCCAGCCGCCGCCGGGCAGCAGGGCGCCGTCCGGGCGTTCCCCATCAATGGCGGCGTCGAGCGTGAAGTACAGATAGCCGTCGGGGGCGAAGACGCTGTCCGCGTACACGCGGAAGGCCATGACCGTGCTGTCGGCGGGCCTGATGCTGAACCGGCAGTACCGGCCGAGATCCACGCAGGACGCTATCACGTCCATGCCGTCTGCGGCGGGCACGCGGAAGCGGCCGGCCAGGGCCTCGCGCATGGCCGTCTCAGCCTCCGCGTCAAGGCAGTTCGTGAAGGTCAGGGGCAGCGGCACGCTGTCCGTAAAGCTGTCCAGAGAGAAAACGGCGCTCTCTACACCCAGGTCCGTGAGCGCTGCATATATCTCCCCGGCCGTGCCGCCGGGCACGTCCTCTTCGCCGCGTATCTCCCAGCTCGCGCCGAAGGGTTCGGAGTACGTGCCGAGGCCCGGCGCGGGGCTGGGGGCGGCTGCGGCGTCGGAAATCGTCCAGGCGTTCTGCGCCGACACGGCCGCGCCCCCGGCGCTGTACTGCGCGGACCAGGCCATGTGCCCAGAGAGCACGGTGCGTTCGCGCACGGCAACGCCGGCGGCGTCCGCCCTGTCGCCGAGCAGCAGCTCGCCCCTCAGGTCGCAGGCGTCACGGGTGAGATACGCCGATGCGCCGCCCAGAGCGCCCAGCGCGAGGAGAAAGAGAAGCATGAATGCCGCCGCGCGCCTCATGATACCGCCTCCGTTTCGGTGCGCTTGAAGTCATAGTCCGTCTGCTGCCGGTGGCTGCCGTACATGCCCGCCAGCGGCGGGGTTATCCACTCGGCGTATATGCACTCGCCTTCCGCGCTGTACAGCGTGAGGCGGAGATAGTCCTCAGACCGCTCCGAGATGTAAAGGCCGCTCTCAAGTATGGCAAGGTTTCCGCCGCGCGCCTCGAAGTCCAGCGTGTTGATGCTGCAGCTGCCGTCACGCTGCCCGGGCATGGGCGCCTGCGCGAGGCTTATCGTCTGCGCCCGGCCGTACAGCCCGTCCTGCTCCAGCGCGTAGAGCACCCGCGAGCCGCTTGCCAGCGCGTAGCCGCCGTCAAAAGCGCTGAAGCTGTCCCAGTCAAGCCACACGTCGAGGATATAATCCTCCGGGCCGGAGAGGAGCTCCATTTGCTGCACCGTATCGCCGCTGGCGAGGTCTATGACGGTGAGCGTCAGCGCCTCCCCGGCGGTGAAGAGCAGCAGCCGGGTGCCGTCATAGCTCAGGCCCAGGGCCGCGCCGCCCCAGCTGTCACCCAGAGGGTAGATGTTCTCCACGGCGGAGAAGTCCGGCGCCACCTCATAGCCGCCCGAGGCCCACCAGCGCTCGCCGTCCGGGGCCCCGTCCGCAAAGGAGCAGGGGATGCGGTACACGCCCCAGCCGCCGCCTGGCAGGGCGGAGCCGTCTGCCAGCGCGGCGGGGCTGCTGTGTGTCGCCTTGGTGCGCACGTCGAGCACGAGGTAGAGGCAGCCGTCCGCGGCGAAGACGCAGTCGGAGCTGACGTCGTAGGTCTCACCCGAAGAGGCCCAGAGCTTGAAGGTGCTGGCGGTGGAGTTCAGGGACAGGTAGGCGTCAAAATACGCCTTTTCGCCTATGGGCAGGCCGAATACGTCCAGCGGCACCCTGCCGTAGGCGTAGTCCCCGCCCGACGGGGCGCTGATGCTCAGGCCCTGGCAGGCGAAACGCAGCGGCACGCTGTCCATGTAGCCGCCGATGGACAGCTTGACGCGCCTCTGCCCGGGCGCGCCGCCGAGCGTATCATATATGCCGTCGAGGATGCCCTGCGCAAAGGGGAGGCCGGCGGTGTGCCGGTCGAGGCCGTACCAGCGCTCGCTGTACTCAAAGCCCACGCCCTCCAGCGTCAGCGAGGGAGGGGCGGCCTCCTCGCCGATTTCACGCCGGGCCAGGCTCCAGGAGGCGCCCGTCTCCGCCCCGCCGCTCCCGGCGTCGTAATCCGTCTGCCAGTCCAGATGCCGGGAGAGTACGGTCTCCTGGGTGAGGCCAAGGCCCGATGCGTCACCGCGTTCGCCGAGGTATACCTCGCCCGTCAGGGTGTAAGCGCGCGCCGCCGCCCACAGGTATATGCCGCCGGACACGAACACGCCCAGGGCGAATATGAAAATCAGCGCGAACGCCAAACCGCGGCGTCTCATGACAGCATCCTCCTCCCGGTTAATCGTCAGGCCGCAAATCCGGCCGTGAAATCCACTGAAAAACTGTGCTCCGGCGAGCCATAGTAATAATAGTGCAGCTGGCTCTCGAGCCACTCGCAGTACTCCAGCCCGCCGGGGCCGAACACGCTCAGCCGCTCTGCCACTGTGCCGTCTCCGTCCGCGCCCGACGCGGCGTCCTGCGCGCCCACGTGCTCCAGCACCAGCAGCCGTTTGCCGTCCGAGACCATGGCGCCGTAGTCCCACAGATAGGTGGAGCCTCCGGCGTCCTCGGAGTAACATTCGGGTACGGGCAGGGCCGTCAGGTCCGCCGACATGGCCAGCGAGTACTCCCCGCCCTGCCCGGCGAGCACCAGGGCGCGGCCCTCGGTCAGCAGCACCTCGCTCCCGGCGCCGCTGTACTGTACGAACCGCTGCACGGCCTGGGCCAGGCCGCCGCCGGGACAGAGTTCTTCCTCCTGTGCCAGGGCGAGCCGCTGCAGGTTTTCGCCCGTGGCCGTGTCGATAACGGTGAGGTAAAGGGTGCCGGACTCGGCCGTCAGGAGCAGCAGTTTGGTGCCGTCGTAGCTCAGGCAGAGCTTGACGGCGTCCACCCCGGTGCCTATGGGGCTGACGAGCTCCACCGCGTCCAGGTCCGCTGAGAGCCTGACCCTCCCGGCCCACCAGCGCTCGCCGCTGTCGGAGCCGGTGACCTCGCAGGGGATGCGCCATACGCCCCAGCTCCCGCCGGGCAGGCTCGAGCCGTCGAGCAGCTCTCCGTCCGCGCCGTGAGCGGTGAAGGCCAGGTAGAGGTTCCCGTCCGCGGCGAGCACGCTGCTGCCGTCAATATCGTAGGGGTATTCGAGCAAGCGGAATTCTGCCGTGCCCATGGAGCCCGATGCATCCGTGCTGCTGTAAGTCACCCGGCAGGGCAGGTCATACGGCATGGGCAGGGGGAAGACATCGGACAGATCGATTCCCGCCGCGGCTTCCTCCCGGCCGATGTCGATGTCGGAGTCCACGCGCGCTACTATGGGCAGGCGGTCCGTGTAGTCGTTCAGGAGCAGCTCGGTGGCGTGCTCCCCGTCTCTGGCGGAGGCAGAGGCGGCTATGCCGTCCGCGATTTCCTGCACCACCGGTATGTCGTACAGCCGGATCACGCTCCGGCCGCTGTCATAGCTGATGGTCATGCCGGATGTCATAGACCCGATGCTGATGGCAGGAGGCCGTGCGGCGGTGCGGCGCAGCTCGGGCAGGGACCAGCCCGCCTGCGTCACATGCGAGGCCGCGGCGGGGGAGTAGCTGACCTCCCAGTTGGGGTGGCCGTCAATGAGCACGCTCTGCCTGACCTCGACGCCGGAGGCCATGGCGCGCTCGCCGTACAGCACTTCGCCGGTGATCTCTAGGTCGTTGCGGTGCGCGTGCATATATATTGACCCGCCCGCCATAAGGCAGGACGCTAGGACAAACAGCGCCGTGAATGCGGCGGCAATGCGTTTCATGGCCATACCTCCTTCAGGTTTATGGTACGTCGCGGATGCGCGTGGCGTCGGTCAGGTTGCCGAAGTGGTCGGGGACGGAAAGGCGCTCGCCGTATATCAGCCCGTCAGCGCTGAAGACATTGAGCAGCAGCACTTTGCCGCAGTCCGTGAGTACGGCCATGCGTTCGCCGTCAAAGACGCAGTCGAGGCCGTAAGCGACGCCGCAGTCAGCGCCGGCCAGGGCGTCCGCCGTGAAGCACAGCTCGTAGAGGCCGTCTGCATAGTTCAGCGCGGCCGCCGCGCGCCCGCCGAGGACGAAGACGGCCCGGCCCTCCGTGAGAAAGCACTGCATGGCGCCGTCATCAAAGCAGGGCTCGACGCCTATGCCGCCGAGCATCGCGGCGGGGAATAGCTCAAAGAGCTGCGTCTGTTCGCCGCTGGCGGCGCCGCGCTCAACCGTGAAGACCAGCAGGCGACTGCCGTCGCAGCTCAGGTCCAGCGTCACATCCTCCCAGCCGTCGGGCAGAAGGCAGACACTCTCCAGGGCGCCGGTGTCGGCCCCCGCCCTGAATTGACCGCTGAGCCACCACGGCTGCCGCTCTCCTCAGGCGTCAAATACGCCGTGCAGGGGAAGCGTCATATGCTCCAGCCGCCGCCGGGGAGGCCGCTGCCGTCCGGGTGGGAGCCGTCCGCACCGGTGACGGCGAAGGAAAAATACATGTACCCCTCGGGTGTGAAGACATAGTCGCTTCCGGCACCGCCGGCGCCGCAGGCCTCGGTCAGCAGCAGCTGGAGCTGGCCGTCCGGGCCGTATGGGGTTACGGTGTAGTAACTGCCCGCGGGCACGCTGACCTCGAAGCTGGAGCCAAAGGGGTTGGCGCTGTACGGCGGGAGCGACTGCACGTCGATAATCTGGCTGAGGGACACATCCGTGCGGTAGGTGTCAATGTAGTCGGCGAGGTCTATGACCGTCTCAGCCGGACCGCCGGACTCGTATTCAGCCAGTACGGCGGAGGCTATGGCGCGTTCAACCGCACCGCGGGGCTGCTGCGTGTCTATTGTCCAGGGGCGGTCCACATTTTCAAAGCTGAAGAATACGCCGGGACGCGGAGACAGCGTGAAGGTGTCGCAGCCTGCCAGGTTCCAGCGCCCCTCGGACGTGCCCTCGCCGGAACCGCAGTCCCAGACGAGCGTCCAGACGGCGTGGTCAGCGAGCACGCTCTCGCGCTCTCGCGGCTGCCGTAAACGGTCTCGCTGCTGAAGGCGTAGCTCTCCGCCGTCGATGAGATGTACACCCCGGCCCCGGCGCAGAAAACCAGCGCCAGCGCGGCGAGGAGCAGGAAAACCTGCGAGCGTTTTGTCATGTCAGGGCCTCCTTCCGGTGAGGGTGAGACGGCATGCCTCGTCCAGCCAGACGGTGCGGCGGCTGTCTTGCTGCGGGGGAAGGAAGATGTAGGTCTCAGGGCGCACCGGCGCCAGCCACTCGGCGTACTCGGCTCCGCCGCTGCCGAAGACGGCCAGGGCATGGGTGCGGTAAAGATCCCCGGCGGAGAGTTCCGGCAGGCTGCACGTCACGCTGTAGAGCACGGCCATGCGCTCGCCGTCCGTGATGAAGTCCACGGCATTGGCGTCGGCCCAGGCGTCGGCGGAGTCCGGGAACCAGTCCGGCACGGCCTCCAGCCGGGTGTCCGCCGTGAACAGCTGCCGGTATTCGCCGTCAGAGTACGCGCAGGCCGCGGCGATGCCGTCACGCTGCGCCGTGGGGCGCAGCACGAACACGGAACCGGCTCCGGAGTGGAACCCGCTCAGGCTTGCGGCCATGCCCAGATATCTCCCCGCCGTCTCCTCCGGCGTGAAGAGCCGCAGCCGCTGGACAAACGCGCCGGTGGCGGCGTCCAGCACCGTGAGGAACAGGCCGCCATCCTCGCGGGTGTAGAGCAGCAGGCGCTCGCCGTCATAGCTCAGGTCAAGTTTGGCCTCGTACCAGTCCGCGCCGGGGATGAACACGTTCTCGATATTCTCAAAGCTGCACTCGCCGGTGAAGTCCTCCTGCGCCCACCAGCGCTCTGCCGAGGTGTCCGCGTCCGGCGTGCATCTCACGCGGAACACGCCCCAGTCCCCGCCGGGTAGCAGGGAGCCGTCTAGCCTCTCGCCGCTGCTCTCAAGGCGCAGGTCGAGGACAAAGTAGAGCCAGTCGTCCGGGGCGAAGACGCTGCTGGAGTCCACGTTGAGGTTATATTCTCCGCTCAGATACTCGGCCGAGAATTCGCGTGGGTTATATTGCCCCCTGGGCATGTACTGCACGGTCAGCTCGATTTCGCCGGGCAGGGGCACGCACAGGGCGCCGTAGACCTCCGTGCTGTCCTCGCCGTTGAGGCGGCTGCCGGTGAGAAGCAGCGGGACGCAGCGGGTGTAATCGTTGAGCGCCGCTTTGCCGGAGACGGCGTCGTTTCCGGGGCCCTGCGGCAGCAGGTCGGAGAAGATCTCCGCGAACACGGGGTCTGCGGGCGGCGCGCCGCCGGAGGAGTAGGCCGAATAATATGCAGTCGCGTGCAGGGAGGGGCCGCGCGCCGTGCGCGAGGCGCCGGTGCGCTCCGACGGCCAGCTGACGCCGGTGCCGGATATGCCCGAGGCGGGGTCATAGGCCGTATCGAGCACCAGATGTGCGTTCACCACGGACGTGAGCTCCAGGCCGAAGCCCTCCGCCGCTTCGCGGCTGCCGTAAACGGTCTCGGCGCTCAGGCTGCGCGCGGCGGCGCACGAGTACAGTGCGGCCCCGCCGGACACGGCAAAGGCCAGCGCCAGCGCGGCGAGGAGCAGGAAACATTTGGCGCGTCTCATGGCGTGACCTCCCTTGGTTCCGCGCTAAGCGTCAGGGCGCGTTCGGCGAAGGGCTGCTGGCGGAGCAAGGCGGGGAGCCATTCGCAGAAGACGAGCTCGCCGTCCTCGTACACGCTCAGGCGCGAGTAGTACTGGTAGCGCATGCCGTGGTCCGGCAGCCAGTCGCCGTAATCGAGTATGGCCAGGCGGTGTCCGTCCCAGGCGCACATCTCCCGCGTAAAGTGGCGGAACGTATTGCTGCCGGCACATGCGCTGCCCGGCTCGGGCAGATCGCGTTCGTCGAAAGCGCAGACGGCGTAATACCGTCCGTCCGCGTCTGTCGCCGCGGCGGCCGTGACCTGGCCCGCGTCCAGCACGACGCAGCCGTCGAGCACCTCGGCCGTGCCGTCGTAGAGGCTGTACGCATCCGACGGAGCGGCGAGGAGCAGCTCCTGCGCTGCGCCGCCGCGCGATAGGACGTGCAGCCGCAGCCCGCCGGGGCCCGAGGTGAAGAGCAGTGGGCGGGAATCGCAGCCTGCGGTGAGCAGCGCGCCGTTCCACTCGCAGTCTGCGGAGCAGTACGTTTCGAGCGTCGCGAAGTCGGCGTAGAGCATGGCGTCATATTTGTACGTGAGGTATGTGTAGGGGAAGTCCTCGGGGCCTATCCGCGCGAGCTTCATGCGAAAGACGGTCAGAGTGTTCGGCACGGGCTCCGCCGGCGCGCTGTCGAGCAGACCCGTCACCCAGACAGTGAAGTAGACCGAGTCGTCCGTGAAGGCGGCCCGCGCGTACGCCTCGCGGTCGTCCGCCGGGGCAAAGGAGGCGCTGCCGCCGTCCGGGCCGGCCTCTATGCTGACGTCGAGCAGCAGCTCCGCCGGGAGCGGGGCGTTGAGCTCTTCGCGGGACGTGTAGTTTGCAAGGAAGAGCCCGTTCAGGCCGCTGAGCCGCACGGGCGTCGTGTCCGTGTAGTCGTTGAGCAGGACGCGGCCCGAAAAGCTGCCCTCTCCGCCGGGGAAGGAGGAGACGATGTCGGAGTATATCTCCCGTTCCCAGGGCTCGAAGGCGTCAAAGTCAGGCTCCGGGCCCTCCCACGTGAGGACGCCGCTTGTGAGCCGCACGGCCTCCGCGCCCAGCGCCGGGTCGCCCCAGGTCACCGGCACGGAGCCGTCGTAACCGGAAATCAGACCTCCGTCCGAGCGCGACTCGCCGCTGCCTGCGTCATAGCTGGCCGAGAATTCCACGCGCGAATACAGCACGTCGCGCTCGTGCACGGTGATGCCCTCCGCGGCGGAGCGCTCACCGACAAGCACTTCCCCGGCGAGGTCAACAGCACCGAACTGGGCGTTGACGTATATGCTGGCTCCCGCGAAGAACACCAGGGCGACAGCGGCGAGCAATAAGAAGGAGCGGGACCGGAATTTCATGGCGTCACCTCCGCGGTGAAACCGGCGTCAGGATATGTGGCCACCCAGTCCATTATGCTCCAGCTGTTTATGCCGGACTCCAGCCACTCGCAGCAGAGGAGTTCGCCACCGGGGCCGAACACGCTCAGACGCTGCCAGCCCGGCCGCAGGGCGCCGTCGCCGTACAGGTGCCCGTCCTGGAGCAGAACAATCCGCTCGCCGTCGGTGGCCAGCTGGACTATGCTGCCGAATACGTCCCACTCCGGGCCGGAGTAACGCTCCGGCACGGGCAGCCCGGCCAGGTCGGCCGTGAGGGCCGGGGCGTACTCTCCGCCGCTCTCCGTGAGCGCGATGGCCGTGTCAGCCACCAGGACGACGTGGCTGTCCGCGCCGGGCCAGCTCTCCAGCAGGTCCACGGCCTCGGCAAAGTCCTGTCCGTAACTGTCGCTCAAACCGTCCTCGTCTATGAGCGGCAGCCGCTGGGTTAGCCGGCCGTCGAGGCTGAGGACATTCAGGTACAGCGTACCCTCCTCGGCCGTGAAGAGCAGCAGCCGGCTGCCGTCGCCGCTCAGCGCAAGCTTCATGCCGTCAGCGCCGCCGGAGACGGGGTACACAAGCTGCGCCCGCGCAGGGTCAGCCGTCACACGGCTGATTCCGTCGTCCTCGCCGCAGGGGATGCGGTATACGCCCCAGCTCCCGCCGGGCAGAAGCGCGTCCTCGAGCGGCTCGCCGTCCGGGCCGTATACGGTGAGGAGCATATAGATATCCCCGCCGGCGTAGACGCTGGAGCTACTCACGCGGCAGCCGTACCCCTCCGGCACGCTCAGCTCGAGCCTGGCCCTGTCTTCGCTGTATTCAAGATATGCGTCAACGGGGTATTCCCAGTCCAGAAGCACGGGGAAGCAGTCTGACAGGTCGATGCGGCCAAAGAGGTCGCCTTCACGGCCGAGGTCGGCAGAGGCGGAAAAATCGAGCGGAAGATATTCGGTGAGGTCGTTGAGGTACACGCGCTTTGTCACTTCGCCGTGCCCGTCCAGCCCGGACGCTAGGGCCTGGTATATGTCGTCGATAATGCCGTCGTAGAACTCGGCATCCACGGGCAGGGATTTGCTGTAAAAACCGCCTCGCACCCCGGCAACGGTGCAGTAGAGGTAGGTGTCAACGGGCCCCTGAAAGCGCAGCGGCTCCGCCGTCCAGCGCACGTCCGTATCCGTCTCGCCGGTGAGGGCGTCAAACTCCATATCCCACGACAGGTGGTCTTCCAGCACTGCGAGCTCGCTCACCGTTACGCCATCCGCCGCCTCGCGGCTGCCGTACAGCAGCTCGCTGCTGAAGCCGAGCGAGTCGGCGTCCGCGCGCAGGTATATATTAGCACCCAGGCAGAGCGCGAGGGCCAGCACGGCCAGGGCGATGAAGGCCCGGAACCGGCCCTTCATGTCTCGTCCCCGCCGCCGAGCTCGTCAATGGCCCGGGAGATGCGGTCGGCGCGGTAATTCCAGGCGCTCTTTACGTAGTCAATCAGGCTCTCGCCGCGCTCTTCGAGCTCGGACATGGACACGTCGCCGGTGATGCATCCCTTGTGGATGAGCACGGCGCGGCCGATGAAGCCGCTGACCTCCTCCAGCAGATGGGTCGAGAGCAGCACGGTCTCGCCCTCGGTGAGGATGCCGAGCAGCACCTTGTAGAAGTCCTCGCGGTTGAAGATGTCGTTGCCGGCAAAGGGTTCGTCCATGAGGATGTAATCGGCGCCCTGGCTGAGCGCCAGCACGACCTCAAACTGGTTCTTCTGGCCGGTGGAGAGGCTGCGCGCCGCCCCGGACATGGGTATGGCGAAGAAGTCCATCAGCACGTCGAAGCGCTTGCGGTTGAACTTGGGGAAGTGCTCGGCGTAAAACTGCGCGTGGCCCTTCGGCGAGAGGTCGGGGAAGAAGCTGTGTTCGCTGGTGGCGAAGGCGATGCGCTCCAGGTTGGCGTGCGTGATGGGCTCGCCGTCGAGCGTTATGCGGCCCTGATAGCGCAGGAACCCGAGTATGCACTTCATCAGCGTGGTCTTGCCGGCACCGTTTTCGCCGAAGAGGCCCACGAGCTCCCCGCTGGGCAGGGACAGGCTCACGTTGTTCAGCGCGAGCTTGGAGTTATATTTCTTGCTGACGTTTTTTATCTCAAGCATTTTAATGCCCCCTAGTGAGTCAAGAGATGTATGAGCTCCTCCCAGGCGCCGGGCGGTATATATTCCGCCGGCACGGCGCGCATGTAGCCCGCGCCCAGGACCAGAGCCAGCCCGCGCCAGAGCAGCTGGCAGGCCAGCAGTCCCAGCACCGGTATGGTGCAGCAACGCACGACGGGCTCAAGGCGGCGGCGCAGCCTGCGCATGGTGTATATGGCACGGCTGCCGCCGCGGTAGAGATAGGAGAGATAGCGGAAGAACATCCATACAAAGGCTGCGCTCGCCACGCCGAAGGCTATGACGCCCGGCGTGAGCATCTCCACACAGCCGGGGAAGTGTTCAAAACTGTGGCTGTTGACCATGCTGTACCGCGCGTTCATAAAGGCCGTGACGTAGCCCAGGAGCAGCACGGCGGCCGCGCAGGAGACGAAAATGGCGGCGAGTCCGAGCTCGCGGCGCAGGCTGAATCCGGGCGGGACCAGGCGGTCAGTTCTGTCCAAGCTGCTCACCCCCGGCGGCGTCGTAGTCGGAAACACCGTCGTCGTCCTGCTCGCGGCTGTGTATGGAGATGAGCATACAGGCCAGCGATATGGCGCAGACCGCCGCTATGAGCGCCTCGTACGTGTATTCGCCCACGGGGGCGAACACCGCGTCCGTGAACCAGGCCAGGGCCAGCAGCACGAAAGGCGAGAGCGCCAGCTTCCCGCGCCGGGAGATGAAGCCGGAGTAGGCCGTGGAGCAGCCGAGCGTGAAGAGTACGGCGGCCATGCGGATATAGACCGGCCAGTCGCCGAGGGGGAACATGGCGTGCGTGGGCGTGCTGGTGACCATGGCGACCAGCAGCGACATGTTCCCGGCGCTGCCGTAGCCGTTATTCTGCAGCCAGAGCCCGTAGAAGAGGCATACCGCGCCCTGCACCATCAGGAAGATGAAGAGCGCCATACCGGCCGCCGCGCCCTGCCAGAGGAAGGCCGTGCGCTCGCTCACGCGCAGGCGGCGCAGCGTGTAGCCGGGCTGGACGCCGCTGCGCTCGCGCAGGGGCAGCATCAGCAGCACGGCCAGCAGCGTGACACCTATTTTGACCACTATGCCCGCGGCGTCAAAGAACCCGCCGCCGAAGCCGCCGTAGCCGGCTATGGCCTCGTCCAGCGCGCTGTGCAGGCGCCAGAAGGTGGCCGCCGCGCCCAGTACGGACACCAGCAGCGTGGGCCAGAGCATGTATCTGGACATGAATACGAATACGGAAAGGTGTTTTTTCATTGGTCTTTGTCCTCCTCCCAGGCCCGGCTTATGAGCCGTATGGCCTCCTCGAGCGTTACGCCCATTTGCTTTAGCTGCAGCGCCGCCGCGGCGGCGCCCTCGACGACCAGCTCGCCCCTGAGCTCGTCGCGCTTTTCCGGTGTGTATATCACGAAGCTCTTCGCGCCCGCGTGCGATACCAGTATGCCCTCCTCCTCGAGTATGCGGCAGGCCTTCTGCACCGTGTTGGGGTTTACACCCAGCAGGGCAGAGAGCATCCTCCGGCTGGGCAGCTCGTCCCCATCGGGTATCTCGCCCGCCACGATGCCGCGCTTGACGTAGGTCACAATCTGCTGGTATATGGGCGCGCTGCCCTCGGGCCTGAAGCCCTCAAACGAGACCAAGCTGACCACCTCCAAACTGTGTTACACGACTAATACACTTTCTAACCGTATTATACGCATAATACAGTTTGTTTGTCAACAGAAAAAGCGTGATGCCGCCGGTCCGAAAGGACCGGCGGCATCACGCGCCTGAAAACGGGCGGCGGCAGGAGGCGGTTTTTGCCTGGTGCGCGCCGGTATGAAGTTGCTTTGCGCGGGGCCTGTTCCCGGGCGGGCAGCTAGCGGGGCAGCTCCGGGTCGAGCCGGAGCACGATGGGACGGACGAGACGGAACAGTATATATCCGGCAAATCCGCCGGCCGTGTTCATGATCAGGTCCGTCACGTCGAAGGTGCGCCGGTTGGAGACCGCGCCCCAGCAGTAGAGCAGCTGTATGCTCTCGATGGCCAGGCTGGCCAGGAAGCTGAGGGCCGCCACCTTGATGAAGCCGCGCCGTTTCAGCGTGGGGAGCAGGAAACCCAGCGGCAGGAACATAACAAAGTTGAGTATAACGCCCCGCCTTGCCCCCAGGTAGCCGTGCTTTATATCGACGAAGGGCTCCAGGTTGACTTCATCGAGGAAGAGCGGGTTTGCGCCCGGGATGGCCAGCTGGAAGGGCATCAGCGTCACATACGCCACCATGCAGAGGTAGACGTACAGAAGCGTGAACCATACCCTGTAGCGCCTGTCGCGCTTTTGCAGGCGCAGGCGGTAGAGCAGCAGGTAGAACGCTGCGAGCAGGGCAAAATCAAACAGGATGTCGAACATAGCTTTTCCTTTCACGCGGGGAAATGTCCAATCATAGTAACACAAGCCCGGCGCGAGGTCAAGCGAATCACGAGGTGACGCTGCGTATGTCGTCCATGCTTCCGAGGACGAGCACATGCTCGGCGGCGCTGAACTTGTAGGCCGGGTCGAGCACAGGATGGAGCTTTTCATCGTCGGTGCGGGCGGCGATGAGGTTGAGGTTGTAGCGCGAGCGCAGGCCGACGTCGGCGACAGAGCGGCCCATCCACTCCGCCGGGGGCTCGATCTCGCAGATGGCGCAGCCCTCGCTGAGGCTGATGAAGTCGAAGATGCGCTCGCTCGATTCGCGCACGGCGATGCGCTCGGCGGCGTCGCGCTCCGGATAGATGATGTAGTCGGCCCCGCAGCGGCGCAGGAACTTGGCTTCCAGGTCGCGGTCAGCCTTGCTGTAGACGCGGGTGGCGCCCAGCTCCTTGAGCTGGTCGGTGATCTCCAGGCAGGCCTGGAAGGCCTGGTTTACGCAGACGAAGCAGGCGTCGAAACTGGGTACGTCGAAGCTCCTGAGCACGTCGATGTTCGTGCAATCGGCGACCTTGGCCTCCGTGACGTAGGGGAGCATGTCCTCCACCGCCTCGGCGTTCTGGTCAACTATCATGATTTCGCACTTGTTGCGGCAGAGGGCCTGGCAGAGATGGTGGCCAAAGGTGCCCATGCCGATGATGAGGAATGATTTCATCCTGACTGACCTCCGTTAACCTATTGTTACAGATTCCTCCGGGCAGCGCACGCGCGCGTGTGCCCGCCTTTCCAACAGGGCCATTGCAAACGAGAGGCTGCCCACCCGGCCCAGATACATGAGCAGAACTATGATTACCGCGGAAAAATCGCACAGATCCCGTGTGATTCCTGTGGTCATGCCCACCGTGCCCATGGCGGAGAAGACCTCGAAGAGCACGTCCGTGAGCTCGAAATCCTGCACCAGGCAGATGAGGAGCGCGCCTGTGAGGGCGAGGGAGAGGTTCATGAAGACCATCACGCCCGCCTGACGCATGTTGTCGCTGGAGATGCGGCGGCCGAAGATCTCCGGGTCGCGCTTGCCGCGCACGCCGGCTGCCAGGCCCACGGCCAGGACGGCCAGGGTAGTGGTCTTGACGCCGCCGGCCGTGGAGCCGGACGAGCCGCCGATGAACATGAGGATGATGGTCAGCAGCTTGCTGCCGGGCGAGAGCGCCGCGGTGTCCACGCTGTTGTAGCCCGCCGTGCGCGGAGTGACCGAGGAGAAGAAACTCACCAGCACCTGCTCGCCGAAGGTCATGTCCGCGTTCATGCGGTTGCGCTCCAGGAAGAAGAATATGACCGCGCCGCCGACGGTCAGCACTGCGCTGGTGACCAGCACCAGCTTGGTCTGCAGCTCGTAGCGCCGCCAGTTGAGCTTGTTGCGCTTGATGTCGTCCCAGACCAGGAAGCCCAGTCCGCCGATGGTGATGAGGGCCATTATGGTCACGCAGACCAGCGCGTCGTCGTAGTACGCGGTCAGCGAGGCGTAGTTGCCGATGATGTCGAAGCCGGCGTTGCAGAAGGCCGTGACCGAGTGGAAGATGCCGAACCAGAGGCCCTCCCAGAAGCCGCGCTCGGGGATGAAGCGGATGCACAGCAGCGCCGCGCCCACGCCCTCGAAGAGCAGCGTACCCCAGCCGATGGTGCCGGTTATCTCCGTGATGCGCCCGATGCCGGAGGAGCTTATCGAGGCCGCCATGACACCGCGCTCATGCATGCTCATGCGCCGCTTGACCAGCTTGGAGAAGAGCGTGGCGATGGTCATGAAGCCGAGGCCGCCGATCTGGATGAGCACCAGTACCACCGCCTGCCCGAAAAACGACCAGTGCGTGCCCGTATCCACCATGACGAGGCCGGTGACGCAGCTGGCGCTGGTTGCGGTGAAGAGGGAAGGAATAAAGCCCGTGACCTCCCCCGTTGCCGAAGAGACCGGCAGCATCAAAAGCAGCGTGCCGACCATGATGACAAGGAAGAAGCCAAGGGCTATCGTCTGGACTGATGTAAGCTGTTTGCCTTTCATACCACACACCCGGGACTTAAGCCGTCCCGTCAGGCTTGAAGTAGTGCGGCCATTATACCACAGGCGTGATAATATGCAATCAGCAATATATACAATTATTACAATGCAAAATTATGCTGTTTAACCAGAGACGTTCCTCCCGCGTGCCCGGGTGCGGCGCGGCCGGGGCGGTCACTGCCCGAGTCCGGCGTACGCCTCGCGCGGGCGCACGTCGCCCAGGGCGGTGACGGACAGCTGCCTGAAATCTATCAGCCTGCGCGCCAGCGACAGCACGTCGACGGCGGTGACGGCGCTGTAGCGCTCCAGCAGTTCGTCGACCTCCATGGCGCGGCCCAGCAGCAGCTCGCCCTGGCCGAGCCTGCGCATGCGCGCCAGGGTGCTCTCCAGGGCCAGGACGGCCCCGGACTCGGCCTGGGCGCGGGCCCGGTCCATCTCGGCCCGGGTGGGGCCGTCGTCCAGGAAGCGCAGCAGCTCGGCCACGATGGCCTCCAGGGCCCGTGGCTCGTTTTCGGCGCTGGTGGCAGCGCCGATGCCGAAGAGGCCCGTGTCCGCCCAGGTCATGTCAAAGGTCTCCAGGTCGTAGCACAGCCCCATCTCGTCGCGCAGACGGCGGTAGAGCCGGGAGCTGGCCGAGCCGCCCAGGATGGCGTTCATGATGCCCAGCGTGCAGCGCTCGCCGCTCTCATAGGTGATGCCCGGGAAGGCCAGCAGCAGCTGGTTCTGCTCCGTCGCGCGCTTTTCCACGGCAATGCCGGGCGTGTACCGGGACGGCTCCGCGGGTGCGGGCGCGGACGTGGGCAGCTGGGCGAGGCTGCCTGTGAGCCGCTCCAGGTCACGGTCGCGGAAATGCCCGGCGCAGGCCACGACGATGTTGGCGGGGACGTATTGCCGCGCCCTGAAAGACAGCAGCGTACCGCGGCTCATGGCCAGCACGCTCTCGCGCGAGCCGAGCACGGGCGCGCCCAGCGGGCCCGGGAAGCAGGTGCGCACCAGCAGCTCGTTGGCCACGTCGTCCGGCATGTCGTCGTACATGCGTATCTCGTCGAGGATGACGCCGCGCTCGGTGTCCATGTCGGCGCTGTCAAAGCGCGAGCGGAGGAACATGTCTCCCAGCAGCTCCGCGGCCGCGGCGAGGCTGGTGTCCAGCGCGCGGACGTAGTAGCTCGTGCAGTCGCGCGAGGTGTAGGCGTTTACCTCCGCGCCCAGGCCGTCCATGCGCTCGGCCAGCTCGGTGCCGGTATACTTATCGGTGCCCTTGAAGAGCATGTGTTCTATGAAATGTGCCGCACCGGCCTCATCCCCGCTCTCATACCGGGAGCCGGAGCGCACCCAGATGCCCAGCGAGGCGCTGCGCACCCCGTCCGCGTGGTCGAGCACCACGGTGACGCCGTTGGGCAGGACTCTTTTTTCGTACATTAAAACGCCAGCTTTCACGTATGTATCCGCACCGGTGCCGGCGCGGTGAAATTATCTGTCATATTCCCTTGTTGGCCCGCATATACTGATTGTATGCTGTTCATTCGGAGGTGACTGAAATGGATCGGGACATCGACGATCTCATATTTGGCAGTGCCGGCGCTGATGCTGATGCAAGCGACCGGTAAAAACCGCAGCCCGGCTCTCCGCCGGGCTGCTTTGCTGTTACTCCCAGGGTTCCCGGTAGTCCTGCCGCCCGTCCTCCCGGCCGAACCTGCTGCGGCTGTCATGCTGCGAGTCGATGGAGATGACGGCGAGGTAATATCCCGCTCTTGTGGTCTGTATATAGGGCGTCACATAGACGCTGGCAAAGGGGATGATAGTCAGCAGGTACCAGCCCAGGAAGGAGAGGTCGAGGATGAAGAGCTCGCCCTTGCGCCCGTACATCAGGCGCTTGCTCTCGCGGATGCAGTCCATGACGCGCATCTCCGGGTGTTCCAGCAGCAGGTAGATGGCCAGCCGGTACCTGTAAGCGGCGACGATGCCGGGGATTATGAACAGCAGGCTCCACAGGAAGACGAAGAGGCCCTCGAGCAGGTTCAGCGCGATGAGGCGGAGAAAATGCGAGAACCCGTCCACCAGGTTCCAGACGCTGTTTTCCTCCCGCCTTGCGGCGTGCAGGCAGAAGATGACCATGCCGGCGCCCAGCATGGCGCCCGCTACCTGCAGCAGGAACGCCAGCAGGTAGGCGAAAGGCTCCGTGTAGAGGCGCGTATAGTACTCCGGAGCGATATACAGCCACATGCGGCCCTCCTCCAGATCCAGCACGTAGTGCACCAGGTCAGAGGGGAAGAGCAGCCGGCCGTTGAGCTGGCTTATTATGAATGTGACCACGGCGTAGACCAGCGCCGTGAGATAGGGGCTGGTCCTGGACTGCCTCATGCACGCGCGGGCCTCGGCCTTCAGTGCGGCTCGGTTTATAATCATGTATCTCATCACCATCCCAAAATGCTGTGCCGGCCGTGTGCCGGCAATGGTATTATAACAGAAAGCGGGCGGATATGACAGAGGTTTTAAGCCCGCTGCAGCTCGCGCGTGTCAACCCGCTCCGGCCCGGGCGGGAAATCCGCCGGGGCATACGCCGCCGCGGCCGCAGCGCAGCCGGGGATGCCGGGGTAGAGCCGGTATTCAACCCCGGCGAAGGGGGAGACGATGACGCCGCTCTCGCGCCGGAAGCGCGTGTCCCTCAGGCTGCCGCTGCCGGTGAGCTTGAAGGCGGCCTCGCGCAGGCACCAGAGCTCGTGCAGCGTGAAGCAGCGCCGCTCGCTCTGGGACATCAGCCTCTCCGCAAAGGGGGCGTCCTTCTCCGAGATCAGCTGCACGTCGGCCCCGACGGGGCGGGAGGAGAGCGCGCAGAGGACAAAACCGCGCGTGTGGCTCAGTGAAAAGCATATGTCGGGGCGCGAGGGGAAATACGGCTTGCCGCCATCCAGGCCCGCCGATGGCAGCCCGCCGAGGCCGAAGTCACGGCGCAGCGCCCATGCCAGCAGCGACCAGGCCGCGGCGCTCTCCGCCGCGGGACGCCGGCCGGGCGCCAGCGCGCGCGAGGGGTCAAAGCCCGCGGTGCCGGCAAAGTAAATATGCATCGCGCTTTGCCACCTCCGATAGTGCATTTTCCCGAAATTGCGACGGGACACCACAAATTATACTACATCTAGTAATCTAAAGCTACCACATTTGCGAAGCTTGTGTTATAATGTTTTATACTGCCCAGGTTGTGCGGTAAAATCTGAAGATGTGAGGGGCGTGTGCACCATCAAGAAGATACTGGTACTTGAAGACGAGAGCGGCATACGCAGCTTTGTCGTTATAAATCTGCGCCGCAACGGCTATGAGCCGGTTGAGGCGGCGACGGGCGAGGAGGCGCTGGCTGCGCTGGCCTCGGACCCGGATATAAGCGTGGCCCTGCTGGACGTTATGCTGCCGGATATAGACGGCTTTGAAGTCTGCCGCCGCATACGCGCGTCCGGCTCCAAGATGGGCATCATCATGCTCACCGCGCTGGGCCAGGAGATGGACAAGGTCACCGGGCTCATGAACGGCGCGGACGACTACGTGACCAAGCCGTTTTCGCCCGCGGAGCTCATAGCGCGCGTGGACGCCCTCTGCCGCCGCATGGGCGCGGCCGAGGAGCCGGAGGAGCCGGAGATCGTCAGCGGCCCGTTCCTCCTCAACCCGCGCAACCGCACGCTGGACAAGAACGGCGAGCGCGTAAAGCTGACACAGACGGAGTACTCCATCATGAAGCTCTTTATGGAAAACCCGGGCAAGGCCCTCTCGCGCGAGGACATCCTCGAAAACGTCTGGGGGACGGACTACAAGGGCGAGCTCAAGATAGTGGACGTCAACATACGCCGCCTGCGCATAAAGATCGAGGACAACCCCACCTCTCCGGAGTATATAACCACCATCTGGGGCTACGGCTACAAGTGGGGTTCGTGATATGGAGGAGAAAAACACAAAACCGGCGCAGAATGCGCTCGTCCAGGCGCAGGATGGAGGCGGCGGGGAGCACGGCGCCGCGTCCCGACCCCTGGGCTTTATCAGGCGGCTCTTCTCCGATGAGCGGCCTGAATCGCTGCGGGGACTGAAGGGGGTCTGGCTCCTGGTCAGCTCCGTGGGCGCGGTGTGCGTCGTGCTGGCGCTGCTCTTCGCCCTGTTCTGGGACCGTATCTGGGCCTGCGCCTTTGCGGCGGCGGCCATCCTGATCCTGCTGCTGAGCAACCTCTGGTTCCGCGAACGGGTCACCAGCCCCATACTGGGCTTGGGCGACACGGCGCGGCACATAGCCGACGGCAGCTACGGCACCCTGGCCGAGCGCCTGCGCGACGACGAGATAGGCGCGCTGACGGACGCCATCAACGACATGTCCGTCAAGATCGGCAAGGCCGACCGCGTGCAGAATGAGTTCATATCCTCAGTCTCCCATGAGCTGCGCACCCCGCTCACGGCCATCACCGGCTGGAGCGAGACCCTCCTCTATGACGAGGCGCTGCAGGGCGACTCGCGCCGCGGCATCGAGATCATCTCCCGCGAGGCCGGACGGCTCACGGGCATGGTCGAGGAGCTGCTGGAGTTCACCCGCATGCGCGACGGCCGCTTTACGCTCAACCTCGAGCAGGTGGACGTGTGCGCCCTGATGGATGAGGTCTGCTTCACCTACAGCGAGCTGCTGCGCCACGACGGGCTGGAGCTGGACTACGACGCGCCGGAGGGCGGCCTGCCTTTCGTCACGGGCGACCCGCGCCGCCTGAAGCAGGTGGTGCTCAACATACTGGACAACGCCGTCAAATACGGTCGCGGCGGGCGCACGATAGAGGTATCCGTGGCCCAGCAGGGGGAATACGTGAAAATTGCCGTCCGCGACCACGGGCCCGGTATCGCCAGGGAGGACATGCCCCACGTCAAGGAGCGCTTCTACAAGGGCAGGGGCAAGGAACGCGGCAGCGGGATCGGCCTCGCCGTCTGCGACGAGATAGTCACGCGGCACTCCGGCAAGCTCACCGTGGACAACGCGCCGGGGGGCGGCGCGCTGGTGACTGTGCTGCTGCCGGTGGAAACTCAATAAGCAAAGGAAATACCAATGGCAAAGAAAGATAACAACCAGGTCTGCTTCCGCACCTCGATAGGCGGCCAGGCGCTGATGGAGGGCATCCTCATGCGCGGGCCGGACAAGCAGGCCATCGTCTGCCGGACGGAAAACGGACTGACCGAAAAGGTTGAACCCCTCAACCTTGTAAAAGACAGGCACCCTGTGCTGGGCTGGCCGTTCATACGCGGCCTGGTCACCTTCGCCGACTCCATGGTGAAGGGCATGAGGGCGCTGACATACTCCGCCAGCCTCCTGCCGGAGGACCAGCAGGAGGAGCCCAGCAAGTTTGACATCTGGCTGGAAGAGAAGCTGGGCAGCGAGAAGGCCGAGAAGATAGTGATCGGCATCGCCGCCGTGTTCGGCGTGCTGCTGGCGGCGGCGCTGTTCCTGTTCCTGCCCACGTTCGTGGCTGGGCTTATCCCCGGCATAGAGGGGCATTACACCGCGCGCAGCCTCATAGAGGGCGCGATGAAGATAGTCATCTTCCTGGTGTACCTGGGCCTGGTGGCGCGGATGAAGGAGATAAAACGGCTCTTTTCCTACCACGGCGCGGAGCACAAGACCATCTTCTGCTACGAGAAGGGCCTGCCGCTGACGGTGGAGAACGTGCGGCCGCAGAGCCGCTTCCACCCGCGCTGCGGCACCAGCTTCCTGCTGGTGGTGATTATCCTGGGCATCTTTGTGGGACTGCTTATCCAGGTGGACAACACGCTCCTGCGCTTCTGCCTGCGCCTGCTGCTCCTGCCGGTAATAGTCTGCGTGGCCTATGAGCTCAACCGCTGGGCCGGCCGGCACGACACGAACATAATCTCGCGCATCGTCACCTGGCCGGGCAAGCAGCTGCAGCGGCTGACCACCAACGAGCCCGACGACGGCATGATAGAGTGCGCCATCCGGGCCATGGAGCTGGTTATACCGGAGGAAAAGGGCAAGGACGCCTGGTAAGGCTGCTTTGAAAGGCCGCAGCGGCCTTTCAAAGCAAAGCCCCGGAAAGAATGAATTCAAATGAGCCGCGAAGCGCTCCAACTCACGTCCGCGCAGCGGCTCAAGAGAGGGGGAAAATCATGCCGCGCACATACAGCGAACTATACATTTCCGTGCGGAACGCCCTGCGCTCGGCGGGCATCGAGGCCGCGAACGTCGAGGCCAGGCTGATTGCAGCCACCGCCTCAGGCAAGACGACGGCCCAGCTGCTGCGCGACATGGCCCTTTACGACACTGACGAGGTGGAGAAAAAGGTTGGGGACATGCTCCGCCGCCGCCTCGCGGGCGAGCCCGTGGCGTATATAACCGGCGTGTGGGAGTTCCGTGGCCTGCCCATGGAAGTCTCGCCCGATGTGCTCATACCGCGTGTAGACACCGAGGTGTTGGCCGAGGAAGCCATCAACTGGCTGACGAGAAACAGGCGTGACGCGCGTGTGCTCGATTTGTGCTCCGGCACCGGCTGCATAGGCTGTGCAATCGCCGATGCACTGCCGCAGTGCCACGTCGTACTCGCGGACATCAGCCCCGAGGCCATAGAGCTCAGCCGCCGCAACGTCGCGCGCAACGGGCTGTCAGGCCGCATGAGCTACATGCTCGCCGACGCGACGAAGGCCCCGCCCGTCATGAGCGGCACATTCGACCTCATTGTCTCGAACCCGCCGTATATTGCAACCTTCGACATACTTACGCTCGACCCGTCCGTGCGCGACTACGAGCCCATCTGGGCGCTGGACGGCGGCGATGACGGGCTCGACTTTTACCGGGCCATACTCAAAAACTGGCTGGCCACCCTGCGCCAGGGCGGAATGCTGATGTTCGAGGTCGGCGAGGACCAGGCCGGCCCCGTAAAGGACATGATGCGCATGTCCGGCATGTATGACGCCGTGAGTGTAAAGGATACACGCGGCGTGGAGCGCGTGGTTAAGGCAAGGCTTTAAGCCTTCCTGAGGGGTTTCTTTTGGTCTTGGCCAAAAGAAATCCCTCAGACTCCAAAGAAAAGCCGCCTTTGGTGGGTGCGTTGGAACCTTTTGTTGGCGGTATTGGCTGGGTGGTCATCCCTGAGCAGAATACGTTCTTGTGCACCGCCGACCGCAGTTTGAGCCGCTAGCGCGGCTCGCCGCTGACGGATGCGGGTTGTCTGGGCCTTGGTCTTGCGTTGGGCGGATTTGTCCTGCCAGATGCGGCTGTTTAAGTCCTTAATCTCGCGTTGGCGCGCTTATCCTGCCGGGTGCTGCTGCGGCGGCTTCGCCGCCGGGGCGCTTTTGGGTTGGCTGTGCCCCTGGGCTTAGGCTGGGTGCTTGGCCTTCGTCTCACGTTGGGGGCGCTTGTCCTGCTTGGTGCTGCTGCGGCGGCTTTGCCGCCGGGGCGCTTTTGGGTTGGCTGTGCCGCTTGGTCTGGGCTGATGCTCGGCCTTCGTCTCACGTTGGTGCGCTTATCCTGCCGGGTGTTGCTGCGGCGGCTTCGCCGCCGGGGCGCTTTTGGGTGGCTGTGCCGGAGGACACGCGCGCTGTGGATAGGGCTGTCAAGGCACGGACGGAGCTGGGAGGAACATGCGTAAAGTAACTCTGTACATTGCAATGAGCCTCGACGGATATATCGCGGACAGGCACGGGGGCGTGGACTGGCTCTGCGGCAGCGCAGCGGACGATGGCTCCTATGAGAGCTTTGCCGCAGATATAGACACCGTGATAATGGGCCGCAGAACCTATGAACAGATAACTACGGAGCTCAGTCCCGGCGTCTGGCCCTATGAGGGCATGGACTGCTATGTGCTGACCCGCCGGCACTTCGAGCCGGAGCCAGGGGTGGCTTTCACCGATGAGTCCCCCGGAGCGCTCATTGCAAGGCTCACGGCCCTGCCCGGCAAGGGCATATGGATATGCGGCGGCGCTGCAACGGCAATGCAGTTTGTGCGCGCCGGGCTTGTAGACGAATACCGCATCTCAATTATCCCTGTGCTGCTCGGTGCGGGAATCCGGCTCTTCAGCGAGCTTGACGGCACGCGCCGCCTGATTCTGACCGGCGTGTCAGAGAGCGGAGGCATAGCCGAACTGAAATATGTCAGCAGTCCGTGAATTATAGGCGGAGATGATCAAGCTGTGATAAAAGCAATTACGAAAATGAGCGTTCAGGCCGATAAAACCGCGGAATTTGAAAAGCTGGCCAGGGAACTGGTATATTACTCAGCCAAAGATACAGGAAATGAGTATTACAGCTGCAGCAAAAGTGAAAACCAGCCAAACACATACTGCTTTATCGAGTTCTGGAGCGACGCCGGAGCTTTTC
>HBJMC02800__coassemble_246_pt1 | contig 25101 bp, 22 predicted proteins | sample HBJMC02800__metabat2_high_PE_027 | metagenome-assembled genome bin HBJMC02800
TATCACGGACGGAATGACTCCCTACGAAAAGGAACTGGCCGTTTATGACTGGATGTGCGCCAACCTGGGACATGAGGGCGGCGTGACCGTAGTCATCCCGACTGCCCCCGAGTACAGCGCCGAGCCCTACGGCGTGCTCAAGTACGGCGCGGCGGTCTGTGTCGGCTTCGCCACCACCTTCAGGCTATTCATGCAGATGATGGATATCGACTGCATGGTCGTGCACAACTCCTACCACAGCTGGAACCTGGTCAACCTCGACGGCGAGTGGTACCACACGGACATATACTCCGACGTGGACAGGGGCAACTATGCCAACTTCAACATGACCGACGAGATGTGCTCCAAGGGCCATGACTGGGACACCAGCTTTTTCCCTGCCGCCAACGGGCTTACATACTGCTATGCCTACCGCAATGCGCAGGAGCTCAGCGATGTCTACACTCTGCCCGCCCTGGTGCGCGAGGTGCTCGATTCCGACGAGGTCCGCAACCTCTACTTCCTGATTGATGCCGACAAGCACAAGCAGCAGGTGGTGTCCTCGATACTCGGCAGCACCGACGGCGCGTTTATGAGCTATGCCGAGCAGAACGGGCGCGACATGTGGCTGGAATACAACATGGAGCCCGTCCAGGGCAAAGTGCTGCTGTCGGTAAATATAACCGAGTACACTGAGAACACAGACGAGCCCACGGATACCCTCACCGAGGAGGAGTACACCCGCATAGACGAGGCGGTGCAGGAAGCCTTCGGCGATGTGACCGGGGATTCCGGCATGTCTGAAGGCGAGATTTACGAAACGGATACCCAGGACGCGGCCGCTGTGGAGGTGATGTGATGAGGCGTACAGCTATAACGCTGCTGGCGCTTGCCATGGTGCTGGCCCTCGCTGCCTGCGGCAGCGGAGGCGATGCCGCGCAGGGCGCAGACCCCGTGGCGCTGGGCGAGAAGCTGCTCTCGCAGGCGGAGGATATGCCGGACATGACCGTCGTGAGCAGCGAGACCGCAGACGGCGCGGACCTATTCCAGTACCTGTCCGACATGGCCTATGACAAGGTGGCGGGCTATTACCTCGCCTATGCCTCCGCCGGGACGGCCGAGGAGATCGCCGTCATCAGGCTCAAGGACAGCGCAGACACGGCCGGAGCCCGCGCTTCCCTGGAGCGGCACCTGGAAAACCGCATGGGCATCTTCAGGGTGTACGACCCGGAGCAGGCTGCCATGCTGGAAAACGCGCGCATAGCGGTGTCGGGGGACATGGCCGCCCTCTTCATATGCAAGAATTCCGATGCGCTCGACAGCGCCTTCAGGACAGGACAGTCCTGAACGGCGGAAGCCAAGCCGCCCGTTCGCCTTTCGGCGAGCGGGCGGCCTCTTATTTCAGCACCTGCTCCAGCATTTCCACGGCCTCTCCCAGGCGCTCCCCGCCGAGCCCGGCGTAGTTTATCACCAGCACATGCTGGCAGGCGGCGCCGTCAGAGCTGTAGTCGGAGAGGAAGCCCAGCCTCAGCCCCAGGGCCGCGGCGCGCTCCCGCAGCTCGCTGTCTGGAAGCTCCGTCTCGACGCGCATGAGGAAATGCAGCCCGGCCCCGGGCTCGGAGATGTCGACCCGGGAGGCAAAGCTGCTGCGGGAAAACGCCTCCAGCACGGCCGAGCGCCGTTCGCGGCAGGTCTTGCGCAGGCGGGCCAGGTGGCGCTCATACCAGCCGCCGGAGATGAAGCGCGCCAGCACATGCTGCTCCAGGCTGGGCACGGCGCAGGAGTAAAAGCCCAGCCGCTCGCGCCAGACGTCCAGCAGCCGTTCGGGCAGTACGAGGTAGCCAACGCGCATACCGGGCGAGATGGTCTGCGAGAAGGTGTTCATGTAGATAACGCGCCCGCCGCGGTCTATGCTGGCCAGCGTGGGCAGGGGCCTCGGCGTGAAGCCGAGCTCGCTGTCGTAGTCGTCCTCAATGATGTATCCGCCCGTGCGCTCTGCCCAGTCCAGCAGCGCCTGGCGGCGCGGCATGGGCGTCACCAGGCCGGTGGGGTACTGGTGGGCAGGGGAGATGTGCAGCACGGCAGCCCCGCTGGCCGCCAGGGAGGCCGGATCGACGCCCTGCGCGTCCAGCCTCACTGGAAGGCACTCGGCGCCGGAGCTGACGTACACCTCGCGTATTTTCGGATAGCCGGGGTCCTCCAGGGCGAAGGCCGCCCCGCGGAAGAGCTGGGCCAGCAGCAGGTAGAGGAATTCCGCACCCGCACCGACGATGATCCGTTCCGGCGGCACAGACAGGCCCTTGCTGCCGCGCAGGTAACCGCTGATAGCCGCGCGCAGCTCATAGAGGCCCTCGTGCGGCACACCGGCCAGCATGGCGTCCGGGTTTTCGGAAAGCACCCGGCGCGTGAGTCTGGCCCACACGCCCACGGGGAAGAGCGCCGCGTCCATGCGGTTGGAGCGCAGGTCCAGCCGCCAGGGGACAGATTCAGCCGCGGGGCGGGTGGGAGCGGGCGCGTCATCGGCGGCGGGGGAGAGGGGCTGGGCGCAGACAAAATAGCCGCGGCGGGGCGCGGCTGTTACGCAGCCCTCGGCCTCCAGCTGGCTGTAGGCTGCGGCCACGGTGATTTCCGACACACCCAGGTGCTCCGCCAGCGACCGGCGGCTGGGCAGCTTCTCGCCCACGGCCAGCGCGCCGGAGAGTATGTCCCGCCGCAGGCAGAGATAGAGGTATTCGTATATCGGCGTGCGTTCGCCGCGCGCGGTGAGGTCGTAGGTCAGCATGTCGCACCTCTGGTATTATTAAAAAAGTCAAAAGTGAGTATTTTAATAATATCACATTTGCCGTAAAATGCAAGCACCCACAAGAGAGGTGAACCGCAATGACATCGGAAAAGAACATCAGCTATCAGACCCGCGCACTGGTCATGACGGCTCTGCTGGCGGCGCTGAGCTGCGTGGCCACGCTGGTTATACGCATACCCTCGCCGACGGGAGGATACATGAACCTGGGCGACACGGTGGTGCTGCTCGGCGCCTACCTGCTCGGCGGGGCCTACGGCGCGGCGGCGGGCGCCATCGGCCCTGCCCTGGCCGACCTGGTGAGCGGCTACATCGTCTACGTACCGGCGACGCTGCTGATAAAGGCGGTAATGGCGCTCATTGCGGCGGGGATATACCACGCCTGCGGCAGGCGCACCTGGTCTTTGATACTGGCCAGCCTCTGCGCCGAGCTCTGGATGGTTATCGGCTACTGGCTCTACGACGGCATACTGATGGGTTCCCTGGCCGGCTCCCTGGCGGGCGTGCCCTCCAACCTGGTGCAGAGCGCGCTGGGCATCGTGGCCAGCACGGCCCTGGCGCTGGCGCTGCGCACAGTGAGGCCCGTGCGCGACTGGTTCCCCAAGCTCTGACATGACAAATCCCCCGGAGGAAGCTCCGGGGGATTTGCTTTATATCGGGATTACTGCTGTCCGGCCATGGCGATGAGGTCAAGACCGGCGAAGTCTATGCTGTCGGCAAAGGCCTCCAGGTCAGCGCGAGTAACGGCCGTGTGGGTGACGGGGTCAGCCTCGCTGTCCGCGCCCTCGAATCCGGCGCGGACGGTGATGAGCACGTAGCAGTTATCCAGCCCGGCGTAGAGCAGCGATTTTTCGGGGCCGATGCCGAGCAGCAGCTGCGTGCCGTCGGCACTGCTGTACTCCCACTCCTCGAACTCATCCAGATAGGCGTAAGCCGTGCTGGTGGACATGGTGCCCTTTACGGCGGTGCTGAGCTCATAGTCGGCCACGCCTCCGCCGGGCAGCGTAAAGCCGCCATAGTAATAGATGGAGCCGAGGTCGGTATAGCTGCCGTAGTGCACGGTAGCGCGCGGGTCGTCGGCGGGCAGCAGGCCGGGGCTATCGAAGGCGTCGAGGATTTCATCCAGCGAGCGCACCTCAACCGTCCTGGATGCGGGCCGGAGGCCGTATTTTTCGGCCAGCTCGTAATACTTCCGGTCTATGAGCTCCTGATCGGCCAGGATCTGCTCAAGTTCCTCCTGAGTGATGGAGCCGGTGGGCTGCGCGGCCTTTATGCCGGCCTCAAAGTCCTCGAGCTCCTGATAGGCACGGTAAGCCGCGGAGCCCTCCGGCAGGACGCTTATGATGTCGCGGCCCTGATGGGCCCCGCCGGTCTCCTGTGCGTGCGACATGTCGCGGAAACCGTGGCTCACGGCCAGGCCGGCCACGGTCAGAAGGGCGGCCACGGCGGCGGCTATCAGCAGCACGCGGCCCGGCTTGCGGATACGTCTCTTTGTATTCATTTTTTCCTCCTTGAGCTTTCGCATGACCGCCTCGCGTATCGGGGCGGGGTCGGCCGCGGCCGGGTTGGGAAGCTCGGCTATCCCGGCGGCGGGGAGGAGGTCGGATATTCTGATGTCCATTTAATCGTCTCCTTCTGCCAGCTCTTTCCTGAGCCGCTCGCGCCCGCGGCGGAGGCGGGTCTTTACGGTGTTGGCGTTCATATCCAGCGCGAGCGCGATGTCCGCCACGCCCTGGCAATAGTAATAGTGGCGCAGGAATATCTCCCTGTCCGGCTCCGGCATGAGCTCCACCGCGCGCCGTGTGCGCTCTGCCAGCTCGCGCTCGGTGAGCGCCTCGTCCGGGCCTGGCCCGGGGATGCTCAGTACGTCCTCCTCAAGCGGAAGCTCCTCGCGCAGGGAGCGCAGGGCGTCGCGGGCCTTGTTCCGCGCGATGCCGCCCAGGTAGGCGCGCACGCCGCCGGGCTTGATGCGCGGCGCGTTTTTCCACAGCGCCAGAAACACGTCGGCTGCCGCCTCTTCGGCGTCCGCTGCCGTCAGGCGCGGGAGCAGCATGTTGTTTATTATGGTTGCGACGTAGGCCGTGTAGCGGTCTATGAACCACATCAGGGCGGCCTCGTCGCCGGCACACAGCGCCTGCAGCGCCGAGTTCTCGTCCATTTCCTGCATCACCTCTTTCCAGCGGCCGCTTCACCTATAAAGTCGCAGAAATGCCGCCCAAGGTTTCATGTACCGGTCAAGAAGGCAAGCAAATTTGCAAAGGCGGGTGTGAAAAATCCCCGGATGACAGCCATCCGGGGACTTGCTTGTTAAATTCAGATTCAGGCTTATGCGCGGCTTACTGCTTTGTTACGGCGCGCTTGCAGCACCAGGCCGTGATAAAGGCCATTATGACGAGCGCGACAGGGGTGTAGAGCAGGGACTGCACGGCTGTGCCGCCGGTGGACTCGATGACCGCTATGAACGGCGTGGTCAGGAAGGCGCCGATGTTCACGCCGGACTCGGTGATGCCGGTGGCCAGGAAGGCGTCGGAGTCGTCCACCTGGTTGTTGTAGACGTTGATGCAGCCGGGGATGATGCCGGTGGAGGTGATGCCGCTGATCACCAGCCAGAAGCAGACCATGGCAAAGCTCTGGGCAAAGTAGAGGCCGATCAGGCTGGCGGCAACGCCTATCAGGAAGGCGGCCAGCGTCCAGTGCCTGAGTACCTTTTCCGCCGCGCCGAACACCACGCCGCCGATTATTGTCGCAATCGAGTAGAACACCATCGCGTCGCCGGCGGTGGCGGCGGTGCCGAGGCCGCGGTCGATAATTATCGGGGAGATTACCAGGAACAGCGGGTAGTAGCACAGCATGTAGAGAGCCACAATGACGGTGAAAATCCACACGTTTTTGGGCAGGTGCCTTATGCTGTTCCACACGGAGCCCTTCTGTGCGAGTACGCTGTTGCTGCCGCCGAGCGCGGAGTAGTCGCTCTTGTCGATGGGGAAGCGGGGGCAGAGGAACACGGCGACGAGGAAGGGGATGAAGCTCCAGGCGTAGATAAAAAAGGCGTAGTTCCACTGTATTTCCACCAGCCTTCCGACTACTACCTGGGCGACCATGTTCATGCTGTACTGGGCGGCCACGGCCCAGCCCATGGCGTGGACGCGCAGCTTCTCATTTTCCACCAGCTTGAAGCTCATGGAGATGCCTATGCCCTGCATGAGACCGTAGCCTATGCCGAAGGCAAAGCGGCCCAGGAACATGATCGTTATGCTGTGCTCGCCCAGCAGGGCCGGCATAACGCCGCCCACGGCGTGGAGGCCGATGCCGATGATTATCATCGCTCGCAGGGAGATCCTGCGGTTAACCAGCAGCCCCGCGACCAGGGTGAAGACCACTGCGCAGAGATTCGGTATGTTGTTGACCAGGGTAATAACTGAGTACGGCACCTCGGGGAAGGTGCCCGCTATATCCGCCAGGGCGGAGGAGCACCATTCGGCCCCGCCTGCGGCGGAGTTTGCAAACAGCAGGACGATAATCCCAATCCATGTACGCCTCTTTGCGGCCTTATCCATATTCACACCTCACACTCTTATCGTCAGATTCTTGACATTTTATGGCCTCATATATGGCCTGCTGTGTGCAGGCCATATATGAGCTGTAAGTTTATTTCGCGCCGGCGCGGTTGGCGACGGTGACCACGACGGCCACAAGTACGCTCAGTACGGCGCAGCTGATGGCGGCGAAGAGGAAGCGGAAGTCGCTCGCACTGCTGAACAGGGAGGCCGCGGAGGTGTAGATTATGGCGGAGAGGACGGTGCCGATTTGACCGGCCATGTGGGCCACGGCGCACCCGGCGGTGGCGGCCTCAACCGTGTTGCAGTTGGTGCAGCCGAGCAGGGCGGTGGGCATGGCAAAGCCCATGGACAGTCCGGTGACCAGAGCGCCGGCAAATACGACGGTCAGGGACTGGGCGAAGTAGACTATGAGGAAGCCGGCCGTGAGCAGCAGAAAGGCTATGCAGAAGGTATAGTCGTGCAGCCTGCGCTCGGTGGGGCTGAAGAGCGGGCCGGCCAGCATGCCGCCCACGAGGAAGATGCTCATGGCGGTACCGGTCATGGCGGAGGAACCGAGCCCGCGGTCGGAGATGACAAAGGACACATTGGAGCCGAACACGGTGTAGGAGGTTATGAACAGGAAGATTATGACACCGTACATCCAGGTCTTTTTGGACACGTTCAGGTATCCGCCGCCCTGCTTTGTTCCCTTGGCGGCGGGCCTGTCGTTGGGCAGGTAGATGCAGCCGAGGATGAGCGGAATGAGGCCGAACAGGTAGGCCAGATAGGTGTAGTGCCAGTCAATGGAGGCGAGGAAGCCGCCGACAAAGGTCAGGTAGATGCCGCCGCCGTTGGTGAAGGTGTTCTGGATGCCCATGATGGCGCCGCGCTGCTGTTCATTGTAGTTCTCGGCGATGATGCCGTTGGAGGTGGGCATGAGGAAGCCGAAGCCGAGGCCTAGGACTATCTGCCAGGCGAAGAGCAGCACTATGCTGCCGTGGAAGAAGAAGCCGAGCACCGCGATGGCGGCGTAGCAGGCGACACCGAACTGGCAGAGCACTTTCTTGCTGAAACGGGTGGCCAGCAGCGTGGAGATAACGCAGCCGATGAGCATGGCAAAGCCGGGGAAGTTGGACATGGTCTGGATGACGGTGGCCGGCACGTCCGGGAAGGACTCCTGGATGGCGGCCAGCGCGGGCTGGAGGCCCATGCCGCCCATCTCCAGGGCCGAGATGAACAGGATGGCCAGGGTCATCATGGTTCTGTTCTTCACTTTACCTGTGTTTTCCATAAAGCATACCTCTCTTTATATCTGCGCATGGCGGCCATGCGCTTGGTTACAGGTCGAGAGCCAGGTTGAAGGCAATCTGGTTCGCGTTCTTGATGTTCTTTACCTCGTTGCAGTCGCCGACGGCGTAGACGTCGGGCATGACCTCGCGCAGGGCGTTAAGCAGTGCGTCGTTCTTCCGCATGCCGAAGGCGGCGACGACGTCGTCGCAGGGCAGGACGGTCCTGTGCCAGTCGTGGTCCTCGATGACCACGCCCTCGTCGGTGAAGGCGGTGACCCGGCTGGAGCCGATGAGCTTTACGCCGTTTTTTGCGAGCAGCTCCAGGAGCATGCCGCGCGGAGCGGGGGAGTGGTCGCGGGCGAACTCCTCGACGGGGATCATGTCCACCACAGTGACCTTCCTGCCCTCGTTGGAGAGCTCGAGCGCGCTCTCCATGCCGGACAATCCGCCGCCGCAGACGACGACAGTGTCGCCGACGGACACCCGGCCGGTGTCCACATCCAGCACGTGGTGGACGCTGGCGCGGTTGATGCCGGGGATGGGCGGCATGAGGCGGTCGGAGCCGGTGGCCACGAACACCGCGTCGGGCTCCATGGCCATGATGCTCTCCACCGTGGCCTCGGTGCTGAGGAGGATTTTAGCCCCGCACTTCATCGTGCTGCGCATGAGCCAGTCGAGGTGGCGGCGCATGTCGAACTTGAAGCTCAGGCAGCTTATCTCGTGCAGCCTGCCGCCCAGCTTGTCGCCCTTTTCGATGAGCGTGACGTCGTGGCCGCGCTGTACGAGGGTCTTGGCCGCCATGCAGCCCGCCACGCCGCCGCCGACCACGACAACCTTTTTCGGGTGGGCAGAGGGGCGGATCTCGCCGAGCTCGAACTCGCGGCCCAGCACGGGGTTGGTGGCGCAGCGCAGGTGGACGATGTCCGCCGGGGCGCACTCGTGGCAGCGCAGGCAGGGCCTGGTGTCCTCTTCATGGCCGCGATAGGCGTTCTGCAGCGTCATGGGGTCGCACATGAGCTGGCGGGCCATGGCGACCATGTCGGCCTTGCCGGAGGCGATTATCTCCTCGGCTTCCTCGATGGTGGTGATGCTGCCCACGACGGTGACAGGGATCTTCACTTCCGGGTCGGCCTTGACCGCCGCCGACCACTTGACATTGTGGCAGTGCGGCAGGTAGAAGGCGGGCATGGTGTAGGGCATGTACCGCGGCTCGACGATGAGGCCCTGGGAGACGTGGACGGTGTCTATGTACTCCTGGGCGAGCTTGATGAAAGCGATGGTCTCGTCTATCTGCATGCCGCCGGGGATGAGCTCGTCGCCGCTGATGCGCATGTCTATGCACATCCTGTCGCCGACGCGCTCGCGTATGGCGCGCAGCACCTCGAGCGGGAAGCGGCAGCGGTTCTCAAAGGAGCCGCCGTAGTAGTCGGTGCGGTGGTTGAATCTGGGGGAGAGGAACTGTGCCAGTAGGTTGCCGTGCGCCGCGTGCACCATTACCATGTCGAAGTTGGCCTTCAGCAGGCGCTCGGACACGTCGCAGTACTCGCGGATTATGGTCTGCATGTCCTCCACGGTCATCTCGCGTATGTCGCTCGCGCCGCCCTCGACGGGGATGGCGGTCGGGGCGATGGCCGGGCCTGTCCTGAACTGCTTCGGGGCCGAGCGCCCGGCGTGCACCAGCTCGACGGAGAGCTTGGCGCCGTAGCGGTGCGCGGCCTCGCTGAGGCGGCGCAGGTCGGTTATGTTGTCGTCGCTGGTCACGTCCAGCGCGCCGAAGAAGTCAACGCCGTTGACGTGGTCGATAGGCGTGGAGCCGATGGTGATCACGCCGACGCCGGTCCTGGCCTGCATCTTGACGTAGCCCAGCAGCTCGCTCGAGACTCCGCCGGTGGGCGTGGAGAGACTGCTGACCATGGGGGAGAACTGTATACGGTTCTTGACCGTCATGTTCCCCACCCGGATGGGCTGGAAGACGTATTTGTACTTGTTGAAGCTGCTCATATTCCCTCCGTTATATGCGGCCGATGTCGCGGGCGGCGTAATAGGCCTGGCTGGTGGCCTGATATATGGTGGCGGGGGTGCCGCAGTCGCCGACTATGTAAAAGTCCGGCGCGCAGAAACGGAACTGCTCTGCCTCGTCCGCGAGCGGCCTCTGGCCCACGGCGTAGATGACGGTGTCGGCCTCGTAGAGCTTCTCTCCCTCGGGGCCCTTGCCGTACACACCCTTGTCGGTTATCTTCGTGGGGCTGGTGTTCATGGCGGTGCCGATTTTGAGGATGTGGATCTGCTCGCCGATGGCCTGGCCGTGCAGGCCGTTGGCGCCGCACTTGACCTCGCTGTGGCGGTGCATGAGGGTGACCTTCCTGCCGTTCTCGGCCAGATGTATGGCCAGCTCCGCGCCGACCAGCCCGCCGCCGATCACGACGGCGCTGCCGCCTACTTCGCCGAGGTGGGTGTAAGCGTACTCGGCGCTCATGACGTTCCTGCCGTCCCAGCCCTCGAGGTAGGTGGGCACGGCCGGCCTGGAGCCGAGGGCGGCGATGACCGCATCGGGCTCGAGGGAGCTCACGAGCTCGGCCGTGGCCTCGGTGCTGAGGCGGACCTCGATGTCCGGGTTGTCCATTACGCGCGCGGCCTGCCTGGCGAGGTACTGCTTGAGCTTGGATTTGAAGGACACCTCGTCCTCGATGAGGAGCACGCCGCCGAGCCTGTCCGCTTTCTCCAGCAGGATGACCTTGTGGCCGCACTTTGCGCAGTCGAGGGCGGCCTCCATGCCGCCGATGCCGCCGCCGATCACGACGACCTTGCACTTGCGCGCCGGCGGGATGTCGTACTTGTTCTCCAGCTCGCGGCCGATAATCGGGTTGATGGCGCAGCCGTACTGGCCGGTGGTGATGAGCTGGCTGAAGCAGGTGTAGCAGCGCAGGCACTCGTTTATGTCGCAGTCCTTTCCGGCGCGGGCCTTGTTGGGCAGATCCGGGTCGGCGATGAGGCCGCGGGCAATCTCGATGACGTCAACGGTGCCTTCGGCGAGCACCTTGTCCATCATGGCCGGGTCGCTGAAGGCGCCGACGGTGGCCACGGGGGTCTTGACGTGCTTCTTTATCTCGGCGGCGAAGCGCATGTTCACGCCGTCGGGCAGGAACATGGACGGGTGCATGACGACAAAGGACTCTATAACCTCGTGGTTGCCGCAGGAGCAGTGGATGATGTCGCAGTGGCCGTCGATGGCCTTGGCGATCTCGATGCCGGTGTCGATATGGTAGCCGACGGAGTTGACCTCGTCGGCGCTGATGCGGAAGTCGATGAGGAAGTTCTTGCCGCAGACCTCCTTGATGCGGTCACATACCATGACGGCAAAACGTGCCCGGTTCTCTGGCGAGCCGCCCCACTTGTCGGTGCGGTGGTTGACCAGGGGGGAGAGGAACTGGTTGAGGAGCCAGCCGTGGCCGCCGTGGAGCAGCACCATCCTGAAGCCGGCCTTCTGCACGCGCCTGGCGGCCTCGGCGTACTGCTCGATAATCTGATAGATTACCTCCTCGGGCATCTCGGGGATGACCGCGCCGTGGAGGCGCTCGCCGGCTTTGGTGCCGGAGACAGGCGTCTCGCTGGGGGCCCAGATCTCATTGCCCTCGACGTAGGACTGGCTGGCGAACATGCCGGCGTGCATCAGCTCGATGGAGGGCACCGCGCCGTGCTTGGAGATGGCGTCCGCGACGGTGGCGAGAGGGGAGACGCACTCGTCGGTGTCCAGCGCGAGGTACTTGGGGATATCCACGCCGTGCTTGGAGTCGATGTAGGCCTCGCCCACATGGACGACCGCCGCGCCGCCGCGGGCCTTGGCCTCGTAGTAGGCCATGAGCGGCTCGGTGGCGATGTTCTCGCGGGTCAGGTCGCAGTAGCCGGTCGGGGCGGCAAAAATACGGTTGCGGAGGATGGTGTTGCCCAGCTTGAGGGGCTTGAACAGATTGGGGTATTTGCAGGTATACATGTGAAAAGCAGCCTCCTTTTCTGAGATTGGGGTCTTCGCTCTGGTTGCCAACAATATAACAAGCATGTCGGGCTTTTAACAGCAATAAAAAAGCAGCCCTTCACAAGCTAATGTTGTGAAGGGCTGCTTCAGCTAAATTATTCCATTATGTTACCATGATTTCATGGCGTCTATAAACTTTTTTACCGCCTTTGAGGCAGCCTCATCCTTGTTCGTGCATATGGCGATGTCGTAGGGCCAGCTCTCATTTTTGTCAGGTATTATTTTTATGCCGGGAATCTGTTTGCCCGGGTCGCCGACGTAGAAGCCTATGCTCATACTGTTGCGGCACATCTCCTCGATGAGGTTCATGTCCTGGCTGACCATGCCGAACCGGGGCTCGAATCCGGCCCGGCGGCAGCGCTCGGAGAAGACGAAATGACCTTTATTATCCACTCCGAAGCCCATGAACAGCTCGTCTTTCAGCTCCGGCAGGTCGAGATACCTGCGCCCGGCCAGGCGGTGGCTTTCACCCAGCATGTAATACGTGTTCTCGCGGTGCACGTGGTGCACGGCGATGGCGGACATGTCCACCGGCATTATGCAGAAGGCCACGTCTACCTTCCTGTCGAGCAGGGCACGGTCGAGTTCAAAGTCGCTGTACTCGCTCAGGCTGACCGTAAGCTCGGGGTTGCTGCGGCTGTATTCGGCAAACAGCTGGGAGGGCATGATGTTGACCAGGCCGTGGGCGATGCCGACCCTCAGCTGACCGGCGTTTATGCTCTGCAGCGAGATCAGCTCACCACGCGCCATGTTGTAGTTGCGTATCAGTTCCTTGGCGTAGGGCAGGAAACACTCGGCGTACTGCGTCAGCTCGAGCGACGAGGTGGTGCGGTTGAAGAGCTTTACCCCCAGCTCACCCTCCAGCCGCTTTATGCTCTGGCTCATACCCTGCTGCGAGATGTACAGGTTCTCCGCTGCCTTGGTGAAGCTCATGCACCGGCACACTTCAATAAAATACTCAATTTGTCTTATGTCCATGCTATGCACCTGTCAATTTGTATTTCACCCATAGTATACCTCACAAGCGCCGGTTGTAAAGCCGTATTGCTTACGCCCTGCCGGTTATTGCCTCGCACATGCTCTCCACTTCCGTCTCTCCGGGGCCGGGCTGCTCGCTCCAGAAGTCGCCGCGGAGGGTAAAGGTGGGGATGCAGAGACAGCTGAGTACTTCGGCGTGGAGCGCGGCGGGCGGGCCCAGCCAGCGGTCGAAGCTGAAGAGGCCGGTTACGTAGGCCGAGCAGCCGGAGTTTTGTATTGCGTGTGTGATCTGCCCGGCCTCGGCGAGGGCGTCTTTGCGCACGTTCATGCCGTTAAGCCATGCGGCGGTCATAGCGCCGGGCGCGAGGGACCTGGGTTTTGCGTCGTTCAGGAACACGGCGCTGCCCATAAGCCGCACCCCGCGCCTGCGGCAGAGCGCGTCCACCCACGGGTGCAGAAACGGGGTGTAGTAGCAGTACGCCCGCGCGAGGCCGTCGTCGCTCGGGGCGACGACCTCCAGCTCCCCGGCGAGCGTCTCCAGCGCCGCCAGTACGCCCTCCCAGTTGCTGAACACCGCGAGCTCCACCGTCTGTGCGAGCGCAAAGCTGTTGCCGTCCAGTGGACGGCGGCCGCGCCGCGCGTTTAACGCGGCCAGCTCATTTTCCACCTTAACAAGGCGCAGGTATGTGCCGAGAGCCCGCATCCAGTCCTTGCGGGATGGCTTGAAATCCAGCTCTGCTTCCACAGCGGACAGGAGGGACGCAACAGCTGCGTCTGCATAGGCGTCGTCGCAGCGCGCCGTACCCTTGGGGAATACCGCATTCACTATATGCATGCGGCAGTCTTCGCCCTCGCAGCACTTGACGCACTCGTCGCACAGCACCCCGAACTGCAATACCAGCTCCGGCGCTACCTCACTGTGCACAAGCCAATGCCTGGCCCTGTTCAGGCCGCACATGCGCATACGGTTAAGCTCCGGCGCGAAGGGCTTATTAAAGAGGAAAAAGCTCCTCAGCACCACCTGCATGAACAGCGCGCCGGTGCGGAAAGCGGCACTGTCCCCGGCCGCGCTCTGCAGATACATTATGACAAACTGCGGCGACGGGACGCTAACCTCGCAGGTTTTGCGGCCGGATTCGCTGAATATGCGGCAGAACTCGCCCAGGTATTCCGAGATGAGCATACGCACGCCGGCATAGCTCAAGTCGTAGTGCTCAGGCAGCAGCGCGGCGGCGCGCTCCACATCACCGGCGCCAATACCAAAGCGCGCGAGCGCCGTGGCGAGCTCGCGCGCCGTACACTTAGATTCAGGCAGGTTGGCCAGGAATTTTCCACACGCTGAGACCATATCGTTCATGCCCCCTGCCTCCGCGGGAAAAAGACGCAGTCCGTGCCAATGCACTGGCTGTTATCCACGAAAAAGCCGCACTTGAAGTCCTCGCACACTGCGACGTCTATACCCAGCACGTCATGAATCCACCCGGATGCGGCACTTATGGCGGCAAAAGTCGTGCGCTTGCAGCAGCGCGGCCCGCGTTTGCAGCTCGCGGCGATGGCCGCCTGGGTTCTTGAGGTGAGCTCGTTGACGCGCTGCCAGCTCCCGCCGGAGAGGTAATTGGCGCCAAGCATCTCGCTCGCGCAGGCCCCCGCCGCCATAGAGTCGCCGCAGACGCCGTAATACCCGCAGACTGCGGGCGGTATCTTGGCGCAGCGGGCCTTGAGGTTTTCGAGGTGCGCGGCCCTGTCCTCGCCTGTGGCGCTGCACCACGCGGCGCAGAGGCTGGCCGCCGTCAGGTAGTGGTGCTCCGGCCCGTGGAAGCGCACGGCGTCCGTGCCCATGAGCTCCAGAGCACATTCGAGCGCGTCACGCCCGGCATAGGCCAGGCAGTGGGCGTATATGCGCTCATGCGCCTCGGCAATGCTGAACAATACTGACACCTCCGGTGGTTAAGACAGCGCCTTTCCGCATAATTGAAGTAATTATATCACAGATACTCCGAGTTGTGCAGTTTTTTCTCTCCTGCCGCCATTACTCCAACAATCGTACTCGCCTTGCTACTAATGACGTGGACTTTAATTCACATTTATGTTTGAACGGCAAGTACCCCACTTGTTTTAAAGAGTCATGTCTATGTAAAACAAGTGGGGTGGAAAGCCTTTCTAGTTTAAATGTATGCTTAGGCTCAGTATTACAGCTTCTTTATGTTCCCGTCATCGTCAAGAATCATGTCGCATACAGTGCGGATGGCGAACTCAATAATCTCCTGACATTTATAGCTTGCGCCGTCCATGTAGAACTTTCCGGCGTCGGTGGGGTCGGTCAGGTCGTACTGTTTGCCCATAATCTGCGGGTGTACCTCGCGGCACATGACGCTGCCCCACTTGGCAACATACCTGTCGACGTACTCGGTGGCTATGCCGTAGCCGCGCACGGGCTTGGATATGGCGGGCTGCTTGATAAAGCCGTAGGGCGTCTGGGTGTCGTCCTTGTAGTAGAGCACTCCAAGGAACATGAGCGCGCCGTTTACGCCGCCGCAGGTGTCGCCGCGGCAGCCGCCGCCCGCGAAGGGGTATATAGCGCTCATCAGGGTGTCCATGGCCGGGTCGTCGGGGCGGAACTCGCGCATCAGTCCAGCAAAAGTGCTCTGCGCGCAGTTGAAGGAGTTTTTGAACGCCTCGTAACCCTTCTTGACCGCGCTCTCGGTGCGTTCTTCTTTTCTCGTCATTTTTATTACCTCCAGTATATTTTCCCTGTATATCATACAGAGTTTTTAAAAATTCTGAAGAAATATTACTCGTACCTCGACGCCCTGCCGCCGTTACCGCGGCCTTGGTCCATCATGCCGAAGTTTTCTAGGAAGAAGGTGCGGTGTTTGAGGGCGTAGTTTAGGCAGACGCTGTCTATGGCGTCGTCCACGACGTTGGCCATTAGTTCTGCGTCAGCGGCGGCTCGGGCGTTAATGATGAGGGAGATGGCGCTGTAGCTGCCCGTGAGCTTGCGGTCGTACTCTATGGGGTAGTCCACACCCACAAGGCTGGCCTTGAAGAAGTCGCCGTCTATGCCGGAGGCGAAGGCCTTGAGGTGCGGGACGTTGGCGCCCCTGGCCCTGAGCCCGGCACGGATGCCCTCGAATATGTCCGTGATGGCGGCGTTGAAGTCCACCGCCTTCTCCTCGCGCTGCTCGAGGTACACGCGGCGGTTGTACCAGCTGAGGAGCCTCTCAGCAGCCATGAATGCCTCGCTGCCGTAGCCAATCTCGCGGTGCTGGGCCGCTGCGCTGTGGCTCACGAGGTACTCCGCCACATCGTCCACACCCTCACCCGTCCTCGCGGACATGGCCATCACCGGCGTGTCCGGGTGCAGCGTGCGGATGAGCGCCAGGCACTTGTCTTTGTACTCTCCGTCGATGGTGTCAATCTTGTTGAGGACAATGAGGTCTGCCTCCGCCATCTGCGCCCCCAGCAGGAAGCGCATCTCCACAGGCAGGTTTATGTTCTCGTCCATCAGCATCTTGAGCCTCTCGGGGTCGACGATGCAGGTGAAGGGCAGGAGGTCGAATTCGTCTGCCTCCTTCTCCGCTATCTGTAAATACACATGGTCGAGCGCGCCTATGCCGCAGCCGGGGATGTCCGAGAAGATGACGTCAGCCCCGCCGGCGACGAGCTGGCGCAGCTTGTCCACCAGGTTCTCGTGCTGGTAGCAGATGCAGTTGCCCGCAATGCTCGTCGTGAGCACGTCGCTCGTGGCTGTGAAGTCCGCGTCCACTATGTTGCCCGCGCCCAGGTCGTTGGCGAGGATGGCTGCGGTGTGCCCGCGCGCGTCCAGGCTGTGCGCCAGAGCTATCATGCTCGTCGTCTTGCCCGCACCCAAAAAGCCGCTGAATACCATGTACTTCGTCTTTGCCATTTACCTTCCTCCTGTTGTTCAGTTGTGCCCCTCCGGCCATATGAGCCTGAACGCCTCGGCTATGCCGCCGTGTATAACTATGTCCGCGCGCTCGTCAAAGGGCGTGGGCTCGGCGTTAATTATGGCCATACGGCCCTTGAAACGCTCGAGCAGCCTCGGCGCGCTGCTCACCTTCAGCGACGTGCCGCCTATTATGAGCAGGTCGCACTTATTAAGCTCGCGTATGGCCTGCATGGTGAGCTCCATGTCCGGTATCTCGCCGAAGAGCACTATGCCGGGGCGTATCATGCCGCCGCACACGTCGCAGTACGGCACGCCCTGGCAGTCCGCCACGACCTCGGGCGGGAAGTGCTTGCCGCAGTTAAGGCAGGTGTTCTCGTAAACGTTGCCGTTTATGTCTATGACGTTCCTGCTCCCCGCGCGCTGGTGAAGGTTGTCCGCGTTCTGTGTTATGACGCACTTAATGAGCCCGGCACTCTCCATCTGAGCGAGCGCGTAGTGCACGCTGTTGGGCGGGGCCGCGAGGTTCAAAAGCTTCGTGCGGTAGAACTCAAAGAACTCCACCGGGTGGGCCAGCATGTACGCCGGGGTCAATATCTCCTCCGGCGTAGCGCCGTAGCCGCTGGGCTGGTTGTACAGCCCCTGCTTCCGGCTCCGGAAGTCTGCCAAGCCGCTGTCCGTGGATACGCCCGCCCCGCCGAAGAACACCGCGTGTTTCGCTTCGCTGAGCATTTGCCGGAGCTGCATGCACTTGTCCTCAAATCCCGTCATTGCAGCACCCCGTTCAGTACGGCGCAGAGCTCGTCCGCGTCCCGGCCGGTCTCCTGCGCCAGACGTTCCATCGTCCACATGGCCGTGTCCTCGTCCACGCAGCACAGCCCCAGCGTCAGCAGCGGCATGTACAGCTTCGGGTGTGCCATGAGCGCCATGCCCACGGTTGTTGTCCTCTCTATCCTCATACGCCCTCCTGATTCATGTACAGGCGCTGCCCGTCCACGCTCGTGAGGTGGAAGGCGCAGAATGGGATGACCTCGCACTTGCTGTTTATGATGTGGACGCAGCAGCCGTGCAGCCTGCCCAGGTCTATGTTCCACACGTCCTGGAAGCCCATGCCCGAAATGCAGAAGGAGTGCGTCAGCGTGCGCTCGGCAAAGCGCAGCAGCGGCGTGTCCATCGCCTGCTCCGGCTGCCCCTTCCAGCGCTTGACCGTGTACCTGTTCGTCTTCTTTACGAAGTCCGTCGCCTCCGTGTCCGCGTCGTTCTGGTCGTAGCTGCTCATGGGTATGAGCCGGCCGCCCTCGTCGAGGTAGTAGGTGCTGGAGAAGTCGCAGTGGGGGTCGAACTGCTTCCTGGGCACGAAGTGGCGCAGCTCCAGCTCCGGGCACTGTTCCACCAGTGCGTGCAGCACGTCGCTCAGGCCGCAGCGGCTCTCGTCCGGCGGCACGTTGCCGGGAAAGCGCCCGAAGTAGCTCACCGGCTGGAAGTGTATGCCCCTTATGGTCGGGATGTGCTGCTTTGCAAACTCCACTATCTCGCCTATCCTGTGCAGGTTGACCCCGGGGATGACGACGGGCACCAGCAGGATGGCCAGCCCCGCCTTCTCGCAGTTTTCTATGGCCCGCAGCTTTATGTCCAGCATGTCCCGCGTGCGTATCTCGCGGTAGATGGCGTCGTCCAGGCCGTCAAACTGCAGATATATGAGGTCGCAGCCAGCGTCCTTGAGCGTTTGCGCATACCCAGGCACGTTCGCCAGCTTTATCCCGTTGGTGTTCACCTGCAGGTGCACCACGCCCATAGCCTTGCCCAGCCGGATTATCTCCGGCAGGTCCTCGCGCACCGTCGGCTCACCGCCCGAGAGCTGCACGCTGCAGAAGGGGTTGGATTTGAGCGCCGCAGCGTACATATCCCGTATCCGGTCAATATCCGGCTCGAACTGCTCCGCGTTCGCGTCCGCGAAGCACACGGCGCAGTTCATGTTGCAGCGGTAGGTTATCTCCAGTATGCTCGTGCAGGTGCCGCTTTTGTGCTCGTCGCAGAGCCCGCAGTCGTAGGGGCAGCCGCGCTTCTCCGGCTTCCCCCTGTCCTTCGCCGGGGCGTGTACGCCCTGCTTCATCCAGCGCTCGTACATGTCCGCGTCCCGCCAGAACAGCACGCGGAAGTCCCCGTGCTCGGGACAGCTCTTGAGCATATACGCCTTCCCGTCTATGCGCTCATAGCGCGCGGGTATCTTCTTTAAACAGACCGGGCACAGGCTCTCGGTCTCGTGCAGTATCTCGCCCATCACGCCTCCCGCGCAAGGATGCGCTTCTTCTCGTAGCAGTGCCCGCGCAGCGCGCCGCACGGCAGCACGCTTATCTCCACCTCCGGCGCCCCCGCCATGAAGGGCAGGGCCATAAGCCGCGCCTTGAGCCCGGCGGCGTCAAACTCCGTCTCGTCCAGCGCTTCCACGTCCAGGCTTATGCGGCCCCTGTCCAGGAAGATGCGGTAGTCCAGCAGCCCGGCGGTGGAAAAGAGCACCTCGTCGAACATGGCGGGGTAGATGCAGTGACCGTTATACTCCGTCGCGCCCTCCTTCCTGCGCCGGATGTGGCCCAGGGTCATGAGGTGGCTGCCGCAGCTGCTCCTGCTCAGCGTGGCTATGTCCCCCGTGCGGTAGCGTATTAGCGGCATGCACTCCCGCGCGATGTTCGTCAGCACGACCTCGCCCTCCTCGCCGTAGGGCAGTACCGCGCCCGTCTCAGGGTCCACCACCTCCACTATGTGGTTGAGCTCGTCGTAGTGGTAACCGGGGCACACGTCGCAGTCCACCGCCAGGCCCCAGCCGCTTTCCGTCAGACCGTAGTGCGTGCTCACCCGGCAGCCCCACGCTGAGTGCAGGTAGTCCACCATACTCTGCGGGATATTGCTCATCGTGATGAAGATGCACTTCATGCCTATGGCGCGCAAATCTGAGCGCTGCTCTAGTATCCTCGTCGCGCGGCAGATGGTGACGGCGTCGCCGAACCACACGTTTATCTTGTGCTCCAGCGTCATCTTCAATATGTCCTCAGGGCTGTCCTGCAAATCTGCTGCCCAGCTGTCTATGCCGTAGGCCGTGCAGCTGGCCGCAAGGATGCCGCCTATGCCGCGACCCTGCGAGTTCTGCAGAAACACCAGCACGCGCCCCTCGCCCCGGTCCACCACCGTGTTCATGCCGCGGGGCAAGAAGTCCATTATCTTCTGTATATCTGCCCGGGAGAAGAAGATGCGCTTCCTCGTGCCCGTGGAGCCGGAGGAGTAGAAGGTCACCGGCTTCTCCACCTCGCTCTGCGAGGTGCACAGCAGGCTGTAGCTCGTGCCCGCCAGATCCTGCGGCGTGGTGAACGGCAGCTTCGCTATGTCTGCGAGGGAGTTCAGGTCGTCCTCCGTCACGCCCGCGGCCTCGAACACGCGGCGGTAGAAGGGGCTCTTCGTCCGCACGCGGTGTACCGTGCGCTTGAGCTGGAACAGCCGGTACTCGTCAAAGAGCGCGTCGTCCACATGCTCAATATCTGCTGCCGGGTATTTGGAGAGGAACTCCGTGTCCTTCTCCATCCTCAGCCTGCACAGGTCGTACAGGCCGGTCTGCAAACTTATGCTCATGTCTTTCACCCTATCCCGGGGAACAGCTTCGCGCCGTTGCAGCCGCTTAAATACTTGCTGCACAGCGGTACGAGCGCCCCGTCCTTCTGTATTATCTGTATGGAGCAGCGCTTCACGCGCATCAGGTCTATGTTCCACGCGTCCTGGAAGGCCATGCCCCCTATGGTAAGCGTCCTGCGCTCGCTCGGCGTCCACGCCGTCTGTAAGTTCCGCCGCACGCGGTGTACTGCGTCCGGGGACGGGCTGCGCCGGGTGAACCGCGTCAGAGGCATCAGCTGTCCGGTCTTGTTCTGCGCATACGCCGCGTTGAACGAGCACTGCGAGTGGTCGCAGCTGCCAGGCCCGAAATCCTGCACGTTCACGTCAGGGTGCTGCTCCGAAACCTTGCGTATGACCTCCGGTATGGTTATCCGCCGCATCTTGTCCTCAGGGTAGATGCCAAAGTAGCTGATGGGCTGGAAGTACACGCCCTTCACCGCGGGCATGTGCTGACGTGCGTACTCCACAATGGCGCCCAGGTCACCGTCGTTCTCGCCCGGGATGACGCAGCATACCAGCACGATGGCCAGGCCCGCCGACGCGGCGTTCTCCACCGCGCGCAGCTTCGTCTCCAGCATCGGCTTGCCGTACTTCGCATAGTACGGCTCCTCGTGCAGCGCATCGAAGCCCAGATACGCCGTCGTCACACCGCTTTCCCGCAGCTCACGGCAGTATTCCTCGCTCTCTGCCAGCTTCACGCCGTTTGTATTGAGCTGGATGAGCCCGAACCCCAGGTCCCGCGCAAGCGACGCCAGCTGCATGATGTCCGGCCGCACCGTCGGCTCACCGCCGCACAGCTCCACAGCTGCGTCCTCGCCCGCGACGGCCTTGTAGTGCCGCAGCAGGCGCTCGCACTCGGCCAGGTCCGGCTCGTGCAGACCTTCCTTCTTGTCCCGCGTGAAGCACACCGGGCAGCCCATATTGCACCGGTTCGTCGTCATGAGCGCCGCCGACGCAGGCAGCGAGCAGGCGCAGTCCGTGAAGTGCGCGCCCCGCAGCGCAGCATCTGCCGCTGACTCCGTCTGCGGCAGGGAGCAGGTGTCCACGCCGCCGTACTCAAGCCAGCGCAGGTAGTTCTCCGCGCTGTCCGACCACACCAGGGTGGAAAACGCTCCGTGCTCCGGACACGCCTTGTCCATATATATCCCGTCAGGGTGTGCGCTTATGTCTGCGTACACCTCACGCAGGCAGACGGGACAGACGCTCTTCGTCTTGTAAATTAGCCTTGTATCCATAGTTATATCCTCTTGAACAACATCCGGCAGTACGTCAGGCGCGTATGCGCGAAGAAGTCCGTCACATACCCGTCCCGGCCGAACGCCGAAACTATGTATTTCCCCACCTCTGTGGGCGGCACGCCGTAGGCTTTGCCCAGGCTCATCGCTATGCCTATGTACTCGCCGTACTCCTCGCTCTCACACGCGCACTCGAAGCCCGCGGCCCCGAACACCGCACGGTAGCCCGCCATGCTCTGCACACCGTCCAGGCAGGGGATGCCCGGCTGAGTGTGCGCACTCTCCGCCGCGGCGAAGTCATGGAGGAGTACCAGCCCGCCGGGCGCGAGCACACGCGCGTACTCTCGCGCGGCCTCCGCCTTGCCGTCTATGACCGAGAACGCCGCCTCGCTTATTATACCTTCAAAGCTCCCCGCGGCAAAGGGCAAACTTCTCGCGTCCGCGCACACAAAGCGTACGCCGGGGCAATTCTCCCGCGCCTGCGCTATGGCTTCGGCGTCTATGTCCACGCCGGTGACGCGGGTATACCCCAGCGCTGCCAGGTGCGCGCTGCCCTCGCCCGTGGCGCAGCCCACCTCCAGCAGCGGTGCAGCCTTAGGGAAACCTGCCGCCGCCAGGCTCCGCTCCAAAAGCTTGAACCGTCCCTTCCGCTTTACAAACGCTTCCCTCAGCTCCATAAAAGCCTCCGCATTTATTAGGCCTCCCGGCGCGTACCGGGAGGCCCGTTCTTTCTGTTCAGCCTTTGTCGAAGGAGAGACCCACCGCGCGCTTGCACACTTCAAGCACCATCTCCGTCACCGTCGGGTGCGGGTGGATGCTGTTGTACATCTGCTCCAGCGTAAGCCCGTTCTCCACAGCCACTGTGAACTCCGCTATGAGGTCGCAGGCCTCGTGGCCGAAGATCTGCGCGCCGATGATGACGTGGTCGTCTTTGCGCGCCACGACCTTCATGACACCTTCCGTCTTGCCAATGGCCATTGCCTTCTCGTTCGACGAGAACGGCAGCGAGCCGCTGATGGCCTCAATACCGCGCTCTTCAGCGTCGCTCACCGTCAGGCCCACCATCGCTATCTCAGGCTCCATGAACATCGTCGCAGGGATGGCGTCGTAGTTGATGTAGTAGTCGTTGCCCGCTATAGTCTCCGCGATCACCAGGCCCTGGCGCTGCGCCTTGTCCGAGAGCTGCGTGCCCACCGTGATGTCTCCGGCTGCGAAGATATTGGGTACGCTCGTGCGCATGTGCTCGTCCGTCACTATCTGGCCGTTGGGCTCCATCTGCACGCCCACTTCCTCCAGGCCCATGCCCCGGGTGTTCAGCGTGCGCCCGATCGCCACCAGCACTTCGTCCGAGTACAGCTCCTCGCCGTTGGCCAGCGTGCTCTTCACCTGTCCGTCAGGCTGTACCTCCACGCTCGCTATGCCGCTGCCGCACTTCACAGTGATACCGCGCTTTTCTAGCGACGCCTTCACCGCGTCCGTTATCTCCGTGTCGTGCAGCGCAGGCACCAGGTTCGGCATCATCTCCACGATCGTAACGTCCACGCCGTAGATGTTGTAGATATGCCCGTACTCAAGCCCGATGGCGCCAGAGCCGATGATCACGATGCTCTTCGGCAGGGGGCGAGAGAAGTCCATGATCTCGTTCGACGTGATGACCTTCTTGTGGTCCACGTTGAACGCCGCAATCTCCGCAGGCTCGCTGCCTACCGCCACCACGATGTTCTCCGCAGTAACGGTCTTTTTTACCTTGCCGTTGTCCACCTCGATGGTATGTGCGTCCAGCAGCCGCGCGCGGCCCTTGACCACGTCTATGCCCCGGCTCTTCTTCCACAGCATCGCCTCAAGCCCGAACCCCAGACCGTTGATCACCGCGTTCTTGCGCTTGTCTATGGCCTTGAAGTCCACGCTCACCGCCGACATGTCCACGTTGATCCCGAACGCCTTCGCCTCCTTGATCGACGCGTACAGATTAGCCGACGCCATGAGCGCTTTCGTAGGGATGCACCCGCGGTTTACACACGTGCCCCCGGACCCGTTACGCGTCCGCCCCTCGATGAGGCATACCTTCTTACCACGGTCCGCGCACCGCATAGCCGTAGCAGACCCCCCAGGCCCACCCCCTATGCATACTACATCATATTCGTACATTACCTGTTATCCTTCCTTTTAGCAATATATCAAATCAGAATGAGTTTCCAATGGCCAGGCCGACTGTCATAGCTGTTAGAACACAGAGCATAGAGGTTATAAAGCCCCATTTGATCATATCGCCGGGGCGCACCCAGCCTGAGCCATAGGAGATGGCGGAAATCGGACTGGATGGAGCGGTAGACCATGCACAGCTGGCGAGCACCGTGGCAAGGGAGGCCAAAACTACAGGGTTTATCTGGCCGCCGTATATGCCCTGGCACAGAGGCATGAAGATGGCAAACGCGATGGAAAGAGGCACGGATGCCGTGCAGAAATTGCAGAGCACAGCGACGAACATGAGCATGATGAAGATGAACACTGTGGGGCTTACGTTGGCGAAGACCGGGCTGAAAATCGAGCTGAGCCAGGTGGTGATGCCAAGATCAGCGTTGCCCATGAAGGCACCGAGACCCATGATGCTGGCCATGAAGAGGATGATATTCCAGTTGACAGATGCCACCGCATCCTTCCACTCGAATATCGGCTGGCCGTCAACCTTTATGAAGTTCATCAGGAACAGGGCAAGCAGAGGAGGCAGGCACTGCTGTACCTTGGAGAAGAAAGCCTCACTGGCAGCGGGCCATGCGTATTGCGTCAGACCGGGGAGCAGCCAGAAGAGTACGCACAGCAGGTAGAACGCCGCGGACCACTTTTCCTTTTTGCTCATCTTACCCAGCCCGGCGGACAGAGCGTCATAGTCAATGTTGGTCAAAGCGCTCATATCCGGGCGCCAGACAAACCTGAGCATAAGGAAAAAGAGAATGCAGGCAACCACCGTCACAGGTGTGCAGATGACGCAATAGGTGAAGAAGTCCATGGCCTCGCCGGCGTAGCCCTGATAGAACGAGAAGCCCTGAAGGGTCATAGCGTGGGCAATCGGGTTGCCGCCGTTGGAGAGCAGGCCGGTCACCAATACGCCGAGTATGAGCGCCGTGGCTATAGGAGCCTTCTTATCCTTTGTAACGCCGCAGACCCTGAGCATTTCTTCCACTATCGGGAACATTATCATAAATGTAGTCGCCGAGGAGAGGAAGAGGCTTATGACAAAGTTTGCAACCAGCAGCATTGCCACAGTCCACCAGGGGCTGCGCCTGGCCAGCTTGTTGGTGAGGAACCAGACTGATACACGCTTTGCAACGCCGCTCTGTATGAGGCAGCCGGCGAGCATGAAAGTGAACAGCAGGAAAATGAGGGTTCCATTGCCGAAGGTGGCCGCGAATATCTGATTGGCGTTGAGAGCAGGCACAGTGAGGAAGGCAAATATGGTTGCCATACTGGACCAGCCCGTACCCCAGCTGAGAAACAGAATACTGGCTCCAATCATAATACCGAGAACCTGGAATCCAGACTGATTAAGGCCCTCAGGAGCAGGTATGAATCTGGTTCCGAGCATGCATATTATGGCCACGGCAAGGGATATCCATTTTCCAGCAGAGACCGAGCTGCTTTTTTGACTCATCTTAATCACATCTCCTTTATTATTACGTGAAT
>HBJMC02800__coassemble_259_pt1 | contig 24186 bp, 25 predicted proteins | sample HBJMC02800__metabat2_high_PE_027 | metagenome-assembled genome bin HBJMC02800
TTTGTGTATAGGATAGAACGGCAGGTGAGCCGTTTCAGAAAACACAGCCGAAAGGAACCTTACCATGAAAAAAACAGTCACAGCCATCATCTGCACAATGATACTCGCCCTCTCGCTCGCCGCCTGCGGCGCTGCCGATACCCGGGACGATGAAAACGTACAGATTCCCGCGCCCTGGACGGATTATGACGGCGTTGAGGAAGCCGAGGCCGGCACCGGCCTGGACATCATCGCGCCCGAGCGCGTGGGAGATTACGAATTCGATTTTGTCCGCGTCTTTGACGACGGCATGCTGGAGCTCTTCTATACCGGCGCGGACGGCAGCAGCGTGAGCATCCGCAAGGCCGAGGGCAGCGGGGACATCAGCGGCGACTACAGCGAGTACGCCGAGACCGGGACGCTGGATGCGGCCGGCACGCAGGTCACCGTCAAGGGCGACGGCAGCGGCATCAGCCTCGCGCTGTGGAGCGCGGACGGGTATACATACGCCATAGGGGCGCATGACGGCGGCCTGACCGAGGCCGAGGTGATTGAGGCCGTGTCGGCCATGTCCGCAGAAGCCGCCTGATAAACGAGGAAAGAGAGGTGGAAGGCCTTGAGCCACGCCGCCGTCATCATGACAAGGCCGGGCCCGCTGACGGGCCTGGCCGGGGCGATATGGGCGCTGTTTGCCCGCATCAAAGAGGAGCCCGCGCCGGCAAAGCCGGAGGTACGTGAGCGCGCCGCGCTGCTGCTGGACCGGCACGGGGACAGCGTGCTGCGCTGCGCCTATGCCTACCTGCACAACATGGCCGATGCCGAGGAGGTGCTCCAGGACACGCTGGTGCAGTACCTGAAGGCCGCGCCGCAGCTGACGGACGCCGCGCACGAGCGAGCCTGGCTGCTGCACGTGGCGGCCAACCTGAGCAAAAACCGTCTCAAATACAGCGCCGCCCACGGCACGGATGAGCTGAGCGAAGAGCTGGCGGCCGAGGGGCGCGAGGACCTCTCCTTTGTCTGGGAGGCGGTAAAGAGCCTGCCGGATAGCTGCCGGGAGGCGGTGCATCTCTTTTACTGCGAGGGGTTCAGTACCGCGCAGATCGCACAGATACTCGGACGCAGCGAGACGGCCGTGCGCTCGGCGCTGCACCGGGGGCGCGGGAAGCTCAGGGAGATACTGCGGGAGGACTACGATTTTGAAATACGCTGAGCTTATGGATAGAATAGAGCTTACGCCGGAGATGCGCGAGCGCGTCCTGGCCAACGTGGAGCATGAGCTGCAGGGCAGGAGTGCAAGGCGCCCGTTTGCGCTGCGGCGCGTCCTGGCCCTGGCCGCCTGCCTGGCCCTGGTTATGGCCGCCGCCGTGGCGCTGCCGCCGCTGGCGTACCCGGACGTGGAGTCACGGCCGGGTATAGAGGCCGTCCGGGACGTCTCGGAGCTCTCGGACGCGGTGGGCTTTGAGGTGCGCGAGCCGGCCGGCCTGCCCTTTGAGGTGGAGACGGCGGAATACGTGGACTACAGCGGCCTGGCGCAGATAACCTGCTCCGGAGAGGGGGAGAGCGCCGTCTACCGCAAGGCGGAGGGGACGGACAGCGTGAGCGGCGATTACAGCCAGTACGAAGCCGTCGCGCAGCTCGCTGTCTCCGGTGTGACCGTCACCGTCAAAGGCGGGGCGGAGGACGAATACACCATGGCCGAGTGGACAAAGGACGGCTTTTCCTATTCGCTGTCCCTGACGGTGCCGCTGAGCTCCGGGGAGTGGACGGCCCTGCTGGAGGCCAATATTGATGCGTGAACATAAAAGCGGCCACCCGTCCGCCGGACGGGTGGCCGCTTATTATATACATTCAGGGGGCCGGCGAGGCCGGTCAGCGGAATATGGCCTCCACCCGGCGCATGTAGTTGGGCAGGGCGCCCTCAAAGTCCACGCCGTAGGGGCGCGGGGTGCTGCGCAGGTAGGTGCGCGCGATGCTCTCCTGCACCAGGGCGCTGGCGGCGTCAAGCGCGTCGCCTATGCCGGCGCCGCGGACCAGCAGGGCGGCCATGGCGCTGGCGAATATGTCGCCCGTGCCGTAAAACATGCCGGGCAGGGCCTCGCTCATCGCGCTGCGCTCCTCGCCGGTGTCGCGGTCACGCACCACCGTGCCGATGAGCCCCTCCGCCGGGTGGACGCCCGTGATGGCCACATAGCGCCCGGCGTGGCGCTCCAGCCCGTCGAAGAGCCGCTCTATATAGTCGTGGGAGTGCGGGGCGGGGGAGTACTCCACGCCGGAGAGCAGCGCGGCCTCCGTGACGTTGGGGGTTATCACGTCCGCCCGGGCGCACAGGCGCCGGAAGGCCTCCGTCATGCCCTCGCCCAGGCCGGAGTAATAGCGGCCGTTGTCGGCCATGGCCGGGTCGCAGATGACCAGCGTGTGTTCATTGGCGATGGTGCCGATAATCTCCTCCACCAGCAGGGCCTGTTCCGGCGAGGCCAGGTATCCCGAGTAAATGCCGTCGAAGTCCAGGTCCAGCGAGGCCCAGTGCCTGGCGATGGGCAGCATCTGGTCCGTGAGGTCGTGGAAAGTCCAGCCGGTGAACTCGCCCGTGTGCGTGCTCAAAATGGCCGTGGGTATGCAGGCGCACTCCACGCCCGTGGCGGACACCACGGGCAGGGCTACGGTGAGCGAGCACTTGCCGAAACCGGAGACGTCGTTGACGGCGGCAATCCTCTTAAGTTTTTCAAGCTTAGCTTCCATGTGCGCTATTTTAGCACGCTTTGCCCCGCCATGCAAGGCGGAGCGCTACAAAAAAGAGGGAGCCGTCACGGCCCCCTCTGTCTGGATGAGTGCGTTCAGGCTCCCTGGTTGAGTATTTCCATGAACTCGTCACCGGTGATGGTCTCCTTCTCCAGGAGGTATCCGGCCAGGCGGTGCAGTTCGCTCTCGTTGGCCTTGAGGATGTCTATGGCCTTCTGGTGCTGCTTCCTGACGAGCTCTATGACGGCGTCGTCTATCTCACCGGCGGTCTTCTCGCTGCAGGCGAGCGAGCTGTCGCCGCCGAGGTATTTGTTGGACTGTATCTCCAGGGCGACCATGTCGAACCTGTCGCTCATGCCGTAGCGCGTGAGCATGGCGCGGGCCAGCTTGGTGGCCTGCTCTATGTCGTTGCTCGCGCCGGTGGAGATGCTGCCGAAGACAACCTCCTCGGCGGCGCGGCCGCCTGTGAGGGTGGCGATCTTGTTTTCTATCTCCTCGCGGCTCATGAGGACGCGGTCGCCCTCGTCCACCTGCATGGTGTAGCCCAGCGCGCCGGAGGTGCGCGGGACGATGGTTATCTTCGTGACCGGGGCGCTCTCCGTCTGCCTGGCGGCCACCAGGGCGTGGCCGATCTCGTGGTATGCCACGGTGCGCTTGTCCTTCTCGCTGAGCACGGCGTTCTTGCGCTGTGCGCCGGCGATGACGGTCTCCACGCTCTCCTCCAAATCGCTCTGGTCCACTATCTGGCGCCCCATCTTGACGGCGCGCAGGGCCGCCTCGTTGATGATGTTGGCCAGCTCGGCGCCGGAAGCGCCGCTGGTGGCGCGGGCGATGGCCCTGAGGTCAACGTTGTCGCTCATGCGCACTTCCTTGGCGTGGACCTTGAGTATGGCCTCGCGCCCGGCCAGGTCGGGCAGCTCCACGGGGATGCGCCGGTCAAAGCGGCCGGGGCGCAGCAGCGCGGGGTCAAGGCTCTCGGGCCGGTTGGTGGCCGCGAGGATTACCACGCCCTTGGTGGCGTCGAAGCCGTCCATCTCGGCCAGCAGCTGGTTGAGCGTCTGCCGCCTATGCCGCCGCTGTCGCGCTTTTTGCCTATGGTGTCTATCTCGTCGATGAACACGATGCAGGGTGCCTTCTCATTTGCCTGCTTGAAGAGGTCGCGGACCTTCGCCGCGCCCATGCCGACGAACATCTCCACAAATTCGCTGCCGGAGATGGAGAAGAAGGGCACATGTGCCTCGCCGGCGACGGCGCGGGCCAGCAGGGTCTTGCCGGTGCCCGGAGGGCCGACGAGCAGCGCGCCCTTGGGCAGCCTGGCGCCGATCTCGGCGTACTTCTGCGGACTGTGCAGGAAGTCCACTATCTCCTTGAGGGCCTCCTTGGCCTCGTCCTGACCGGCCACGTCGGCGAAGGTCTTGCCCGTCTCGGTCTCGGCGTATATCTTGGCGCCGGACTTGCCGAAGCTCATGGCGGGCATGCCCTCTCCGCCGGTCATCTTCTTTATCATCGAGCTGTAGAACCAGGAGCCTATGCCGAGGATGATAACCATGGGCAGTATCCACGTGAGCAGGAAGCTCAGCAGGGGCGAGTTCTGCGTGGGGATCTCGTTGGCGTAGGTGACCTCGTTGGGCGCGTCCTCGATGCGGTCCACAAGGTTCAGATCGGGGAAAATGCCGGTCTTGTAAATCTGCTCGCTGCCGCTTTCGTCCGTGGCGATGAAGACTATCTGCGACTCGGAACCCTCGTAAGCTATCTCCTGCACCTGGCCGCTCTCCAGCATGCTGAGAAAGGTGTTGTAGCCGACCTCGGTCACCTGCCGCTGCATCAGGGAGGGGAAGAGCAGCGCGTTGAGCAGTATGAGTATCAGCAGGGCGATAACGTAGTAGAACGCTATGTTTCTTCTGGGCTTCCGTTTGTCATTGCTGGGTTCGCTTATCATGGGCGTTTACCTCTCCTTTTTGTTTCCTCAGTAATTCTAATCCTGTAGCGTCCGCCGTTCCACGGACACTTTTTGAACAAAAAGGGAACTTTTTGTGAACAGCGGCGTCTGAAAAACACTATGGAAGGGAGGCGCAGAGAATGAAGAAACTGTCTTTGCTCCTGGCCCTGGCCCTGCTGCTCAGCCTGGCGGGCTGCGGGAGCACGGATACGGGCCTGCTGGAGGGCGTGACGCCCGCGGGGGCGGGAGATGCTGCGGATGCGGCGCAGCCGGTCGCGGAGTTCACGGCGAAGCTGTTCAATGAGGCCTATGACGGCGGGGATGCGCTCATCTCGCCGGTGAGCGTGCTGGCAGCGATGGCCATGACGGAGGCCGGGGCGCGCGGCGAGACGCTCGCACAGATGGAGGAGGCCTTCGGCGTGGATGCGGAGACCATGCGCCTGGCGCTCGCGGCGTACATGGGAGCTGTTGAAGGCACGGAGGCCAAGATGGCCAACTCCATCTGGTTCCGCGACGACGGTACATTTGAGCCGGACCAGGACTTCCTGGCCGGGTGCGCGTCCTTTGCGGGGGCGGACATTTTCGCGCGGGAGTTCAACGACGCCGCCTGCCGTGAAATAAACTCCTGGGTCAGCGAACACACGGACGGCATGATAGAGGACATACTCGATGAGATACCATCCGACGCGGTCATGTATCTGGTGAACGCCCTGGCCTTTGAGGCGGACTGGGAGAGCGAGTACCAGGAACATCAGGTGCGTGACGGCGTGTTCCACGCCGAAGACGGGGACAAAACCGCGCAGATGATGTACGGCGACGAGCAGACCTATCTCAGCGGCGAGGGCTTCACCGGTTTCATGAAGCCGTACAAGGGCGGGCGCTACGCCTTCGCGGCGCTGCTGCCGGACGAGGGCGTGGGGCTCGACGGGCTTGTGTCCTCGCTCAGCGGCGAGGCGCTCAGCTCCATGCTGGCAAACGCCGAGGGTGCGGCGGTGGAGACCGCTATGCCCAGCTTCAGCAGCGAGTACGATGCGGAGCTGAGCGGCACGCTCAAGGCGCTGGGTATGGCCGACGCCTTTGACGGAGCGCGCGCCGATTTCACCGGCATGGGGCACTCAACGCTGGGCAATATCTACATAAACCGGGTTTTGCACAAGACCTTCATCGACGTGACGCCCCTCGGCACACGAGCGGGCGCGGCCACGGTGGTGGAGATGAACGCAGAGGGCGGTATGCTGGCGGAAAAAAGCGTGATACTCGACCGGCCGTTCCTCTATATGATAGTCGATACGCAGTACAATATCCCCCTCTTCATCGGCGCCATGACCGGAGAGGGGCTGTAAAGGAAAAAGCGTGAAAGAAGCTCCCGAAAGGGAGCTTCTTTCACGCTTCTCGGCTGTCCAGGCCGGCGAAGAACTCGTCGTAGGCGCAGCCGTATATTTTCCTCAGCTCTATCAGCACGCTGGCGCGGATGTTGAGTTCGCCGGACTCGTACTTGGCGTAGGTCGTGCGGCCTATGTCACAGCCGCGGCGCTGCAGCTCGGCGCAGAGCTTTTCCTGCGAGACGCCGCGCTCTGTCCGCAGGCGGCGCAGATTTGTGCCCATGTTCCGGTCGCGCCGTATTTTCTGCTCCACGCCCTCACCTCGCTGCCCTGACCAGTATTGGTTGCAATTTTCTTTATCATATGCTGATATGAGAGAAAATATTGACCGCTATATTGGTCAAAAAGGAGCTGGGATGCGCGCGGAGGAGGCGTGAGGGGCGCGTTTTGGGGCGGGTGCATACAATGGCTACAGGGCGGCGGGGCTGTGCACCCGCCGCCCTGAGTCTATACTGTGGGGAATTGGCATGACTGATTGGTTTCTCGCACTGCCGCACACGGTGCAGGCGCTCATGGCCACGCTCTTTACCTGGGGCGTGACCGCGCTGGGCGCGGCGGCGGTGTTCCTTTTCCGGGGTATGAACAAGAATGTGCTCGACGCGATGCTGGGCTTCGCGGCGGGGGTCATGACGGCGGCGAGCTTTTTCTCGCTGCTCAGCCCGGCCATGGAGCTGGCCGGGGAGCTGGGCATGAACGTGCCGCTGACGATGCTTGCCGGCTTCCTGGGCGGCGGGGTGCTGCTGTTCCTGGGCGACCGCATATGGGCGCGGCTTGACGCCCGCGGCGGGGCGGGCAGGCGCGCGGCGATGCTCATGAGCAGCATAACGCTGCACAACATACCGGAGGGCCTGAGCGTAGGCGTGGCCTTTGGCTCGCTGGCCTACGGCATACCGGGCGCCACGCTGGGCTCGGCCTGCATGCTGGCGCTGGGCATAGGGCTGCAGAACTTCCCCGAGGGCCTGGCCGTGAGCGTGCCGCTCAGGCGCGAGGGCGCCAGCCGGGGCCGGGCGTTTTTCATGGGCCAGCTCTCCGGGGCGGTGGAGCCCGTGGCCGGGGTAATAGGCGCGGCACTGGTGCTCAGCGTGCAGCGGCTGCTGCCGTACATGCTCGCCTTTGCGGCGGGGGCGATGATATACGTCGTGGTGGAGGAGCTCATCCCGGAGAGCCAGAGCAATGAGCGCCCGGACGTGATGGCCATTGCCACGCTGGTGGGATTTTCCGTGATGATGGTGCTGGACGTAGCCCTCGGCTAGTTCCTGCGGCGGAGGGCAGAACCGGCCCCCGGCTGACGAGATGTCAGCCGGGGGCCGGTCATTGTTATTTGCCGGTTTTTTTCATCGCTGCGTACAGTTTTGCAGTTTTGTCCGGCAGCATGCAGAGAGACGCGCGTTTTGTGCTAAATTACAAACAACTGAAACAATACCACCACATGAGTTTGGGCTTGTCAGCCAAGGCAAAAATCTGCCGGGGAAGAGCCCTGCTTAATTTGGGACAGGTTCTTGAAAATTGACCGGGCAAAACGCGGCGGCCGGTGATAAAAACTGGCGCTGCCGCCTTGAAAAGTTCACAATTTCCCTATATAATTTCCCTTCGTCAATTTGCTTACAAAGTGCTGAAAGGAAAGGGTTCTCTTGCTGACATTAAAGGACATACGCAAGGACTATGTCGCGGGCGACATGACGGTGCACGCCCTGCGCGGGGTGAGCATCAGCTTCCGGGAGAACGAGTTCGTCTCCGTGCTCGGGCCCTCGGGCTGCGGCAAGACCACGCTGCTGAACATCGTCGGCGGCCTCGACCAGTATACTGACGGCGACCTGGTCATAAACGGGCGCTCCACCAAGGAGTACAAGGACCGCGACTGGGACACCTACCGCAACCACACGATAGGCTTCGTCTTCCAGACCTATAACCTCATCCCGCACCAGAGCGTGCTGGCCAACGTGGAGCTGGCGCTGACCATCTCCGGCGTTGGAAAGGCGGAGCGGCGCGAGCGGGCCATCAGGGTCCTGGAGCGCGTGGGCCTGGGCGACCAGATAAACAAGAAGCCCAACCAGATGTCCGGCGGCCAGATGCAGCGAGTGGCCATCGCCCGCGCGCTGATAAACGACCCTGACATACTCCTGGCCGACGAGCCAACCGGCGCCCTCGACAGCGTCACCAGCGTGCAGATCATGGAGCTGCTGCAGGAGATAGCCAAGGACAAGCTCGTCGTCATGGTCACCCACAACGCCGAGCTGGCCGAACGGTACTCCACGCGCATAGTGCGCCTGCTCGACGGCGAGATAATCGGCGACAGCGACCCCTTCAGCCCCGAGGGAGCCGAGCCGCCGCGCGAGGATACCGGCAAGAAGAAGCCGAGCATGTCCTTTGCCACGGCGCTGAGCCTCTCGTTCAACAACCTCAAGACCAAGAAGGGCCGCACCATACTGACGGCGTTTGCGGGCAGCATAGGCATAATCGGCATCGCCCTTATCCTCTCGCTATCGAACGGCATACAGACCTACATAGACCAGGTGCAGGAGGACACGCTCTCGACCTATCCCCTGGCGATAGAGGCCGAGGCTGCCGACCTGTCCAGCATGATAGAGGCCATGGCCGGAGCCGGAGGGGACGGCGGGGAGCACGAGCGGGACGCGGTGTACTCCAATGTCATCCTTTATGACCTCATGGACAGCATCACCAGCATGGACACCGAGACCAACGACCTCCGGAGCTTCAAGGAGTTCCTTGACGCCAACGGCGGCGGGATCAACGAGTACACCAGCGCCATACAGTATGTCTACGAGCCCAACTTTGACATCTACACCCAGGACGACGACGGCAACGTGGTCAAGAGCGACGTGGTGACGCTGCTCAACGAGCTGCTCTCCGGCATGTACGGCGGCGACTTTTCCAGCTATTTCAGCACCATGGGCGACTTCTACTCCAGCTTCGAGAGCTGGGAGGAGATGCTGCCCGGCGAAAACGGCGAGTATATAAACCAGACTTTGCTCGACCAGTACGACGTCATCTACGGCTCCTGGCCGCAGAACTACGACGAGGTAGTGCTGATAGTTGACCAGAACAACGAGGTGAGCGACCTGGTGCTCTACACGCTTGGCCTGCGCACGGAAGCTGAGCTGACCAGCTCGCTGGAGGCATATATGAACGGCGAGACCGTGGACGCCGAGGTGCAGAGCTGGAGCTATGAGGACCTCTGCGGCCGCACCTTCAAGCTGGTCGGCTGGTACGACAAGTACGTCTACGACGAGGACACCGGCACCTACACCGACGTCTCCGGCACCGACGCCGGTCTCGATTACCTCTATGAAAACGAGGACGTTGGCATAACCCTGAAGATAAGCGGTATCGTGCGCCAGAACGAGGACGCCGTGGCCGGCATGATGTCCTCCGGCGCGATAGGATATACCAGCGCCCTCACCGAACACGTCATCAGTGACGCACAGGGCAGCGATGTCATCGTGGACCAGTACGCGAACCCGGACACCGACGTCATAACCGGCCTGCCATTCTCCACCGGCGAGGAGGAAGAGCTCAGCCTGGACGAGATAAAGTCCGAGGTGGACAACTATATCTCCATGCTCAACACGGCCGACGCCGCCGAGCTCTACATCTCCGTCCTCACCACTCCCGAGGACACTTATCTCGACACCGCCGTGGAGCAGGCCGTGTCCGGCCTCACCCGTGAGGACATTGAGGAGATGATGGTCTCCGGCTACGCCGAGGAGATGGGCGTGGACGCCGACTCCGTGCGGGACTACATAAACCAGATGGACGACGAAACGCTCATGAGCTACGTGCGCGAGATGGTCCGCGAGACAGTGGCGAATCAATACGCCGAGGCCGTCACGCAGCAGCTGTCCGCCCTCAGCCAGGAGCAGCTGGCCATGGCGCTGAGCTACACCGAGCTCAGCGACTGGCAGTACGAGTACATATACAGCGAGCTCATGCCCGCGCGCTATTCGGACAGCTCCTATGACGAGAACATGGAGCTCTTCGGCATGGTGGACATGGAGAGCCCCGACGGCATCAACCTCTACGCCACCAGCTTCGCCGACAAGGACGAGATAGCGCGTATCATAGACGAGTATAATGCCGCGGCCGACGAGGAGCAGCAGATAAGCTACACCGACTATGTGGCCATACTCATGAGCAGCATTTCCACCATCATCAACGCCATAAGCTACGTGCTCATCGCCTTCGTGGCCATCTCCCTGGTGGTGTCGAGCATCATGATCGGCATCATCACCTACATCTCCGTGCTGGAGCGCACCAAGGAGATAGGCATCCTCCGTGCCATAGGAGCCAGCAAGCGCGACGTGAGCAACGTCTTCAACGCGGAGACGCTGATAGAGGGCCTGGCGGCCGGGTTAATAGGCATAGGGCTGACGCTTGTCCTCAACATACCGATAAACGCCATTGTCCAGCACCTCACCGGCATAGAGAGCCTGCGTTCCATCCTGCCCTGGGCGGGGGCGGTGATCCTGATACTGATCAGCATGCTTCTCACCTTCATTGCCGGACTCATACCATCCAGGTTCGCCGCCAAGCGCGACCCCGTGGAGGCCCTGCGTACCGAATAACAACAGAAGAAGGCCCGCTGCATTTTTCAGCAGCGGGCCTTCTTTTTTACCGGCGCGGCAGCGGTACTTCCCGGTCCAGGAGTACGCGGCCGAAACAGCAGACGGGCCGGCCTTCACCGGCCGGCAGGAGGATGTCGCCCCCGGCACGGCGGCGGTTGAGGGTCAGGAGATGGGCGTTGCCGGCCCAGTCCTCGCAGTACTGGCGTATAACGGCGCGGTGCCCGTCAAAAAACAGCCCCACGTCGCCGTCGGAAATAACGGCGCCGCGCTGGATATAAGCCGTGCCGCCCCGTGCTATGTAGGGCTCGCACTCGTCGTCCGTGACGCGCAGCGCGAAGTCGGCGCAGCTGTCCCCGTCAACGGTCAGGCAGTCTGTCTCAAGCATGTCAAAGCACCTCTTTCACGATGGTAACACCGGCGGAAGGTGCTGTCAAGTGCTTGCGAAAAAGTCCGGAACGGTATAAAATAAGACATATAAAGTTCAGGAGGTGCACTATGAACGCAGCCTATGACAATCTGCTCACGCGCCGCAGCGTGAGGAAGTACAAGCCCGAACAGATAAGCGACGAGGAGCTTTACGCCGTGCTCAAGGCCGGCATGTATGCGCCGACCGCTATGGGCCGGCAGTCGCCCCTGATAATAGCCGTGCAGGACAAGGACGACATCGCCCGCCTGAGCAGCCTGAACGCCCAGATCATGGGCGCCGGGTCGGACCCCTTCTACGGCGCGCCGACCGTCGTGGTGGTGTTTGCCCAGGCCGGGAACCGCAACGGCGTGCAGGACGCCTCGCTGGTGATGGGCAATATGATGAACGCCGCGCATGCGCTGGGTCTCGGCTCCTGCTGGGTCAACCGCGCGCATGAGACCTTTGAGCTGCCGGAGGGCCGCGAGCTGCTGGCCAAGTGGGAGGTGGAAGGCGACTGGATAGGCGTGGGCAACTGCCTGCTCGGCTATCCGGACGGAGACCTGCCGGAGGCCAAGCCGCGCCGGTCCGGCTATGTGAAGCTGATAAAATAAGACGGTACAGGCGCCATGCGGGATCCCGCATGGCGCTTTTTCATACCGCCGGGCGCTCGCGGCTCAGCCGAGCTCGCGCAGGAGGTTGACCATCTCTATGGCGCCCTCGGCGCACTCGCTGCCCTTGTTGCCGGCCTTGGAGCCGGCACGCTCTATGGCCTGCTCTATGTTCTCCGTGGTCAGGACACCGAACATGACGGGTACGCCCGTCTCGAGCTGTACGGCGGCTATGCCCTTGCTTACCTCGGCGCAGACGTACTCATAGTGGCTGGTGCTGCCGCGGATGACGGCGCCGAGGCAGATCACGGCGTCGTAACGGCCGCTCGCGGCCATCTTTTTGGCGACCAGCGGTATCTCAAAGGCGCCGGGCACCCAGGCGACGGCGACATCGTCATCGTCCACACCGCGGCGCCTGAGCCCGTCGAGAGCGCCGCCGAGCAGGCGGGAGGTGATGAACTCGTTGAAGCGGGCGCAGACTATGCCCACGCGGATGTTGCCGGATACAAGCTTGCCTTCATAGGTTTTCATGCGTTTACAGTCTCCTTTTCGTCATAGTTGAGTATGTGTCCCATGCGGTCCTTCTTGGTGAGCAGGTATCTGAGGTCGTACTTTGTGGCCTCGACCTGTATGGGTACGCGTTCGGTTATCTCCAGCCCGAAATCCTCCAGCTGGTAGACCTTGTCCGGGTTGTTGGTGAGCAGGCGCATCGTGCGCACGCCCAGGTCGCGCAGTATCTGCGCGCCGATGTAATACTCGCGCAGGTCGCCCGCGAAGCCGAGGGCGATGTTGGCCTCGAGCGTGTCCAGACCCTGTTCCTGCAGCTCGTAGGCGCGCAGCTTGTTTATGAGCCCGATGCCGCGCCCTTCCTGGCGCATGTAGAGCAGCACGCCGCGGCCCTCTGCGTCTATCTGCTTCATGGCGCTCGCGAGCTGTTCTCCGCAGTCGCAGCGCAGGGAGCCGAAGGTGTCGCCCGTGAGGCACTCGGAGTGTACGCGGCAGAGGACGTCCTCGCCGCCGCCGATGTCGCCCTTGACCAGGGCGACGTGGTGCTCGCCGTTGAGCCTGTTTACATAGCCAAGGGCGCGGAAATCGCCGTACCTGGTGGGCAGGCGCACGTCCGCCACGCGCTCGACCAGCTTCTCGTGCCGCTTGCGGTAGGCGATGAGGTCGCTGATGGCGAAGATCTTGATGCCGAAGCGCCCGGCCAGCTCCACCAGCTCCGCCGTGCGCATCATGGTGCCGTCCTCGCGCATTATCTCGCAGCACAGCCCCACCTGCCTGAGCCCGGCCAGCCGCAGCAGGTCAACGGTGGCCTCCGTGTGCCCCTCGCGCTCGAGCACGCCGTTTTTCTTTGCCAGCAGCGGGAACATGTGCCCCGGACGGCGGAAGTCCGAAGGCCTGGCGTCCGGGTCCACGCACTTCATGGCCGTTATGCTCCGCTCCGCGGCGGATATGCCGGTGGTGGTGGAGATATGGTCTATGCTGACGGTGAACGCCGTCTCGTGGTTATCCGTGTTGTCCGAGACCATCTGCGGGAAGTGCAGCCGCTCCACGTACTCCGCGCTCATGGGCATGCAGATCAGGCCCTTGCCGTGGGTGGCCATGAAGTTCACGTTCTCCGTGGTGGCGAACTCCGCCGCGCAGATGAAGTCGCCCTCGTTTTCGCGCTCCGGGTCATCGGTGACAAGGATGATGCGCCCCGCGCGGAGCTCGTCCAGGGCTTCGGGTATGGTGTTGAAGTTATACATAGTCTGCTCCTTTCGGTGGTTTGCCGCTTTTTAAGGCCGCAAAGCTAAAACCCGTTTTCAATCAGTGCTTCCAGCGTAATCCCCGCGGGGGCATTTGCCGGCTGCATCAGCTTTTCCACGTATTTGCCTATGATATCCGTCTCCAGGTTGACCGTGTCGCCGGCGCGCTTATACTGCAGCGCCGTATTGGCCAGCGTGTGCGGTATGGCGGAGATGGAAAAGCCCCTGCCGCTCACCCGCGCCACCGTGAGGCTGACGCCGTCAATGGCTATGGAGCCCTTCTCCACCACGTAGCGCAGCACCCCGGGCGGGGCGGAGAAATCGTACCAGACGGCGTTGCCGTCGCGGCGCAGCCTCTCTATGGTGCCCGTGCCGTCCACGTGCCCGGCGACTATGTGCCCGCCGAAGCGGCCGTTCGCGGCCATGGCCCGTTCGAGGTTCACCTGGGTGCCGCTCCTGACGAGCAACAGGGCCGAGCGGTCCAGCGTCTCGTGCATGACGTCGGCGGAAAAACCGGTGCGGTCAAAGCCGGTAACCGTGAGGCACACGCCGTTTACGGCGATGCTGTCGCCGAGATGTATGTCCTCCAGCACGGTCCGGGCTTTGATACGCAGCACTGCCGAATTGGCGCCGCGCTGCACGCGCTCCACCGTACCGACCTCTTCAATTATTCCTGTGAACAAGACTGCTTCACCTCGCATTCCAGCAATATGTCATCTCCCAGCCGTTCGGTTCGCTCAATGGAGAGCTCCGTCCCGGCGCCGGGGCTGGGGAAGCCCAGTCCGCCTATGGGGGATTTGGCCGCCGCGCCGCCGAGCAGCTTGGGAGCGATGTAGGCGTAGACCCGGCGCACCAGCCCGGCCTCCAGCGCCGACCAGTTCAGCGTGGCCCCGCCCTCTATGAGCAGGCCGTCAATCTCCCGCCGGCCCAGCTCGCGCATGAGGGCGGAGAGGCCTATGTGCCCGTCCCTGGCCGGGAGCGTTATCACCTCGCAACCGGCATCCACATACGGGGCCGTGCGCGCATCGTCGGTGCAGAGCGTGGCTATGATCAGCGGCGTCTCCCGCGCGGTGCGCACCAGGTTGGAGCCGAGCGGGGTGCGCAGCGCGCTGTCGCAGACTATGCGCACGGGATCGCGCCCGCCCGGTATGCGGCAGGTGAGCAGCGGGTCGTCGGCCAGCACGGTGCCGACGCCGCACATGATGCCCCGGTACCTGCCCCGCAGCCGGTGCACGTGTTCCCGCGCGGCTGTGCCGGTTATCCACTTGGATTCGCCGGTGTATGCGGCGATTTTCCCGTCGAGCGTCATGGCATACTTGAGCGCGGCATAGGGCGTCCCGGTGCGGATGTAGTGGAAAAACACCGCGTTCAGGGCCTCGCACTCGCCGGAGAGGACATGCTCCGTCACCTCCACCCCCTGCGAGCGCAGGATCTCGATGCCGCGTCCGGCCACGAGCGGGTTCGGGTCGCCGGAGCCGACCACCACGCGGGATATGCCCGCGGCCAGGATGGCGTCCGTGCAGGGGGGCTGGCGGCCGTGGTGGCAGCAGGGCTCCAGCGTCACGTACATGACGGCCCCGCGCGGATCGGCGCCGCAGTGCGCGAGGGCGCTGCGCTCGGCGTGGAGGGAGCCGCAGCGCTCGTGGTAACCCTCGCCTATGATGCGGCCGTCCTTCACGATTACAGCACCGACCATGGGATTGGGCGAGGTATGGCCCATGCCGAGCTTCGCCAGCTCGAGCGCGCGGCGCATGTAGTACTCGTCGTTCATATTCACACCTCCAAAAGAGCCGGGCCCCGAAGAATATCCTCGGGGCCCGGCAAATCCTGCGGGCAAGGTACGCCTGAAAAAACAAAAGCTCTGAAACGGAAAACCGTCTCAGAGCAATACAAGCATACGGGAAAATGCCCGCGCAAAAATCTTCTTTCATCCAGACTGTAACTGTCGGTTTTGGAATTGCACCAAATCCTGCGCCGTCAAACGCTCGCGGACTATACCGCCGATCGGGAATTTCACCCTGCCCTGAAGACAAATATTAACTTCGCTAATATGATAGCCCCGACTGACGCGCTTGTCAAGAGGAAAGTTAACCGAGGCCAACCTGCGCCAGGACGGCCAGCACCTCTCCGTGCAGCGCGCCGTTGCTGCAGAGCAGCCCGCCGCCGCTGACCATGGACAGGCCGGCGTTTGCGCAGTCAGTGACCCGGCCGCCGGCCTCGGCCACGATGACGGCCCCGGCAGCGTAATCCCAGGGCAGGAGCCAGCGCTCGACATAGGCGTCCAGACGCCCGCAGGCCACGTCGCAGAGGTCCAGGCTGGCACAGCCGCTGCGGCGCACGTCAAGGCTCCGCTCATAGAGCGCGCGCATCTCGGAAAAGACCATGCCGGCCCATTCCCGTCGGCCGGGCGAGGTGCCCACGCTGACCAGGGCCGAACTCAGCGAGGCGGTGCCGGTGACGTGTATCGGCTGCCCGTTCAGGTAAGCGCCGCCGCCGGAGCGCGCGGTGAAGAGCTCGCCGGCGTAGGGGTTGAAGACGGCGCCGAATACGGGCCGGCCGCCCTCGGCCAGCGCCAGGGAGACCGCGCTGTGGTTCAGTCCGCGGATGAGGTTCGTCGTGCCGTCCACCGGGTCGAGTATCCAGCAGGGGCGCGAGGGGTCTATGGCCGCGTTGTCCTGCTCCTCGCCCATGAACTGTACCCCGGGCGCGAGCTCGCCCAGCCGGGACCTGAGCATCGCCTGCACGCGCATGTCCACGTCGGTGACAAAGTCGGTGCGGCTCTTGGCGCGTATGTCGTGCACGGCGCCGCGGGCGGTGAGGAGCGCCCCGGCGGAGCGCACGGCGGCGATGACCTCCGCCTCCAGGGCCGCAGTCAGGATTTCCGTTTGGCTCATGCTGTTTACCTCCGCTTCCTGTTTGTCCCGGAGGCGCGCACGCCTCCGGTGCAGAGGCATTTTACCACATCCGGGGCCGGGGCGCAAGCCGCGTCATCTGTCAGGCTGCCTGCGCGCTGCCAGCAGGCGGCGCAGCACGGGGTCTATGTCCGCGTCGATGCAGATTGACTGCCGGGCGATCTGCGCGGGCGCGAAGGCCTCGCCGTAGTTGATGCAGGCAAACACGGCGTCGCGGTTGCGGGCCGTGAACTGCCAGAAGGGGTATTTGATGATGACCGGTGTGTTGAAGCCGACGCCGAGCTCCAGGTACAGCACCTTCCCGCTGCCGTGGCGGCGCAGGAAGTCTTCGTAGCGCCCGGCGGCGGCGCGCCAGCCGGCGTCCTCCACGAACCTGCCGTCGGCACGCAGGTTGGTAGTTAACGGACGGCCGCAGCGGGGACAGCGCGGTATTAGCTCCGTGGGTACGCGCATGTCCTTCTGCTCCGTAACCATGCGCCGGATGAGCCCTTCGTTGTCCCAGGTCTCCCGGCAGCATGGCTCCGAGCACTGGAGCAGGCCGTAGTCACCCTGGGTGTAGAAGAGCCGGCGCTTGTCGAAGCCGGCCCTCTGAAAGCAGTGGTCCACGTTGGTGGTGAGGACAAAGCAGTCCTTGCCGCGCACAAGCTCGCGCAGCACGCCGTAGGTGTCCCGGGGCGGGTCGGTATAGCGGTTTATCCAGATGAAGCGGCTCCAGTATGCCCAGTACTCCTCCGGCGTCTCAAAAGGATAGAAACCGCCGGTGTACATGTCGTGGAAACCGTATTTGGCTTCAAAATCCGCAAAATGCTGCTCAAAGCGCTCCCCGCTGTAGGTGAAGCCGGCCGAGGTGGAGAGTCCCGCCCCCGCGCCGATCACGACGGCGTCCGCGTCCCGCAGCGCTTCGCCCAGGCGCTCAACCGCCCCGGAGGAGGCGCCGGTAGATGTCCGCGTCCTGGTCTTTGAAAACATTGAAAATCACCTTCATATCGCTTTTTGTGCGCGCCTTGTATTCGCGCACCGTCCCGAGCGCCGTCTCTGCCGCCCGGACATTGGGGAAATGGAATTCGCCCGTGGAGATGCAGCAGAAAGCCACGCTCTCCACGCCGTACTGCGCCGCCAGTTCCAGGCAGGAGCGGTAACAGTCCGCCAGCAGCCGCTCGTCGCGGGGCGTCACCCGCCCGGTTATGATGGGCCCCACCGTGTGCAGCACATAGCGGCAGGGCAGGTTGTACGCCGGCGTTATTTTGGCCCGGCCAGTGGGCTCGGCGTGCCCCTGCGCGGACATTATCCGCGCGCACTCCAGCCGCAGCTGCACGCCGGCGTAAGTGTGGATGGCGTTGTCTATGCAGCCGTGGCAGGGGATGTAGCAGCCGGTCATGCCGCTGTTGGCGGCGTTTACTATGGCCCCGCAGCGCAGAGTGGTGATGTCGCCCTGCCAGAGGCAGAGGCCCTCGGCGTCGGTGGCCAGTTCCACCGCATCCGTGATGCCCCTGCGCTGCACCTCCCCGCGCAGGTACTCGTCCTGCACGGCGAGAAAGTCCGCGCCGATGGGTTCCGCGGGGCGCACGTTCATGAGCGAGCGCAGCATGCGGCGCTGTTCCCCGGCAGCGGAGGGGACGGCGATGCCCGCATATTCCGCCCGCTCGCCAAGCAGGTAACGGAGCAGGAATACGCGCCTCTCTTCCTGCGTCATTGCCTCGCCTCCCCCGCCTGCGCGCAGCCCGCGCCGGAGAACTCGCAGTCCGCCAGGCGCTCGTCGGGCAGGCGGCAGGCCCGGCGCTCCTTCTCCACCAGGCGGCGGACAAAGTCCGTGGCGGGTGCGCGCAGCAGCCCGGCCGGCGGGGCGTACTGCTCAATTTTTCCGGCGTCCATGACCAGCACTCTGGTACCCAGCTTGAGCGCCTCGGAGATGTCGTGCGTGACGAAAAGCACCGTTATGCCGGTCTGCTGCCAGATGCGTTTCAGCTCTGTCTGGAGCTGGCCGCGGGTTATCTCGTCCACCGCGCCGAAGGGCTCATCCATCAGCAGCAGCTCGGGCGAGGCGGCCAGGGCGCGGGCGATGCCCACGCGCTGCTGCTGCCCGCCGGACAGTTCGTCCGGATAGCGCCCCTTGAGCTCCCCGTCGAGTCCGACGATGCGCATCCACTTGTCCACGGCCTCCTGCGTGCGCTTCTTGTCGCGGCGGTTGAGCAGGTTCGGCACATAGGCGATGTTCTGCTCCACGCTCATGTGCGGGAAGAGCACGCTGCCCTGTATGGCATAGCCTATGTTGCGGCGCAGCTGCACCTGATCCATGCCCGCTATGTCCTCGCCGTCTATCAGTATCTGGCCGGAATCGGGCGTGAGCAGGCCGTTCACCATCTTCAGCGCCGTGGTCTTGCCGCAGCCGGAGGAGCCGATGACAGTCACGAATTCGCCCTTTTCCACGCTGAGGTTGAAATTGTCCAGCACGGTCTTGTCGCCGTAGCTCTTGCATATATTGCGGAATTCTATAGCAGCGCTCATCGCTTACTCCTCCTCGTTCAAAAGTCCCCGCTCGCGCAGGAAGTCCATGGCCACGTCGCGCGGCTCCGCGCCCTCGGTCTCGACCGCGTAGTTCATGGCGGCCATGTCCGCGTCGGTGATGGTGCCCGTCAGCTTGGCAAATATCTCTTCCAGCTCCGGGTGCTCGGAGAGAACCTCGTTGCGCACCACGTTGCCGCAGAGGTAGCTTGGGAAGAAGCCCTTGTCGTCGGTGAGCACCACGGCGTCCGCCGTCGAGAGCTGCCCGTCGGTGGTGAAGATGACCATGACGTCTATCTCGCCCTGGTTCAGCGCCTGGTACTTGAGCCCGATGTCCAGGTCCATGGTGGAGCCGAAGTCCAGCCCGTAGGTCTCGCACAGGGCGTCGTAGCCGTCCTCGCGCTCGAAGAAGTCGTACTCCGCGCCGAAGGTGAGCTGGTCATCCACGGCGGCGAGGTCGGAGTAGGTTTCCAGGCCGTACTGCTCGGCAATTTCAGTGCGCACGACGAGGCCGTAAGTGTTGTTGAAGCCGTACATGCCCAGCCAGCTCATGCCGTAGTCCGTCTCGTAGCGCTCTTGCAGCTCGCCGAACATGCTCTCGTCATAGACGCCGCTCTCCATGAGCACCATGTTCCAGGCCGTGCCCGTGTACTCGGGGTAGATGTCGAACTCGCCGCTCTCCATGGCGGGCTGGATGTTCGAGGTGCCGCCGCCCACGCCCTGCGTGAGCTCGACGTTCAGGTCCGTGTCCTGCTCGATGAGAATGTCCAGGGCTTCGCCGAGTATGTACTGCTCGGTCATGGGCTTGGTGGCGATGTTTATCGTGTCTGCCGCGCTGCCGCGGAAGAGAGAGACAGCGATCAGGGCCAGGCAGGCCAGCGCGGCGACGGCCCCGACCGCCCTGTTTGTGCGCCTGGCCTTCTCGCTGCGCTTGTTCACGCGCTTTTCCACGAAGCCCAGCACAAAGTCCAGCACCAGTGCCAGCACGGCTATGAGCAGGCTGCCGGCCATGGTCATGGCGGCGTTGTTCGTGGTGATGCCGCGGTAGATGGCTACGCCGAGGCCGCCGGCGCCGATGAAGCTCGCTATGCCTGCCAGGGCGATGGTCATGGTCACCATGCTGCGTATGCCGCTCATGATGACCGGCATGGCCAGGGGGAGCTTGATCTTGCAGAGCACCTGCCACCTGGTGGAGCCCATGCCGCGGGCGGCCTCCAGTATGGCCGGGCTGACGTTGGTCATGCCCGTATAGGTGTTGCGCACCATGGGCAGCAGGGCGTACACCGTCAGGGCGATGACCGCCGTGGCGTTGCCCACGCCGGAGAGGGGGATCAGAAAGCCCAGCATGGAGATGGACGGGATGGTGTACAGGAAATTTATCACCGCCAATGTGGGCTTGGCCGAGCGGGTAAACTCGCTTATCAGTATGCCGGCCACGCCGCCGATGACGATGGCTATGGCGATGGCCGTGAGCGAGATCAGCAGGTGCTCCCAGAGCAGCCCGGCGAAGAAGTCCCAGCGGCTGGCGAGCAGTTCAAACATATTTGCTATCATTGGGCCTCATCCTTCCTTATCACGGCCCCAAAGGGGCAGGTCTCACGGCACAGCCCGCAGTGCAGGCAGTGCTCCTGCGCTATAACATACGGCGTGCCTGCGCTTATGCACCGCTGGGGGCAGCGCTCCGCGCACAGGCCGCAGCCGGCGCACGCGTCGGTTATGACGAAGCCCTTCGGCGTCACAGTCCCGGCTCCCAGTGCGAAGCTCTCGCGGCAGATGGGCTCCTTGCCCAGGTCAAAGAACTCAAGCTCGCCCTCGCAGATGCAGAAGGGGTCAAGGATGTAGCGGCTCTCTCCGGGGTAGACGCTGTTCATGGAAGGGTTGGCCGCAAAGATGCGGTCTATCCACTCCCTGCGGTCGCGCAGCCGGTGGGCGGTGCCGGTGAGGCGCACCATCTGCCAGTCCCTGCTCAGGCCCGTCACCGCCACGCGGCCGTCACGCGTGAGCTGGGCGTGGAAGTCCTTGCCGCGCGAGGTGCAGAAGTAGAGTGCGCCGTCCTCGACGAGCATCACGTCAATTATACGCACCTGCGGCGCGCCGTTTGCATCGACGGTGGCGAAGGCGCAGTCCTTTATTTCACGGAGCATTTCCAGGCATTTCTGAGCGTTCATGGTGAGACCTCCTCAATTTCCGGCCGGTGTATCCGTCCCGGGTCCAGTGTTCTCTGGGTACCGCGGGCGTAGGGTATCTCCGGGTAACCGAAGCCTATTATCACGCCCGCATAGTGATTTTCGGGTATTTCCAGCAGGGATTTTATCTCCGGCATGTTCTCAAGCGCGGCGAGCGGGAAGGTCATGATAACCGCTCCCAGGCCGCGCGAGGCGCACAGCAGCTCGAAGTATGCCGCGGCGATGAGCACGTCCTGCACCGGCTCGCCCTCTCCGAGCGGCGCGTGAGGTATGAGCAGGTGCGGCGCGCCGCAGAAGAGCATATCCGGCCGGACCGTGGCCTCCCAGCGCTTCATGTCGGCGTAGGAGGGCCCGTCAAAGCCGCGGGGATAGATCCCGCGGGCGGCCAGCTCCTCCATGCGCCGGTATGCCAGGCGGCGGAAGCGCTCCGTGCGCGCCCGGTCGTCGAGCAGAGTGAACTCTGTGAGCTGCTTGTTGCCGCCGTTGGGGGCGTTGGCCAGCTGGGAGAGCATCCCGCTGATGACTTCTCCCGGCACGTTTTTGTCCAGGTAGCGCCTGCACGAGCGGCGGTTGGCGATGAGCGCGTCCAGCACGGCGGCGGAACCCTCCGGCGGCGGGAGGCTGTCCTCGGGGCGGCGGCCGAAGACGGACACCGCCCCCGCCGGGCATACGGCCAGGCAGTGCTCGCACCGCCAGCAGCCGTTCCAGCCGAACCGGCCGTCTGCGGTCATCCGCGGGAACCCGTCCGGCCCGAAATCCAGCACCGCGCCGGGGCACACGTTTATGCAGCGCCCGCAGCCGGCGCATTTGCTCTTGTCACGGTGAAGTACGTCCTGTCCAAAGTCCTCACGCCTTTCTTTCAGCTTGCGGGATTATTGTAACTCAAAACATTACATCTGAACAGTACGCACAATTTTATAACCTGGTCACCTGCAGGTAACCAACGGCGGATTCAGAACTTGCCGTTGTCGTTCTGCCAGGTGCTCTCGTCGGCGATGGTCTCCATCACGTCCCAGTGCTCGGCGACCTCGCCGTCGGAGTCGAAGCGGAAGATGTCAAAGGCGACCTGCTCGCCGGCTCCGGCGAAGTTGTAGACGTTCTGCAAAAAGACGTAGTCGCCGTTCTCAAAGGCCCTGATGTTCTCGACTGTGGTCGCGGTTTCGGCGGCGGCCAGACCCTCGACGGAGCTTATAAAGGCGTCCTCGCCGGTGCCGTAGGCCAGGTTGTGCTGGATGTAATTTTCGTCGAGCAGCTCGCGCGCCGTCTCCGTGTCGCCGGTGGCGAAGGTGTTGATGAGGGCGAGCGCCTTGTCGATGTTGCTCTGAGCTTCCACGGTGGGCTCGGCGATCGGCTCAGTGGTCTCGGGGGTGGCGGCGGGAGTTGGCTCCGTCGTGTCGCCGCTGCCGCAGGCGGACAGCAGGCCGGTGGCCATGGTGAGGGCGAGTATGATTGCCAGAACTTTTTTCATGATGATTTGCCTCCGTGTGGTCTTGGAACGTGAACGGCCGTCCCTCTTGTTCACGCACTTATTGTAATATTTATAGTTACAACAAGCAAGTACGCACAATTTTATAATCTGGTCACCTTGCGGTAACCGTTATGCGTGAAGTTGACAGGGCGGCGGGGGCTGTGCTAGCATACGGTGAGAGCGGGCGGCGGCCCGCACAGAGACTGTACTGAAGGGGTGGATATATATGCCGGAGCTGCCGGAAGTGGAGACTGTCAGGCGGGTGCTCTCCCCGCAGCTTTGCGGTTTGACGGTGGAGGAGGCGGTTACAGGCCGCCCGGAGGTGATTGCGTATCCCGCGGCGGACGAGTTCCGCTCCCGCATGGCCGGGCGGACCGTCACCGCTGTGGACAGGCGGGGCAAATTCCTCATCATCCGCCTCGACAGCGGCGAGCGGGCCGTTGTGCACCTGCGCATGACCGGATGCCTGCTGCTGGCCCCGGCGGAGCTGCCTCCTGAGAAGCATACCCACGTTGTCCTGCGCCTGAGCGGGGGACGGGAACTGCGCTTTTCCGACATGCGCCGCTTCGGGCGCCTCTGGCTGCTGCGCGAGGGCGAGGACGGTGTCTGCGGCCTCGACGCCCTGGGGCCGGAGCCCTTCGATGCCGGGCTGTCCGCCGGATATCTGAGCGCGCGGCTGGGCTCGAGCAGGCGGGCGGTCAAGGAGTGCCTGCTGGACCAGAGCGTGGTGGCGGGGATAGGGAATATCTACGGCGACGAGATACTTTTCGCCGCGGGCATAGCCCCAGACCGCCCGGCGCGCAGCCTTGAGCGTGAGGAGTGGGAGCGCCTGGCCTCTATGATACCGGACAGACTGGCGTATTTTATAGAGAAGAACGCCATTACGCTGCAGGAGTACCTGGAGACCAGGGGGAGGGATTACCGCAACACCCCCTTCCTGCAGGTCTACGGGCACGGGGGAGAGCCCTGCCCGGTATGCGGCGCCGAGCTCCGCCGCGTGGTTATAGGCGGGAGGGGCAGCGTGTTCTGCCCGCAGTGCCAGCATTAGAGGCTTGACGTGCGCGGCCGGGAGGAGTACAATGTAGATGTAATAATTAAACTTACATCAAAGGAGGCACTCACCGTGATGACAAAGGAGGAGATGCCCGCCTGCCCGGTGGCGACGACGGTGGCCCTGATAGGCAGCAAGTGGAAGCTGCTGATACTCCGCAACCTGCTCTCCCGCCCGTGGCGCTTCAACGAGCTCAAGCGGGATTTGGAGGGGGTCAGCCAGAAGGTGCTCACCGACAGCCTGCGTTCGCTGGAGGAGGACGGCATCATCGTGCGCACCGTCTATCCGGAGGTACCGCCGCGCGTGGAGTACTCCCTCAGCGAGCTCGGCGAGTCCATGCGTCCCATCCTGGACGCAATGGCGAGCTGGGGAAAAAGCTATCAGGAGCAGCTTGAGGGATGAACAGTAAGAACTGAAAGCCCGCCCGGAATTATTCCGGGCGGGCTTTTTACTTCCGGCCGCGGGCCGGCGCGGCTGATGTGATAACGGATGATATAATTAATGACAAAATGCGCCTGCGCGGCAGAGGGCCGCAGCGCGCTTATTTTTTCTCCTCCCAGGGCCAGGGACGGATGTCGCTGCCCTTCACCAGGAAGGCGCTCCGGGCCAGCTCGGCCATAGGCGTGTCGGAGAGGGAGTCGGAGTAGAACTCGGCTATCTCGGTGTTGGGGTATTCCAGG
>HBJMC02800__coassemble_276_pt1 | contig 23152 bp, 17 predicted proteins | sample HBJMC02800__metabat2_high_PE_027 | metagenome-assembled genome bin HBJMC02800
CAGCACGTGCTGGACAGCGTCCGCGCCGACGGCGTGGCGCTCAAGGGCCCCATCACCACGCCCGTGGGTGTCGGCTTCCGCAGCGTGAACGTCGCGCTGAGGAAGGAGTTTGACCTCTATGCCAACGTGCGCCCTGCGCGCACCTTCAAGGGCGTTGCCAGCCGCTACGAGGACGTGGATCTCGTTGTCGTGCGCGAGAACACCGAGGACCTGTACGCCGGCATCGAGCACATGATAGGCGACGTGGCCGCCGAGAGCATCAAGCTCATCACCCGCGCGGGCAGCGAGCGCATAGCGCGCTACGCCTTTGAGTACGCGGTGAAGAACGGCCGCAGGAAGGTCACCTGCGTACACAAGGCCAACATCATGAAGTGCACCGACGGCCTGTTCCTGGAAGTCTGCCGCGGCGTGGCGGCGGAGTACCCGCAGATCGAGTTCGAGGACCGGATCATAGACGCGCTGTGCATGCAGCTCGTGCAGCACCCGGAGACCTTTGACGTGCTGGTGCTGCCCAACCTGTACGGTGACATAGTCAGCGACCTCTGCGCCGGGCTGGTAGGCGGGCTCGGCCTCGCCCCCAGCGCGAACATAGGCCGGGACACCGCCATCTTCGAGGCCGTGCACGGCAGCGCGCCCAAGCACGCCGGCAAAAATGACGCCAACCCCACCGCGCTCATACTCTCCGCCGTCATGATGCTGCGCCACCTGGGCGAACAGGCCGCGGCGGACAGGATAGAGCGCGCCGTGCTGGCGCTGCTCTCCGGCGGCGAACAGGTCACCTACGACCTCGGAGGCAGCCTGGGCACCAGCGGGTTCGCCGACGCGGTAATCGCCAAAATGTCCGAGTAAATATCACTTGCAAGCCCGGGAAAGATGTGCTATAATACTCGGGCACGCGGGTGTAGTTCAATGGCAGAACGTCAGCTTCCCAAGCTGAACACGAGGGTTCGATTCCCTTCACCCGCTCCACTATGAATAGAGGTCGAAATTTGGAACTCGAAAATGAGACATCCAAGTTTCGGCCTCTTTTTTATGTCAAGAAACCGAGGAGTTGCGCGATTTTTGCGCTTTTGCTTCCTCGAAATGAAATGAGACTCGAAAAAGCAAAACGGAGAAAACCTCTTTGCAAAAACTAAAGTCTGAACTCTTCCGAACCGGGGATTCTCATTCATCTGAGGATTCTCGCTTTTGTTTCCAAAACTCCTGTTCCCTTTTCTCTGGCGTCAGATAGTTTAGAGTGGAGTGCGGGCGTTCGGTGTTGTAGAAAACCATATAGCGTTGTATGCCGCGCATCAGATCCGCTTCGGACGTGTAGTGCCCGCGGTACAACTCTTCCTTTTTAAGTGTGGAAAAGAATGGTAGTGCATACATGCCTCTCCTGGTGCTTTGGCGGTGTGGTAACTCCATTCTACCACTTGGGGCTCTGTATGAACTCTTTATTTCCCTATACTGTTGCACTTGATAGTTTAATTCACCGCCGCAATAAAAAGAGACCAGCCGGAAGGCTGGTCTCTTTTATAATTATAATGTTAATTACGCACGGGGGTTCTTGATCTGCGCCTGGGCAGCGGCCATGCGGGCGATGGGCACGCGGAAGGGGCTGCAGGAGACGTAGTCGAGGCCGGTGCGGTGGCAGAACTCGACGCTGCTGGGCTCGCCGCCGTGCTCGCCGCAGATACCGAGGTGGATGTCGGGGCGAGTGGAACGGCCGAGCTTGCAGGCCATGTCGACCAGCTTGCCGACGCCGACCTGGTCGAGGCGCTCGAACGGGTCGTTGTCGAAGATCTGCTTCTCGTAGTAGCTGGGCAGGAAGCTGCCGGCGTCGTCACGGGAGAAGCCGAAGGTCATCTGGGTGAGGTCGTTGGTGCCGAAGGAGAAGAACTCGGCCTCCTTGGCGATCTCGTCGGCGGTCAGGGCCGCGCGCGGGATCTCGATCATGGTGCCGACCAGGTACTTGAGGTCGCTGCCCTTTTCCTCCTTGACCTTCTCGGCGGTGGCCTTCACGATGCCGGAGACGTACTTGAGCTCCTTGAACTCGCAGGTCAGCGGGATCATGATCTCGGGCACGATGTCATAGCCGCACTCGGCCTTGACATTGATGGCGGCCTCGATGATGGCGCGGGTCTGCATCTCGGCGATCTCGGGGTACTTGACGGGCAGACGGCAGCCGCGGAAGCCCATCATCGGGTTGTTCTCGTGCAGGCTCTCGATGGTGCCCTTGACGTACTCGTAGGTGAGGCCCATGTCGTTGGCGAGGGCGCGGATGTCCTCCTCGGCGGTGGGCAGGAACTCGTGCAGGGGGGGATCCAGCAGGCGGATGGTGACCGGGCGGCCTTCCATGGCCTTGAAGATGCCCTCGAAGTCGCTGCGCTGCATGGGCAGGAGCTTGGCGAGCGCGGCGGTGCGGTGCTCGAGGTCGGTGGAGAGAATCATCTCGCGCATGGCCGGGATACGGTCGGCGTCGAAGAACATGTGCTCGGTACGGGTGAGGCCGATGCCCTCGGCGCCCAGACGGACGGCGTTGGCGGCGTCACGCGGGGTGTCGGCGTTGGTGCGGACCTTGAGGGCGCGGATGCTGTCGGCCCAGCCCATGACGGTGGCGAAGTCGCCGCTGATGGTGGCGTCGACAGTGGGGATGGCGCCGACATAGACGTTGCCGGTGTTGCCGTCGATGCTCATGACCTCGCCCTCGTTTACGCGGACGCCGGCGATGGTCAGGTACTTCTCTTCCTCATTGATGTGCAGCGCGCCGCAGCCGGCAACGCAGCAGGCGCCCATGCCGCGGGCGACAACGGCCGCGTGGCTGGTACGGCCGCCGGTGGCGGTCAGGATGCCCTGGGCGACAGCCATACCCTCGATGTCCTCGGGGCTGGTGAAGTTGCGGACGAGGAGGACGGGGCCGTTCTTGGCGTGCTCCTTGACTTCCTCGGCGGTGAAGTAGACAGCGCCGCAGCCGGCACCGGGGCTGGCGGGCAGGCCGGCGGCCACGGGAGTGGCGTTCTTCAGAGCGGCCTCGTCAAAGCGGGGGTGCAGAAGGGCGTTGATGGAGTTGGGGTCTATCTTGAGGATGGCCTCTTCCTTGGTGCAGAGACCCTCGTTCACCATATCGACGGCGACCTTGAAGGCGGCCTGGGCGGTGCGCTTGCCGTTGCGGGTCTGGAGCATGTAGAGCTTGCCCTGCTCGATGGTGAACTCCATGTCCTGCATGTCCTTGTAGTGCTTCTCAAGGTTCTTGGCCACGGCGGCGAACTGGTCGTAGGCGGCCGGGTTGGTCTCGTGCAGCTGGTCGATGGTCTGGGGGGTGCGGATGCCGGCCACGACGTCCTCGCCCTGGGCGTTCATCAGGAACTCGCCGTAGAGCTTGTTCTCGCCGGTGGCGGGGTCGCGGGAGAAGGCGACGCCGGTGCCGCAGTCGTCGCCCATGTTGCCGAAGACCATCATCTGGACGTTGACGGCGGTGCCCCAGCTGCTGGGGATGTCGTTCATGCGGCGGTAGGCGATGGCGCGGTCGTTCATCCAGCTGCCGAAGACGGCGCGGACGGCGGCCATGAGCTGCACCTTCGGGTCGGAGGGGAACTCCTCGCCGGCGAGCTCCTTGTAGAGGACCTTGAAGCGCTTGACGAGTTCCTGCATATCCTCGGCGGTGAGGCCGGCGTCGTTGTCAACGCCGCGCCTGGCCTTGAGCTCGTCCATGATATCCTCAAACTTGAGGCGGTCGTAGCCCATGGCGACGTCGGAGAACATCATGATGAAGCGGCGGTAGCTGTCGTAAGCCCAGCGGACATTGCCGCTCTTGGCCGCGAGAGTGGCGGCGACGTCGTCGTTTATGCCGAGGTTCAGGATGGTGTCCATCATGCCGGGCATGGAGGCGCGGGCGCCGGAACGGACGGAGACCAGCAGCGGGTTCTCCTTGTCGCCGAACTTCTTGCCGACGAGGTTCTCCATCTTGGTGAGGTACTCAAAGATCTCGGCTTCAATTTCGGGGGCGATCTTCTCGCCGTCCTCGTAGTAGCGGGTGCAGGCCTCGGTGCTGATGGTGAAGCCCTGGGGCACAGGCATGCCGATATTGGTCATCTCGGCCAGGTTCGCGCCCTTGCCGCCAAGGAGCTCGCGCATGTTGGCGTTGCCCTCGGAAAACAGGTAAACGTACTTTTTGCTCATCCTTCAACGTCCTTTCAGATTATATGAAGTTTTTTAACCAGCAAAGTGTTTGACACGATTCAGACGTATCATACAACCTCAAAAAGTATATCATCTTTTTTACCCATGTTCAAGCAAAATCTTTGCTTTTTATGGGGCCAATATTCATGTTTTTCGCGCCAAAATTGCGCCAAAAGCCGTCAACTTGCATTTGTGCCGGCCAATGCGTCCGCAACGGCTGCGAATTCTGCCGCCCCCAGGGTTTCACCGCGCGCCTGGGGATTTACCCCGGCCGCCTCCAGCGCCGCGCAGACCTGTTCGCGCGTATATGCGCCGAGACCGTTTGTCAGCGCGTTGGAGAGCGTCTTGCGCCGCTGGGAGAAGGCCGCCCGCACGCAGCGGAACATGAGCTTTTCGTCCCTGACCGCACAGGGCGGCTCGGCGCGGGGCGTGAGCGCGACGACGCTGCTGGTCACTTTCGGCCGCGGCATGAAGCACTCTGGCGGCACGTCGAAGAGCTTCTTCACCTCGCAGTGCCAGTTGACGAACACGGTGAAGGCGCCGTAGTCCCCGGAGCCGGGGGCGGCCGCCAGCCGGAGGGCGACCTCACGCTGGATCATGACGGTGATGCGCTCAAAGCAGCGCGCCTCAATGAACGCGGCCAGCAGGGGGGAGGTCACGCTGTAGGGCAGGTTGGCGCAGACCATGGGCCTGAGCCCTGTCGCGCGGGAGCGCACGATCCCGGCCAGGTCGAGCCTGGCGGCGTCGCCCCAGATGATCTCAATGTTATCATACCCGCCCAGCGTCTCGCTCAGTATGCCGCGCAGGGCGCTGTCCAGTTCTATGGCCACGACTTTCCCGGCGCGCTGCGCCAGCTCGCTGGTGAGGCAGCCCACACCGGGGCCAACCTCGAGGGCGAGCGTGTTTTCGTCCGCGCCGGAGGCCTCCGCGATGCGCCTCGGCACGGAGGGCTCTATGAGGAAGTTCTGGCCCAGGGCCTTGGAGAAGCGGAAGCCGTGCCGTTCGAGCAGGGCCTTTATTTCAGCAGGGCTCGTGAGGTTCACTTGGCGTACCTCGCACAGAGGGCCGTTCCTATCGCGGTCGAGCAGGCGCTGTGCTCGGGCACGAAATAGTTGAGCCCGTACCCCTCGACAAAGCGGGCAAAGTTCGCCCGCGAGGGCGCGGTGTCGGCGATCGCGCCCGTCACGACGACGCCTTTGGCGCCGCAGCCGCGGCAGGCGAGCAGGCACATCGTACCCACGACCTGGAAGATGAGCGTGGCCAGGCCGGCGGCCCAGTCCTCAGCCGTGGCGTCGGGATTGCGCCGCGCCAGGTTCGAGGCGGTGAGGTCGGCGGCCAGCTGGCCGTGCATCTCCACAAAGTCTCCGATGGTGAGATCTACGCGGTTCGTGTTCCCGGCCATGGCCATGCGGTCGAACTCGCGCATGTTTGTGATGCCGAGCACCTTCTCGGCCAGGCCGCTGAGCGTGCCCGCGCCGACGCCGGTGCCGCACAGGTGCGTGTACACGCCGCCCTTAGCGTGGACAAAGGCCGTGCCCGTGCCGATGCTGGCCACAATTACGTCGTCGAGCCCGGTGAGGTACACCGCGCCGCGGCCTATGGCCTCGGCCTCGCCGACGTTTACCGGGGTGATGCCAAGGGGCTCGAGCCCCGCGCCGCCGGCGGACAGCCCGCTGACGGCAACCGCCTCCGCCGCGTGCAGGTCGAGGCCCAGCTTGCCGCAGAGCGCGGCGATGTCGCCGCCGCGCCCGTGCTCGTAGTGGGTGAGGACAACCTCGTCACCCTCAAGGGCGGCGAGCTTGACCGCAGATGCGCCCATATCTATGCCGATGATCATTTCACACACCTCACAGGCTCATTCGAGCGTATATTGCGCCGTGCTGTCCACGACGACGTTTCCGTTCGCGTCCAGCAGCGGCGTGATGCCGGAGACGCCGCTCATGCTCATCGTCATGAGGTAGTTCACGCCGGTGGCCGTGTCAACTACGATCTGCACGGAGCCCCAGCTGAGCGACTGCTCCTCCCTGATGACGAAACGCTTTCCCTTTTTGGCCATTGACTGCCCCTCCCTCAGATAATTTTCTCGTAGCCGTTGCGCTTAGAGTCGTGCGCCGGGTCCACGCTCGACAGATCGACCACCCCGCAGAATGTGTAGCCGAGCTTCTCGCACAGACGGTTCATGGCCATGTTGTCGCGGTGCGTATCTACGCGCACGCTCTGCCTGCCCATGCCGGCGGCCAAATCCTCAGCCAGGGAGAACATCTCCGAGGCGAGCTTCGTGTGGCGGAAGTCGGCCGCCGCCATCGCGCGGTGGATGACGGCGTAGTTCTCACCCTCGGTGAGCCAGGCGCCGTCTATGTCCCGGTAGCACTCCTCCGGCGACATGGAGATACACTCGTATCCGGCGGGACGGCCTTCGCACTCGAAAATCCAGCCGCGCCCGGCCTCCATGTCGGCCAGGAGCGCTTCCCGGTTCGGGTAGCCCTCTTGCCACTGGTCCACGCCGCTCTCGCGCAGGTAGGCCTTCGCCTGCTCGAGTATGTCCAGCAGCGCGTCCATGTCCTCCGGCACTGCGCGCCTGGGCTCGAAGACCAGCTTCAGCCTGTCCGGCAGGCGCGCATACTGTATCTCTTCAATGAACTGCTTGTCCTCTTTCGAGGTGAGTTCGAGCTTTGCAAACATGTCCGGGCGCTTGTCCATCGTGCGCTCCAGCTGCTTTTTCCGCCGCCAGCGGCGCACCTTCTCGTGGTCGCCGGTGAGGAGCTCCGGCGGCACGGCGCGGCCCTCCCAGACCTCGGGGCGGGTGTACTGCGGGTACTCGAGCAGCCCGTCCCAATGGCTCTCGCCGGTGTAGCACTCCTCGTCTGCCAGCACGCCGGGGACCATGCGGCAGACGCAGTCCGCCACGGCCATGGCGGCGATCTCGCCGCCGGTGAGCACGAAGTCACCCAGGGAGATCTCCTCGTCCACGCACTCCTCAATGAAGCGCTCGTCTATGCCCTCGTAGTGCCCGCAGACGAGCACCAGGTGGTCATAATCGCGCTTTAAGCGCTTGGCCTCCTCCTGGTTGAAGGGCCGGCCCTGCGGCGACATGTAGATTACGCGCGTCTTCCGCTCCCCGGCCTGCGCTTTGATATGGTCGAGGCAGCTCTTGAGCGGCTGCGCCATCATGACCAGGCCCCAGCCGCCGCCGTAGGGGTAGTCGTCCACCTGCATCTGCCTGTTCTCCGTGAAATCGCGGATCTGCACGCAGTTGATTTCAATCGCGCCCTTCCTGGCGGCGCGGCCTATGATGCTCTCGCCCAGCACGGCGCGCATGCTGTCGGGGAAAAGCGTCATTATATCTATGCGGTAATCTGCCATCTCACATACCCTCAATCAGGCGGACGGTTATCACGCCGTTGTCGGCGTCCGTGTGCAGCACGAACTCCGGCACGGCTGGGATCAGGTGCTCCGTCTCGCCGCGCACCACGTATATCATCCCGGCCGGGGCATCTATGACCTCGGTGAGCGTTCCCACGCTCTCCCCGGACTCGGTCACGACGGAGGCGCCGATTATGTCCTGAATGAAAAAGCGCCCTTCCGGCAGTGCGGCGTCGTCCCTGTCTATGAAGACGCGCTTGCCTTTCAGGCGCATGGCGTCATTGACGTTCCCGATCCCCTCGATGGACGCGAGCAGAGCGCCCTTGTGTATGCGCGAGGAGAGCACGCGCACGGCGGCACCGTCAATGTAGAGCGTTTTAATGGCTTTGAGAAACTCCGGCGTGTCCGTCCAGGGCATGATTTTTACCTCGCCGCGCACACCGTGGGTATTTACTATCTCTCCGGCCTCAATAAATTTCTCTTTCATAGTTTCACCATACCAAAAACGGCGGGTTATCCCCGCCGTAAAACAGATAAAGCCTTGTGCGGGCGGGCGGAGTGTCCGCCCGCACCTTTGAGGAATCAATCCATGATCTCCACAGAGACCTTCTTGCCCTTCCTCTGGGCGACGGCCTTCATCAGGACGCGGATCTCCTTGACTATCCGCCCCTGGCGGCCTATGACCTTGCCCATATCGCCGTCGGCCACGCGGACCTCAAAAACGGTCTCGCCGTCGGCTTTGCGCTCGGTCACCGAGACCTCGTCGGGCTTGTCAACGAGGCTCTGTACGATGTAGGTCAGCAGTTCTTTCATCAAGTTTAGCTCCTTAAAGCGTGTCTGATAAGTCCAATATGAGCGCTTCTCAGCTACGCCTTAAGCTTCCGCTTTCTTGAGCAGCGCCCTGACGGTATCGGTCGGCTGGGCGCCGTTGGCGATCCAGTACTTAGCACGCTCGAGATCGACGTGCAGAGAGTTGCTCTCGCTCAGCGGGTCATAGGTGCCGATCTCCTCGATAAAGCGGCCGTCACGCGGGCTGCGGGAGTCGGCGACGACGATCCTGTAGAAGGGGGCCTTCTTGGCGCCCATCCTGCGAAGACGAATCTTGACCATTTATTTTCACCTCCATAGCTTATTACTTCTATAATTAAAACCGGGTACGGTTTTAATTTCACATCATACGTGCGGGCAGAACCCTCACATGCCGGGGAAGCCCATGCCTCCGCCCATGCCGCCGAGGCCGGGGAAGCCGCCGCGCTTGGCCATGCGCTTCATCTTCTTGCCGCCGGGGCCGTTCATCTGCTTGAAGAGCGCGAGCATGGCGTCATACTGCTTGAGCAGGCGGTTGACCTCCATGACGGTCGTGCCGCTGCCGGCGGCGATGCGCTTTTTGCGCGAGTTGCCGAGGATGTTGGGGTTTTCCCTCTCCTTGGGGGTCATGGCCAGGATGATGGCCTCCATGTGCGCGGTGGCCTTTTCATCCATCTTCGCTCCCTTGAGCGCGCCGGGGTTCATGCCCAGCATGCCGGCTATATCCTCCATGGAGCCCATGCCCTTGAGCTGCTGGAGCTGGTCATAATAATCCGTGAGCGTGAACTTGTTCTGCTTCAGGCGTTCGGCCAGCTCGGCGGCCTTCTTCTCGTCCAGGCGCTGCTCGGCCTTCTCTATCAGGCTGAGCACGTCGCCCATGCCGAGGATGCGGCCGGCCATGCGGTCGGGGTGGAAGGGCTCGATCTGGTCGAGCTTCTCGCCCACGCCGGCGAACTTGATCGGCTTGCCTGTCACCGCGGTGACCGACAGGGCCGCGCCGCCGCGCGCGTCGCCGTCCAGCTTGGTGAGCATTACGCCGGTGATGTCCAGCGCCTCGTCAAACGCGCTGGCGGCGTTTACCGCGTCCTGGCCGGTCATGGCGTCCACTACGAGCATGATCTCGGCCGGTTCGGTGGCGGCCTTGATATTGCGCAGCTCGTCCATGAGCGCCTCGTCTATGTGCAGCCGGCCCGCCGTGTCGAGGAAGACCAGGTCGTTGCCGTATTTCTTCGCGTGGGCTATGCCGGCTTTGGCTATCTCAACCGGGTCGCCCTGGCCCATCTGGAAGACGGGTATCTCCAGCTGAGCGCCGACGGTCTCCAGCTGTTTGATGGCGGCGGGACGGTACACGTCGCAGGCCACGAGCAGCGGGCGCTTGCCCTGCTTCTTCATCAGCGCGGCGAGCTTGGCGCCGTTGGTGGTTTTGCCCGCGCCCTGCAGGCCCACGAGCATTACCACGCTCGGGGACTTGCTGGATATGTTGAGCTTTTTGTTCTCGCTGCCCATCAGCGAGCAGAGCTCTTCGTTGACTATCTTGATGACCATCTGCGCTGGCGTGAGGCTCTCAAGCACCTCTGCGCCCTTGGCACGCTCGGAGACGCGCTTTACAAAGTCCTTGACGACCTTGTAGCTGACGTCCGCCTCGAGCAGCGCCAGACGCACCTCGCGCATGGCCTCCGTGACGTCCTGCTCAGTCAGACGGCCCTTGCCGCGGAGCCTCTTGAACGTCGCGGAAAGTTTTTCGGAAAGGCTTTCAAACGCCAATGGTATACCTCCGTCAGTTGTCCAGGACCTTGAGCGCGTCGAGTGAGCGGCGGGCCGCACCGGCCACGGCGCCGTCGCCGTGGGAGAGCAGCGGGGTCAGCGCGTCGGTTATTGTCCTGAGCGCCTCGCGCCGCTCGCTGCGGCGGCAGACCAGTCCCGTGCGCTCGTCTATGTCGCGCATGGTCGCCTCCGCGCGCCGGACTATCTCCCACACGCCCTGGCGGGAGATGCCGTTCATCTCGCCGATCTCGGCCAGAGTGAGGTCCTGGTTGTAGTGCAGGTCAAAATACTCCCTCTGTTTGTCGGTGAGCAGTTCGCCGTAATAGTCCAGGAGCATGGTCAGATATACAGTGTCCTTCTTCACGGCGACGCCTCCTCGTGTAAACCTTTTATGATCGAGCCTGTGTATTATACACGATGGGAGGTCAACTGTCAAGAACATTTATTTTACACTCTTCGGAATAGTACGGGCGCCGCTGGGGAAAATAACAGCTACTGCATTTTAAGGGGGTAAACCCGCTTTGGACGGCGAAAACAGCAGAGAATTTGACGCAAACGGTCTCGTAGAATATGGCGAACACGAGGCGCGGCGGCTTGTATCCGCCGGATATTTTCCCGCCCGGCGCGAGGCCAGGCGCATACGCTCGGACATGGCCGCGCTGGTGTTCTCCCGCGCGGAGGGCGCGGGCGCGGCCTGGGAGTGGCTGGCGGACAACCGCTACCTGATAGAGCGCGAGGCCAGGGCCGCGGCGGCGGACTTCGGCGCGAAAATAAATCTGCGCGCCGGACGGGCGGACACGCTCGTGTGCGAGGCGGCCCTGTCGCTGGCCGAGAAGCGGCGCGGCGACCTCGGGCCGGAGGCCGCGGCGGCGTTCTTTGAGGGGTTCCAGCGCGTGACGCCGCTCACGCTGCGTGAGCTCAACCTGCTGGGCGCTGCGCTGCGCGCGGCCCTGGTGAAGCTGCTGCGGGAGGAGTTTGACTCCGGCGAGCCGGACGATGAGCTCGCGGCCGCCGCCATCACCAGCCTGAGATCCCTGGCTACGGCGGACTTAACCGCCCTGATGGAGAGCGCGGATCTCGCCGGGCGGGAGCTCGCGCGGGACCCTGCCGGGGCCTATGCGGCCATGGATGAGCGCAGCCGCGCCCTCTACCGCCGCCGTCTGGCGGAGATTGCGCGCCGCAGCGGCATGACCGAGCTGGAGTGCGCCCACAGAGTGCTCGCCCTGGCGCAGGAGCACGCCGGCGACGGCAAGCGCGGCCATGTGGGCTGGTGGATACTGGCGGAGCCGCTTGGCAAGAGCTCCTCAGCACCCACGGGCGCCCTCTACGCCCTGGGCGCGCTCGCGCTTGCCGCTGCCGTAAGCGCCGCGGCGGGGTTCATCTCGGGCGGCGTCTGGACGGCGCTGCTGGCGCTGCTGCCCGCGCTGGAGATAGCCAAAAACGCCCTTGATGCGCTGCTGCTGCGCGTCATACCGCCGCGGATACTCCCGCGCATGGAGCTGGCCGGCGGCGTGCCGGACGAGGGGCGCACCGTCTGCGCCGTGTCCGCCGTCCTGGCCTCTTCCAAGGATGCGGACAAGCTTGCGCGGCGGCTGGAGACCTTCCGCTGCGCCGCGCGCGACTGCGGTGGGAACCTGCTCTTCGCCCTGCTGGCCGACCTGCCGGAGGCGAAGAGCGAGACCATGCCCGCGGACGCGGGCTCCGTGGCCGCCGCCAGGGCCGCCGTGGACGCGCTGAACGAGAAGTACGGCGGAGGTTTTTACCTTCTTATAAGAAAAAGGCGCGAAAACGCCCGCGACGGGGTATGGACGCCCCACGAGCGCAAGCGCGGTGCCCTGATGGCCCTCGCCGCGCTCTGTTCGGGTATGTACAGCGAACTGGAGTGCCTCTCCGGCGACGCGGAGACCCTGGACGGGGCACGCTATATCCTGGCCCTGGACGCGGACACCACGCTGCTCCCGGGAACGGCGCGCGAGCTGATAGGCGCGATGCTGCATCCGCTCAACCGCGCCGTCATCGACCCGCGCACCGAGACCGTGGCCTCGGGCCGGGGCATAATCCACCCCCGCGTGAGCGTGGAGCTGGCCGCCAGCGAGCGCACGCGCTTTGCCCGCACCGTGGCCGGCCCCGGCGGCGTGGACCCCTATGGTTCGGTCTGCGGTGAGGTGTGGATGGATCTGACCGGCCGCGGCGGGTTCGCCGGCAAGGGCATAATCGACGTGCGCGCCCTGCTGGAGTGCTGCTCCTCGCTGCCCGAGGGGCTGGTGCTCTCCCACGACGCCGTGGAGGGCGCGCTGCTGCGCGGCGGATATATGGGCGATACGGAGCTGACCGACGGCTTCCCCGCCACTCCGGTGTCATATTTCAAGCGCCAGCACCGCTGGGTGCGCGGCGACTGGCAGAACCTGGCCGTGCTCGTGCGGCTGTGGGGGCGGCTGGCCGTGGCCGACCGGCTCAAGCTCATAGACAGCGTCCGGCGCAGCCTCTCCGCGCCGGCCATGCTCGCGGCCATGGTTCTGGCGGCGTTCTTCCCGCGCGCGGGCCTGCTACCGGCCGCGGTGGTGGCCGTGCTTGCCCTCTGCTCCGGGCTGCCCGGGGCCGTGGTCCGCGCGCTCACGCGCCGCTCCGGGCGCGAAAAGCACCCCGGCAGCGCGCTATACGGCGTGGCGCTGCGCATGGGTCAGGTGGTGCTCAGGCTGGTGTTCCTTCCCTGGGAGGCCTGGACGAACCTGTCCGCCGCGGCCGCGGCGCTCTGGCGGATGACGGTCTCGCACCGGCGCCTGCTGCAGTGGCAGACCTCGGCGCAGACTGTGTCCGGCGGGCTGCGCTCCCTCCTGGCCGCGGCCTGGCCGCAGCTGGCCCTGGGCGCGGCGCTCATCTTCCTATCCCCGGAGCCGGTGGGGAAGACGATGGGCATAGTCTGGCTGGTGGGGGCCCTCTTCGCGCTGCCGCTGGGCGCCGATCTGGCCCTTTCCCCGGCCCTCACGCGGGAGAACCGGCGCTTCCTGCTCGGTGAATGTGCCAAGATCTGGCGTTATTTTGACGAGATGTGCACACCCGAGCGCGGCTTCCTCCCGCCGGACAACTATCAGGAGCAGCCGCCCGTGGGGGCCGCCGAGCGCACCTCGCCGACGAATATCGGCCTGGCCATGGTCAGCGCCCTCGCCGCCCTGGACCTGGGCGCGGCGACGCGGGAGCGCGCGCTGGGGCTGATAGAGAACATGCTGCGCACCTGTGACGCGCTGCCTAAGTGGCGCGGGCACCTCTATAACTGGTACGATATACGCTCGCTGCGGCCCATGGAGCCGCGCTATATCTCTACCGTGGACAGCGGCAACCTGGCCGCCAGCCTCACTGCCCTCGCCGCCGGGCTGCGGGAATACGGCCGTGCCGACCTGGCCGCGCAGGCCCTGCATCTGCGTGACGGCATGGACTTCGCCGCGCTCTACGACAAGTCGCGCCGGCTCTTCCGCATAGGCTTTGACGCGGGGGCGGGGCGCCCCGGCGAGGGCTGCTACGACCTGCTGGCCAGCGAGGCGCGTCTGACGGGCTATTATGCCGTCGCGCACGGGGACGTGCCCGCGCGGCACTGGCGCCAGCTCTCCCGCGCCCTCGTGGGCCGGGACGGCTATCGCGGCCTGGCCAGCTGGACGGGGACTATGTTCGAATACCTCATGCCGGAGCTCTTCCTGCCGCTCAGCCGCGGTTCGCTGCTCTGGGAGAGCGCGCGCTTCTGCCTCTACGTACAGCGCAGGGACGTGCCCGACGGGACTCCCTGGGGCCAGAGCGAGAGTGCGTTTTACTCCCTTGACGCGGCCCTGGCGTACAGGTACAAGGCGCACGGCTGCGCATCTCTGGCGCTGCAGCGCGGCATGGACGAGGACACCGTGTGCGCGCCGTACGCGGCCTGCCTGGCCCTGGCCGTGGCGCCCAACTCCGCCGTGAGGGACCTCAGGCGCTTCGCCGCCGTGGACGCCGGGGGCCGGTACGGCCTCTGGGAGGCCATAGACTACACGCCGCGGCGCTGCGTCGCGGGGCGCGGGGAGGTGGTGCGCTGCGTGATGGCGCACCACCTGGGCATGAGCATCATCTCCGCGGCAAACTGCCTCATGGACGGCGTCATGCGCCGCCGGTTCATGTCCGAGCCGGCGATGGCCGCCTTCGCGCCGCTGCTGACAGAGCGCGCCCCCGAGGGGGCGGTCACGCTCAGGCGGCGCGGCTTTGAGCGGCCCGAGCGGCCGCGCGAGCGGCGCATAAACGTCGCTTCGGCCTCCGCACGGTGCGCTCCCACCAGCGCGCCGCGGGTTTTCCCGCTCTCAAACGGCGTCTACAGCCTGCACATGACCGAGACGGGCCTTTCCTGCGCGCAGGCGGGCGGCGTCAGCGTCTACCGCGGCTATGACTCCGCCGTGCACGGCCCGGCCGGGCTGCGTCTGCGGCTGCTCTCCGGCGTGGAGGAACGCGACCTCCTGCCGGTGCCGGGAGCGTGCGGGGGGATGGAGTTCAATTACCGCCTGCGCGGCGGACTGCTGCGCTTCGAGGGCCGGGACGGCAGCGTGGAGAGCGCGGTGACCTCCGGCGTCTCAGCGCGCGATACCGGAGAGGTGCGCATAGTCGAGCTGACGGCGCACCGGGCCCTGCGCGGCCATCTGGAGCTCGAGCTGGAGCCTGTGCTGGCCAGGGGCGGGGACTATGCCGCCCATCCGGCCTATTGGCGGCTGGGCCTGCACGCCGCGGAGCGGGACGGCGCCCTGCTGATACGACGCCTGCCGCGCCAGGGCGCGCCGGGCTACCACATGTGCATAGCGGCGGACACGGCTGCCGAGTTCCGCGCCAACATAGACGGTGCGCCGCTCGGCTGGCTCGCGCACCCGTACGTGACGGTGCGCGCCGCCGTGGACCTGGCGGCGGGGGAGACCTTCCGCGCCCGCTTCGCCGTGGCCTTCGGCGCGACGGACGAGCTGGCGCTGGAGGCGGCCCGGCGCTGCCTGAGCTGCGGCGCCGGCCAGATCGCCGACCTGGCCTCGGCCCTCGGCGCGGTATACGCCCTGGGGCCGGAAACACTGGCGACCGTGCCGGACCTGGCCGGGCGCATTGCCTTCCCGCGCATTGAGAGCGGCGACCCGCCCACGCTTGGGGAGCTGTGGGCCGCTGGGATATCCGGCGACCTGCCCATAGTGACGGCCCGGGTGCAGAAGGGCGTTGAGGAGAAACTGGCCGCCGTGGCCGCGCGGCACGCGCTGCTGCGGCTGTGCGGGGTGAAGGCTGACCTGGTCTTTCTGACCGGGGACGCCGCCGAGTACCACCGCGCGGGCGCTGCGGCGGTCACGCGGGCCCTGGCCGCAGCCGGGCTGGAATCGCTGTTCGGCGCGCGCGGAGGGATACACTGCGCAGGGGCGGACAGCGCCGCTGCGCTGGAACGGGCCGCGGCCGTGGCCCTGGAGCCGGACGGCGCGCTGCCGCCGCGGCGCTATGCGGGTTTTGCCTCGGATACGCCGCTGCCCGGACGCCGCAGCGGCGGGGAAGTTGAATACGGGCAGCGCGATGGGGCGTTTTGCTTCACCGTGCGCGGCAGCCTGCCCAGGAAGGCCTGGAGCCTGCCCATGTCCAACGGGCGCTTCGGCTACCTGGCGGCGGACAGCGGGCTCGGCAACATGTGGGCCGCGAACGCCCGCGAAGAGCGCGTGAACGCCTGGATATGCGACGAGCGGGCCGTGCTGGGGCCGGAGACGCTGGAGACGGAGTCCGGCGGGCGGTTGTTCAGCCTTTTTGCGGCGGAGGACGGCGAGGAGTGCCGCGTGACCTTCGGCCTGGGCTGGGCGCGGTGGGAGAAGCTGGGCGCAAGCGTGACGGCCTTCGTGCCGGCAGAGAGCGCCGCGCGCATATTTATAATAGAGAATGCGCCCGGCCCTGTGCGCTGGCACACGTCCCTGCAGCTGGCGGCCGAGGCGCGCGACGCCTGCTTCACCGTCACGCGGCTGGACGGCGGCGTGCTGTGCGCGCACAACGCGCGCAGCGGCATGGACCTTGCCGCCGCCCTCTCGTGCGAGGCGCAGGCCTATACCTGCGACGAGGCGGCCTGGTATGCCCGGAAGCCCGGCGGTGAGACAGGCGCGGGGCTTGACCCCTGCTTTGCCGTGGTACTGCCGCCGGAGCAGACCCTGGTCATAGCCTGCGGCTGCTGCGGCTCAGAGGAGCTGCGCGGTCTGGCCGATGCGGGTGCCGCCCGGCGCGAACTGGCGCGCGTGCAGGAGCGCTGTGAAAACCTCTGCCGCCGCCTGGAGGTGAGTACGCCCTGGCCAGAGCTTGACAACCACCTCAACGGCTGGGCAGTGTACCAGGCGCTGGTGTGCCGGATGACGGCGCGCACCTCTCTCTATCAGAGCGGCGGCGCCTTCGGTTTCCGCGACCAGCTGCAGGACGCGGTGAACCTGATGCTGGTGGACCCCGCCCTCGCCCGCGAGCGCATAATAGACAGCTGCGCGCACCAGTACGCCGAGGGCGACGTCATGCACTGGTGGCACCGGGGCGAGCCGGATCACGGCGTGCGCACGCGGATCTCGGACGACCTCGTCTGGCTGCCATGGGCCGTCTGCGAGTACCTTGACGCCACGGGCGACAGGGGCATACTGGCCGAGCGCGTGGCGGGGCTGTCCGGCGCGCCCCTCGCCGAGGGCGAGAACTCGCGTTACGAGGCGGCCGTCCGCTCCGGCGAGACGCCGACCGTGCTCGAGCACGCCGCCGCGGCGCTGCAGTGCGTGCTCCGGCGCGGCTTCGGCGCGCACGGGCTGCTGCTCATGGGCACGGGCGACTGGTGCGACGGCTTTGACGGCGTGGGCGCCGCCGGGAAAGGCGAGAGCGTCTGGCTGACGGAGTTTTTCGCCCACACGGCGCGGCGCTTTGCTGCGTTGCTGGACACGCCCTCCGCCGCCGTGCTCACGAGCGCCGCGCGCCGGTGTGGGAAGGGGATAGAGGCCGCCTGGGACGGGACGTGGTACCGGCGCGGCTATTTTGACGGCGGCGGGCCGCTGGGTTCCGCGGAGAACCGCGGCTGCCGGATTGACTCCATCGCCCAGAGCTGGGCCGCCTTTGCCGGCTGTGACAGCGGGCGCGTCGATACCGCGCTCACAAGCGCCCTGGAGAACCTGGCCGACGGGCAGGGCGGGCCCGTGCGCCTCTTCACGCCGCCCTTCGGCGAGGACACGGAGCACGCCGGCTATGTCAACAGCTACGGCCCGGGCTTCCGGGAAAACGGCGGGCAGTACACCCACGGCGCCATCTGGCTGGCCATGGCCTGCCTGGAGCGCGGCAGGAGGGAGGACGGGCTGAGAATACTCCTGGGCCTGCTGCGGCGTGGCGCGGAGTACGGCGCGGAGCCCTTCGTGCTTGCAGCCGACGTCTACGCCAACCCGGACCGCTTCGGGGAGGCCGGCTGGAGCTGGTACACCGGCTCGGCCGGCTGGTTTTACCGCGCGGCGCTCACGTCCCTCCTGGGCGCGGAGCTAAAGGACGGGGAACTCAGACTGCCGTCCGGTAGAGAGATCGAGGTTAAGGCACAGCGCGTTGAAGGAAAGTTCACAAAGATTTTACCGCGCGAAGAGCATTAACTGTAGCTAAAACAAGAAGTATCTGCTATAATGATTAACTGCATAAGAATCGATTGCCCGGCGCAGATTGAGAGGCGAAACAAATGGACTACCGGCGCGAGGAAATAATGCCCGGCGTGTTCTTGAGCGCGCTGAAGACCGACAAGTTCAAAACCGCCGCGCTGAGTGTAACCCTGCTCACCCAGCTCGACCACGAGCACGCATATCTGGACGCGCTCATACCCTCCGTGCTGCGCCGCGGTACGGTGCGGCATCCGGACATGGCCAGCATCATGCGCCGGCTCGAGGAGATGTACGGCGCGGCTGCCGTCCCGGTGAGCCTGTGCGTGGGCGAGGTGAAGGCCATGGGCTTTTACTCCACCTTCCCGGAAGGGCGTTTCCTGCCCGGAGGGGCCGATGAGCTGGCGGACGCCGCCGGGCTGCTTGGCGAGCTGCTCCTGGCGCCCAACACGCGCGGCGGGCTGCTCCTGCCCGACTACGTCAACAGCGAGCGGGCCAAGCTGGCCGAGCGCATCCGCGCGGCCAAGAACGACCGCATATCGTACGCGTTCCAGCGGCTCATAGAGCAGATGTGCTCCTGCGAGGCGCTGTCCGCCTCCGTGCTCAGCGACCCGGACGAGGCCGAGAGCATACACTATACGAAGCTCACCCGCCGCTACCGCGACCTTCTCGCCGCCAGCCCGGTGGAGGTGTTCTACTGCGGCGCGGAGGACTACCGCGTTGTGCGGGAGACCGTGCTCGGCGCGCTGGGGGCCCTGCCCCGCGGCGAGCTGGACTTCGACATCGGTACCGACGTGCGCATGAACGCCGTTGAGGCCGAGCCGAGGCGCTTCTACGAGACCATGGACGTCGGGCAGGGCAAGCTGGCCATGGGCTGGCGGCTCGGCGACTGCATGGAGGAGCCGGATCTCGCCGCGCTGCGCGTATTCAACGCCGTCTACGGCGGCACGGCCACCAGCAAGCTGTTTCGTGAAATCCGCGAGGCCCGCTCGCTCTGCTATTACGCGAGCAGCGGCATAGACGATGTGAAGGGCCTGCTGTACGTCCACAGCGGCATAGACAAGGCCAACTACGACGCGGCCGTCGAGGGCATAATGGACGAGCTCGGCAAGATCGGGCGCGGCGAGATAAGCCCCGACGAGCTCGCCGCGGCGCAGCGCTACTGCGCGCAGGCGCTTCGCCTGGTGCCCGACGACCCGGTCGAGCTCATGATGCACTACCTCAAGATGAACATCATCGGCGCGGATATCTCGCCTGAAGAGCTCGCCGCGGCCTGTGAGGGCGTGACCGCCGGAGAGGTGGCCGGGATCGCGCGCGGCACGGAGTGCGACGCCATATACTTCCTCAGCGGCGAAGATGCAGACGGAGAGGAGGCGGCCGGGGAATGATAATGCAGCCAAGAGAATATCCGGGCGTGGGCGACACGCTCTGGTCAGGCCGGCTGCCCAACGGCCTCGCCATCCGCGTGGTGCCCCGTCCCGGCTTCCAGAAGAAGCAGGCCTTCATGGCCGTGAACTACGGCGGGGCCATGCGCAACTTCACGCTTGACGGCAGGCGCGTGGAGACGCCCGCGGGCGTGGCGCACTTTCTGGAACACAAGATGTTCGACCTGCCCGAGGGCAACGCGCTGAATATACTCTCGGCCCGCGGCGCCGAGGCCAACGCCTATACCGGCGGGGACATGACGGCCTACTACTTTGAATGCGACGAGGGTTTCGAGGAGAACCTCGAGCTGCTGATAAAATTCGTGACCACACCGTACTTTACCGAGGAGAGCGTGGCCAAGGAGCAGGGCATAATCGGCCAGGAGATACGCATGACCGAGGACGACCCGTCCTTTGTGCTCTATACCGCCACAATGGGCGCGCTCTTTGACCATCACCCCGTGCGCGAGAGCGTGGCCGGTACGGTGGAGAGCATCGCGCGCATCACGCCGCAGACGCTCTATGACTGCCACTGCGCCTTCTATGTGCCGGCCAATATGGCGCTCTGCGTGGTGGGAGACGTGGACCCGGAGTATGTGGCGGAAACCGCCGCACGGCTGACGGCGCCTGAGCGCCTGAGCGCCGCTGCGCCGGATTACGGCGAGCGTGAGGGCCTGGAGCCCATAACGCGCCGCGCCGAGAGGGGCATGGACGTCTCGGACCCCATGTTCATCGCCGCGGCCAAGCTCAGCACGGACCTGGGCCGCGGTGACGAGGCGCTGCGCCTGGCCACCGTGGGTTCGCTGGCGGCGCGCTGCCTGCTCGGGGCCGGCAGCGGCTTTTATACCTCGCTCTACGCCGAGGGCCTGCTGCGCGGGGACTTCTTCCGCGACGTGAGCCCCCTGGCCGGCACGCTGCTCTTTGAGTGCGGCGGCACCACTTCGCAGCCGGAACAGGTGTTTGACCGGCTCTGCGCCGCGCTCAGCGAGGCGGCGGAGAAGGGCATAGACCCCGATGCGCTCGAGCGGGCGCGCCGGGCCGAATACGGCATATCCCTGCGCTCCCTCAACGACCCGGGCAGCGTCTGCGCCGCGCTGGCCCGCAGCTGCTTCGGCGGCTACGGCTTCTACGAGGGATTTGACGTGCTTGGCGCCGTGACGGCCGAGGACGCGAACGCCTTTGTGCGCGAATATCTGAGACCGGAGAGGCTCGTGCTCTCGCTCATACTGCCAAAATAACCGGCAGCAAAAGAGGCGGCGCGCACACGGCGCGCCGCCCCCAACCCGAAAGGACTTGATACCAATGCCAACCATGATGCGCGACGCCGCCATAAGCTTTCCCATGCTGGGCAACCTCACGCTGAATTTCCCCGCCAGCTTCAGCTTCAATCTGTTCGGCCATGAATTCACCATTTACCTCTATGGCATCGTAATGGCCATAGCCTTCCTCGCGGCGGTGTTTTACGCCTCAAAACGTTCGAAGGTCGTCGGAATCAAGAGCGACGACGTCTTCTCGCTGGTGCTCTGGGTGCTGCCCCTGGCCATAGTCGGCTGCCGCATCTACTTTGTGATAAGCGAGTGGGACCGCTACAAGGACAACCTCATCGACATATTCAAAATCTGGGAGGGCGGCATCGCCATGTACGGCGGCACAATCGCCGGCTCGATAACCGTCATTGTCTGGAGCCTTTGCAAGAAGATACCCTTCGGGGCTACGCTGGACATAGGCGCGTCGGGGCTCATTCTCGGCCAGGTCATCGGCCGCTGGGCCAACTTCGTCAACCGAGAGGCCTTCGGCTATGAGACCGACATCTTCTGCCGCATGGGTCTCACCAGGCCCGGGGAGGAGACGGTTTACGTCCACCCTACCTTCCTTTACGAGAGCCTGTGGAACCTGGTGGGCTTTATCATAATCGACCGCTACTGGCTGCGCAGGGACCACCGGAAATACGACGGACAGGTGTTCCTCTTCTACGTCCTCTGGTACGGCACGGGCCGCGCCATGGTGGAGGGCCTGCGCACGGACAGCCTCTACATACCGGGGACGAATATACGCACCAGCCAGCTGGTGGCCGCCTGCAGTGCGGTCATCGCGCTGATAGTCCTGCTGGTGAACATTAAGCGCAGCCACAGGCCGACATACGTCGCCGTCCAGGCGGCCGCGGCCGGGGAGCCGTCAGGCAGCGCCGCAGAAGATGCCGCAGACAGCGCCGCAGCGCAGGCCGGCTCCGGTGCGGAGGCGCCCGCAGGAGAGGATGGCGCCAACCCGCCGGAGGGCTCCGGTGCGGATAAGCAGGAATGACAGACACATACCTTTAAATATCAACAGGAGGAAAACGCAAGATGTCTGATTACAACGACCTTTTGAATTCGCTCAAGGCCGCGGCCGGCAGCGCCGCGAATATTGCCCGCGACATTGCGGGTACGGCAGGCGACAAGGCGCGCGACCTGGCCGGGAACGCCGGAGAAAAGGCCAGGGCCGCCGCGCGCATAGCCAGGCTCAAGCTCGACATAGCCGGAAAGCGCGAGGAGCTCAACAAGGCCTACGCCGAGATCGGCCGCATGTACTTCGAGAGCGCGGACAAGCGCCATCCGGGCGACCTCTATGTGCGCCTCTTCGACCAGGTGATGCTGGCCAACGCCGCCATAGAGCGCATGGAGACCGAGGAGCGCGAGCTCAGGAGTGTGTTCGAGAGCGACGCAGAGGCGGCCGATTTTACGATGGTTGTCTCCGCCGCCGAGGACGAGGCCGCCGCAGAGCCCGACGTGGAGGTGGAAATCACCGAGGAGGCCCCAGCGGAGGAGCAGACCGACGGCAGCCGGCCGGAGGAGTAACAAGCGGCAGAGCCGCAGCAAAGGAAAAAACGCACCCGCAAGGGTGCGTTTTCCGTCTGTGTCTGAAGTCCGTGCCGGGCGCGCGTACCGGCGCTGCGGTCTGTTATGACGCCGGCGGGCGCAGCGCCATCGTCCCGGCCAGAAACGCGGGGATGGTGAGCAGATACGCCGCGCTGTATGCGTCCATTGCGGGCAGCACAAGGCTGCTCAGTACGCCGGCATACCGCGCGAGGCTTGCCGGCAGAACACAAAAAAGGATATAGGATGCAGTTACGGCGCAGCCCAGGGCAAAAAATGCGGTGCGCAGCCGCCTTTGCATCGGGCAAACGCTCACGAAAAGCGCGGAGAACAGCGCGGCAGCGCTCCAGCCCACGGCGACGAAGCGCAGACAGCCCACAGGCATCACGGCTGCATAGTACCACCACGGTGTTGTATAAGTGGCGGCGCGCATTGCGGACGCCAGCTCCTGCAGTCCCGAATAGGCCGCGAACAGCACGGGGATGAGCGCGAGCATCAGCCAGTCGAACCATATGAGCTTTGTGTTGCGCGCCGTCCTCGGCTTTGGCTCGTCTGAGGCGGAGTCGTCCAGCATCCACTCGGAGTCTACGTCAAAAATGCGCGAGAGCTTTGTGAGGCCTGGCGCGTCGGGCAGGCATTCGCTGCGCTCCCAGCGGCCCACGGCCTGACGGGTCACGCCCAGCTCCCGAGCCAGACGCTCCTGCGACCAGCCCTTCCCGGTGCGGAGGGTTATGAGCTTCTCGGAAAAAGTCATTATCATAGACCTCCTTTTACCCCGAGTATAGCATCCGGCGCACGGAATTGTAAACGCAATCTTTGTTGCAGCGCTTCCGGCGCGCAGAAAGTCAGGGTCAAATGCAGGGATGGGGGCACCGCGGCCGACGAAAAGGACGCACCATGAGGTGCGTCCTTTTGCTCTTTATTATCCGGCGGGAGCGGTTCACTTCGCGCTGGTCCATTTCCAGTTGGCGACTTCGGGCAGGTCCACGCCGTACTTGGCGATGTACTGCTTGTGCTCGACGAGCTTGTCCTTCATCTGCTGGATGAGGTAGCTGCCGCGGTTGCCCAGCTGGGGCAGATTGTACACCGCGGTCTGGACCAGGTTGAAGCGGTCGAGCTGGTTCATGACGCGCATGTCGAAGGGCGTGGTGATGGTGCCCTCCTCGATGTAGCC
>HBJMC02800__coassemble_314_pt1 | contig 21498 bp, 26 predicted proteins | sample HBJMC02800__metabat2_high_PE_027 | metagenome-assembled genome bin HBJMC02800
CAATTAGTCAAGTCGGAATCAGACAAAATATCGCCGGGAATATTTTCTCTGTGTGAGCACATATAATTCAGCACGACATGCCGGGAGTGGTGTAAATGAGGACTGACATCGAGGAGCGTGCCATTAGGCTCGCGGAGTACATAACGGAAAACCGTGCGACCGTGCGCGCCGCGGCAAAAAAGTTTGGGATCTCGAAGTCCACCGTACATAAAGACATCACGGAGCGGCTTGAGTCCGTCAGCCCGGAGCTGTACACACAGGTGCGCGGACTGCTCGAACAGAACAAGGCCGAGCGGCATATACGCGGGGGGATGGCCACAAGGGATAAATTTAAAAAGCTGAGGAAGTCGTGAGGCAGCCTCGGTTGTGATTAAGCGGGAAACAGCGCCTCTCCGGAATCGGAGAGGCGCTGTTCTCTTGTGCTTATTACGCTGACTCGCTTGTCTCGGCTGGAGGGTCGCTCTCGGTCGGGTTTTCTCCGCCTTCATCAGGCGGGGCTTCTCCGCCATTATCCGGCGGGGCTTCTCCGCCGGGGTCACCCATGCCGACGGCATCAGTGCTGTATTCGCGCTCGGAGCCGTCCACGGTCAGGGTGTACTCTCCATCGGCGGTGAGATCCGCGCTGGAGAGCAGTATCATGGAAGCCGCCTTAGCTGCGGTGAAGCTGAACAGGGTGTTTCCTTCGGCGTCTGTGAGCTCCACGCTGCTGCCGGCCTCGACCGGCTCGGTCAGGGACAGCGTGAGGTACTCCTGCGCGGAGTCCTCGGAGATGGCATCAAGCATGTTGCCCAGCGCCGTGACCGTGCCGCCGTTGAGGATTATATCCAGCGTGGCGTCTATGCCGCTGTCAGCGCTCTGGGCGTTTGCGCTGGCGAAGACCGTACCGCCGTTGATGACGAGATAACCGTTGGAGTCAATCCCGTCTCCCTCGGAGCCCAGCCCGGCGTCAATGTTCAGGGTGCCGCCGTTGATGGTGGTGACGGAGACGTTGTCATTTATGCCGTCATTCTGTGCCTCTATGTTTATGATGCCGCCGTTAATGGTGAGGTGCAGCTCGGTGTCCAGGCCCTCATTTTCAGCCACGATGTTGAGCACGCCGGTGCCCTCCTCCCCGCCGTCAATGTTCATGGACATCCTGCTGTAAAACGCGCCGTCGTACTTGTGCAGTGTGTCTGTGGTGCCCTCCTCATATATGCGTGCCACATAGGAGCCGGTGAAGGTGTTCTCGCTGCCGTCAGCGATGATGACGTTGGCTCCGGCAGCGGAGGTGTCCACCTCGGCGGAGGCTGTCTCCTCGTCCGTGCTGCCGCACTCGTACACGTTGTAGAATATCAGTGCCGGCGCAACGTGCAGGTCACATCCACGTTATCGAGTATAAGCGTGACAACGGCGTCGGGGTCGTCGGCGGCATCGTCGCCCAGGTCAACGGCTATCTGTCCCTGGGACAGCGTGCCGCTCAGGCGGTAAGTGCCGGCCTCACGTATGGTGACCACAGTGTGGGCATCCGCCTCCTCGGCGGTGTGTTCGTCGGTCTCTGTGCCTTCGCCGTAATCGGAGCCCTGACCAGACTCGTAGTAGACTATGTCATGACTTACGGTCACGGCGCCGGTATCTTCTTCAGATATGGCCTGGCCGTCGAGGGTGATCTCATCGTTCGAGAGAACAAGCTCATACTCTTCAGCAGTGCTTTCCGAAGGCTCAGCAGTCGAATCTGCGGTTACTTCCGTGGTCTCAGCGGCGTCATCGGTGCTGTCTCCGCAGGCGGCCAGCGAGAGGGCCAGCACAGCGGCGAGCGTCATTGAGGTTATTCGCTTTGCAGCGTTCATTTTCATTACTCCTTTCTTCTGGATGGTGCTATTTTAAGCCCCCAAACTGAAAAGAAAATGAAATTTAAGCCGCAATCTGTAAACATACTGTAAAAGCAAAGCGGTGGCGCTCAGTATATCCTGACCTGCACCCGCACCCTTCCTTTGCGCGTCTCCCCAGCCTCGCCAAGGAAGGCAAAGCGGCCGTGTCCGCGCACGGAGACTATGTCCCCCTCCCTGGCCGCAAAGCCGGGTGACTTCGGGGGCAGGGAGTTTACCAGCACCATCTCGCGCTCAAAAAGTCGCTGGGCCTCCCCGCGGGAGAGCTTGTACACCGCGGCCACCAGGGCGTCAAGGCGCGCAGACTGCACGGTAACCGTCGTCTCCTTCGGCGGCTCCGGTGGCTCTATCGCCGCGGCGTCGCATGGAGATGCCCGCATCTGCGTGCGCCTCACCTCGGTGAGCTGTTCGCATATATACGGCGCTATGGAGTCCAGGCAGAAGAGATAGGCGCGCTTGCCCTGCACCACAATATCGCCCATTGTCTCACGCTTAATACCCAGCGCCATCAGTGCGCCCAGATAATCCCGGTGTGTCAGCGTCTCGGCAAAGCGCTCATTCGCGGACCTCAGCTCCAGGCAGACGACGCGGCTGTCCCACTCGCAGCCCTCCCAGGGGAGAAAAACCGCACAGCGCCGCTCCGCCTGCTCATATCCGCCGTCAAAAACGCAGGGCTCCAGATGCATACGGGTGAGCTCCAGCTGCGCTGCCGGCGTGAGGAATTCCGACTCCACGGCTATTGAGCGCTTTTCGGCCCGCTTTGCCAGCTCAGCGAGGCGTTTTTTTGTCAATTCCAGTTCATTTTCCATGCCGTTAGTATAATTCCTTCCTCCGGTACAGTCAACAGGCGTAAGCAAAAACGCGCCCGGATGCATTCGGGCGCGTTTTTCATCAGATTTCGTTCGAGAGCTTGTCATAGCTGTCGGCGAACTCCATGTAGTAGACGATTACAAAGTCGAAATCCTCACTCAGTGCGGCGAAATCCGTATCCTGGCCTATATCCAGCCCGTCCGGGCTGAACTTGCCGTCCTCCCTGTAGCAGACAGCGATGAGCGGTATCTCCTCCAGCGGGGCTATCTTCACGCCTCCCCTGTCCAACAGCGGTATCACGGCGGCGCTCTCATAGTTTTCCCAACTCCAGGCGATCGGCGTCGGGCAAGAAACCCCTGGAGCCGACAGCGCCAGCCTCACATCCTCCCCCGTCGAGCGAACCGGCGTCCTCAATATGCCCGTAATATACTCCTTCGGCACGAAGTACTCCGTCTCTCCCCACGAAATATAGTGGTTTGAAACCTCTTCTCCGCGCGACCAGATTTGGAGTCCGTTGGCGTGTATGGCCATCTCCGCAGCGTCTTTATCAATGTTTACGGTAAACGTGTACCCCTTTATCTCGCCGCCTTCATTAAAGTCGCTCTCAGCCTCCCCGCTGAGGCGCACGGTATTGCGGCGGCCAAGATATATCCCCGTGACCAGAGCGGCGGACAGTACAATGACTGCCAGCGCGGCCAGCAGTATTCTCTTTTTCAAAGCGATCACCTCATTTGCCGCTCGACATGTGCTGACTAACCGTGTTTTCACCTTTATTTGTCACTAGAATATCACAAAATCATGCTGCCTGTATACCGGCGTTCCGGCCAAAGTTTCCAGCGGCTTTTAGTACGCTTTGACGGGGAGATATTCGTGCGTACGGACGCATATACTCGCACGAGGGGGTGTCCGCGTGGATATTCTGGAGCGCGCTGCCGCACTGGTCTGGGGGCCGGCGACACTGATTATATTTTCCGCCGCCGGCATATATCTCACATACGTCAGCGGCGGCGTACAGCTGCGCCATTTCGGCGAGTGTATAGGCGGCACGGCCAGGCGCTTTACGCAGGGCGGCGGTTCCGGCGGCATGTCCCCCTTTCAGGCCCTGGCCACGGCCCTGGGCGGCACAGTGGGCACAGGCAACATAGCCGGCGTGACGCTTGCGCTCGCGCTGGGCGGGCCAGGCGTCATCTTCTGGATGTGGGTCGCGGCCTTCATCGGCATGGCGACCAAGTACTCCGAGGTGCTGCTGGCCGTCAGGTTCCGCGAACGCAATTCCGGCGGGGAGCGCGTGGGCGGGCCTATGTACTACATAAAGAACGGCCTGGGCCGTGCGTACAGGCCGCTGGCATACATATTCGCCCTGGCCGGTGCGCTGGCGGCCTTCGGCATGGGCAGCGCCGTGCAGTCCGGGGAGATACGCTCTGCGCTCTCCACGCTCTGTACGGCAGCAGGAGTACCCGTCGGAGACGGCTTCCCGCTCGCCGTGGGGCTCATAACAGCCCTGCTCGCGGCGGCAGTGTTGCTGGGAGGGCTGAAACGGCTTGGGAATGTGACCGGCCTGCTCGTGCCGTTCATGAGCGTAGTTTATCTCGCCGCCTGCGGCGCCGTGCTGGCAGCCAACTGGGGGCGCGTCCTCCCCAGTCTGGTCGAGATTTTCTCCGGCGCTTTTGAGCCCGGCGCCGCGCTGGGGGCCTGCGTGGGCTGGGGGTTCCGGCGCGGGGTGTTCTCCAACGAGGCCGGGCTGGGCTCCTCGCCCATTGCCCACGCCTCCACCACGGAGCGCGACTGCGTGCGTCAGGGTATGTCCGGCGTATTTGAGGTGTTTGCAGACACGGTGGTCATCTGCACCGTCACGGGCCTGACCCTGCTGGTGAGCGGGGCCATGGACGGAGGCGATCCCACTACGGCGCGCAATGCATGCGCGCTGGCCACGGTGTTCGGGAGCACCGGCGCGGCGGCCATAATCGCGGTGTGCATCACGCTCTTCGCCTTCTCCTCCCTGTTGAGCTGGGGGCTCTACGGCGAGCGCTGCTGCGGATTCCTGCTCGGCGAACGCTCGCTGACGGCCTACCGGCTGCTGTTCTGCGCCGCAGCCCTGGCAGGGGCCGTGGTGAACCTGGACGCCGCCTGGCTTCTAGCCGATATCCTCAACGCTGCCATGGCCGCACCTAACCTGATAGCGCTCCTCGCCCTCTCCGGAACCGTGCGCTCAGAGACAAGGAGGTATTTCTCCGTCAGTCATCGCGCTCGAAAACCAGATCAAGCTCCCAGACAGCACCTTCACCGTTGAACGAGTTTGGTATCCATCCCTTATAGCGCCATCCCTTTTCGGCCATTTCAGTGATTATACCGCGGCACTTGTTCTTTTCCTCCATGACGGACTGCTTCTCCTCATAATAGTCCAATCCGAAAAGCATGCTCTTGTTGGCGGCTACAGACACAAATTCGTACTTCATTCGCCTTACCTCCAGAATAATAGTATAGGAATAGGTGCAGGCAGCACTGGGGCTCCCTGCACCTATATCAATCCTCGCGCTCAAACACCAGGTCAAGCGACATTATCTGTCCCCTGCCGTTCTGGCCCACGGGTATCCAGCCGGCATAACGCCACCCTTTTGCGGCCATGTCGTTCAGCACCGGACAATAATCTTCGCCGTCCGGGGCAATAAAGCTGGACTGGCCCAGGAGCGTACTGGCCTCTACCCTGACCAGCTCGTACCTCATATGCGCATCCCCCTTCATTCTTTAGCGTCATCTTAACATATGCCTATGCAGATTGCAAGCCGTCATAAGCGCCGAGCTGCAACGCGGCGAGGCTGTTAACCGCGTCTTCCCGTCAATCCCCCAAACGCTCTTCTATGCAGTGTATATCCGACTCGTCCCAGTATTTACGGCACATCCTGTCCCTGCTGCCGTCAAGATTCAGCTGATAGAGCCTGAAAGTCACTCTCAGGTTCTTCGGCTGCCACTGTTCCTCGTAAGAATACAGGTACCGCATCCCCAGCTTCTCCATAACCCGGCCGCTGGCCGGGTTATCCCTGTCATGCGTGGCGGTGACATAGGGAAGGCCGTCCTCCCCGGCCGCTTTGAGCAAGGCCGCGCAGGCTTCCGTGACAATGCCGCGGTTCCAATGCTCCGTGATAAGCCCGTAACCGAGGTCATACGGCTCTGCATCTGATATGTTGACGTATCCTATGGGGACGTTGTCTTCCCTGAGGCATATTGCGTATCTGTACCTGGCGCCGCGGGCATAGTTTTCTGCATAAAACGTTTTAGCCTCTGCCATGGTCTTCAGCGGGAACCACGGCAAAAACCGGTTTACCGTTTCGTCGCTGAATATCCTGAACACGGCTTCAATGTCGGTCTCGCGGAAACTCCGCAGTATAAGGCGGCCGGTAAACAGTTCTGGTGCAGCCATATTAACCCCCTTCATTGCATGACATGCAGCAAATTTTTTAAACCGTCTCATTGCAAAGGGCGAAAGAATATATTATGCTCTTAAGCAAGGAGGTGGCGGAAATGTCTAACGAAGACAGGAAAGATTTTAACGCTATGCTCGCGCGCGATAACGGCATGCCTAAGATTCAAGTCGTAACAGACGCGGCTACCATTGCCAAATACGGCGGTGAACGCATGTATCTCGCGCCTCCCAGGATGTACGACGAGATCATGAAATCCGTACCTTTTGGACGAATTATCACCGTCGGCGCCATCAGGGAGTATCTCGCCCGCACGAACGGCGCCGATTTCACAGACCCAATAACCGCAGGCCTGGGCCAGCTTCCAGCGCAGCGGCAGTGAGACGCCGTACTGGCGCACTCTCAAGGCCGGCGGCGAGCTCAACCCCAAATATCCGGGCGGTACGCAGGCGCAGCGGTTAAAGCTCGAGGCCGAGGGCCACACGATTATACAGCGCGGGCGGAAGAATATCCGCTACTACGTAAAGGATTATGAGAAAGCCATGCACACGCTGATATAAAGCCCTGAGCGGGTTTCAGTCAACACAGGTACGGCGGATTTGCATCATCTCAGCAGCGGCAGGCTGCCGGTGAGCTTGTTTACGAGCTTCTTGGGGCCTATGAGCGCCGCGCCGTAGTATCTGAGCGACGACTCCCCCGCGGCGGACATTTTGTCCCGGTACTCCTCGTAAGTTTTGCAGCCCTGGGCGAGGTCGGAAAAGTCCACGGCGGTCACGGCGGAAAACTCCGGCGCGTACAGCCGCTCGCGCAGCGCCCGTATGGCCTCAGGCGCGGCGCGAAGTATGGGTACCGGGAACTCAATGATGCCCAGATGCCTGTTGCCGCCGGCGTCGTAAACGTCGGGGCCGACCACCTCTCCCCTCTCACGGCCGAGCGTTATTCCCAGGATGGCCGCGGTATTGGCAATCAGCCCCACAGGCAGCTGCTCATCTATGACCATTACGCATTTTTCGTTTTCCCAGTTCAATTTTAATCGCCGTCCTTACTGAATATTTCCCTGTACGCCCCCGGCGAGAGCCCGATCAGGCGTCCAAAACAGTTCGTCATATGGCTCTGGTCGGCAAATCCGCAGAGGTTGGCCGCCTCTACCGGCGCGGCGCCTTGTTCAAGAATCCTGCGGGCCGCGCCGACGCGCACGCTCTCCAGGTAACAATGCGGGGTCACGCCCAGAGACTTTGTAAACGCCCGCAGCAGCGCGGACTTGCTCAGCCCGGCGGCGCGGCAGATGGCGTCAAGCGTGACATGTCCGGCAAAATTGCGCTCGATATACTCCCTGGCGCGCTCCACCTCATCACGGTGAGGCGTGCCGCCCGTACGCTCCCCATAACGCGAGCTGAGCGTCTCCAGCAGCCCGGCCAGCAGCGCCTCCCGGCCCGGTACTGCGCCGTATATCGCCTCATGGAGGGTGCGTACAGCCGTGGCGATGCCGGGCTCGCGCAGCACATTGGGTGCAAAATGCGGCGAGCGCTCCAAATGGGCCAGCATCACGTCGCGGGGAATGTTCAGCGCGCGGTAGAGCAGCGCACCGCCGGACTGCGTGCATGAGTGGCTGTCGCCGGGGTTGAACACCAGCACATCGCCGCTGCCCACGGAATACTCGCGGTTAATGCACAGCAGGCGGCGCTCGCCGCGCTCCACCAGGCCGATTACGTAATACTCGTGGACGTGATTGGGGAAAGCCTGCACCACGCCGTCGAAGATATACGCCTCAACATGCAGGGCCCTGTCGTATACAGCCGTCCGCGTCCCCGCCTTCATTGCTTCGCCTCCCTGAACTGTTGTATTCTACCACGCTTCACCACCGCCGGGCTTGTAAAATATCGTCGTTTTATATGCGCCGTGCGCCTCCCGTTGCGGGAGGCGCACGTTTTGCTTATTCAACAGTCACCAGGAAGCGGCAGTTTTCCGCGCCGGTCAGGGCCGTGTGCAGGATCTTTACATCAATTTTCTTCCCAGGCAGCAGGTTTTCAAGGACATAGAATATGCTCTGGCGCGAGCACTCACAGAAGTTCGGGTCGGCATCTTTGGCCTCCGCTGCCTCCGGGCAGACGCAGCGCGGGTAGCCGATTATGTACACATGCCCCGGTTCGACCACCTCGCCGTGGAAATACGGCGTATCTCCGTACTTGGCGTACTGCGCGTCCAGGCTGCACCCGCACTCCTCAAATTGCCTCCGCATCTCCGGCAGGGCGGTAAATTCGATACATTTCTCAGCTTTTTCACGGTAGTTCACGTTTTCACCTTGCAGTGTCAACCGCCACTTTGATCACGCCGTCGCGCCTCTGCTCGAAGAGCTCAAAGGCATCCTCGATCCCACTGAGCGCGCAGCGGTGCGTTATAAGCGGTGTGGTATCTATCTTTCCCGCGGCGATGAGCCGCAGTATCTCGCCGCAGTCGCAGCCGTCCACGCCGCCCGTTTTGAAAATCAGGTTTTTGCCGTACATTTCGGGCAGGGGCAGCGTCTGCGCCCTGTCGTACAATGCCACGACGGTAACGACGGCGTTCGGCCTGGCGCACTGCCAGGCCAGCTGGAAGCTCTCGTCCGAGCCGCCGCACTCAATGACGCGGTCAGCGCCGCCGTGCGCGCTGTGGGCGAGCACAAAGTCTTCCAGGCCGTCCGGCCCGGTCGTGAGCACGCCCGGATAGTGCCTGTTCACCAGCTCCAGCCGCTCAGGATGGCGGTCGCAGAGGATAACGCGCCCGGGATTTTTGAGCAGCACGCACGCGAGGGTGCAGATGCCGGTGGGACCGCCGCCTATTATAAGCACCGTGTCCTCCGGGCCGATCTCACTTATCTTCGCCGCCCAGTAGCCGGTGGCGAGGATGTCCCCGGTAAACAGGGCCTGCTCATCGCTCACACCGTCGGGTATACGGCTGAGCCCCGTGTCGGCGTGGGGCACGCGGACATATTCGGCCAGCCCGCCGTCTATACGGCAGCCGAGCGCCCAGCCGCCGTCCGGGTCAAGGCAGTTATTGACCCAGCCGTGCTCGCAGAAGAAGCACTCACCGCAGAACGTCTCCACGTTCACGGCCACCCTGTCGCCGGGCTGTACGTTTTTCACCCCGTCGCCCACCGCCTCGACAACGCCTACCATCTCGTGTCCGATGGTGGTGCCCGGCACGGCGCGCGGGACGCTGCCGTGCTTTATGTGCAGGTCGCTGGTGCAGATGCTGGCCAGCGTGACGCGGACTATGGCGTCCTTGCCGTCACGCAGCGCGGGCACAGGCTTGTCCACCAGCTGCAGGCGGCCGTTTCCGAAATAAGTGTATGCTCGCATGGCTGTCACTCCCCTAATGATTCAGCGGGCCTCGCTCAGGCGCTTCAACGCCTCTTCCTTCGTTGACACAAAGTAAAAGCTGCCTCCCGCATTGGATTCGTATATGAAATCATGCAGCGGTTTACTGGTATACCCGGAGTAGTCCCCGTAAAAGGCCGCCTTAATCCGGTAATTGGTCAGTTTTTGCAGCGCTTCACCGGCAAGTCCGCTGCTGAGGATAAAGAACTCCCCGCACACGGCCTCCTTCGCAATGACAAACCTGTCCGCGCCCGTCTCATGCTTTACCGACATCGCCAGCTCCAGCGCCGACTGAGCGTCCCTGATGATTATCCCATCCCCGGACACTTCGGCCACGCTCACGCCGTTGATGACCGTTTTATCAATCCGTATCACTTTATCATCTCTTTAAACTCGTCTTCGTCTATTATTTTTACGCCCAGGTCCTGCGCCTTGGTGAGCTTGCTGCCCGCGGCCTCCCCGGCCAGCACATAGCTGGTCTTCTTGCTCACGCTGCCGCTCACCTTGCCGCCGAAGGACTCTATTATCGCGGCGGCCTGGTCCCGGGTATAGGTGGGCAGGGTGCCGGTGAGGACAAAGGTCTGGCCGCGGAAGCGCTCGTCCAGGACGGTCTCCGCGCTCTCGAAGCTGACACCGGCCTCGCGCAGGAGGCGTATCTGGTGCTGCGACTGCTCGCTGTCAAACCACTCCCGTATGCTCCTAGCAGTTATGGCGCCGATGTCCGGGATGTCCTGCAGCTCCTCCTCGCCGGCGGACATGACTGCGTCGAGGCTGCCGAAGTGGGCGGCGAGCACTTTGCCCGCCTTCGAGCCCACCTGGCGGATGCCGAAGGCGCACAGCAGCCGCGCCAGACCGGCGGACTTGCTCTTCTCTATGGCGTTTATGAGATTTTCCGCCGATTTCTTGCCCATGCGGTCCAGTTTGGCGATGTCCTCCGCGTTGAGGTAATAGATGCCTGCGGGAGTGGTCAGCAGCCCGGCTGCGACCAGTGAGGCGGCCACGCTCTCGCCCAGCCCCTCTATGTCCATCGCCTCGCGGGAGGCGAAGTGGATTATATTCCTCAGCCTCTGGGCGGGGCACTCCGCGCCGGTGCAGCGCAACGCCACGCCGTCCTCGTCGCGCACGATGGGCGCACCGCACTCTGGGCACTTGTCCGGGAGATGGTACGGCTCGGCGCCTTCCGGCCGCTTTTCCTTCACCACTTCCAGCACTTCTGGGATGATCTCCCCCGCCTTTCGCACGCGCACGGTGTCTCCGACGCGCACGTCGAGCTTGTCAATGAAGTCCTGGTTGTGCAGCGTGGCGTTGGTGACGGTGGTGCCGGCAAGCCGCACCGGCTCGATGACGGCCTTCGGCGTGAGCACGCCCGTGCGGCCGACCTGGCAGACTATGTCCTTTACCACGCTCTCCTTGACCTCCGGCGGGTACTTGTACGCCGCCGCCCAGCGCGGCGCCTTGGCCGTGGAGCCCAGCTGTTCGCGCTGGGCAAGGGAGTTTATCTTAACCACGGCGCCGTCGATATCGTAGGGATAGCGGTCGCGGTTCTCGCCGATGTCGGCAATGAGCCGGCAGCACTCGTCTATGGAAGAGCAGATCGCGTGCGGGACGGCGTAAAAGCCGTAGGAGCTGAGCGCCTCCAGCGTTTCGCCGTGGGTGGAGAAGCTTACGCCCTCGGCCTTCTGGATGTTGAACACGCATATGTCCAGCTTGCGCGCGGCGGCAACCCTGGGGTCCTGCTGGCGCATGGAACCGGCCGCGGCGTTGCGCGGGTTGGCGAGCAGCTGCTCCCCCCTCTCCGCGCGCGCGGCGTTGAGCTCCTCGAATACAGCGCGGGACATATACACCTCGCCGCGCACTATCAGCCTCGGAGGGGCGTTTTTGAGCGTCTTGGGCAGGTTGCGCACGGTGCGCAGGTTCTCTGTCACGTCCTCGCCGGTGACGCCGTCGCCGCGGGTGGCGCCGCGGACAAAAACCCCGTTTTCGTATTCCAGGGACATGGAGAGGCCGTCAATTTTAGGCTCCACGCTGTACTCTCGCCCGCCCAGTGCGGCGGACATACGCTCGTCAAAGGCGCGCAGTTCGTCAAAGGAGAACACGTCGTTGAGGCTCTCGAGCGGCACCTCGTGCGTGACGGAGGCGAAGGTGCTCTTGGCCGTGCCGCCCACATGCTGGGTGGGCGACTTGGGGTCGTAGAACTCCGGGTGCGCGGCCTCAAGCTCCTCAAGGCGGCGCAGCAGTGCGTCGTACTCGAAGTCGGAGATTATGGGCGCATCCTCGTCGTAGTAATGGCGGTTGTGCTCCTCAATCTCTGCGCGCAGGGCTTCTATCTCGCGTTTTACTTCATCCATTGTCTAACCTCTCAATTTGTATTACCCCAGTTGAGGTATGTCTCCGGCACATCGCCCAGTATGACTGTCTCCGCGATGAGTATCTCGCTCACCACCTGGGTAGATACAGTCTGCCAGGGCATGATGACATCTATATCTATGACCACTTCCAGCTTTATCTGGTGCTTGGTCTGGTTTATGCCCGCGTCGGAGAGCTCGTTTTGAAAATCCACGTGTGAGCTGGAGAGCATGGTGATATCCACCGGTATCTCCGGCCCCTTCCCCAGCAGCAGGCTTGAGCCGAGCACGTTGCCTATCGGTATGGACAGCGAGAGCTCCCCGCCGTCGGCTGCGTGGACGATATCCGAGAGCAGCTCGCTGCTGAGAGCGTTTATCCTCGCCATATTGGCGCGCACTGCGTTTACCGTGCCGTCCGCGCCGTAGTCCAGGTCCACAAAGTAGTCGTAGTCGTAATCCTCATCGGCGAACTTCCTGCTTATCGTGTCGTTGATGCAGAGCGTCATCAGGTCCGTGGCGTCGGACAGCACCATCTGGCACGAGAGCTCGCGGAAGTAGGCTATGCTGCGTATGGTCACAGCCGCAATGATGGACAGCACCACCGTAAGGATGACCAGCAGCCTGGCCCGGCGGCTCATGCCGGGCAGATGCAAGTCCAGGTACAGCGGACGCCGGCGTATTCGTCTGGGCATGGTACCTCACCCCCAGACTATGTATATTCAAGCTATTTGTCCAACATTTCCGCTATCGCGTTCATAATCCCCAGCTTGCCGCTCTCGTAGGTGAGGCCGCCCTGGAGGAAGGCGAAATACGGCTCGCGCATGGGCCCGTCACAGCTGAGTTCGATGGAGGAGCCCTGTATGAACGCGCCGGCCGCCATTATGACCTCGTCCTCATACCCGGGCATGGCCCAGGGCTCCGGCGTGACGTAGGAATCCACCGGCGATCCCGACTGGATCCCCTTGCAGAAGCGCTTGAGGTTCTCCGGGGTTTCCAACGTGATGGTCTGGATGATGTCGCTGCGCTTTTCCATCGCGCCCGGCTCTGTCTTGAACCCCAGCTCCTCCAGCATGGCCGCGCAGAGGGCCGCGGTCTTGAGCGCCTGGGCCGTCGTATGCGGGGCCATGAAAAGGCCCTGGAAGAGGGAGCGGTTATTGCCCAGCGTGGAGCCGCACTCGCCGCCTATGCCGGGCACGGTGAGCCGGTTGGCCGCGTTGCCCACCAGCTCGGCCCGCCCGGCTATGTACCCACCGGTGGGGGCCAGGCCGCCGCCGGGGTTTTTGATGAGCGAGCCGGCGATCAGATCCGCACCTGCCATGGTGGGCTCAATAACGTCGGTGAATTCGCCGTAGCAGTTGTCCACGATGCACACCGTTTCCGGGGATACTTCCTTTATGGTTCGCACTATCCGCCCTATCTCGTCCACGGTCAGCGCCCGGCGCGCGTCGTAGCCGCGGGAGCGCTGGATGAGCGCAGCAGAGGGGTTCAGGCCCTCCGCCGCCCGGCGTATGCTCGCATAGTCAGGCCCGCCGTCCAGCGTGTTTACCTGATGGTAGCCCATGCCGTAAAAACGGAGCGAGCCGAAGGCGTCGCCGGATATGCCTATCGCCGTCCTGAGAGTATCATACGGCGCGCCCATGGTGGAGAGCAGCGTGTCCCCCGGCCGGAGGGCGGCGAATATGGCGCTGGCTATGGCGTGGGTGCCGTTTACAAAGCCGATGCGCACCAGCGCGCTCTCCGCGCCGAACACACGCGCCCAGACCTTGTCAAGCGTCTCCCGTCCCAGGTCGTCGTAGCCGTATCCGGTCGTGCCGGCAAAGCAGCTGTCGGAGACCTTGAACTCCTGGAACGCCTCCATGACGCGCTCGGTGCACTTCATGCTGACCTCGTCTATCTCGGCAAAGCGCGGCGCTAGGCGCTGTTCGCACCTGGCGGCGAGGTCTCTCACGCTCTGCGGTATCTCACTCGGCTTCATTTCCTTCAAACTCCAATACTATTTTTCTGAATGTGTCGCCGCGCTCGGCGAAGTTTTTAAAGCGGTCGAACGACGAGCAGGCCGGGCTGAGCAGCACCACGTCACCCGGTATGGAGTGCTCGCGCGCCTCACACACCGCGGCCTTAAGATCCGGCACTATGCGTATGGGCAGGCGCGAGGGGTCGTAGAACACGCTGTGCCTGACGGCGGCAGCTATCTGCTCGGCGGTGTCTCCGGTCAGGTAAAGCGCCTTGACGCGCTCGGCTATCTCATCGGCGAGCTTGTCAAAGCTCACGTGCTTGTCGTGGCCGCCGGCGATGAGGATAGGCTTTGTGCGCATGGCGCGCAGGCCGGCAATAGTGCGCGTGGGGCTGGTGGCAATGGAGTCGTTGATATACGACACTCCGTCCAGCTTGCGTATGAGCTCCAGCCTGTGCCTCACCCCGCCGTATTTGCGCGCCACGGCCCGGCACATATCGGCCGAGACCAGCCCGTCCACGGCGCAGAAGGCGGCCATATAGTTCTCCACGTTGTGTTCGCCCGGCAGCAGTATCTCCGTCTCGGGTATGATCGGCTCCACCTCATAGCCGCGGGAGTAGTATATCATCCCGTCGCGGCAGAACACGCCGTCCTTCACCGTCTCGCGGTGGGAAAACTGCAGCACGCGGCCCCCGGACTCGGCGGCGAACCGGGCCGTTATACCGTTGTCGCGGTTGAGCACCAGCACCTCGTCGGGGCCCTGGTTGGCAAAGATGCGCTTCTTGGCCTCAATATAGTCGTCATACGTCGGGTGCTTGTCAAGATGGTTGGGCGATACGTTGGTGACAACGGCCACGTCGGGACGGATGTCTATACTGTGCAACTGGAAACTGGACAGCTCGAGCACTGCCACGTCGTCAGGGTGTATGTCCGGTATCTCCGTGAGCAGCGGTTTGCCTATATTCCCGCCCAGATGGACGCGCCGGCCGCCGGCCTTGAGCAATTCGGCGATGATGGAGCTGGTGGTCGTCTTGCCGTCCGAGCCGGTGACGGCTATGGTGCGGCAGGGGCACAGACGGAAGAAAGCCTCCATCTCGCTGGTGATAACCGCGCCGTGCTCCCGGGCTGAAACCAGGTGCGGGTCCGTAGGCAGCAGGCCCGGCGTGCGGAAGATGACGTCAAAGCCGCTCAGGCCGTCCAGATAGCCCGGCCCCAGGCGCACCTCTGCCCCGCGGGTGGAGAGGATCTCGGCCTCATCCTCCATCACGGTCTCGTCGCGCATATCGCAGACCGTGATGGGAAGGCCGTTGTCCAGCAGCAGATCTATCAGCGGCGTGTTGCTCACGCCTATTCCAATGACGGCCACGCGCTTGCCGCGCAGGGCGTCCACATATTCTTGCAGTGTCATAATACAGGTCACCTCGTTTCACCTGATTATATCCTTTCGCAGGCGCAAATACAACATTTTTGTTGACGCTGCGTTTTTAATAGTATAGAATAAGCTCCGAGCGGGCCGGACGGCCGCGGGCATAAGGCGAAAGCCTGTGCGTGAGGAAAGTCCGGGCTCCACAGGGCAAGGATAACGGGTAACACCCGCCAGGGGCGACCCTCGGACAAGTGCAACAGAGATATACCGCCGGGAGGAGCTTCGCGCTCGCCCGGTAAGGCTGGAAAGGCGAGGTAAGAGCTCACCCATCGCCTGGAGACAGGTGGATGCTGTAAACTCTATCCGGAGCAACACCGTGGATGGGAACTTTCGGCCGGCCCGGCCGTCCCAGAGGAGGTGGCTGAAGCCGTGCGGCAACGTACGGCGTAGATAGATGGCCGTCGATTACAGAACCCGGCTTACAGGCCCGCTCATTTTATAACCAGCCTGCCGCCCGCCCGGGCGGCTTTTGTTTTGAGGAGAATTATGCATATCTACAGGCGTTTACGCGATAAATACACCCTTCCCGGCCTCATCATATGCGCGCTCGGGCTGCTCACGCTGGCAGTACTGTATGTGATCTGGTGGTCAGGCACCTCTTCGAGCATATGGGGACGTCTCTCCGCCCTGGCCAGCGTCGCGCTCTTTGCGGCCGTGTGCCTGCGCTTTGTGCCCGGCTGGATGCGCTTCTGGACGCCCGGCGCGTATGCCGACTGCGAGCGCACGGACGGCGAGCCGGCCCGGATACGTCTGCGCATTTTCGCCGGAGCCCTGCTCTGGTGCCTGCTGCTGTTCGGGCTCATATACCTGATATACCGCGCCTGCGGGCGCGGCAGCACCTGGGAGTCTTATAAAAACTTCTGGCTCTGCCTGGACAGCGGCCACTACGTGGACATTGCGCGCGACTGGTACCTGAGCGAGGGCATACGTGATCGCCTGGTGCAGCTGGTGTTCCTGCCCGGTTATCCGATTGCAATCAGGCTAGTGAACTATCTCATAGGCGACTATGTGGTCTCAGGGCTGCTGGTGTCCTGGCTGAGCTTTGCCGGAGCCTGCAGCGTCATATACTCCCTGCTGCGGCTGGACTACAGCCATGAGGTGAGCCTCCGCACCGTGCGTTATCTATGCATTATACCCGGAGTTTTCTTCTTCATCTCACCCATGAGCGAGAGTCTCTTCCTGCTTTTGTCCGCCGGGTGCGTGTATCTGGCCCGGCGCGGGAAAACCGGCCTCGGCTGCCTGCTCGGTGCATACGCCGCCTTCACGCGTTCCCTGGGGCTGATGCTGTTCGTGCCCGTGTGCATGGAACTGGTACACGTGACGGTTGACGCGCCCCGTGGGCGGCGCCGCTACGGGCGCTTCCTCTGGCTGTTCCTCATACCGGCCGGATTTGCGGCCTATTGCCTTGTCAACTATCAGGTCTCCGGCAACCCGTTCCAGTACCTCATATATCAGCGCGAGCACTGGGGGCAGGAGATGGGCCTCTTTTTCAACACGGCCGCCTATCAGCTGGACAACCTCATAGGCTGCTGGCCTGATAACCTGCCCAACCTGCTCGGGCTCTGGCTGCCCAACGTACTTTTTGATTTTGCCGCCCTGGCCGTGATGGTGTACGCGGCCAAAAAGATGCGCCCGGGATATGCAGCCTGGTTCATCGCCTATTACGTCATAGCCATAGGCGCCACCTGGCTGCTGAGCGCGCCCCGGTATATGATAAGCCTGCTGCCCTTTTTCCTCGGAGTGTCTCTTACTGCGAGCACGCCGAAGCGCAACGCAGTCCTGACCGTGATATGCGCGGCTCTGTCCGTCTGCTACACGGTGATGTTTGTCCTGCGCTGGCAGGTCTGGTGAGCAGCAGCCGCAAAAATGCCCGTCCTGATTGGGACGGGCATTGTGCATTTAATCACTTTTACACTTTGGCTTCCCTGGCGGCGTGGCCTATCTCCCAGCCGCGGCGGAAGGCCGCCTCGTTGATGGGATTGAGCTCCGGGCGCTTGGCGCCAAGCTTCCTGAAGGCGGTCTGAAGCACGTTCTCAGCGGGCAGGACCTCGGTGTAGCCGATGATCGCGCCGACGATGACGAGGTTCAGGCACTTGGGGTTGCCGAGCTCTATGGCTATGCTGCCGGCGTCCACCTTCACCAGGTGCACGTCCTCGCGCTCGGGCGCGATGGTGACGACGGAGCTGTTGACAAAGATGGTACCGCCGGGCACGACCGCGTCCTTGAACTTGGCCATGCTGGGGTCGTTGAGGCAGACGACGTAGTCAGCCTGATTTACCTTCGGCGCGCCGACGGGGTCGTCGGAGATGACGACGTAGCAGTTGGCGGTGCCGCCGCGCATCTCCGCGCCATAGCTGGGGAAGTAAGTGACGTACTTGTCCGTGGTCTCACAGGCGGTGTAGCTCAGCAGCTGGCCGGCCACCATGACGCCCTGGCCGCCAAAACCGGCGATGATGAAAGATTTCTCCATGTTGCGGCCTCCCCTCTCACTTCGCGCGGAATTCCCCGAGCGGGAACTCCTTGAGTATGACGTTGTGGACGTGGTCAAGGCTCTCCAGCGGCTCCATGCCCCAGTTGGTCGGGCAGTTGGAGACGAACTCGACAAAGCTGAACCCCTTGCCCTCCAGCTGATACTGGAAGGCCTTCTTGACGGCGGCCTTTGCCTTGCGGGCGTTGGGCACATCAGCCGCGGTGACGCGGGCTATATATGCGGGCGCGTCAAGCTGGTTGAGCAGCTCACAGACGTGCATGGGCGCGCCTTGCTCCTGCTCCATACGTCCATATGGGGTGGTGGTCGTCTTGGCTCCGAGCAGCGTGGTGGGCGCCATCTGGCCGCCGGTCATGCCGTATATGCCGTTGTTGACGAAGATAACCGTGAAATTTTCTCCGCGGTTGGCGGCGCTCATGGTCTCGGCAAGGCCGATGGCGGCGAGGTCACCGTCGCCCTGATAGGTGAACACCAGGGTCTCCGGGCTGCAGCGCTTGAACGAGCTGGCCACGGCGCAGGCACGGCCGTGCGGGGCGGCGATGGTGTCCATGTCGAAGTAAGTAACGGCGAGGCCGCAGCAGCCGACGCCCTGCACATAGCAGGCGTTGTCGAGCTGGCCCAGCTCGTCAAGGGCCTCACAGACTATTTTGCAGACGCTCGAGTGCATGCAGCCGGGGCAGAAGCCCGTAACGGCGCCCTCGAAAATACCCGCCGGGCGGGAATAAACTTTTTCCATCATATCACTCAGCCTCCTTACTTCATCAGACCACGGGCCGCGTCCAGTATGGCGGAGCGGTCAAGCACTTCGCCGCCGGAGCTGAGGGCAGTGACTATTTTCGTCCTGCCGTGAACCACTCTCTCCACGTCGGTGGTGTACTGGGCAGGTATGCTCATCTCGGCGCTGACAATGCCGCGCAACTTCTCGAACGGGAGCTTGTCAAAGGCGTCATCCGGGAAGGGGTAAACCTTCCGGGGGCGGATTAGCCCGGCCCTGATGCCCTCCTCGCGGAGGAGCTTGACTGCGCTTTTGGCTATACGGCCGGATATACCGTAGGCGGTGATGATGATCTCCGCATCCTCAGTGAGGTAATCCTCATAATCCACCTCGGTGGTCTTCCAGCTCTCGTACATCTCCGCGTCGCGGCGGTTCATGTCCTCCTGGCTGATGCGGGTATCGAGACCGGGACCGCACATGACCTTGTGCTGCTCGGGCGCTCCGTGCTTGCCGCGGGCCGCCCAGGTCTTGGTGGCACGGATGGCGGCTACCTGCTCGTCGCTCAGCGGGTCAGGCAGGGTGACAGGCTCCATCATGGTGCCGGTAAAGCCGTCCATGAGCAGCATGACGGGGTGAGAGTACTTGTCGGCCAGCTCGAAGGCCTCCCAGGTCATGTCAACGGCCTCCTGCAGGGTGGAGGGGCTGAGGACGAGCATGCGGAAGCCGCCGTTGCCGGAGGCGTGGGTGGCCTGCAGGTAATCCTGCTGTGCAGGCTGGATTGTTCCTATGCCGGGGCCGCCGCGCTGGAAGTTGGCGATAACGACCGGCAGACGGGCACCGGCCATCCAGGAGATAGCCTCGCTCTTGAGTGAAATACCGCAGCTGGAGGAGCTGGTCATGCTGCGCACACCGGCGGCGGCCGCGCCGTAAGCCATGTTGGCCGAGGCGACCTCGCTCTCGCCCTGGATGAACACGCCGTTCACCTGGGGCATGCGGCGGGCAAAATACTCGGGCACGTCGTTCTGCGGGGTTATGGGGTAACCGGCGAAAAACCGGCAGCCGGCGCGGACTGCGGTCTCGGCGACGGCCTCGCAGCCCTTCATGAATATCTTCTCTGCCATGTCAGTTCGCCTCCCTGTAAACGGTAATGGCCGCATCCGGGCATATGGTCGCGCACATGGCGCAGCCTATACATGCATCCGGATTTACGGGCACTGCGTACTGATAGCCCTTGGAGTTGACCGCGCTGGTAGTGCCCAGGACCTTCTTGGGACACGTATTCACGCAGTAGAGGCAGCTCTTGCAGGCTTCGGCGTAAATTTCCACTCTGCCTTTAGGCATTTTTGACCACTCTCCTATCCTTATTTGTGGGTGTCTCCCCCGCCGGAACCTCCCATCCACTCCGGCAGGGTGTTAAGCCGTATGGGAAGTATTGGCTCCCGTACGTGCTCCGCCACTTCGGCGCAGAGCTCTTCGAGGACGCAGACGAAATCCGGCGTCTCGCCCGGGAAGAGGTCTCCGAACCGCTTCAGCCCGTCGAGCACATCCTGCGCCGTGGTCTCCGGGCCAAGGTTGGGATTTGCCACGAGGTGGAGTTTGCTGAGCCTGGCCGCACCGGCGACACGCCCCACGGTGCCCTGTATGTCCTCAAGGGTACGGGACCAGGGCCGGTAGGGGTTGACGATGTACAGCACACGGGCGTCCTCACTGCTGAGCAGGCGTGAGAACTGGCCTATCATGTGCGAGCCGTGGGCGCCTCCGCCCACATCCATGAGCACAGCGCTGCCGGCGTCCATCAGGGCTTCCCTCACACCGGAGGCCACCGTAGGAGCGTCAAGATACTGGCTCTGGAAGTGGAAGACCACTCCCCTGCTCTCAAGCACATCGCCGCAGTCACGGGCGCGGAAGAGAGGCTTGGTCTGATCCATGTCAAAGAAATGCACGCTCCGTCCGCCCTCCCGGGCCAGACGCAGCGCCAGATTTATTGCCGTCTCGGTCTTGCCTGAACCGGCCTCGCCGAGGAACACGATGTTTTTTGCTCCGCTGAGAAGTTCAACGCACGAAACAGACATTCCCTCAACCTCGTTGCTTCCGGTGACTAAAACCGGAAAAAATCTGGTTCTATGATAGCAGAGCGAAAAACAAAATGCAAGTCTGGAATTTAACGCGGTAAAGTGTGACTTTTTCTTGACAAACCGGGCTTTTGGGGCCTTTTCACAGCTCCCCGGCAGTCTTTCCGGAGCGCTGTTTGGGCCTCTGCAGGCGCGGTGGGCAAGAAAAAAAGACCGGCCCGAAAGCCGGTCTTTTTACTTACTCGTTTTCCCAGTTGTGCCAGACGTTCTGCACGTCGTCGTTGTCCTCGAACATGTCTATCATCTTCTGCATGTTCTTGATATCGCCCTCGTCCGTGAGGGTGATATAGGTCTGGGGCACCATCTCAGCCTGCGCGGAGAGGAGCTCATAGCCGTGTCCGGTGAGGTACTCGGCCACCGTGGCGACGTCGTCCGGGTCAGTGTATACGGAGAAAATGTCCCCGTCCTGCTCCATGTCGGCGGCGCCGGCCTCAAGGGCGTCCTCCATCATCTTGTCCTCGTCTATGTCGCCGTCCTCGTTGTTGACGACTATGACGCCCTTCTTGTCGAAGGACCAGCTGACGCATCCGGTCTGGCCCATATTGCCGCCGTTCTTGTCGAAGGCGTGGCGCACGTCGCTGGCAGTGCGGTTGCGGTTATCTGTCATGGCCTCGACTATCACGGCGACGCCGCTGGGACCGTAACCCTCATAGGTGACGGATTCGTAGTTGTCGGTGTTACCGCTGCCGAGAGCCTTGTCAATAGTGCGCTTGATGTTGTCGTTGGGCATGTTGGCAGCCTTGGCCTTGGCTATGACGGCCGCAAGGCGGGAGTTGTTCGCGGGGTCGCCGCTGCCGCCCTCCTTGACCGCGACTATCATCTCGCGGGCTATTTTTGTGAAGGCCTGGGCCTTCTTGGCGTCCTGCGCGCCCTTTGTCTTTTGTATGTTATGCCACTTGGAATGTCCGGACATTGTTTCAACCCCTACATGTTTAATTTGCGCCAACTATTTTAGCACTTTTCTCGATGCTTTGCAACATAAATTATG
>HBJMC02800__coassemble_331_pt1 | contig 20377 bp, 21 predicted proteins | sample HBJMC02800__metabat2_high_PE_027 | metagenome-assembled genome bin HBJMC02800
ATTTACATCAATAGATTTTTGGAATATAATATAGCTACACTGGAAAAGTGGGCGCAAATATACGAGCGCCCCCGATGGAGGTTAAGCTATGGCAGTAAGCAAGGCGCAGCAAAAAGCTGTTAGCAAGTATATGAAAGAGAACTATGATGTCTATCAAATCAGGATGCCAAAAGGCAAGAAAGACGTAATCAAAGCCCATGCAGAGACGCGAGGTGAGAGCGTGAACGCCTTTATAGGCCGGGCAATAGATGAGACTATGGAGCGCGACAACGGCGCTGTAAGCGGCTCAACGGCACAAACAGGCTAATACCCTACTCACGCCGAAAGCGCTTACACAGGCGCACAGTGCCGCCGAGGCAGCGCGTGAGCCCGTGGAGGCGTTCATAGAGCGCGCCGTGACCACCCAGTCCGAGCGCGACAAGATAGCGCGTGGGTTGGCGAGGTGAACAACGCTTGTCTAGGCGTGGCGTGGTAAGGCGTGGTAAGGCATGGAATACACAAATTTCAGGAGGTATTCAAATGCTATCGGAGAAATCCAGAGAAAACAAACTGCGTCGCGCATTGTACAAGGCTGATTGCTTGATGCGCAAGTCCAGAGCCGATATTAGCATCGATAATTTCGGCGGGTATATGATTGTTGACGTGAAAACCAACGCCGTTATTGCCGGGTCGAGGTTCAACCTTGATTTGGACGATGTCGAAGAATTCGTGAAGGCCTGTGTTTAATAGCAATCAGCGAGAGCCGGGAAAGTACATCCCGGCTCTTGTTTTGAGTTCAACAAAAATTCAACTCCGCTACGAAAAGTTCAACTAAAATACGCCGCATCCCAAAACGTGCCAATCGAAAAAACCTAGCAATCATGCGGGTTTGAGCCACTTTACGGGACGATGGAAAACGCATAAATTCCAACTACGGACCAGAAGGTGCCAAAAGCCGTTGACTTGAGTCAACGGCTTTTGTTTTTTATTCACTTCAGCTCATTGGGGCATGCGCCAGTGTCAGCAAAGGACATGAGGTTTGCAAGGGTCTGCGTGACAATACCCTCCACGGCCGTGTCGGTGTAAAAGGCGATGTGTGGGGTGACGATGACGTTGTCCATGCTAACCAGCTCGGTCAGGAGCCTGTCCAGCTCGGAACCGGCCATGTTCCTGCGCACGAACGAGGCCTCGTTGGGATAGACGTCCGTGGCCAGGCCCGCGACCTTGCCGCTCTTCAGCGCGTCGAGCACGGCGGCGAAGTCCATCAGCTCACCGCGCGCCGCGTTCACCAGGTATACGCCGTCCTTCATCTGCGCCAGGGTGGAGCGGCTGACTATGCCGCGCGTGGCGTCCGTCAGGGCGCAGTGGAAGACGATGACGTCCGCGCTGCGGAAGAGATCTTCCGCGCTCACGTACTCGACAATTCCGGCCAGTCCGGCCCGGGGGTGAGGCGTATAGGCCAGCACACGGCAGCCGAAGGCGTGCAGGAGGCGCGCCGTCCGGCTTCCTATGCGCCCGGTGCCGAAGACGCCCACAGTCAGCGAACCCAGCTCCCGCGCAGGCGCGAGGGGCAGCTCAAAGTCATACCCGTCCACCTTCCGCAGCTCGCCTTTTATACGGCGCAGCAGCGCGAGCACGGCCATGACCGCGTACTCCGACACGGCGCTGCGGCTGTACACCGGAACATTTGCGCAGCGCAGGCCGTGCCTGGCCGCGGCGGCGAGGTCTATGTGGTCGAAGCCTGTGCCGCGGGTGAGGACGTACTTAACGCCGGCGTCCTGCAGCGCGGCGGCGGTGGGGTCGTCTACGCGGCATGAGGTGACGATGGCGACGGCGTCCGAGCCGCGCGCGGCCTGCGCCGTCTCTTCCGTGAGCCGCCGGGGCGTGAGCTCCAGCTCCACGCCGAGCTCCTCCGCCTTGGTGCGGAACAGCCCCGCCTCGTCGTCCCTTATGCAGTAAACCGTGAGTTTCATGGCCAAATTATCCTTTCATGCATGTAGATACCCATATTGTACAGCCGCCTGGCCCGGAGTGCAATGGGGGCGTACGCGCCGCTGCGGATTTGCACGGACGCTTCAGTGGGCGGCTATGTATGCGTCCAGGGAGTCGTGATATCCCTCCAGCGTGTCGTGCATGAGCGGCGTCCCGCGGCCGAAGATGAGGTCGGGCAGGTAGCGCGGCTGTTTGCCGCCGACGGTCATGGAGCGGATGCAGCTTATGCAGGTGACGACCACGTCGCGGCAGGGCATCTGGGCGGCGCGCATCCGCTGGAACTGCTCTACGCGCTCCGCGGGGACGTGCCCGTAGAGGTTGTCGCCGCAGCAGATGGATTTCTCCCGGCTGAACCCGGACTCGACGACGTGCAGGTTCATCTTCCCGAGGAGGCTGCGCACGGCGTCGTGCACCTGCGGCTTGCAGCGGAAGGAGCAGGAGTCGTGTACGGAGACAGCCAGCCCGCCGTAGTCGGGCAGCTCGAGCCCGGGCAGGGAGTCGAGCACCTCCCAGTACGTGATCGTACTGATGCCCGCATAGAGCTTGCGGAAGCGGCGGTCGCAGCCGGCGCAGTTGTTGATGATGACCGAGCCCGCCGGCAGGCCGGGGTCGTGGTGGCAGCACACGCGGTGCATTTTCACGCTGCCGAAGCGTTCACGGAGCAGGCCGAGCATCATATCCGGAAGCTCCGGCTTGTACAGGCTCATCGCGCAGCCGGGGTTGAAATAACACTTGTCCATGTCTATGCTCTCTATAGCTGCGCTGGGCATACGTTCAACCATGTTCTCTCTCCAATCTCAGCAGGTATTCTTTGCGCTCCAGCCCGCCGGCGTAGCCGACGAGCCGCCCGTCCTTGCCCACCACCCGGTGGCAGGGGACTATGATCAGCGCGGGGTTGCGGTTGTTGGCCGTGCCCACGGCGCGGGACGCCCCGGCATTGCCGAGCGCTGCGGCTATGTCCTGATAGCTGCGCGTCTCGCCGTAGGGGATGCGCCGCAGCTGCGCCCAGACGCGCTTTTGGAACTCGCTGCCGCGCAGGTCCAACGGGAGGTCAAAGTCCCGCAGGCGGCCGGCAAAATACGCCTCCAGCTGGCGGCGCGCCTCGCCCAGGAACTCGCCTTCCGCGTCGTGCGCCTCGCCGCCGGTGAAGGCCACGCCCGTGATGCCGCGGGCGCTCTCCGTGACGCGCAGGAGGCCCGCCGGCGTGGCAAAGACGCAGTACGGCGCCTCCTCCGCGCGGCTGGAGATATACTCGCTCGGTGTGAGAGCGGTGTGTTTTTTGAAGAAGGTTGAGAACGCCGCGCTGCCCATACCGGCCGCCAGGGCGGCCTCGGTGACTGAGCCGCCGCCGTCGAGCACGTCACGGGCTCGGCCGAGTCGCACCCGGTCCGCATACTGCTTGAGCGGGCAGCCGAAGCGCCGCTCGAACACCCGCGTGAGCTGCTCGCGGCTCAGGCCGATGGAGGCCAGGGCGGCCCGGAGGGCCTCCGCGTCCGCGCAGTGCCGCTCTATGAGCGCACGCGCCCGTTCCGCCGCCTCGGCGTCCGGGTCATACGTGTCCAGGTCGGGACGGCAGCGCTTGCAGGGCCGGAACCCCGCCGCCTCCGCCTCGGCCCGGCCGGGGAAGAACAGCACGTTTTCCCGCCGCGGCTTTTTGGAGCTGCATGACGGGCGGCAGTATATGCCCGTGCTGCGCACGGCGTAGAAAAACCGTCCGTCACAGCTGCGGTCGCAGTCCAGCACGGCCTGCCACATCTCCTGTTCTCTCATGTCCAGCGCCCCTTTCGCAGACAGTGTACCACATCCTGCGCAAAAAAGCTTTTCATTTTGCGGCATTTAATTTCAGGACGCATACCAAAACCGGCCCCGCCAAAGCTGGCGGGGCCGGTTTGAGTTTACCGCTCTTCCCGGAAGTACGAGAGCCCGAGATGGGCGGGGGGCTGATTCTCGCGGCTCTTTTTGAGGGAGACGATGATCAGCACGGCTATGGTTACCAGATAGGGGAGCATCTTGTAGAGCTCCTTGACGGCTAGGTTGGTGCCGGTGGGGATGAAGAGGTGGAGGATGTAGAGCCCGCCGAACAGGATGCTGGCCAGGATGCTGACGGCCGGGCGCCACATCGTGAAGATGACCAGCGCGATGGCCAGCCAGCCGCGGTCGCCGAAGGCGTCGTTCGACCAGATGCCGTTGGCGTAGTCCATGACGTAGTAGAGACCGCCGAGCCCGGCTATCATGCAGCCGACGCAGGTCGCCTTGTACTTGTAGCGGGTGACGTTGATGCCGGCGGCGTCGGCCGTAGCGGGGTCCTCGCCCACCGCGCGCAGGTTCAGCCCGGAGCGCGTGCGCTTGAGGAAGTACGAGCAGAGGATGGCTATGATAATCGCGATATAGGTGAGAGCCCCGTAGCTGAGGAAAATCTGCCCGAACCAGCCCAGGCTGTCCGCAAAGGGCAGGGTGGTCTTGAAATAGGAGCTGGTGGCGGTCAGGGCTATGCTGGGCACCTCGCTGTCCGTCAGGCGTATCAGCGAACCGCCGAAGAAGTTGCCGAAGCCCACGCCGAAGGTGGTCATGGCCAGGCCGGTGACGTTCTGGTTGGCGCGCAGCGTGACGGTGAGGAAGCAGTAGAGAAGGCCCATCAGCACGCTGCCCGCCAGGCAGCAGAGCGTGGGTATGCCCACGGCAAGCAGGGCGTTCATCTCGGCGGCGGGGGTGTTCAGCTCATACAGGAAAGAGCCGATGACGCCGCAGATGGCGCCGACATACATGACGCCGGGCAGGCCGAGGTTGAGGTTGCCGGACTTCTGCGTCAGCGTCTCGCCGGTGCTGCCCAGCATCAGCGGCACGCCCTGAACCACGGCGCGGGGGATGAAGGCTATGAAGTCAAACATTTTCCGCCGCCTCCTTTGACGCGCGTCCACGGAAGTGGAGCTGGTAGGTGATGAAGAACTCGCAGCCTATAATGAAGAACAGTATAACGCCTGTGAGTATGTCGCCGAAGGCCTCGTTCAGCCCGAAGTCGGTGGCGATTTCGCTCGCCCCGCGGTCCAGGAAGACAATGAGGAAGCTGGCAAACACCATGAAGACAGGGCTGAACTTGGCCAGCCAGGAGACCATGACGGCTGTGAATCCGCGGTTGTCAGAGAGGGTGGTGGTAATCGTGTGGTCGGTGCCGGCCACGAGCAGGAAGCCCGCCAGGCCGCACAGGGCGCCGGAGATTATCATCGTGCGCATGATTACGCGCTCGACCTTGATGCCGACGTAGCGCGCGGTGCGCTCACTCTCACCCACGACGGAGTTCTCGTAGCCGTGTTTGGTGTACTTGAGGTAGACGTACATGAGCACGGTGAGCACGGCGACAATGAGAACGTTGAGCATATAGCGGTTGGTGCCTATGGTGGGCAGCCAGCCGGCCTGGCTCTGCTGGTTGATTATACCGACGTTGCCGCTGCCGGCGGGGGACTCCCAGATGATGATGAAGAAGGCCACCAGCTGGATGGCGACGTAGTTCATCATCAGGGTGAACAGCGTCTCGTTCGTGTTCCACTTGGCCTTGAAGAAGGCGGGGATGAGGCCCCAGATGCCGCCCGCCAGCAGGCTGGCCACGAGCATTGCGGCGATCAGCAGCCAGTTGGGGAGCTTGTCGCCCAGGACTATCATGCAGGCCGCGGTGGCCAGGCATCCGGCCATGATCTGGCCCTCGCCGCCGATATTCCAGAAGCGCATCTTGAACGCGGGCGTGACCGCCAGGGAGACGCACAGCAGTATGGCGATGTTCTGCAGCAGCACCCAGATGCGCCGCGAGGTGCCGAAGGCGCCGTCAATCATGGCCAGGTATATCTGCAAGGGGTTTTCGCCCGTCAGCAGCGCGGACATGACGCCGCAGACTATGAGCGCGAGGACGATGGCTATGGCTCGTATTCCCCAGGCCTTGTACCAGGGCAGCGAGGCCCGGCGGGAGATGTGTACCAGCGGTACACGGGTCTTCTCATTCATCCTCGGCGCCTCCTCCCAGTTTGGTCATCATCAGGCCCACACGGCGCTTGGTGGCGCCGCGGCCCGGTATAAGCCCGCTTACCTTGCCGCCGCAGAGGACGAGTATGCGGTCTGCCAGCTCGAGCAGCACGTCCAGGTCCTCGCCCACGTAGACGACGGCCACGCCGCGCTCCTTCTGCTTGTTTATCAGGTCGTATATGGTGTAGGACGAGTTTATGTCCAGGCCGCGCACGGCGTAGGCGGTGAGCAGCACGGTGGGGGCGCTGGATATCTCGCGGCCCACGAGCACCTTCTGTACGTTGCCGCCCGAGAGGCGGCGCACCGGCGTCTCTATGCTGGGGGTGTTGACGTCGAGCTCCTGCACCACGCGCTCGGCCAGCTTGTGCGGGCTCTTGCGGTCGGTGAAGAAGCCGCGGCCGCGCCGGAATGAGCGCAGCATCATATTGTCGGAGAGGTCCATGTCGCCAACCAGGCCCATGCCGAGCCTGTCCTCGGGCACAAAGGAGAGGGCCACGCCAATGTCGCTGATGTCGCGCGGGTCCTTGCCCACAAGCTCTTCCTCCGCGCCGGTCTCGGGGTCCACGTAGATAATGGAGCCGGCTTCGGCCCGGTGCAGGCCCGCAATGGCCTCCAGCAGCTCCTTCTGGCCGGAGCCGGAGATGCCGGCCACGCCGAGGATCTCGCCCGAGTATGCGGTGAAGCTGACGTCGTCCAGCTTGGTGACGCCGTCCTCGTCGCGCACGGTGAGGTTCCTGACCTCCAGCCGGCGCTGCGGGTTCCTGGGCTCGGGGCGTTCGATGTTGAGCACCACGGGACGGCCGACCATCATGTTGGTCATCTCGCCGGCGTTGGTCTTTTTGGTGGGCATGTCGCCCACAAAGTGGCCGTGGCGCAGTATGGCCACGCGGTCCGAGAGCTCCTCCACCTCGTGGAGCTTGTGGGTGATTATCACGATGGCCTTGCCGTCGTCGCGCATGTTGCGCAGCACGGCGAAGAGCTTGTCCGTCTCCTGCGGCGTGAGCACGGCGGTGGGCTCGTCGAGGATGAGTATGTCCGCGCCGCGGTAGAGCACCTTGACTATCTCCACGGTCTGCTTCTGGGAGACGGACATGTCGTAGACCTTCTGCATGGGGTCAACCTCGAAGCCGTAGCGCTCGCTTATCTCCTTGACCTTTGCCGCCACGGACTTGATGTCCAGCCTGCCCTTGCCGGGCAGGCCGAGGATGATGTTCTCCGCCGCGGTGAGCACGTCCACCAGCTTGAAGTGCTGGTGTATCATGCCTATGCCGAGGTCGAAGGCGTCCTTGGGCGAGCGGATGACGACCTCGCGCCCGTCAACGAAAATCTGGCCGTCGTCGGGGTAGTAGATGCCCGAGAGCATATTCATGAGCGTGGTCTTGCCGCTGCCGTTCTCGCCCAGCAGGGCGAGAATCTCTCCCTTGTAGATGTCGAGCCAGACCTTGTCGTTGGCCTTGACCGGGCCGAAGGACTTGGTGATGTCGCGCATCTGTACAGCTGCCGTCTTGCCGTCCAAAGGCTTTCCTCCTTAAGAATATCTGTCGTTATAAACTCCAAAGGACAGCGCAGCTTGCTGTCTCAAGCTGCGTTGTCCTTTGCCGGCAAGCCCCGAAGGGCTTGCCGGTCCTGCGTTGAAAGGCCCCGCTTAATTTTCGCCGCTTGCGGCCAGGGGGACCTTATTGCATAAAAAGGCCGTCGAGGCCTTTTTATGCAGTTGTTATCAGCCGAAGTTGGTGTCGAGCAGGGTGATGCCGTCTATCTGGAGATCGAAGTAGGGGGCGGAACGGTACTCGCTCTCGTGGAAGTAGCCGTCGGAGACAGCCTCGGTGTCGCCGGTGTTGTCGGCGTCGGTGTCGACGTCGGCCATGTAGGTGGTGACCTCAGCGCCCTCGACGGTGAAGGTGCTGGTGTCGAAGACGTGCAGGCTGCCGTCCTCGAGGGCGGCCATGGCCTCGTCAATGGCCTCCTGGGTGCCCTCGGCGACGTTCTCGCCCAGCTCGGTCAGGACGACGGAGCCGGTCTCGAGGGTGCCGGTCCAGTCAGCGGCGATCTCCTCGCCGTTGAGGACGCAGTTGATGGCGTACAGGTAGTAGGGAGTCCAGTCAATGCGGCTGGAGACGAGGTAGGTCTCGGGGCAGTTGGCGGCGGTGGATCCGTTGTAGCTGACGTTGGGGACACCGGCGGCCTCGCAGGCGGAGGGGGCGCCCATGGAGTCGGCGTGCTGGCTGATGAGGACGCAGCCGCCCGCGATGAGGTTGTTGGCGGCCTCACGCTCGGCGGTCTCGTCGTACCAGGAGCCGGTGAAGGTGACGTCCATGGTCACGCTGGGGCAGACGCTCTTGGCGCCCAGGTAGAAGCTGGTGTAGCCGGAGAGCACCTCGGCGTAGGTGTAGGCGCCGACGTAGCCCATCTTGGCCTCGTCCTCGGTGATCTCGCCGTTGGCGATCATCTCGTTGAGCTTCATGCCGGCGACGATACCGGCGAGGTAGCGGCCCTCATAGATGGAGGCGAAGGCGTTGTGGTAGTTGGCAAGACCCTCGGTGTGCGCGCGGGTGCCGGTGGAGTGGCAGAACTGCACCTCGGGGAACTCCTGGGCAGCCTGGATGATGAAGGACTCGTGGCCGAAGCTGTCGGCGAAGATAATGTCGCAGCCGTCGTCAGCGAGCTCGGCGGCGGCGTCATAGCAGGCCTGGGTCTCGGCGATGTTGTAGCGGAACTCGTACTGATCCTCGGTCAGGCCCAGCTCCTCAATGGCGGCGTTGGCAGCGTTGATGAAGTTGAGGTCGTAGGTGGAGTTCTCATCGTGCAGGAAGATGAAACCGACCTTGAAATCCTCGGGGATGCTGGCGGTGCCGTCGGGAGTGCTGCTGGCGGCGGGGTCGTCCGTGGCAGTGGGGGCGTCCGTAGCAACGGAGCCGCTGTCGTCGCCGCAGGCGGCGAGGGCGAAGACCATCACCAGCGCGAGAAGCAGCGCAAGAAACTTCTTCATTTTTGTTCCTCCAAAAATCTTATTTATCTTAAAGCTCCCCTTGAGCTTAAGACCAAAAAAGGCAGCGCACACCCGTACACTGCCTTTGGAACGATAGTCCGGCCGTTTACGGGGGCTGGGTAGAGACGCCGGGGCCATATTCCCCGGCATATATCGGTGAGATGTTCGGTTGTTCCCGGCGCCGTCTGGTAAAGGTACGTCCGCCGCGGAGGGATGGGGCAAAAGCTCAGCAGAACTCGATGTGGCCCTCGTCGTCCATGCTCTTGATGCGGGCGAGGCTCTCCACGCGCACGCCGCGGGCACGGATGCGGTCGCCGCCGGGCTGGAAGGCCTTCTCTATGCAGATGCCGGCGCCCACGACTTCGGCCCCGGCGTCGAGGCAGAGGGTGATGAGCCCGTCCAGTGCGGCGCCGTTGGCGAGGAAGTCGTCTATTATCAGCACGCGGTCGCCACGGCCGAGATATTTCCTGGAGACGAGGATGGTGTTCTCCACATGGTGCGTGAAGGAATACACCTTGCTGGTCCAGAACTCGCCGGCCAGATTGCTGGTGCGGTTTTTCTTGGCAAATAAAACAGGGCAGCCGAAAGCCAGGCCCGCAAAGCAGGCCGGTCCGATGCCCGATGCCTCAATAGTAAGTATCTTGTTCACGCCGCAGCCGGCAAAAAGCGCGTGGAACTCCTCACCCATGGCGGTGAGAAGCTGGGGGTCCATCTGGTGGTTAAGAAAACCGTCCACCTTGAGTATGCCGCCGGGCAGGACTTCGCCGTCCGTCACTATGCGGCGCTCGAGAAGCTGCAAAAGCCCTCTCCTCCAATCCACGTAAGAATTACCGGAAATCGTAAAATGTTAACTCTCTGTTAACGACAACTAGATTCTACATCATCAGCGGCGGTTTGCGCAACTGTCTTTTCGACGAATTCCGCGCTGGCCCCCGGTCGCTTTCCGTGCAAAATGACGCCGGAGAAGGTCGGTTAACGGACGCCGGGGATTTACAAACAGCCGGGCGCGGTATAAAATACAAATTACCCCGTGTTTGCGGGAGATTTGTGCTCGGGAGGACAGCATGGCTGAGGCATACGATTATATGAAGGAGAGCGGCTACGCGGCGGCCTACCTGCGCCTGCGCGGTGCGGCTGTAAGGCTGGCCGGGCGTTTCGGAGCCGGCAGGCTGGGCGAGATAGCCGCAGGCGCGCCGGACGTGATTTACACGCTTGTGATGCTCCTGCGCGACGGGCGCGTGCCGCAGAAGGCAAAGGTGAAGCTAGGCATTGCGGCGGCGTACTTCGCCATGCCGCTGGACGTGCTGCCGTTCGGCGCGCTGGACGACGTGTACGTGGGCCTCATCGCCCTGGCCGGCGTGATGGACGACGTGGGCGAGGGGCTGCTCTGCGAATACTGGCCGGGGGACATCGCGGACCTCCTGCGCTTCAAGGCCCTTATGGACTCGCTCAACGAGAAGTACGGCGCGGGCGCCGTTCGCCGCCTGGCGAGCGCCCTGCTGGAGCGGAAATGAAGAATGGGCACGCGGATGCGTTCCCGTTTCCGGGCTCAGAGGCGCGGCACCAGCTCCCTCTCGGCCAACATTCCGGCGCGCCTGATGCCAGTGCCGGCGCCGGCGATGATTACCACGCGTGTGATAAATTAGGAGGCCAATACGTGAAGTTTTCTGAAATATCTTATAATCGCCCTGACGTGGAGGCGGCGAAAAAGTTTTATACCGAAGCGGCGGAGAGGCTCTCCACCGCGGGGAGCTTCGGCGAGGCTGAGGCCGTGTTCCTGGCGGTGGAGGATTTTTCCCGGCAGCTTGACACCATGTTTACCGTCGCCCAGATACGCCACGACATAGACACGAGGGACGAATTCTATAACGCCGAGGCCGGGTTTATCGACTCCGCTGCGCCCGAGCTGCAGGAGTTCACCCAGCGCTGGGACCTGGCCATGCTCGCCTCACCGTACAGGCCGGAGTTCGAGCGCAAATACAACCGCCTCATGTTCCTGAACACGGAGATCGACCTGCGCACCTTCTCCAGCGAGATAGTGCCGGAGCTGCAGCGGGAGAACGCGCTCACCACCGAGTACTCCAAGCTCCTGGCCTCGGCGCAGATCCCCTTTGAGGGCGGGACGTACACGCTCTCGCAGCTCACGCCCATCAAGCAGGACACGGACGCTGCGCGCCGCCGCGCCGCCTGGGCGGCGGAGGATGCCTGGTACGCCGCCAACGAGCAGCGCCTGGACGGGATTTACGACGAGCTCGTCACCCTGCGCGACGCCATGGGCAAAAAGCTCGGGCACGACGGCTACATCCCCCTCGGCTACGACCGAATGATGCGCAACTGCTATGGCAAGGACGACGTGGAGCGCTTCCGCGCCGCCGTGCGCGAGTACATAGTGCCCATAGCCGGGAGCGTCTACGCCGTTGTGGCAAAGCGCCTGGGGAAGACGCTGCCCATGGGCTACGCCGACTGCGCCATGTGGTTCCGGGACGGCAACGCCAGGCCCACCGGCACGCCGGAGGAGATACTCGCCGCCGGGCGCAGCTTTTACCACGAGCTGAGCGGGGAGACGGCGGAGTTCATAGACTTCATGCTGGATAACGGCATGATGGACGTCCTATCCAGGCCGGGCAAGGCCGGGGGCGGGTACTGCACGACCCTGACCGCCTACAAATCCCCCTTCATCTTCGCCAACTTCAACGGGACCAGCGGCGACGTGGAGGTCATAACCCACGAGGCCGGCCACGCCTTCGCCAGTTACACGGCGCGGGACATCGTGCCAAGCTCCAGCGCTTCGCCCTCCCTGGAGGCCTGCGAGGTGCACTCAATGAGCATGGAGTTCTTCGCCGAGCCCTGGGCCGAGCGCTTTTTCGGCGCGGACGCGGACAAATTCCGCTGGCAGCACCTGGCCGACGCCGTGACCTTTATCCCCTACGGCACGCTGGTGGACCACTTCCAGCACGAGTGCTATGAGCACCCGGAGTGGACGGGCGGCGAGCGCAACGAGTGCTGGCTGCGCCTGCAGGGCGCCTATATGCCCTGGCTCAAGCCCGAGGCTGAGCTGGGCTTTTACTCCTCCGGCCGCGCCTGGCAGCGCCAGAGACACATCTACCAGTACCCGTTCTACTACATAGACTACTGCCTCGCCCAGACAATCTCGCTCCAGTTCTGGGCCCTGATCGCGAAGGACCGCGGCGCGGCCTGGGAGAAATATATGGCGTATACCCGCCCGGCCGGGACGATGACCTTCCTCGAGCTGCTCGAGCAGGCGGGGCTGCGCTCCCCGTTCGACCCGGAGACGCTTAAAGAACTGGCCGGGGAGGCCAAGGCCTGGCTGGACACCCACGACGCGGTATAAAAAACGGTCCGGGAATTCAGCGAATTCCCGGACCTCCTTCAAAACCTTCAGCAGACCTTGACTATCCAGCCCCTGGTGTCGGGCACCTTGCCCCACTGTATGCCGGTCAGCTCGTCGTAGAGCCGCTGGGTGAGGGGGCCTATCTCGTTGTTGTTGATGACGTGCTCGACGTCCTTATAGGCCAGCACGCCCATGGGAGAGACGACCGCGGCGGTGCCGCAGCCCCAGGCCTCCTCCAGGGCCCCGCTCTCGGCGGCCTCGATGAGCTCGTCAACGCTGATGTTGCGCTCCTCCACCTCGTAGCCCCAGTCCCTGAGGACCTCTATGCAGCTCTTGCGCGTGATGCCGGGCAGGACGGTGCCGCCGGAGATGTCGGGCGTTACCACCTTGCCGTTTATCTTGAACATTACGTTCATCGCACCGACCTCTTCGATGTACTTCATGTTCACGCCGTCGAGCCAGAGCACCTGAGCGAAGCCCTTCTTCTCGGCCTCCTCGCCGGCGCGCATGCTGGCCGCGTAGTTGCCGCCGCACTTGGCGTAGCCCGTGCCGCCGCGCACCGCGCGCACGTCGCGGCTCTCGATCATGATGCGCACCGGGTCTATGCCGCCGGCGTAATAGCTGCCGCTGGGCGAGGCTATGATGCAGAAGAGGTAGTGGTGCCCGGCGTGGACGCCCAGCTGCGCGTCGGTGGCGATGATGAACGGGCGCAGGTAGAGGCTGGTGCCGTACTCGTGCGGTACCCAGCTCTCATCCACCGTTACCAGGGTCTTGAGCGCCTCGAGGTACACGTCCTCCGGCACGGGCGGGATGCACATGCGCAGGGCGGAGTTGTTCATGCGCTTTATGTTCTCCGTCGGGCGGAAGAGCTGCACCGTGCCGTCCTCGGTACGGTAGGCCTTCAGGCCCTCGAAAATCTCCTGTGCGTAGTGCAGCACGTTGGCGCAGGGCATGAGCTCAATGGGGCCGTAGGGGACTACGCGCGGCGAGTGCCAGCCCTGGCCCTCGTCATAGTTCATCAGGAACATGTGGTCGGAGAAGACCTTGCCGAAGCCGAGCTTATCCGACGGCACTTTCTCCTTGGGGGCGGTGGTTCTGGTGATTGTTATCTTCTCCATGAATATCTGTCCTTCCCTCAGTTAAATTGGCGCCGCTCTCTACGGCGGCCGTCTATATAATAATCATACCACATTCTGTGCTCGTTGCATAGAGAATATTGGCAGACACGCGGAACTTTGTGGATATTGTTGAAAAAAATGCGCACACATAGTGAAAGGAGCCGATGAGCTTGCCTGTAAACGTCAGTATCGTGCCCTGCCCGGACTATTCACCGGAGCGGCTGGACGCCGCTGTTGCCGCCGCCATAGCCCCTCTGGGCGGGCTGGACTGGGTGAAGGCGGGCATGACCGTAGCCATAAAAACCAACCTGGTATCGCGCATGAGCCCGGACAGCGCCGCCGTCACGCACCCGGAGGCGGTGGCGGCCCTGGTGCGCATGCTCACCGCGCGCGGCGCGCGCGTAATCGTGGGTGACAGCCCCGGCGGGCCCTGGACGGCCGCGTGGGTGCACTCCGTCTATCACGGTGCGGGCATGGACGCCGTCGTGCGCGCGGGAGGGGAGCTGAACGATGACTTCGGCACCGCCGAGGTGAGGTTCCCGGAGGGCAGGACGGCGAAGTCCTTCAGCTACACCTCCTGGCTGCAGAAGGCCGACGCGATAATAGATTTTGCCAAGCTCAAGACCCACGGTATGGCGGGCATGACCTGCGCGGTGAAGAACTTCTTCGGCACCATACCGGGCACCAGGAAGCCGGAGATGCACTATATGCACCCGAACACGCCGGACTTCTGCTCTTTGCTGGTGGACCTGGCGCTCTACAACGCACCGCGCCTGACGCTGGTGGACGCCGTGAAGTGCATGGAGGGCAACGGCCCCACGCAGGGTACGCCGCGGCACATGGGGGCCCTCCTGGCCGCCGACACGCCCTTTAACGCCGACCTGGTCTGCGCGCACCTCATCGGCCTGGAGGCCATGAACACCCCAACCGTGGCCGAGGCGGTCTCCCGCGGGCTCTGCCCGGCGGACTGGCGGGAGCTGGAGCTGAGCGGCGACCCGGACGAGTTCGCCCTGCCGGACTTCGAGACCCTGCCCGTGGGGGCGAAGATAGACTTCCGCACCAAGCTGCCCATCGTCAGCGCCTTCATGCGCCGGGCCTTCGGCACGGGGCCGAAGATAGACCGCGCCAAATGCGTGGGCTGCGGCAAGTGCGCCCAGGTGTGTCCGGCCAAGGCCGCGGAGGTGGTAAAGGGCAAGGCCAGGATTGACGCGAAAAAGTGCATCCGCTGCTTCTGCTGCCAGGAGTTCTGCCCCAGGGGCGCGGTGAGCGTCCACCGGCCGCTGCTGGCAAGGCTGCTGGAGCGGGACAAAAAATGAAAAGGCCGCACAGCGCACGCCGCCCGGGTAAAATCCACGGGCGGCGTTTCTGCGCGTGAGCACCGCTTCGCAGGCGGGCGCGGCATGAACAGTTTTCATGTTGCGTTTTGCGTTGAAAAGCGTCTATATATAAAATAGGCCGCTGCGGGGAGGAGGGAGAACCGTGGCCGGGGGAAAGTTCATGGAAGAGCTGTATATGAAATACCGCCGTCTGATGTACGCGACGGCGCTCAAACTGGTATCCGGACGGGAGACGGCGGAGGACGTGGTGCATGACGCGGTGGTAAAGCTGATAGAAAAAGAGGAAACTTTGCGCACTCTGAACCGTTGCGCTTTGACCAGCTATGTTGTCTATACTGTACGAAACACTGCGATAAACCATCTCCGGCGCCAGGACACCCGCAGCCGCCACAGCGTGCCTGCCGGGGCGCTGCCCGAGGACTTCGAGAGCGCGGACGAGGCCCCGGGGCCGGAGGAGCTCGCGCTCCTGGCGGAGCGCAGCGAACGGTTCGCGGAGATATGGGGCACCCTGCCCGACGACACGCGCACTCTCCTGGCGGGAAAGTACCTGCTGGAGAAGAGCGACGCCGAGCTGGCCGAGACCTTCGGCTGCAGCGCGGCGAGCGTGCGCATGAAACTTACACGCGCCCGCCGCAGGGCGATGGACGCGCTGAGAAAGGGGGAATTTGACAGTGGAAAAGCGTGAAGAGCTGCTGGAAAGCTGCGAGGACGCGCTCTTCGCCGTGCTGGTTGCGCACGCGCTGGATGTCGAGGGCGAGGCCCTGCTGGCCGAGGCGGAGCGCCTGAATGCGGAGGAACCCGGCACGGACGACGTCCCGGGGCTGGACCGGCGCTGCCTGGGCGCCATACGGGCGCATGAGCGCAAAACCGGCTCGCGCCGCGTTGTACGCACGGCGTACAACCTCCTGAGCAAGGCGGCTGTCGCCGCCTTGATAGCCGCTGTGCTCGTGGTCGGAGTGTTTGCGGCCTTCCCGGAGGTGAGGGTCGGGGCGCTGAACCTGCTCATAACCGTGTCGGAGAGCGACACTGAGCTGTACGTGCCCGGCAGCGAGCAGGTTCAGAACCCCGGCAGCGGCGAGGTGCCCTTTTTCGGCTACACCTTTGAGATCCCGGAGGGCTGGGAGCACGTCGAGTCCGAGCACAGCCTGGCCGGCTGGTACGATGGCTATTCCCGGGCGGACGGCGCGGAGCTGAACATAGAAGCATTGACAACCTCCGGTTCAAAGGTGTTCCTGGACACCGAGGACGCCGACCTCACGGAACAGATAAAAGTGAACGGCTGGGACGGGCTGCATATAATAAAGGGCACAGCTGAGACGGTGGCCTGGGCGGATATGGACGCCATGTGCTTCGTGGTGATTCTCACATACGGCGCAGAGGACGGTACGGCGATGGAGATCGCCGGGAGCGCAAAGCTGCAACCCTGAAAAGACGGCGAACTTGCGCCTGCCTCCTTCCCGGAAACGGGCAACGCCTGAATAATGCCGCCGGCGCCGGGTTCCATCGAACCCGGCGCCGGCTGGCTTTGCGCACGGAACATGCCTGCCGGCCTTTAATCCCGGCCGCCGGGCGGGAGGCAGCTGCGCAGCTCCTGCAGGAATTCTGCGGCGGTGCCGCTTATCTGCTTTGAATACAGCAGCCCGTAGGGTGAAGTGAAAGGCCAGTTGACCGGGATGGTCACCAGGGCCGGGTGGACGTTCCTCCAGGCGTCGAAGGTCAGCAGCAGGGAGCCGGTCAGCTCGCACTCATTGAAGGTGTCCATGTCGTAAAAGTAGTCGGTTTCCGCCATGCGTATCTGCGGGTGTTCCCGGCGCAGAGTCTCCCGCAGGTCCCACAGATTGAGCTCGTCCCCCTCGCGCACTATTATCAGGCGTTCGCCGTACAGGTCGCTTATCTCCAGGCGCGCCCTGGAAGCCAGACGGTGCTTGCGCGGCACGGCCACACAGAGGCTGTAGCGCCCCAGCTCAAGGAAGCCGGCCAGCTCCAGCATGCGCCGCGAGCCGAACACGCCTACCATGAAGTCCAGCGAGCTGCCCAGGGAGGACACTACGGAGAGGATCTGCGCGCGGTCGTCGCTGTAGGGGACGATTTTGAACGTAAAGGCGCCCGGGTCGGGGCTGACGCGGTTCCAGGCGTCAATGAGCACCTGGCCGGGGTTGAGGAACGACGAGCCAACACGGATAATGCGCCCGGACTTGCGCTCCAGCTCCCTCGCGCGCTGCACCACCGAGTCGCAGCGGGCGATTATTTTTTTCGCTTCACCGTATACATAGCGTCCCGCTTCTGTCAGCTCCACGCCCTGGCTGCTGCGCACCATGAGCGTGACGCCGAGGCGCTGCTCCAGGGCGTTCATCTGCTTCATGACCGCCGCGCTCGTGAGATAGAGCGCTTCCGCGGCCTTGGTGAGAGAGCCGCACTCGGCTGTGCGGACAAAGGTCAGCAGCTGCCTGTCGTACATGCGTCACCGCCTCCTGCATTTACTTTTAGTAAATATATTATATCCTGCCGGGAGCTTTCGGGTCAACGCGCTTTGTGGTACAATTTAAGAAAAACCGCCGCGCGGCGGGGAAGGGATTGATAAGACGTGAAAAAGGTAATCATACTCATTGGCAGCTACTGCTCCGGCAAGACGGAGACCGCCCTGAACATGGCCGTCATGGCCTCGGCGGAGGGGAAGCGCACGCTGGTGGTGGACCTGGACAGGATAAACGACTATTTCCGCATGTCCGACCAGATACCGATGCTCACGGAAAACCACGTCAACATCGTCTCGCCGACCTTCGCCGGCAAGGGCGTGACGCAGACCAATATGCCCGCGGCCGTGGCCTCGGCCTTTGACCAGGACTGGGACCTGGTGGTCTTCGACGTGGGCGGCGACCGGGCGGGGGCGCTCTCGCTGGCGCGCTACCATCAGGACTTTGCCGCGCTTCCGGCCGGGAGCCTGGAGGTCTACGACATCGTCAACGTTTTCCGCCCCGCCTGCGAGACGCCGGACAAGATACTAAAGTTCAAATGCGAGCTGGAGGAATTCGCCCGCCAGAACGTGACGGGCTTCGTCAATAACTCCAACCTGCTCAGCTATGCCAGCGCAGACGACCTCCGCCGTGGCTATGACGTCCTGCGCGAGACCTCGGACCTCTCCGGCATCCCTGTCGTGCACACCACCGGGCGCAAAAAGTTCCTCGATGAATTCCTCGCCGACGGACGCGATCCCAAATATATCGGCACCCCGCTGGCTCTGGAGACCTATATGCACCGCAGCCCGGACACCTTTGCCTACGGGAAGATCTGAGGGCGCATTTACCGGGAGTAAATACGGCGTGTACGTACAGGCAATTCCGTACGGACGCGGTTTGAGGTAGTATATACTCAGAAAACATGCGTATCGCCGCTATTTTTGAGTTCAAGGAGGCTGCCTCATGGCAAACGCGGAAAAGAAGCTGGGCTTTGGCCTCATGCGCCTGCCCACTGTGGACGGGAACATGGAACATATAGACACAGAGCAGGTCTGCCGGATGGTGGACATCTTCATGCAGAGCGGGTACACTTATTTCGACACCAGCTACGTGTACCACAACGGCATGAGCGAACCGGCCGTCAGGGCCGCCCTTGTGGAGCGCTATCCGCGCGGCAGCTTCTGCCTGGCCAGCAAGCTGCCCACCTTTGCCATCACTGAGGAGGCACAGGTGGAGGCTATTTTCAATGACAGCCTGGCCAAGGCCGGCGTGGATTACTTTGATTATTACCTGCTGCACAATATCAACGAGAGCCGCTATGACGGCATAATTGCCAGCTGCCATATGTTCGACTATATGAGGCGCTGGAAGGAGGAGGGCAGGATCCGGCACATAGGCTTTTCCTTCCACGACAGCGCCGAGGTGCTCGACCGGGTGCTCACAGAGCACCCCGAGGTGGAGTTCGTTCAGATCGCGCTCAACTATCTCGACTGGGAGCACGCCAGCGTGCAGGCCCGCAGGTGCTATGAGACCATCCGCCGTCACGGCAGGCAGGTCGTGGTGATGGAGGCCGTCAAGGGCGGCACTCTGGCCAGCCTGCCCTCGGAGGTGGAGTCGCTGCTGCGTGAGGCCGCGCCGGGACGTTCGGCAGTGGACTGGTCGCTGCTCTTCGGCGCCAGCCTGGACGGGGTGCTCGCAGTGCTCAGCGGCATGTCCAGCGTGGAGCAGATGGAGCAGAACGCGCGCTGCCTGGCGGACTTCACGCCGCTGACGGAGGGGGAGCTTGCCCTGCTGGCCGAGGCCGCGCGCATGCTGGACGCGAAGATGAAATTCGCGCTCACCGAGCCGGAAAAGTTCGAGGGCGTCTGCCCCGAGGGCATACCTGTGCCCGAGCTGCTGCGCTACTACAACGAGGCCATGCAGGAGGTCTTCCCGCTGTTTTCCAGCGAACTCAACTACTACAGCAACCTGCGTGACCGCAGCCGGCCCGTAAGCGGCTGCACGCACTGCGGCCGCTGCGCCGGGATCATGCCGGGCAGGGACGTCCCTGCCGCGCTCAAAGAGGCCGACAGCTGGTTCAGAGAGCACGCATTTTTCTGATACGCACGATTAAAAAGCCCGCGCCTTACCCGGCGCGGGCTTTTTATTCCTCCCAGAAGAGCTCGTCGAGGGTGCGGCCCAGTACGCGGCATATGGCCAGGCAGAGCTTTATGGTGGGGTTATAGTCGCCGCGTTCTATGGCGTTTATGGTCTGGCGGGTGACGCCCACGGCCTCGGCCAGCTGCTGCTGGCTCATGTCCAGCGCCGCGCGGGCGGATTTCATGCGCAGGTTCTTCAATCGTCGTCACCCGCCCGTTTCTGTCTCGCGCGCTGTATCATGGCGACAGCGAAGATGTAGATGAACACCAGCCCCAGTATGAGGTTGGCACCGCCGGTCTGCAGCACGCCGTCCTCTGTCAGGTCGCCCTCCAGCCAGGAGGCGAGGGCCAGGCCCAGGTTCATGAGGCCCAGCAGCACGAAGACGACGTACTGGCCGATGCGGCTCGTGTTCGCCCACCAGTAGGCCTCGTTGGTGATGCTGACCCACACGTAGGGCACCAGCGACATGGCGATGGCCGCGGCGCAGCCGGTCAGCGGCACACACCAGTCCCAGATACCGTCGGTCACGACGTATAAGAGCAGCGCCGCCAGCAGCGTGCCGTAGGCGTACTTGAAGGCCCGGCCGCGCACGGCGGTCTGTCTCTCGTCGTATTTGGCTTCTTTGAATTTGTCTGACATGGCGCTTACCTCCTTCGGCTTTGTGTCTACAGCATAGCATTCGCACGACAATATGTCAAGTATAAATTACATTCTAGCCGGTTAAATTTACGTAAAGTCGCATAAAAAGGCGCCCCGTTCATGCGGGGCGCCCGGTGCGGATATGGGAGCTTACTGTCTGGCGCACTTGCGCTGGATGAACTTGACGATCTCGACGATGGGGATCACGCAGAAGGCCAGGGCCAGAGCGATGAGGTACTCGTTTAGCTCAACGCTGGTGAAGCCGAAGGCGTTGGCCAGGAAGGGCACCTCGCAGACGAGGGTGGTGGCTACCAGGCTGCCGAGAGCGGCCCAGTTGAGGGTCTTGTTGAAGCCCTTGAGCGTGA
>HBJMC02800__coassemble_341_pt1 | contig 19922 bp, 22 predicted proteins | sample HBJMC02800__metabat2_high_PE_027 | metagenome-assembled genome bin HBJMC02800
CCATACAGAGACAAAATGACAGATTGGAGGACGTCGGTATGAAAGCAAATCAGGCCGAAAAAGACTTCAGGGACATGAGCGACGCGCTGAAGGCGTCGGGGTACAGCGAAAAGCTTGTGACCATAAAGCAGTCGAGGGCCATGCTGGGAGGGCTTATTTGCGCGTTGCCCTTCGCGGCGGTTTTCGGCGCTGTGTACCGCCTGCTGCTGGCAGGGCGCGCGCATCTCTCCGACGCGGCCGGTATGGGTTTCTACGCCATGTTTATCGGCATAGTCATAGTCTCGGCGTTTGTCCACGAGCTGCTTCACGGCCTGGGCTGGGCAATTGCCAGCGGCAGGGGCTGGCGCACCGTGCGGTTCAACTTCAGCGCCCTGATGCCGAGCTGCGCGTGCACCGCGGCGCTCGGGAGATGGCAGTACATAGCGGGCGTGCTGGCGCCGTTCGTGCTGCTCGGCGGCGGGAGCGTGGTTTTCATGTTCGTCTATCCGGGGACGGTGTCCGTCCTCACCATGCTTGTGAATTTCCTCCTCGCCGGGGCGGATTTGCTCATAGCCTTCAGCGCCTTGCGCGAGTGCGGCGCGCTGATTGCTGATCATCCGACCCAGGCCGGCTACGCCGCCTTTCGGCGCTGAGGCGCACTTTACTGCTGTAAAACGGCCTTGCGCACTTGCTGCCTTTGGAGTATAATGATTTATCCATGTGGATAAAGGAGAGAGACAGCATGAAGTTTTCGTCCAAAATTGAGAGGTGCGAGCTTTCGCCCATGCGCAAGTATGCCCCTTATGCAAGCGCGGCGCGCGCCCGCGGCATGAGGATCTTCCCCCTGAACATAGGGCAGCCGGACATCGAGACCCCCAAAGAGTTCTTTGAGGCGGTGCGCAATTTCTCCGCCCCTGTGCTCGAGTACGCACCCAGCGACGGCGTGGCCGAATACCTGGAGGCCGTGCGCGACTACTACCACCGCATCGGCCAGACCGACCTGACCTGCGCCAACATTCTCGCCACCAACGGCGGCAGCGAGGCGCTGTGGATGACCATGAGCACCATCCTCGACGAAGGCGACGAGATCATCGTCCCGGAGCCCTACTACCCCAACTACTCCACCTTTGTCACCCTCCCGGGCGGCAGGGTACGCCCCATCCCCACCACCGCCGAGGAGGGCTATCACTACGCCAAGCGCGAGAAGATCGAGGCCCTCATAAACGAACACACCCGCGCTATCATGATAACCAACCCCGGCAACCCCACCGGCGCCGTCCTCACCCGCGCGGAGATGAAGATGCTCGCCGGGCTGGCCCATGAGCACAACCTCTTCCTGGTCGCCGACGAGGTCTACCGCGAGTTCTCCTATGACGGCGAGCAGATGGCCAGCATGCTGGAGTTCCCCGAGGCGGCCGAGAACGTAATCGTCATCGACTCCGTCTCCAAGCGCTTCTCCGCCTGCGGCGCGCGCATAGGCGCGGTCATCTCCCGCAACGCCGAGTTCCTCAGCGAGGCCATGAAGGTCTGCCAGGGCAGACTCTGCTGCCCGACCCTCGACCAGGTCGGAGCGGCCGCGCTCTACGGCGTGGGCGGGGAGTATTTCGCCGCGGTCAAGGACGAGTACCGCCGCCGCCGCGACACGGCCTACGAGATGCTCATGCAGATCCCCGGCGTCGTCTGCCGCAAGCCGGAAGGCGCGTTCTACCTGATGGCCAAGCTGCCCGTGGACAGCACGGACGCCTTCCAGATCTGGATGCTCGAGCACTTCTCCGCCAGCGGCGACACCGTCATGATCACCCCGGGCGAGGGCTTCTACACCACGCCGGGCAAGGGCGTAAACGAGGCCCGCCTGGCCTACGTCCTCAAGCACGACGACCTGGTGCGCGCCATGCGCGTCCTGGCCGAGGGCATAGACGCCTACAACAACCGATAAAGCGAAAAGCCGCGCCCCCAAAGGAAGGGGCGCGGCTTTTTTGGCCTCGCGCAGACGTCCTGCCGCCGCTCCGGGCCTATGGCCGCGCGAAAGTCAGACGCCCCCGTGAAAACGGGGGCGTCCTTTGTCCGTATTTACAGAGCGGCCACTATGCTGTCGTAGACAGTATCCTGGTTCTCGCACATGACAATGACGATGGTGCCGTCGTCAAGCTGCTCGAGCCTGGCGTTCTCCGCGATGGTCAGCTGGTCGGGCAGGTAGTTGGTGAAGCTCTGCACGGTGTTGTCAATGTAGGCCTGCAGGCCGTTCATGACGGTCTCCGCCTTGCCCTCGGCGGGCTTGAAGATGCCGACGCAGTAAGCCTGCACATTCATGAAAGACATGCTGACGGCAAAAGCGTCCACATCTTCGGCAGTGATGCCGAGGGTCTGCCAGCCGATTTCGCCGAATTCTTCAGCGGTGGTCGTTATCGGGCGGTCCGTATTCTCCTGATCGCTGCGGGCGCCGGTGATGGCGTTGGCATAGCTGGCGGAAGTCTCGTCCCCGGTCGGCGCAGGCTCTTCGCCGGTCGGCGCGGGATCTTCGCTCGGGGTCGGTTCGGTGGTCTGCGTGGGTGCAGTGGTCGGGGTCGGGGTGGGATCCGCGGCACTGTTTCCGCAGCCGGCGAGCAGTCCTATGCACAGCACGGCGCCAAGGGCGAGGGCGATAATTTTCTTCATGGTTTCATTCTCCTTGCGGTTTGGTTTTCTGCGGCCCCGAGACGGTTTCGCGGCCGCGATGCATTAGACTGATACGCAGGAGGAATGTTCCCACGGTGCGAAAAAATTTTTTTGGTTTTTTTCGGCGCCCCTCCCTCACCCGGGGCGCTCTATGCTCTTTACATTGCGCTCGAACTTGCTGCGCGGCCCGAATACCTCCCGGCCGCAGCCGGCGCAGCGCAGGCGGAAATCGGCGCCTGTCCGCTCCACCAGCCAGCGGTTTGAACCGCAGGGATGGGTCTTCTTCATGACCAGGGTATCTCCCACGCGGATATCCATCACTTCTCCCCCTTTATCTGCTCCCAGTAGCGCTTGGCCGCCTGTTCGTTCTTGTTCTCGCCCGGCTCGTAGTAGCGCGTGCCCACCAGCGCGTCGGGCAGATACTGCTGCTCCACCCAGTGGTTGGGGTAGTTATGCGGGTACTTGTATCCCTGATCGCGCTCGAAGCCGGCGCCGTCGGCGTGGACGTTCTGCAGTTCGCGCGGCGGCGGGCCGTACTTGCCGCGGCGCACATCGCCCATTGCGGCGTCTATGCCCATGACCACGCTGTTGGACTTGGGCGCGGTGGCCAGCAGTATGGCGGCCTGGGCCAGAGGCAGCTTGGCCTCCGGCAGGCCCAGCTGCAGCGCGTTGTCGCAGCAGGCCTTTACTATGCTCACCGCCTGGGGATAGGCCATGCCCACGTCCTCGCTGGCCGAGCAGAGCAGCCGCCGGATGGCGCCGATCAGGTCGCCGGCCTCCAGCAGGCGCGCCAGATAGTGCAGCGCCGCGTCCGGGTCCGAGCCGCGCAGCGACTTCATCAGCGCGCTGACCGCGTCGTAGTGCTCGTCGCCCTCGCGGTCGTAGTGCATGGAGCTCCGGGCCGTGGCCGCCTCGGCGTCCGCCATGGTGAGCGTGACCTTCCCGTCTATGCGCGGCGCGGCGGAAAAGAGCAGCTCCACGCCGTTTATGGCCTTGCGCACGTCGCCGCCGCAGCTCATGGCCAGCCGCTCCGCCACGCCGTCCTCCAGGCAGGCCGTGATGCCCTCCCGCTCGGATATGCGCTGCACGGCGCGCTCCACGGCGGGGACTATGTCCTCCGGGGCCACGCTCTTGAACTCAAAGACCGTACTGCGGCTCAGCAGGGCGTTGTACACGTAAAAATAGGGGTTTTCCGTGGTGGATGCTATGAGGGTGATGCGCCCGTCCTCGATGAACTCCAGCAGGCTCTGCTGCTGTTTTTTATTGAAATACTGTATCTCGTCGAGATAGAGCAGCACGCCGCCGGGAGTGAGCAGGGTGTCCAGCTCGCCGATGATGCTCTTGATGTCGGACAGGCTGGCGTTGGTCGCGTTCAGGCGGCGCAGGGTCCTGTCCGTGCGGCGGGCGATGATGTTGGCGACCGTGGTCTTGCCGGTGCCGGATGGGCCGTAAAAAACCATGTTGGGAATGTTCCCGCTCTCTATTATGCGCCTGAGCAGCCCGCCGGGGCCCAGTATATGCTTTTGCCCCACGACCTCGTCCAGGTCCAGGGGGCGGATTTCGTCGGCCAGCGGCCTCAAGTGAACCACCTCTTGTTCGTATACGTTGAAATATGCCGGAAACGGTGTTAAAATCAGAGCTGTAAAGCCCCATAATCGTAAAAACCAAGGTTGGTGAGAAAATGCGCACGCCCGAACAGATAGCGGAGATCGTCCGCTGCCTCGAAGACGAATACCCCGACGCCATGTGCACGCTCGATTACCGCAAGGACTACGAACTGCTGTTCTCCGTCCGCCTGGCGGCCCAGTGCACGGACGAGCGGGTCAATAAGATAACGCCCGCGCTCTTTGAGCGCTTCCCCACGCTGGAGAGCTTCGCCGAAGCCGATGTCACGGAGGTTGAGGAGTATATCAAGTCCTGCGGCTTTTACCACGGCAAGGCGCGCGACATAGTCGAGTGCGCCAAGCTCCTGCTCCTGAAGCACGGCGGCAAGGTGCCCGGCACCATGGAGGAGCTGCTGAAACTGCCCGGCGTGGGCCGCAAGACCGCCAACCTCATCCTGGGCGACGTGTTCAATGCCCCGGGCGCGGTGGTGGTGGACACGCACTGCATCCGGCTGTCGAACAGGATGGGCCTCGTGGACAATATAAAGGAACCGGCCAAGATAGAGCCCATACTCCGCGCGGAGCTGCCGCCGGAGAAGAGCTCGGACTTCTGCCACCGGCTGGTGCTGCACGGCCGCGCCGTCTGCACGGCGAGGAAGCCGTACTGCGAGCGCTGCTGCGTGGCGCACGTCTGCCAGACGGCGGCGGGCTAAGCCTCCAGCGCCACGCCTACCACCTCGCCCAGGACGCGCAGGTCGTCCCCCGCCGCGGGTACGATGGGCGCATAAGCGCTGTTGACCGAGATGAGCTCCGCGGCGTGCCCGTCGGTGTGCAGCCGCTTGCAGAAGGCCTGGCCGTTGAGCACGAAGATACCCACCTTCCCGCTGCCGAGCTCGGCGCACTGCCGCACCCAGACCACGCTGCCGTCGTGGATGAGCGGCTCCATGCTGTCGCCGGCGATGCGCACGGCGAAGTCCGCCCGCTCCGGCGCGTCCGCGGCGTCTATGGGCTCGCAGCTCTCACCGTCGAGTATCTGGCCCGTGCCCGCGCTGGCGGCAAGGTCATAGAGCGGGAGCACCCGCGGCGCGGCCGCGCTCTCCTCGGCATAGAGGCCGCTGGCGAGCAGCACCCTGACATAGAGCGAGACGAGCCTGCGCCCCTCGGCGTTCAGGCCGGCCAGCGAACCGCCGCGCCCGGTGAAGGTGCTCATGACATCCGTGACGCCGTAAATATCGCAGAGCGCGAGGAACTGGGCAGCGTTGGGCATGGTCATGTCCTTCTCCCACTTGCTCACGGCCGCGTTCTGTATCTCAAAGCCGCGCTCGGCTAGCTTTTCGCACACGCGCGACTGCGTCAGCCCCGCCTCGCGGCGGAGCTGGTTGAGTGTCGTCCCGAGAGATTTTTTCACCGGCATCATCTCCTTATGCGACACATTATATCTCGATTTACCGGTAATTGCAACCATATTCTCAGGGAGGGACAGGTTATGATACGTGACATTCTGCTCTTGGGCGACGAGCGGCTCTACGAGTCCAGCGCCCCGGTGACGGCGGAGGACCTCCCGCTCCTCCCCGGCTGGGTCTGCGACCTGCACGACACGCTCCTGGACTACCGCGCAAAGCACGGCGCGGGCCGCGCCGTGGCCGCGCCGCAGATAGGCGTGCGCAGGCGCCTCATCTACATGCTGCTCGACCGGCCCTATGTGCTGGTAAACCCGCGCCTCACCTTCCCGGATGAGGAGACATACGAGCTGCTGGACGACTGCATGTCCTTCCCCGGCCTCTCCGTGCGCGTAAAGCGCCATCGCCGCTGCGTGCTGGATTACACGGATGAACAGGGCTGCCCGCAGCGCCTGGAGCTGGAGGGCGACCTCTCCGAGCTGGTGCAGCACGAATACGACCACCTGGACGGCATCCTTGCCACCATGCGCGCCGTGGACAGCAGGAGCTTTTACATGATGCAGCTCCGGCGGGATTTCTGAGCCCGTGGCCAGGCGCTTCTACATGGTCGGCGGCCCCATGGGCGTGGGAAAGAGCACCGTGTGCCGCATACTGCGCGACCGGCTGGACAGCTGCGCGTTCCTGGACGGTGACTGGTGCTGGGACATGCACCCCTTCCGGGTGACAGAGTCTACCAGGGCCATGGTGCTGGACAACATATGCCACGTGCTGGGAAATTTCCTCGCCTGTCCGGAGCTGCAGAACGTGGTGTTCTGTTGGGTGCTGCATGAGCAGGAGATCATCGACGGTATCCTGTGGCGGCTCCCTCTGGAGCAGGTGCAGGTGCGCTGCATCTCGCTGGTCTGCGGCGAGGCCGAGCTGCGCTCCAGGCTGCAGAAGGACGTGGCCGCGGGCGTGCGCAGCGCCGATGTCATTGGCAGGTCCCTGGCCCGCCTCCCGCTCTATGCGGGGCTGGACACTCTCAAGCTCGACGTCTCCCGCCTCACGCCGGAGGAGGCCGCCGCGCGCATACTGGAAATGCATTGACAGCTCCGCCCTCCCGGGTTATATTGGACACACAGCCGCCGGATGTCCGGCGGAGCCAATATAATCTGGGGAGGATTTTTTATGCGCTACGAGATACGCGGCGGGGAGTTCCCGGTGGTAATCTGCAATCTCAACGACGGCGAGGCCATGATTACCGAGCGGGGCTCCATGGTCTGGCAGACTCCGAACATTGGCATGGAGACACGCGGCGGCGGCGTGGGCAAGATGTTCGCGCGGGCCTTCTCCGGCGACAGCATGTTCCAGAACATCTATACCGCCCGGGGTTCCGGCACAATTGCCTTCGGCACCAGCTTCCCGGGCCGGATAATCCCCATGCAGATCGGCCCAGGCAGGGAGATAGTCATGCAGAAGCGCAGCTTCCTGGCCAGCACGCCTGGAGTCAAGCTAGAGGTCATATTCAACAAGAAGCTCGGCGCGGGCCTGTTCGGCGGTGAGGGCTTCATCATGCAGCGCCTCTCCGGCGAGGGCCTGGCCTTTGTGGAGATAGACGGCGACGTGTTCGAGACCGAGCTCGCCAGCGGCGAAGAGCTCATTGCAGATACCGGCAACGTGGCCGCTTTTGAGAGCAGCGTGCAGATGGATATCCGCCAGGTGCCCGGGCTGAAGAACAAACTGCTCGGCGGGGAGGGCCTCTTCAACACGCTCCTCACAGGGCCGGGCAAGGTGTGGCTGCAGACCATGCCAATCTCCGGCGTAGCCGCAGCGCTGCGGCCCTACTTCCCCACCGGAAACGGCTGATAAAAATCCGCCGCCGGACACAAGTCCGGCGGCGGATTTTTTATTCAGGCAGCAGGCCCGCCCGGGCCAGGTATTCCTCCAGGCAGAGACCGTTTTCCATTATGTACTGCGCGACCTCTACACCCACGTAGCGGAAGTGCCAGGGCTCCCAGATGATGCCCGTGATATCGCTCTTTTCGGGCGGGTAGCGCTGTATAAAGCCGTACTCCGCGCAGTGCTCCAGCAGCCACTGGTACTCCGGCTGCTCGGCAAAGCCCTCGTCCAGGCTGGTATAGGTGTCCGTCACCAGGTCAACGGAGAGGCCCAGCTCGTGCTCGCTCTCGCCCGGTCTGGCCACCACGGTGGCGCCAACCTCCTCCGCCTCCTCGCGTGAGTATCCCTCCAGCTGGAAGCGGTAGACTCGGTTTTCGTAGAGCCCGGCCTGGGTGGCGCGGCTGCGCCAGGCGCTGGTGATGTAAACGCCCATACCGTCCGCCCGGGCGGCGTCGAGCATGGCCTGCAGGGCCCCAGCGGCGCGGGCGTCGAACAGGTAGCCCTCCACGGCCGTGGTCTCGACCACGTACTCGCTCTCCATGGGATAGTCCGCACTGGCGATGGCGAGCATCCACATGCCCTCCTCGCCATAGACCGGCACATACGGCGTCGGCTCGGGCGTGGGGCTCGGCGTGGGCTCCGGGGTCGGGGCTGCCGTTGCAGCCGGCGTGGGCTCCGGCGGGAAGAGCAGCTCCGGGTTATCACCCAGATAGGCCAGCTCAAAGACCAGTATTATGATGAGAACGACGATTCCAAACGATTTGCGGCTGCTCATTTTCCCTCCGTTACGCCTCCGAGATTTGCGCGATGACCAGCTCCAGATCGACGAGTATGCTGGGCGCGGCATCCTCATATATGTTTGTGCTGAGCAGGCGGTAGGAGTAGATTTCGCCCGCGGAGCTCTCAGCCTGCAGCAGCGTCTCCCCGAGGGCGTCGTCCTCCTGGATGGAGGCTTCGCCCGTGAAGCCCAGGGCCAGCAGTATTGTCTGTCCCGCAGCGGCCACATGGGCCCTCGCACCGCCCTCGTACTGCCCGGCGTTCGACTGCGCCTCGGCGCTGTAATAGAGGTAGTAGACGTCGAGGGTGTCCATATCTATCCTGACGCGGAGCCAGTTGCTCCAGTCCCCCGTCCACTCGCGGTAGAACTCGACGAAGCGCAGGCTGTCCTCCCCGTCCGCGATGGCGTAATAGTTCGTGCCGGTGGCGCTCTGGACCCGCGTTTCGCCCTCGTCCATGACCAGGGTGTTCATGATAGTGTTGAAAACGCGCCTGCAGTTTATGAGGGTGGTATTGTCCACGTCCCTCTCGCTGAGGGACGTCAGCTGGAGCTCGCCGTCATAATAGCGCGAATACAGCGCCGCACGCTCACCGGCGGTGAGCTCCGACGCCGTTATCGTCCCGTCAGCCTCATCCCCTCCGCGGAACAGCAGGGGCAGCAGCAGGCACACTATCAGCACCAGCGCCGTAACCACAAAGGGCACGGCGCGGGATATTGCGTTACTTTTCATCGCCAGCCTCCCCGTGGAGAGCCACGCGCACGGTCGTGCCCTTGCCGGGCTCGCTCTCGAATTCCAGCTCCGTCCCGTGCAGCTCGGCTATGCGCTGACAGAGCGCCAGGCCGAGGCCCGCGCCGTTCTGCGCGCGGGAGCGGGACTTGTCTATCATATAGAAGGGCTCGGTGATCCGGCTCAGGTCCTCCTTCTTCATGCCGCGGCCGTGGTCGCGCACATAGAAGGCGTAGCCGTCGCCGGTGCGCTTGCCGAAGAACTCCACCGTCTGGCCGCGGCGCGAGGCCTTGCGGGCGTTGTCGATGATATTTATCATCAGCGTCTTGAAGAGGTCCGGCTCTATCCACACCTCGCCCTGCTCCCAGCGCATGTCCAGCGTCATGCCGTCGGCGGCGAGGGAGGGCACCGTCACGGCGGCCACCTCGCGGATAAAATACGGCGCGTCAAAGCGGCGCCGCTCTATGCCCTGCTTGCCGGAGACTATGATCTCCATGAGCTTGAGCGAGAGCGCCTCCAGCCGCTTGCCCTCGGAAAATATGTATCCCGCGGCGGTGAAGCGGTTTTTCGGCGACATCTCGCGCGAGCGGAGCATGTCCGCATAGCCGATGATGGCCGTGAGCGGGGTCTTGAGCTCGTGCGCGAAGGAGGCTATGAACTCCTCGCGGCGCTCGGCGGCGTCGGTCAGGTTCTGCATATTGGCCTGGAGCTCGGCGTTGTCGCGGCGCAGCCGCTCGGCCTCCAGCCGGGCGCCCCGGCTCGCGGCGCCGGAGACGAGCGCGATGACCAGACCCCCGCCCAGGGAGAGCGCGAGCAGGGCCACGGCGTAAGCCACGTATGCAAACGAGCTGCTGTTGGCGGCGATTATGCAGCCGCCGAGACAGATTATTATGGCTATAACGCTCACGGAGATGAGGAACACCCCCGAGGGAAAGGCGCTACGGCTAGATTTCAAGCCTGTATCCCACCTTGTAAATCGTCTTTATCTTGTCCTCCCAGTGCAGCTTTTTGCGCAGGCGCTGCACATGCAGGTCCACGGTGCGGCTGTCGCCCATGTACTCGCCGCCCCAGATGCGCTCATATATGGTCTCGCGGAAAAGGGCGATATTCCGGTTCTGTATGAAGAGCAGGAGCAGCTCGAACTCCTTGGCCGTCAGCTGTATGGGCTTGCTGCCGCGGCTGACGGTGTGCGAGCGCGTATCTATAGTTAGCCCGTCTATCTCCAGCTCGTACTGGGCCTTGCCCGCGCGCCGGAGTACGGCCTCCACGCGGGCCAGCAGTTCAACTATCTCAAAGGGCTTGACAAGGTAGTCGTCCGCACCCAGGCGCAGCCCCCGCACCTTGTCCTCCATGGAGCCCTTGGCGGTTATGAATATCACCGGTATGCCCATCGGCTTAATGAAGTCCAGCAGCTCGTAGCCGTTGACCTCCGGCAGCATGATGTCCAGCAGCACCAGGTCAAAGGGCTCCCCCTCCAGCTTGTCCGCCGCCTCCATGCCGTCAAACGCCCTCTCGCAGGTGTACCCGGCCTCGGTGAGGTTCATGACTATGAGGTCGTTGATGGACTTCTCGTCCTCCACGACCAGGATCCTGTACATCCCAAACACCTCCGCCGGATACATTATAACACAAATGTATCAAAGTTGCATCATCCGACAGGATAACAGAAAAATATGTCGATTTCAACAAGGAGCGCATACCGGCCCGCCGGTAAATTTAACTTCCCTGTTGCGGCCCCTGAATATCGGCCGGCGGCGTCCGCATCGGCGCGGCCCCTTTGCGCTGCTTGGATATTGATTTTACGGGCATTTCGGGCTATAATACCCTCATCAACACCGGGAGGTGCTCTGTGGACGAAATTTTCGACCTGCTTATCATAGGCTCCGGCCCGGCCGGGGTGTCCGCCGCGCTCACAGCGAGGCACCGCGGCAAGTCGGCACTGATCATCACCACGTCGCCGGAGGACTCCCCGCTCTACCGGGCCGAGCACGTGGACAATTACCCCGGCCTGCCCGCCGCGACGGGGGCAGAGCTGGTGCAAAGCTTTGTGGACCACGCGGAGAAGTCCGGCGTTAAATTCGCGCGCGGCCGCGCCCTGGCCGTGGCCGACCTGGGCGGCACCTTTGGCGTCAGCGTGGGCGCGGACTTCGTGCAGGGCCGCAGCCTGGTGCTGGCCTGCGGGCTCACCCGCGCCAAGCCCTACCCCGGCGAGGCGGAGTTCCTGGGCCGTGGCGTGAGCTACTGCGCCACCTGTGACGGCATGCTCTACCGCGGCCGACCCGTGGCCGTGATCGGGCTCTCGGCGGACGCTCCGGAAGAGGCCGAGTATCTGCGCGGCATTGGCTGCCAGGTGGAGTATTTCGACCTCAGCCGGGCCAAACGCTACGAAATCCGCGGTGATGAGCGCGTCACCGCGCTCACAGCCGACGGCACGGATTACGCGGCCGACTGCGTTTTCATACTCCGCAGCGGGCTTGCCCCGGACTCGCTCCTGCCCGGCCTGGCGCTGGAAAACGGGCACATCAAAGTGGACGCCGCCATGGCCACCAGCGTCCCCGGCGTCTTCGCCGCCGGCGACTGCACCGGCGCGCCCTACCAGGTCGCCAAAGCCGCCGGCGAAGGCAACATAGCCGGCCTCTCGGCCTGTAAATACGTTGAGCAAAAAACCAAGGAGGATAAATAAATTATGGCAGTTACCCATCTCACTTCCGACACCTTTGACGCCGCAATATCCAACGGCTCCGTAGTGGTTGACTTCTGGGCCTCATGGTGCGGCCCCTGCAAGATGCAGGCCCCCATCCTTGACCAGTTCGCAGAGGCTCACCAGGAAGTCTCCGTCTGCAAGGTGGACGTGGATGCCGAGCCCGCCCTCGCCGCCCGTTACGGCATCATGAGCATTCCCACCCTGCTCTACTTCAAGGACGGCAAGCTTGTAAACAAGACCGTCGGCGTGCAGACCCTTCCCCAGATAGCCGCCGCCATGGGCGTGTAAAAACTGAAAAAAGCCCGGCGGATTCCGTTTGGAATCCGCCGGGTTTTTAATGCAGCCCAAGATCAGCCCGGCAGCCATAACTGCCACAGGGAACATTCCCTCAAAACCGGCTGGGCGTCAGCGGGACCAGAAGGCTTCTCTATATACCGCCCCTCCCCCAGCCGGCTGGCGCCGGCAGCCCCCTCTGAGAGGGGGCGGTTGTTTATAAGGGGAAAAGGTGTGCAGCGATAATTAACGCAGCCACGGTATACCCACGGATAGTGCTTCTCCCGCGTATGCAATACTCCCCGCAGGGATAGCCGCAAAACAGACCAAAAACGCACCGGTGGCAAAGCCGCCGCAGCAGCATCCGGCAGGAAACACGCACCAACGTAAGACGCAGGCCATGCACCCAGCCAAAACCCAAAGGGCACAGCCAACCCAAATGCGCCCCGGCGGCAAAGCCGCCGCAGCAGCACCTGGCAGGATAAGCGCACCCGCGCGAGACGCAGGCCATGCACCCAGCCAAAACCCAATGGCACAGCCAACCCAAAAGCGCACCGGCGGCAAAGCCGCCGCAGCTGCACTCGGCAGGACAAACGCGCCAACGCAAGACTAAGGGCCTAAACGCCCGCATCCGTCAGGACAATTCCGCCCACGCGAGTCACAGGGCCCCGACAACCCGCACCCGGCAGCGGCGAGCCGCGCTAGCGGCTCAAACTGCGGTCGGCGATGCACATGAACGTATCCTGCTTAGGGATGACCACGTACAAAGTCTCCGCCAACATAAGGTTCCAACGCACCAGCAAAAGCGCTTTTCTCTTTGGGGGTCCGGGGACATTTCTTTTTGGCAAGCACAAAAAGAAATGCCCCCGAGAGCTTCCGCTGCCTTTACAAAGGCAGCCCCACCCCCGAAACCACATATACACCCTCCCCGTCCACGACCGTGTCCACCTCCAGCGCGGCGGACATCCACTGTGCCACAGTCTCCGCCGGCGGCAGCCCCAGCGACACCTCGCTGGCCGTCTGCTCGTGCCAGCCGTTTACGGCCGCGCGGCAGCGGTCATGGGCCACGGTCAGCCTGCCTCCCGGCGCCAGCCTGGCCGCCAGCGACAGCAGAAGGCGCTCCGGGTCGGGGAAATGCGGCAGGGCGTTGAAGACCACGATGCGGTCAAAGCAGCCGTCGTCAAGCTCCGCGGCGTCGCCCGTGAGCAGGCGTATGCGGCTGTCGCTGAATTTGGCCTCCGCGCGGCGTATCATCTCCGGGGAGAGGTCTATGCCCGTGACGCTCACCGCGCCCAGCTCCAGGTAATACGGAAAGAGCACACCCGTGCCGCAGGCCACATCCAGCACCTCCACCCCGGGGCCTATGCCCGCGCGGCGCAGTATGGCGCGGATTTTCTCCGGCTCCTCGGCGCGATCGGCATCCCAGCTCCCGGCCAGGGAGTCAAAAAAGCCGCGCACGGCGTCCCGGTTGACGTTCATACACCCTCACATCCTTTCTGCGGAGATTTTATCACCGCGCAGGCGGGATGTGAAGCCCCGGCGGGCAGGTTTTGCACCCGCTCAAAAAATCCGCCCCTTTTTGCAAATCTAAATCAAAATTAAACCATGCTGTGTTATACTGTCTGCGAGGTGATCTTATGCGCGAGAGGATACTTATAATCGAGGACGAGGAGGCCATCCGCTCCATACTGCGCGAGCTGCTGCTCGACGCCGGGTACGAGGTCGAGGAGGCCGCCGACGGGCCGGAGGGCATAGCCAAATTCCGTGCCGGACGCTTTGCGCTCGTGCTGCTGGACCTCATGCTGCCCGGGCTCGACGGCTACACCGTCTGCGAGCAGATACGCCGCGTCTCGGATATCCCCGTCATCATGCTCACCGCCCTGGACGGCGAGGACGCGCAGATAAAGGCCTTTGAGCTGCAGGCCGACGACTATATCACCAAGCCCTTCTCCCTCCGTCTGGTGCTCATGCGCATAGAGGCCGTGCTGCGCCGCTCGCGCGAGCCAGGAAGCGAGCCCGAGCCCGGCGACGTGCTCACCCACATGGGCGTCACCCTCGACACCACCGCCCACGCGGCGTATTATGAGGGCCGGCGCGTTACGCTCACGCCGACGGAGTACGCCCTGCTGGAGCTCTTCATGCGCAACCCCTCCCGGGTGTTCACGCGCGACAACCTGTTAGACCAGGTCTGGGGCTATGACTTCAGCGGCGAGGAGAAGATAGTCAACGTACACATCATGTACCTGCGCCGCAAGTTGGGCGCAAAGCTCATCGAGACCGTGAGAGGAGTGGGTTACCGTCTTGGCCAGGATTAAATCGTCCCTCAGCGCAAAGGTGTTCCTCGTCCTGGCGCTGCTGCTCACGCTCTGCTGCCTGTGCATCTGCGGTGTGGTGGTCATCACGCTGCCGCGCAGCTATTCCATCGTGGCCACTGACCGCGTCTCCGGCGAGATCACGCAGCTGGTTGACACCCTCGCTGAGACAAGCTTTGCCGACGCAGACGCGGTCATAGAGGACTTCTGCAGCGCCAACCGCGCCTCCGTCATGCTCAACGCCGGGTTTTACAGCCGCGTCTACGGCTCCGTAGGCGAGGGCGGCGGCGAAGTGCTGACCAGCAGCGTGTCCGTGCGCTTTGCCGACAGCTACGGCGAGGCACTGCTCACCGTCACCGCACCCATCTCGGCCGGGCGTGAGCTGACCGCCGCCTTTCTGGAGCTGCTCCCCTGGCTGCTGGCGCTGATACTGCTCATCTCCGCGGCAGGCGCGTTGCTGTGCTCCCGCGCGCTGGTCAAGCCCGTGCTGGAGCTCAGCCGCATATCCGACCGCATGGCCGGCCTGGACATGAGCTGGGAGTACGGCCTGGACCGCACGGACGAGCTGGGCACCCTGGCCCGCAGCCTCAAGTCCATGTCCCAGCGCCTGGACGCCGCCCTGCATTCGCTGGAGGACGCCAACCGGCGCCTCACGGCGGACATGGAGCACATCACTGCGCTCTCCAAACAGCGCCGCGACTTCTTCGCCGCCGCCTCCCACGAGCTGAAGACGCCCATCACCATTCTAAAGGGCCAGGTGGAGAGCATGCTCCTGGGCATAGGCCGCTATAAGGACACCCGTGCCGTCCTGCCCGAGACCCTGCGTGAGGTCGAGCACATGGAGCGGCTGGTGGGCGAGATACTCTCCGTCACCCGGCTGGAGATGGACGGCCTCGCCGGGCACAGCGAGCCGGTCAGCCTGTGCGATACGCTCCGGTCCGTTGTGGATGCACTGCGCCCCCTGGCCGAGGAAAAGGGCATAGCACTCACCCTCGACGCCTCCCGGGACGTCACCGTCACCGGCAGCGCCGCCCTCATGGAGCGCGCCCTGCACAACGTGGTCAGCAACGCCGTCCGCTATTCGCCCGCCGGCGCCTCGGTCAGCGCCGTGCTCACCGGGCGGCTGCTGTCCGTCACCAACACGGGCGTCACCATCCCCGAGGAGGACCTGGCCGACATCTTCACTCCCTTCCGCCGCGTGGACAAGTCCCGCAGCCGCTCCGGCGGCGGCTCCGGGCTCGGCCTCTATATTGTGCACACCATACTTGACCTGCACGGCCTGAACTACGGCCTCGAAAACGGCGACGACGCCGTTATCTTCTGGATGGACGGCTGGAAATAAGTTTGCGCTTGACAATCTCGAATATCGAGATTATACTGTAGCCAAGAAACTCGATATTCGAGATTGGTGAGGTGGGAGGCCATGCCGCGGAACAAATTCCAGACCCTTACCGAGCAGATGTTCTATGTCCTGCTCTCCCTCAGCGAGGAGCGCTGCGGCATAGGCATCCTCGGGGCGGTCTCCGCCCTGACCGGCGGGCGCGTATCCATCGGCTCGGGCACGCTCTACAACCTGCTCGAGCAGTTCGTGCAGGCCGGGTTTATCCGTGAGACCGGCTCCGAGGGGCGCAGGAGGAGCTATATGCTGACGGAACTGGGCCGCGAGACTCTCAGGAACGAGTATGGGCGCATCACCGCCCAGGCAGAGGACTACAGGAAAATATTCGGGGAGGCGAATTCATGAGAGACGTAAAGCGGCGCGTAGAGACCTACTCCTTCTACGACCACAGCGGCATTTCCGCGCACCTGGAGGCCATGGCCGCACAGGGCTGGCTGCTGGAAAAGCGGGCAAACGCGCTCTGGACCTACCGCCGTGCGCAGCCGCAGCAGCTCACATATGCCGTCGCCTACTACCCTGAGGGCTCAGCTTTTGACCCCGAGCCGAACGAGGGGCTGTCCGAGTTCTACGAGCTCTGCGCGCACGACGGCTGGGAGTTTGTCACCGCCTTCGCGGAGATGCAGATTTTCGTCAGCCGGCGGGAAAACCCGCCGCCGCTGGACACCGACCCTGTGGTGGAGCTCGACGTCATACACAGGTCGTCCCGGCGGCGCTTCCTCAAAGCGTACTGGGTCTTCCTCGTGATATGCGCCCTTTTCGCTTTCCCGGGGCTGGGCGGGCTTTTCGCTGACCCGGTATACGCGCTCTCGGGCCTCTACAGCGTGCCAGCCGGGCTGGCCTTCGCCTTTATGGCCGCCGCCTGCGCCGCCGAGCTCATATGCTATTACCGCTGGTATTCCCGCGCGCGCAGGGCCGCGGAACACGGCGAGCGCATGGAGACCAGCAGCCCACACCGGCTGATCTCCGCCCTGCTGTGGTGCACATATGCCGCGCTGGCCCTGTGCCTGCTGAGCGTCTTCACGGCTGGCGACAGCTTCATCCGCTTCAGCTTCGCTCTGGTCATCGTCGTATACATCATAGGCAGCGTTGTCATGCGCGTCTCGGCCGGAAAGCTTAAGCGGCGCAGTACGCCCAGGACGATTACGCTGGCCGTCTCCCTTGTGCTGGTGTTCGCGGTCTGTTTCGCGCTCTACTCCGCGGCAGGGCCGGCCATCACGCGGATGGCAGAGGACGCATACCGGGGTGAGCAAAATTATGTAAACTATTCGCTCGCGCTGGAGGACCTCACCGGCCGGGATACGCCCGGGTACGTGCGCGTCGTGTCGCACCGCGCCTCCATGATCCTGGCCCAGAGCTCGGTTGACGAGCACTTCTCCGCCCACACTCAGGAGGGCGGCGAGGACATGGGCGCCCTGGAGTACACCACCACGTACGTCAGGCTCCCCGACCTCTACGGCTTCTGCGAGCGCTCACTCTCCCGCGGGCTCGAGCCAGCCGACCCTGCGCCCTGGGGCGCGGAGCGGGCCTATGCTGACAGCGCACAGCGCAGCTGGCTGCTCTGCTACGGCGACCGCCTCGTGGAGCTGTCCCTTCCCTTCCGGCCCAGCGCGGCCCAGTCAGAGCTCATCGGAGAGCGCCTGGGCATATGACAGGGACGCAGCCCCCGCTCCGGTATTATGCGGAGCAGGGGCTTCTTTTTATGTAAACCAAATATGCAAAGAAAGCCGCCCGGGCCTAGGCCCGGGCGGCTCCCTTTATGGAGAATCGGTAAATGAGGTGTATCAGCCAAAGTTCTCAGCGAAACGCATGAGAATTATCGCGGCCTGAGCGCGGGTGGTGTAGCCCTGCGGATCGAGCGTGGTGGCGGTCACGCCGGAGATGAGCTCCTCGGCTACTGCCCACTGCATGGCCTCAACGGCGTACGCGCTGATGCTGCCGGCATCGGTGTAGGCGCTCAGGTCGGCCCTGGCGCTGACACTGTAGCCCCTGTAAGCGGCGTACCGGAACATGATGGCGGCAAACTGCTCGCGGGTGATGGGGCTGTCCGGCGAGAAGGTGGTCTCGCTGGTGCCGTTGACGATGCTGTTGCCCTCGGCCCAGATGACCGCGTCGGCGTACCAACTGCCCTCGGCTACATCGGCGAAGGGGCTGGCGCCGTTAACGGCGGGGCTGCCGTCGTAGCGGTAGAGGATGGTGACGACCATCGCGCGGGTCAGCGTCGAGTAGGGCGCAAACTCCGTGTCGGACACGCCGTCCATCAGGCCGTTGGTGTAGACGTACACGACCGCGTCGTAGAACCAGTCGCCGGTGTCAACGTCCTCAAAGGGGAGGTCAAGCGGGGTGTACTCGGTGACGACGAGCACGTCGCTGGCGGGCATGGTGAAACGGTACTGGTTGTTGCCGATGTACTCGTATTCGACTTCCCTGCCGTTATCCTCGCGGATGATGGTAATGCTCTCGAGGTCGCCGCCCTGGTCGGGGGTGACGGTGATGATGACTGTCTCGCCGCTCTCGGCGGTGTCCTTGTTGGACTCGGTCTCGCTATAGACGGTGTCGTCGATCTCGACGTCATACTCCCTGCCGCCGGTGCCGCCCCCGGGGTTGTCCGGGGAGGGGTCAGGCGTGGGATCGGGCGTAGGATCAGGTGTGGGGTCCGGTGTGGGATCAGGGGTAGGGTCAGGGGTGGGGTCTGCGAAGTCCCAGCCGCCGTCGCCTATCTCCCCCTGCGCGGCAAACGCCGTGACTCCCAGGCCAAGCGTCAGCAGCAGCGCCAGGATCAGCGCGAGAATCGCTCTCGATTTACGCATTGTTCAGGCTCCTTTCTTCAGGATTCGCATAAAAGTTACGGGGTAACGTTGAAAGTGTAGTTCTTGGCCGTCAGGGTGAATATGCCCTGGCCGCTGAGCGGGGTGGTCCAGCTCGCGGTGTAGTAAGCGTAGCTGGTATCCCAACCGCTCTGCCACTCGGCGGAGCCGGGCAGGATCTCCCGCATGATGACGCCGTTGCCCAGCAGCGGTACGTCACTGCCAAGCAGGTGGGCATTCAGGGTCAGGTCGGTTATGCCCGAGGCCGGCCGCCAGGTGCCGTCCGTGTTCTGGACCTGGATGCGCACACAGGTGCTCGTCCGGGTCGTGTTGAAGAAATTGCCCTGCAGGAGCGCGTCGCCCCAGGCTCCGGCGAGGATGATGTCAGACTCTACGGTGTCGGTCTCGAAATCCCACAGATAGCTGTAATCATCGCTCTCGCCGGAGGACTGCATGTACCAGCCGTTGAAAGCAAAGGGCTCATTCACCGGGTCCTCGGGCCGCTCTATAGTCGAGCCCTTGGCCACGGTTATGGTCCACATGCCTTCCGCTATGTCCTGGCCATAGGGGTAGAACGTCACGGTGACGGCTTCGGCAAATGCGGGATAGAGGTGGACATTATCCACCACGGTGATGGGGAATTCGGCGGGGACAGTGCAGCCCTTGTCCAGATACCAGCCGGTGAACACCCAGCCGGATGCCTCAGGCACCGTTTCGGGCTCTGCCAGCTCCGTGCCCCAGGGCACTATGGCGTTGCTGAACTGATCCTTGTTGTTGCAGTTATCGACGTGGTAAATAACGTTGTAGTTGAGCTGCTCCCACACCGCGTAGAGGGTGAAGCTGCCGAGCACCTGGTTCTGGGTGAAGTCCCAGTATGCCGTCCCGTCAGGTTCAGTACTCCAGCCGCGGAACTCGTAACCGTCGCGGGTCGGGTTTTCCGTGGGCGCCGTCAGGTAGCCCTGATACTCCACATACTGCGGGGCCCAAGGCGTACCGGCCGCATAGTCGTCGCCGTAGCCGTTGTTGAAGGTCACGGTGTAGGTGTTTTTATCCCAACCAGCGTAGAGCTTCAGGTAGCCGGTTACCGGCAGGGCAAAGTCATACAGATTAGTGCAAGCGGCATCGGTATACCATCCGGTGAAGAGATATCCGGCACGGGTCGGGTCGGGATCGGGCTTGTTCACAGCACCGCCGTCAAGGATGAACACGGGGTCACCGTACATGTCATTGGCCGGGTTGCCATCGTTATTGGCGTCATAGTTCAGATCGAACTCGACGTAGGAACCCACGGTGACATTGGCATAGACGTACACGGTGTTATCGACCCACTCGACAACGTCGTCGCCATAGGTGCCGAAAGTGACAGGCTTGCCGTCCATAGTTGTGAAAGTGATGTTGTACGAACCTTC
>HBJMC02800__coassemble_422_pt1 | contig 17777 bp, 14 predicted proteins | sample HBJMC02800__metabat2_high_PE_027 | metagenome-assembled genome bin HBJMC02800
ATGGCTACCAGCAGCAGCCGCCTGAAGAGCCGCTCGGGCTCCGGGTGCCTGTCCGCGCTGCGCCCGCCCCAGACGTTGCCGATGGCCATGGCTATCATGATGGTGCCGATGATAACCGTCCACACGATCTGCGACGAGGAGAAATACGGCGCCAGCAGACGGCTCGCGCCCAGCTCTATGGCCATGACGGACATGCCAGAAAAGAAGCTGGTGGCATACAGAAACACTTTGCGCCCCAGGATGGGCGCGCCTTGCTTTTCCATGCGAGGAAAACCTCCTTTAATATCCAAGACGTATGATAGCACAGCGCGCCGGATTATGGAATAGTAGGTTTGTATAAAAATACGCGCCCGCTCCGGGCCGCCGGAACCGCATCCGTCATGCCGCCGCCACGGACGCAGAAAAGCACCGCCGGCCTGCAGGCCGGCGGTGTTCCGCACTGCGATTTTCCGGGCCGCGCCCGGCGGCTTTTACGGCTCGGCGTCAAAGACGGGGTTGTCCGCATCCACCATGCCGACGGCGGTCCTGGCCCCGAAGATACTCTCTATGAGCTCGCTGAGCTCCCTGCGGGCCTCCAGGACGCGGTCATAGTTGATGCTCCTGAAGCCGTCTATGGGGAAGAGCAGGTCGGTCGTGGACTCGGTTATCTTGCCTATCTCGCTCTGCCTCCAGGTCCAGCGGCGCGTGCGCACCTGGCCGTCGGAGACATAGACGACCTCGTTTTCGTCCGGGGTCTCCGTCTCACCGCCGCCGAAGGGGATGAATGTGTCCCCCGGAAGGGCGTGGCGCACCTCCAGCGCGCGCGTGACGGTACCCATGTCGTGCGCGCCTATGGGCAGGCGGGTGCGCAGGCTGACGGCGTTGCCCAGGTCAACGATGGGGCTTATCTCGGGGAAGCCCTTGCCCTTGGCTATGCGTGTCAGCAGCGCCTCTATGGAGCACATGAACTTGTTGGGGTTGATGCCCAGCGCACGGAACGCCTCGCGGTAGGGCACTATCTCCGGCGACTCCTTGACCTTCACGCCCGCGAGCGCGCCCTCGCACTCGGCGATGGCGCTGTGCAGCAGCTCGCTGACCTGGGGATACGCCCTGGAGTTATCCACCCCGCGCACGGCCACCACGCCGAAGCAGGCGTCTGGCAGCAGTTCGAACACGTCCCTGGATACTTCAAATCTCATTTGCAACACTCCTCGTCTCTGGTTTGAGCTTTAAATCGCTGAATTTTCAACGCCGGTTCTGGGGAGGACTCGCGGCCCTCCCCTTTTGTTTATTGTTTATGCGCAGGTAAAAAGTATTATCTGTCTCTGTTCGCCCAATTCTGTCAGCAGGCTCAGCACCCGCTCGCGCCGTACCGGGTCCAGATAGGCCAGGGCGTCGTCGAGTATGATGGGGCAGGGCTCGTCCCCGGGCAGGGCCAGCTCCGCAATGGCCAGGCGCACGGCGAGGTACATGAGATCCACCGCGCCCGCGCTCAGGTACAGGCTGCCGCGCGGCACCGTGTCGCCCGTGCGGCGCACCGATACCGAGAAGTCGCGCGAGACGGTGAGCTCGTCGTACCTCCCGCCGGTGAGCCGCGCGAATATCTCCGCGGCGCGCTTGCCCAGCGCGGGGGAGAAGCGGCTCTGCAGCTCCGCGCCCGCCCTCTCCAGCGTGGCCGCGGCCAGCTCTATGGCGTCGTACTGCTTCATTAGCCCGGCCAGGCGCTCCTGCCCGTCGCGTATGCCGCTCTCCACGGCGACGGGGTCGCCCATGGCGCTTATGGCGCCGGAGAGCTCCGCAAGGCGGGCCGAAAGGCTCTCGCGCCGGGCGTTCATACTGGCCAGCTCCCAGCTGAGGCGGCGCACCCCGTCGCTCTCCTGCGCGCCGGTAAAGCGGCCCTCATCCGCCCGCCGCTCGCTGCGGGCCGCGTCCAGCTCGCGCCGGGCCCGGTCAAGGGCGGCGGCAGCAGCGTCGGCCGCGGCATGGCGCGCGGCGTAGTCTTTTGCCAGCGCAGATATGTCGCCAGGCGCTTTTGCGCCGTATTTGGCCAGCAGGGCGGAGCGCTCCGCGGCGGCGGCAGCGGCCGCCTTGTTCTGCCGGCTGTAAACCGAGTACCGCCAGGCCGCGAGCGCGGCGAATACGGCCGTGCCTATGAGTTCAAACGGGCTGACCACGACGGCCAGTATGATAAACAGCACCGCCAGGGCGGCGCACACGCCGGCGCTGACGACGCTGGGACGGGCCTCGCTCTGACGGCGCAGGTTCTCGGCCTTTTCCTCCTCGTCAGCGGCCATGGCGGCGGCGTCTTCGGCGCTCATCCCGCCGAAGAACCTGTCCGCGGTCTCGGCCTCGCGCTTTGCGGCCTCCTTGGAGGCCTGGGAATAGCGCCACTCCAGCTCGCTGACGCGCTCGCCGGAGCGCTTAAAGCTCTGCCTGGCCCGGGCCCGCTCGCTCTCCTGCTCGGCCCTGAGCCGTTCGGAGAGCCTCCGGGTGCTCTCTGTGCACCCGGCCAGTTCAGCGCGGACGCGCTCGCGCTCGGCCACAGTGTCCGCCACGCGGCGCAGGGACTCCTCTGAGGCGGCTATCTCCCGCTCAAGGTCAGGTATGGCCCCGCGCTTATTGTACCGGCGCTTTCGCATCCAGGCGCGCAGCCGCTCTTCGGCCTCCTGCGCGCTGACCTCCTCCTCGCCGCTGGACACGACGGAGGCTATGCGCCTCTCCAGCTCCGCGGAGCCGGTGACCGCGGCCGCGCCCTGCCCTATAAAAGCGCTGGAGCAGAATACCTCGCGGCTCGCGCCGGTGAGGTATTCGCCCACGTTGGAGGCGTCCACGCCCGGCACGGGGTCGCCCGTACCCGTATACGTGGCGGAAAATATGCGCATGGGCGCATTTGCGGTCCTGGTCGAGCGGGCCAGCGTTATGTCCCGCCCGCCATGGGTCAGCTCCATGGCCCCCGACATGGGCGAGCCGGTCCAGGGGGCAAAGCGGGTCTTGTCCGGCAGATGCCCGGCCCGGGCGCGCTCGGAGCTGTCTATACCGTAGAGCATGGCGCGGATAAAGGCGCACCAGGTGCTCTTGCCGCTCTCGTTGGGCGCGTTGATGATATTAAAGCCCTCGTGCAGCTCCAGGGTATCACCCTCCAGGCAGCCGAAGCGGGCCGTAAGCTTGCGAATCACCACAGCGGCTCAGCCTCCTCCCTGCCGTCTAGCGCCGCCAGGCCCCAGCGGGCCGCGCGGGTTATCTGCTCGCGCTCGGCGTCCGTCCGCGCGCTGTCATACCTGTCGCGCAGCATGCGCAGGAACACCCCGCGCAGCGAATCCTCGCCCGCCCGGGCCCAGACGTCCGTGCGCAGGCGGGTCTCGTCACGCAGCCGCAGCGCAAAGACGCGCGGCTCCAGCCGCCGCCTGAGCGCGGCCAGGTCCGGCTCGCGGTCGGTCTCGCCGGTGACCGTTATCTCGTATATGTTCTCCTCCGCACCCTCGGGCAGGCGAAACTCCTCCAGCCCATCGGCGGGGACGCTCAGTTTCTCATAGCGCCGCGCGGCGGTGGGTATGAACCTGGCCTTTGCCTTCCCCGGCGCGACGTCAACTATGAGCACGCCCTTTTCGCCGCACTCGTCAAAGCCGCGGCCCTCCGGGCAGCCCGGCCAGGCGTAATACGTGCTGCCGGCCTTCCTGAGCCCGGAGAAGGTGTGGTTGTGGCCGAGGGCTATGTAGTCCGCCCGCGTGGCGGCTATCTCCCGCTCGGTGATGGGATAGTAGCGGGAGCCGGGCACACCCACCTCGCCGTGTATGCACACCAGTTCCGTGAACCCGTCCTGGCGCGGTATGCGCAGCTCGTCGAGCCGGCCCTCGGCGGTGTTGTCCGTGAAGGCGGCGCCCCAGACGCGCACGTTCAGCTCCTCGAGCACCACGCAGTCAAAGTCCGGCGTGGTGAAGACGTGCACGTTGTCCGGCAGGCGCAGCCGGGCCCAGCGCCCGGCGGAGGAAAAATAGTCGTGGTTGCCCGGCGCGATGAACACCGGCACGCCCATCTCCGAGAGCGTTAGTCGCAGCAGCTCCTCCGTCTCGGCCCAGGCCGCGTCGCTGTCAAACAGGTCGCCGGAGAGGAGGACCAGGTCGGCCTTCTGCTCGGCCCTTATCCCTGCCAGGGAGCGCAGCAGCTCGCGCTGCTCGCGGCGGCGCAGGGCGGCCTTCTCCTCGCTCAGGGCGTCAAACGGCGAATCAAGGTGCAGGTCCGCCGCGTGGAGTATGCGTATCATAGGTGCCTCACCGCCTGCACTTCGAGGCATCTGCCCGTGGCCTCGTCCAGAGTGAAAAGCGCCCCCTCCAGCTTCGCGCGGCCCGGCGCCATCTCATAGCGGCGCGGCACGTCGCCGAGGAATTTGCCTATGCTCTGCTCCGGTTTGATGCCGATGACGGACTCAAACGGCCCCGTCATGCCCAGGTCGGTGATGTATCCGGTTCCGTTCGGGAGGACGCGCGCATCCGAGGTCTGCACATGCGTGTGCGTACCCCACACGGCGCTCACGCGCCCGTCCAGGTAATAGCCCATGGCTATCTTCTCGCTGGTGGCCTCGGCGTGGAAATCCACCAGTATGAGCTTTGCGCTCAGGTTTTCCAGCAGGGCGTCCACGGTGAGGAAAGAGTTGTCCGTGTTCGGGTCCAGCGTAAAGCGGCCGATAAGGTTGATGACGGCCACCTCCCCGGCCGGTGTGTCAAAGCTGACGCAGCCGCGCCCCGGACACTGCGGCGCGTAGTTGGCCGGGCGTACGACGCGCATCTCCTCGTCCAGATAGGGCTGCAGCTCCCAGCGCGTCCAGGTGTGGTTGCCCAGGGTCACGCAATCCGCGCCCGCATTGAGGATTGCGTCAACCTGGCGCGGGGTACAGCCGACCACATTGGCGTTCTCGCCGTTCACCACCACGAAATCCGCCTCCAGCTCCCGGCGCAGGGAGCGCAGCCGGCGCTGTATATATTCAAGTCCCGATGAGCCGACAGTGTCGCCCACCGCAAGTACCTTGTATGCCATTTCTCGTTTCCTTCCTCTTAAGCGGGCGCCGGCAGAAGCCGTATGGAATCCGCCCGGCCCCACTTTTTAAAAAGCGACATTTCAATTTATCAGTATAGCACATATTACCGCTGCGGGCAAATCATAAAATAAGCCTTTTCGGCGCAGACTTATTGTGAAGCTTATAAAAGGAGGCAGCGCATATGAGCAGCATGGACAGCAAGTCCTTCCTCAAGGGCGTGGGCATGGGCATGGCCATCGGAGCGTCGATGGGTATGCTGATGGCCCCGAAGAAAAAGGGCGACAACGTTATCGGACGCGCGCTCAAGGCCGCCGGCGAGCTCGCCGACAACATCACCGAAGCCATACGGTGAAGGCAAAGCCGCCCCGCCTCCGGCCACTCCGGGGACGGGGCGGGTGCTCCGCGGTACATAAAATAAGGCAAAGCCGCGCCGGGTGGGATGTTCCTCCCTCCCGGCGCGGCTTAGGCTGCGTCACGCGGCTCACACCGCGCGGGTGACCTTTCCGCTGCGCAGGCAGCGGGTGCAGGCGTAGACGTGCTTGGGGCTGCCGTCCACGATGGCCTTTACGCGCTTAACGTTGGGCTTCCAGGTGCGGTTGGAGCGCCTGTGGGAATGGCTGACCTTGATGCCGAAGGCCATATCCTTGCCGCAGAATTCGCACTTTGCCATTATTTGCACCTCCGTTCCAGCTTATTTGCTTTTGTACAGCCTTAATATAATAGCACTACGTAACGCCAAATGCAAGCAAAATATATATTCCCGGCCCCAATTTGCCGGTTTTATGCCGAAGCGCGGTCATGGCCAGATGCGGCGCCCGCGCAGCTGAGTTGCATGGGTGTACAGCTCAAGCGTGAATTGCAGCCCCGCGCCCTCCCCGCCGCTGACGCAGGCCGTGTCCGCCGCGTCCAGCAGGCCGCGCAGAAACTTAAGGTCGCCGTAGCCGTCATGATAGAAGAAATCTGCCGAGACCCGGTCTGCGTGTTCCGCTATCCTCACGCTTATCCGGTTTTTCTCCGACGCCTCCCGTGCCAGCCGGACAAATTCCGGCACCAGCGGGCCCCTCCCCGGTATCGGCACCTGCGCGCACTCCTCCGCCCTGCGCAGCACGGCGTCAAACGGCGGGGCCTCAGTCCCCTCCGCGCCGCCCCCGGCCGCCGGTTCCGCGCAGGACGGGTAGTGCTTTTCATATATGATTCTGCTCATGGGTCACATCCCCGAATTTTCATCCCCTGAACGCGGGTAAGTATATTTTTATTACTTATTATAATAAGTCTAAATGGTTATAGTCAACACCGCCATTAGATAAACTAACAAAAAAGGTGGTGGTCCGGTGAAAGAGAAGAAGCCGATCAATGTGGAAATCGGGCAAAATGTCAAGCAGATACGCGAAAGCGCCGGACTGACACAGGAGAGTTTTGCCGAGCTTATCGGGCTGGGTGAAAAGCATGTATCGGCCATTGAACGCGGCGCGGCAGGACTCTCGCTGCCCACTCTCAGACGGATCTGCACTCTGCTGTCCGTGTCGGCCGACACGGTACTTTTTGGCCCTGAAGACGGCGTCTGCCGGAACGGGCGGGACGCCGAGGTGAGGGCACTTGCCGAGCGCCTGGAACGCCTGCCGGATAAGCAGTTCAAGGCCGCAAAAGATATTCTCGACAAGCTCATGGAGGCCCTGGCGGCCAACTGAGGCCGCCCTTTCCCGTCCGCGACAGACGTGAACACGGCTCCGGAACGCTGCAGCCCCGGCCGCGCCGCACGGCGCGGCCGGGGTCTTCTTCTATTTTGCCCGCTTTGGGCGGGAAGTATCGTCATAAAAACATTGCCAAAACGCTCCCGGGTGGGTAAAATATAAAAAGAGCCTCTGCCGGCTGCGGCGGGGCGAAAGGAGGCACCATGAGAAGCGACGAATACTCTGTCAGCCTGAGCAGCGTGGCCAGGGAACAGGACCTGAAAATACTGCACGCGGCCAAGGACTTTGATTCTGTACGGGTGCGCACGGCGGACATAAACCGCCCGGCACTTCAGCTCGCCGGTTTTTACGATTACTTTGACCCCAAGCGTCTCCAGCTCATCGGCCGCGTCGAGAGCACCTTTCTCGAGAGCCTGGGTTCCGACCAGAGGCGCGAGGCGCTGGAGCGCTTCATGCGCTTTGACATCTGCGCCATCATCCTCTGCCACGGCATAGACCCCTCGCCGGAGCTGCTGGAGACGGCCCGGAAATACGACCGCACGGTCATGAGCACGCAGGAGGACACCTCCACTTTCATGGCCGACCTCATAAGCATGCTGCGCAACGCCATGGCCCCCCGTGTCACCATGCACGGCGTGCTCGTCGAGGTCTACGGCGAGGGCCTGCTCATAACGGGCGACTCCGGCGTGGGCAAGAGCGAGACCGCCCTGGAGCTCATAAAGCGCGGGCACCGGCTCATAGCGGACGACGCGGTGGAGATCCGCCGCATATCCCGCGAGACGCTCATAGGCACCGCCCCCGAGCTCATACGTTATTATATGGAGCTGCGCGGCATAGGCGTCATCAACGCGCGGCACATCTTCGGCGTCGGCGCGGTAAAGCCGGAGACGAACGTGGACCTTGTGGTCAACTTCGAGCTCTGGGACGACGAGAAGACCTATGACCGCCTCGGCCTGGAGACGGAGTACACGACCATCATGGGCGTGCACCTCCCCTCGTACACCATCCCCGTGCGCCCGGGCCGCAACCTCGCCGTCATCCTGGAGCTGGCAGCCATGAACAACCGCCAGAAGAAGATGGGCTACAACGCCGCCGAGGCACTGGCCCGCGAGCACGACGCCCTCATAGACCAGGGAAAGGACTTTTAAGCGATGCCTGATTACGCCGCTCTCGCCGGAGAGCTTTCCTCCGCCCTTCCGGAGCTGGAGATACGCGAAAACGAACCAATGAGCGAGCACTGCTCGTTCCGCATAGGCGGCCCGGCCCGGCTCATGCTGCTGCCCGGCTCGGCCGCGCAGGCAGCCGCGGCGCTGGGGATGCTGCGCCGCGCCGGGGCGCAGACACTCATAATGGGCAACGGCACCAACCTGCTCATACCCGACGGGGGCTACGCCGGCGCAGTGGTCTGCATGTCCAGGCCCATGTCGGAGCTCGCGGCCCTGGACGGCGGGCGCATACGCGCCGGGGCGGGCGCCACCCTGGCGGCTGCGGCAGTCTTCGCCGCAGAGCGCGGGCTGTCCGGGCTGGAGTTCGCCCACGGCATCCCCGGCAGCGTGGGCGGCGGCGTGGCCATGAACGCGGGCGCTTACGGCGGCGAGCTCAAAGACGTGCTCGAGAGCGTGGAGTTTATCGGCGAGGATGGGGCCGTACGCTCCCTGCCCGCCGGGGAGCTGCAGCTCTCCTACAGGCACAGCGCCTTTTCCGACACCTCCCGGCTCATAACCGGCGCCGTGTTCCGCCTCACGCCCGGCGACGGCGAGAGCATACGCGCGAAGATGCGCGAGCTCATTGAAAAGCGCCGCGCCTCCCAGCCGCTGGATGTGCCCAGCGCCGGCAGCACCTTCAAGCGTCCCGCCGGCGGCTACGCGGCGGCGATGATCGACCGCTGCGGGCTCAAGGGCCTCTCTGTTGGCGGGGCGATGGTCTCCACCAAACACGCCGGCTTCGTCGTCAACACCGGCGGGGCCACCTACGCCGACGTCACGGCGCTCATACGCGAGATACAAAAGCGCGTCTTCGAGGCCGAGGGCGTCATGCTGGAACCCGAAGTAAAGATAATAGAACCGGTTTCATAACGCGCTTTGCGCGGGATTTGGGAGAAAAGATGGAGTTTCTGATTATTTCCGGCATGTCCGGCGCCGGCAAGAGCCAGGCCGCGGACATTCTCGAGGACATGGACTACTACTGCGTGGACAATATGCCCCTGGCCCTGCTGCCCCGCTTTGCCGAGCTGTGCATAGCCAGCCGCGGCCGCTATGACCGCGTGGCCCTGGTGACGGACGTGCGCGAGCGGGAGAGCATAGACGGGCTGCTTCCCGCGCTGGACGGGCTCTGGGAGATGGGGCTCGAGTACCGCATCCTCTTCATGGAGGCGGACGTGCAGACCATAGTCCGCCGCTACAAGGGCTCGCGCCGCCCCCACCCCCTGCAGGAGCCCGGCGGCACGATAGACGACGCCGTACGCCGCGAGGTGAGGGCCCTCTCCCCCGTGCGGGAACGGGCCGACTTCATAATAAACACCACCGGGCTGACCACCGCCATGCTGCAGAGCCGCATCCGCGAGCTGATAGGCGGCAGCGAAAAGCGCTTTTCCATCACGGTGACGGCCTTCGGATACAAGTACGGCCTGCCCATGGACGCAGACCTCGTCTTTGACGTGCGCTTCCTGCCCAACCCGTACTACGTCTCCGAGCTGCGGCCGCTCTCCGGCCTGGACGCCAACGTGGCCAACTTCGTGCTCTCGAGGAACGAGGCGCGCGAGTTCATGGACAGGCTCTGCTCGCTGCTGGACCTGCTCATACCGCTCTACGCGGAGGAGGGGCGCTATACCCTGCACATAGCCGTGGGCTGCACCGGCGGCCGCCACCGCAGCGTGGCCGTGGCCAACGCCCTGGCCACCAGGCTGGCCGAACGCCGCGAATTGGTCACGGCCGCCTTCCGCGACATAGAAAAGGGATGACACATGAAAACTGACCGTTTACATGACCCGCGTATCGCCGTAATCGGCGGCGGTACGGGACTTTCAACCATGCTGCGCGGCCTGAAGAAGCTCTCGCGCAGCATCACGGCCATCGTCACCGTGGCCGACGACGGCGGCGGCAGCGGCATGCTCCGCCAGGACCTGGGCATGCCGCCCCCCGGCGACGTGCGCAACTGCATCCAGGCCCTGGCCAACACGGAGCCCATCATGGAAAAGCTCCTCGCCTACCGCTTTACGGAGGGCAGCCTCAAGGGCCAGAGCTTCGGCAACCTCTTTCTCGCCGCGCTCAACGGCATGTCGGACACCTTTGACGAGGCGGTGCGCCGCATGTCCGACGTCCTGGCCATCACCGGCCGCGTCCTGCCCGTGACCAACGAGAATGTCTACCTCGCCGCGGAGTTCGACGACGGCACCGAGGCCGTGGGCGAGTCCCACATAGCCGAGTTCAAGAAGGGCACGGACAAGCGCATACGCCGGGTCCGGCTCATACCGGAGCGGCCGCGCGCCCTGCCCCAGGCCATAGAGGCCATCGAAGAGGCGGACATGATAGTTCTCGGCCCCGGCAGCCTCTATACATCCATCATGCCCAACCTGGTAACCGAGGGCGTGGCCGAGGCCATCGCCCGCTCGGACGCCTTCAGGATTTACGTCCTCAACGTCATGACCCAGGACGGCGAGACCGAGGGATACACCGCGAGCGACCACATCGAGGCACTGTTCTCCAACTCCGGCGAACACCTCTTCGACTGGTGCCTGGCCAACAGCCTCGCCATACCGGAACCACTGCGCGAGCGCTACATGACCGAGGGCGCGGAGCCGGTGGAAATAGACGACGAGGCCGTATACAAGCTCGGCGTTGGCATCCTGCGCGCGCCGGTGGCCTCCTGGCGCAGCGGCTACGCCCGGCACGACCCGGACGCGCTCTCGCACGAGCTGCTGCGGCTCTACCGCGAGAAGAGCCACACCCGCGTCTACGGCGAGGAGGGCTGAACGATGTCTTTCGCATCCCGGGCCAAGGCCGAGCTCTGCCGCGTCAAGCGTACGAGGAAGTGCTGCGCCGTGGCCGAGGCCTACGGCGTGCTGCTCTACTGCAACAGCTTTACACCCAGGGAGATACGGATCATCACGGGCAGCGCGGAGTTCGCCGAGCTGCTGCCTCGCCTCTTCCGCAAGGCCTTCGGCGTCAGCTTCGACCGCCTCCCGGAGGGCAGCCCGGCTCCCGGTTCCCGCCTCACGCTGCTGATGCACGACGGGGAAAAAATCGCCTCCGTCTTCCGCGCCTTCGGCATGGAGCCGGACGACACGCTGACTCTGCACATCAACCTCAGCGTACTGGAGAGCGACTGCTGCAAGGCCAGCTTCGTGCGCGGCGCCTTCCTGGCCGGCGGGAGCATGACCGACCCGAACAAGCGCTATCACCTGGAGCTGTCCACCACGCACGCGGCCGTGAGCCGCGAGATGAGCGCGCTGCTCTTCGAGCTGGGCTTCGAGCCGGGCTCGGCCCGGCGCGGCGCGGGCCACCTCACCTATTTCAAGCAGAGCGAGGCCATCGCCGACTTCCTCACCACCGCCGGGGCCGACGTCGCCGCGCTGGAGATAATGTCCGCCCGCGTGGAGAAGGACATGCGCAACGAGATAAACCGCAAGGTGAACTGCGACACCGCCAACGCCGACAAGACCGTCGCCGCCGCGCAGGAGCAGCTCTCCGCCATACGCGCCCTGGAGCGCTCGCAGGGCCTGGACACCCTGCCGGAGGGCCTGCAGCAGGCCGCCCTGCTGCGCATAGCCAACCCCGAGGCCAGCCTGGCCGACCTCGCCGCCCTCTCCGTGCCGAGCGTCACCAAGAGCTGCCTCAGCCACAGGCTCAAGCGCCTGGTCGCACTGGCCAGCGAAACGCCGGAGGAAAAATAAAATGTCCTTTGTACACCTGCATCTGCACACCGAATACAGCCTGCTCGACGGCGAGTGCCGTATAGACGCGCTGGCCGAAAGGGCCAGGGAGCTGGGCTTTGACGCGCTGGCCATCACCGACCACGGCGTCATGTACGGCGCGGTCAACTTCTACCGCGCCTGCCGCAAAGCCGGCATAAAGCCCATCATAGGCTGCGAGGTCTACGTCGCGCCCCGGGGCCGCACCGACCGCGAATACGGCATAGACAACCGCTACACCCACCTCATACTGCTGTGCAAGGACGAGACGGGTTACCGCAACCTGAGCTACCTTGTCTCCATGGGCTTCGTGGAGGGCTTTTACGTCAAGCCGCGCATAGACTGGCAGCTGCTGCGCGAGCACTCCGAGGGGCTGGTCTGCCTCTCCGGCTGCCTGGCGGGCGACATACCGCAGAAGATAGTGGGCGGCCAGTACGAGCTGGCCAAGGAGCGCGCTCTCTGGCTGCGCGAGGTCTTCGGCGGGGACTTCTACCTCGAGATCCAGCGCCACGGCATACGCGAGGAGGATACCGCCGCGGCCGGGCTGCTGCGCATACACGACGAGACGGGCATCCCCATCGCCGTCACGAACGACGCGCACTATATAAACAAGTCCGATGCGCGCTATCAGGACGTGCTAATGTGCATCCAGACCGGCAAGACGGTGGGCGACGCCGACCGTATGCGCTTTGAGACGCAGGAGTTCTACCTCAAGAGCGAGGACGAGATGCGCGCCCTTTTCCCCGACCGCCCCGACGCGGCGGACAACACGGTGGAGATCGCGGCCAAGTGCAGCTTCGACTTTGAGTTCGGCCACTATCACCTGCCCCGCTTCCAGCTCCCAGAGGGGGAGACGGACAGCTTTGAGTACCTCAGAAAGCTATGTGCCGCCGGCTTTGCCCGCCGCTACGGCCCCGAGCGCGGGGACGCCAGGGCCCAGCTCGACTATGAGCTGGACATGATCCGGCGCATGGGCTTTGTGGACTACTTCCTCATCGTCTCCGACTTCATAGGCTATGCCAAGAGCCAGGGCATCCCCGTCGGGCCGGGGCGCGGCAGCGCCGCCGGCAGCGTGGTCAGCTACTGCCTGAACATAACCGACGTGGACCCCATAAAGTACAGCCTCTACTTTGAGCGCTTCCTGAACCCCGAGCGCGTGAGCATGCCGGACATAGACATAGACTTCTGCGTGCGCCGCCGCGGCGAGGTCATTGAGTACGTCAACCGCAAGTACGGCCGCGACCACGTGGCGCAGATAGTCACCTTCGGTACCATGGCCGCGCGCCAGGCCGTGCGCGACACGGGCCGCGCGCTGGACATAAGCTACGCCGAGTGCGACGCCGTGGCCAAACAGGTGCCCTTTGCTCCTGGCATGACGCTCTCCGAGGCGCTGCACCTCTCCAAGCAGCTGCGCGACATGTACGGCAGCGACGAGCGCGTGCACACCCTCATAGACACGGCCAGGGAGCTGGAGGGCATGCCCCGACACGCCAGCACCCACGCCGCCGGCGTCGTGATAACCGAGCGGCCGGTGTACGAGTACGTCCCCCTGGCCAAGAACGACGAGAGCATAGTCACGCAGTACACCATGACCACGCTTGAAGAGCTGGGCCTGCTGAAGATGGACTTCCTCGGCCTGCGGAACCTCACCGTGCTGGAAGACGCGGCCGAGCTGGTGCGGCGGCACACGCCGGGCTTCGACGTGAACACGCTCCCGGACGACGACGCGGAGACCTTCGCCATGCTCGCCGCGGGCAAAACCGAGGGCGTGTTCCAGCTCGAGAGCGCGGGCATGACCAGCGTCTGTACCCGCCTGGGCCCCAAGAGCATCGAGGACATAACGGCCGTCATAGCCCTCTACCGCCCCGGCCCCATGGACTCCATACCGCGCTTCATCGAAAACAGCCAGCACCCGGAGAAGATACGCTACAGGCACCCCTCGCTCGAGCCCATTCTCTCCGTCACCTACGGCTGCATTGTGTACCAGGAACAGGTAATAGAGATCTTCCGCCGCCTGGCGGGCTTCTCGCTGGGCCAGGCAGACAACATCCGCCGCGCCATGAGCAAGAAAAAGCACGACGTGATAGACGCCGAGCGCAAGGCCTTTGTGGACGGCGACGCGGCGCGCAATATCCCCGGCTGCGTGGCGGGCGGCATCGCGCGGGAGACCGCGGAGGCCATTTACGACGAGATACTCGACTTCGCCAGTTACGCCTTCAACAAGGCGCACGCCGTGGCCTACGCCATCGTCGCCTACCGCACGGCCTATATGAAGCGGCACCACCCGCGCGAATACATGGCCGCGCTGCTCACCAGCGTGCTCGACTCCTCCGCCAAGGTCGCCGAGTACATCTCCGAGTGCCGCGACATGGGCATCCGCCTGCTGCCCCCGGACGTGAACGAGTCCGACGCCTGGTTCACCGTCGTGGGCAGGGACATCCGCTTCGGCCTGGCCGCCGTCAAGAACATCGGCGAGAAGTTCATATTCCAGCTCATGGACGAGCGCAGGGCGGACGGCCCCTTCACCGGGCTGGAGGATTTCTGCCGCCGCATGTCCGGCAAGGAGCTCAACCGCCGCGCGGTGGAGAGCCTGATACGCTCCGGCGCCTTCGACAGCCTGGGCGTAAACCGCCGTGCGCTGCTCACCATGCTCGACGCCGTGCTGGACGGCATAGCCTCCGACGGGCGGCGCAACATCGAGGGCCAGTACGACCTCTTCGGCGGCGTTGAGGAGGCCTCATCCGCCCATGTCGCCGTGCCGGACGTGGAGGAGTTCCCCCGCTCTGAGCTCATGGCCATGGAGCGCGATATGACCGGGCTCTACCTCTCCGGCCACCCCATGGACGAGTACCGCGACGCCGCCAGGAAGGCGGGTGCGGTCAACATCGGCGCCATAATCTCCGACTTTGCCGACGAGAACGGGCCGCAGCGCTTTTCCGACGACCAGCCCGTCACCATTGCCGGCATCGTCTCCTCCAGGCGCACGCGCACGACGAAGAACGGCACGCTCATGGCCTATATCCAGCTCGAGGACGACACCGGCAGCATGGAGCTGCTGGCCTTCCAGCGCGCGCTTGACTCCGGCGGCTCATACGTATCCGACAACGCCGCGCTGCTGGTGCGCGGGCGCATCTCGGTGCGCGACGAGAAGGAGCCGCAGCTGGTGGTGGACACCATCAGGCCAATCTCCGACACCGCCGGACCGGACGGACGCTACGCCCGGCCGCGCAAGCTCTGGGTGCGCCTGCCCACGGCCGACAAGAGGCTTATGCGCCGCATAGAGCTGCTGCAGGAGATGTTCCCCGGCGATGACCGCATGATAGTGTACTTTGCCGACACGGGCAGGCGCCTCGGGGCCGAGTGCGTTATTATGGACAGCCTCGTGCGCGAGCTGGAGGAGCTGCTCGGCTCGGAAAACGTAAAGGTGGTCAACCCCTGAGCAATGTGGAAATTTACCTGCACGGAGCGCAAAACGCTTGACATTGGACGGCGGTAATGATAGGATGTTGGCTACATGAGGGAGTAGTCTTCCTTATAGGGAGGCAAGTCAACACGATGGCGGCGGGCGCCTTTCGGCAGCGCACCGACAGCCTGGCTTGCATTAAATGGCGAGACTCATGGATGGGCAAAAGACCGCATCCATGGGTCTTTTTGCTAGTCTACTTTAAAAAAGGTGGTATCAGCAAGTGAAGTATTACTGCGAGGACACATCCGAGGTTCTCAAAGACGTGGAGAGCTCCGAGGGCGGCCTGACAAGCGACGAGGCCCGAATACGCCTTGAGCGCGACGGACGCAACGAGCTCGCGGCCGAGAAGAAGGACTCGCTCATAAAGCGCTTCTTCGCCCAGATGGCGGACCCGATGATAATAATCCTCATCGTAGCCGCGGCGATCAGCGCCGTGACCGGCATCTATGAGGAGGGCATCAGGGGCATTACCGACACGGTCATCATACTGATCGTCGTCCTGGTTAACGCCGTTCTCGGCGTGTACCAGGAGAGCAAGGCCGAAAAGGCTATCGAAGCCCTGCAGGCCATGTCCGCCGCCACCAGCAAGGTGCTGCGCGACGGCAAGATCTGCATCGTACCCAGCGCCGAGCTGGTCGTGGGCGACATAGTCCACCTCGAGGCCGGCGACGCCGTCCCCGCCGACGGCCGCATCATCGACAGCGCCAGCCTGCAGATAGAGGAGGCCGCCCTCACCGGCGAGAGCGTGCCCGTCTACAAGTTCATTGACATCATCGACCTCAAGGACAGCTCCGACGTGCCCCTGGGCGACCGCAAGAACATGTGCTACATGGGCTCCACCGTCACCTACGGCCGCGGCACCATGGTCGTCACCGCCACCGGCATGGACACCGAGATGGGCAAGATAGCCGACGCCCTCTCCCGCGCCGAGCAGGGTCAGACCCCGCTGCAGATAAAGCTCAGCCAGCTGAGCAAAATCCTCACCTGGCTCGTCCTCGGCATCTGCGTTGTCATCTTCGCCGTGCAGATACTGCGCGCGGGCGGATTTGAGTTCGAGGTCATTCTCGACAGCTTCATGGTCGCCGTCTCCCTGGCCGTCGCGGCCATACCGGAGGGTCTTGCCGCCGTCGTCACGGTCGTACTCTCCATCGGCGTCACCAACATGTCCAAGCGCAACGCCATCATCCGCCGCCTGACCGCCGTCGAGACCCTCGGCTGCGCCCAGGTCATCTGCTCGGACAAGACCGGCACCCTCACCCAGAACAAGATGACCGTCGTCGACCACTACGGCGACGACGAGAAGCTCCTCGCCACCGCCATGAGCCTGTGCTCCGACGCGGAGGAGGACGACACCGGCGCCGCCGTGGGCGAGCCCACCGAGTGCGCCCTGGTCAACTACGCCCACGGCCTCGGCCTGGGCAAGCCCGCCCTCAAGGCCGCCGAACCGCGCGTTGGCGAGGCGCCGTTCGACTCCATGCGCAAGATGATGAGCACCGTCCACAAGACGGACAAGGGCATCGTCCAGTACACCAAGGGCGCGCCCGACGAGGTGCTCAAGCTCTGCACCCACTACATTGAAAACGGCGAGGTCAAGCCCATGACCGACGCCAAGCGCAGCGAGATCCTCGCCGCCAACAAGGCCATGGCCGACCGCGCCCTGCGCGTCCTCGCCGCCAGCGAGCGCCTGTGGGACGCCGTCCCCGCCGACTGCAGCCCCGCCAACCTTGAAAAGGACCTCACCTTCATCGGCCTCACCGGCATGATCGACCCGGTGCGCCCCGAGGTCAAGGCCGCCATCGAGGAGTGCCGCGGCGCCGGCATCCGCCCCATCATGATAACCGGCGACCACATAGACACCGCCATGGCCATTGCCCGCGAGCTCGGCATACTCACCGACGGCACCCGCGCCATCACCGGCAGCCAGCTCAACGAGATGAGCGACGACGAGTTTGACAAGGAGTACATGAACATCTCCGTCTACGCCCGCGTCCAGCCCGAGCACAAGACCCGCATAGTCAACGCCTGGCGCAAGCACGGCAACGTCACCGCCATGACCGGCGACGGCGTCAACGACGCGCCCAGCATCAAGAGCGCCGACATCGGCGTGGGCATGGGCATCACCGGCACCGACGTCACCAAGAACGTCGCGGACATGGTGCTCGCGGACGACAACTTCGCCACCATAGTCGGCGCCGTCGAGGAAGGCCGCCGCATTTACGACAACATCCGCAAGGCCATCCAGTTCCTGCTCGGCTCCAACATGAGCGAGGTCATCAGCATCTTCGTGGCCACGCTGCTTGGCTTCACCATCCTGCAGCCGGTGCACCTGCTGTGGATAAACCTCGTCACCGACTGCTTCCCGGCGCTTGCGCTGGGCATGGAGCGCGCCGAGGCCGACATCATGAAGCGCCGCCCACGCGACGCCAAGGCCGGCGTGTTCGCCGGCGGCATGGGCTTCGACATCGCCTACCAGGGTCTCGTAGTCTCCGCCCTGACGCTCGCCAGCTACTTCATCGGCCACTACATCGAGTCCGGCGTCTGGACGATAACCAACAGCGCCGACGGCACCACCATGGCCTTCGTCACCATGAGCATGGCCGAGATCTTCCACAGCTTCAACATGCGCTCCCAGCGCGGCAGCCTGCTCACGCTCAAGGGCTTCAACAAGACCCTCAACTGGGCCGCTCTCGGCAGCCTGGT
>HBJMC02800__coassemble_453_pt1 | contig 16700 bp, 13 predicted proteins | sample HBJMC02800__metabat2_high_PE_027 | metagenome-assembled genome bin HBJMC02800
TTATCATCTGCAGCAACGTGACCTTGAAGAAGATCTGGCCCTTGGTCATGCCGAGCACCTGCCCGGCCTCCTGCTGGCCGATGGGCACGCCCTGGATGCCGCCGCGGTAGATTTCGGAGAAGTAGCAGGCGTAGTTGATTATGAACATGACCGAGGCCGCGGCAAAGCGCCCCTCGGGGAAGCTCCAGGGGTTGGTGGGGAAGATATAGCCGGGTATGTAGAAGATGATGTAGAGCTGCAGCATGAGCGGCGTGCCGCGTATCACCCACACCACGAAACGGCACAGGAGCGAGATAGGCCGGAACTCAAGCAGAACCTTTGACCAGCGCGCGCTGCTCTTTACCAGGGATCTGGCCTTGTCCTCGGTGAGCTGCTGCCCGTCCAGCACAAGCTCGCCGCCCTCGTCCAGCATACGGGCCACGCGCTGGCTGAGCGCTAGCTTCCTGCGGCCTATGGCGCCCAGAGGCGCCCAGCGGTTCATGGAGCCGAAGCAGATTATGAGGCCCAGAGGCATGGAGCCGACAAGAGTCACGAAAAAGAGCTTCAGCGTCTGGAGGAAGCCTTCGTTCAGGGCGGATATTACGGTTTGGAATTCGGTCATCGGCGTTTTTCTCTCCTGTCCGCGCCAAAAGCAGAGAACGCATCGCGTTCTCTGCTCCAGGCTTTTAAGCTGTTAATTTTGTTCCGGCGGTTACTGGGCAATCAGCGCGGCGGAAACGCCGTACTGGTCGGCCAGCTCCTGCATGGTGCCGTCGGCATAGATCTCGGCGAAGAAGGCGTTGAGCTCGGCGGCGAGGTCGCTGCCCTGGCGGAAGCCGACGCCGTACTCCTCGGTGTTGAGGCTGATGGTGTAAGTCAGGTCGGCGAAGTTGGTGCCCTCGCCTACCATGGCGGAGGCCATGAGGCTGTCAATGATGGCGGCGCCGCAGGTGCCGGACTCGACCTCGAGCACTGCGGTGGCCTGGTCGGTGACCGGGGTGTAGCTGAAGCCGTTCTCAATGGCCATCTGCTCGCCGGCGGAGCCGCTCTCGACCGCGAACTGCAGGCCGGACATGCTCTCGGCGTCGGCGTAATTCTCGGCCTCGGCGCTCGGCAGGATGACGACCTGGGCGTTGTTCAGGTAGGCGTTGGAGCACTCCATGGCGGCGAGCACCTCGTCGGTGAGGGTCATGCCGTTCCAGACGACGTCGATGGTGCGGCCGTCAAGCTCCATGACCTTGCTCTCCCAGTCGATGAGCTGGAACTGGACCTCGACGCCGAGGCGTTCGGCGAAGAGCTTGGCGAGGTCGGCGTCGAAGCCTATCCACTCGCCGTCAGCGTTCTGGTAGTCCATGGGCTCAAACTCGGTGATGCCGACGATGAGGGTGCCCTTGTCCTGGACGTAGGCCAGGTCGCTCTCGGCGGTATCGCCGCCTTCACTGGGTGCGGCGCTCTCGGCGGTGTCGGTGGGCTCCGCGCTGGGAGCGTCGGTGGCGGCGCTGCCGCTGTCGCCGCAGGCGGCGAGGGCGAACACCATGACCAGCGCAAGCATAAGTGCAAGCAGTTTCTTCATTTTCATTAAGTCCCCTTTGTTTTGGCTTACGGTGCCGCATTAGAAATACGGCGTGCTAATATAGTACCACATTATCGAAATAAAGCAAGAGTTTTTTTCAATCTCCCGCGAGAAATTTTCGCCGCGCTTGATTTAGCTCTCCTTCTGACGTATAATTTCCGCGTGAAAAACCTGTGTATAAGGACTGAAAACGTGAGAATCTACGACGCGGGACAATGCGATATAGTAGTAATAGGCGCGGGACACGCGGGGATCGAGGCCGCGCTGGCCGCCGCGCGCCTGGGCTGCTCCACCGTCTGCTTCGCCATAAACCTGGACAGCGTGGGCAACATGCCCTGCAACCCGGCCATAGGCGGCACGGGCAAGGGCCACCTGGTGCGCGAGCTGGACGCCCTCGGCGGCGAGATGGCGAAAGCGGCGGACAGGGCCTGCATACAGTACCGGATGCTCAACCGCGGCAAGGGCCCGGCCGTGCACTCCCTGCGCGCGCAGGCCGACCGGCGGCGCTATCAGGCCGTGATGAAAGAGACGCTCGAACGGCAGGAAAACCTGCGCCTGATCCAGGCCGAGGCCGTTGAAATCGGGCTGGAAAACGGCTCCGTGGCCTATGTGACCACCGCCACCGGCGCGCGCTGGCGCTGCCGGGCCGCGGTCATCTGCTCGGGCACGTATCTGAAGGGCCGCACCATCGTCGGCGAGGTGCTGCGCGACTCCGGGCCGGACGGCCTCGCGGCGAGCATGGCGCTCTCGGACTGCCTGAAGGCCCTGGGCGTGCCGCTGCGCCGCTTCAAGACCGGCACCCCGCCGCGCGTGAACGCGCGCAGCGTTGACTTTGACAAGATGGAGGTGCAGGAGGGCGACGCCGAGCCCGAGCCGTTCTCGTTTTCGACCGGACACGCGCCGGAAAACCGCGCTAAGTGCTACCTTACGTACACGAATGAGCGCACGCACGAGATCATCCGCGCCAACCTGGACCGCAGCCCGCTCTACTCCGGCGTCATCACCGGTACCGGGCCGCGCTACTGCCCGAGCATAGAGACCAAGGTCATGACCTTCCCGGACAAGCCGCGCCACCAGCTCTTCATCGAGCCGATGGGCCTCGACACGCTGGAGCTCTACGTGCAGGGCTTCTCCAGCTCCATGCCGGAGGACGTGCAGGTCGAGATGCTGCACACCATCCCCGGCCTCGAGCACGCGGAGATAACCCGTCCCGCCTACGCCATAGAGTACGACTGCGTGGACCCGCTTGCGCTGCGCCCCACGCTGGAGTTCAAGACCATCCCCGGCCTGTACGGCGCCGGACAGTTCAACGGCTCGAGCGGCTATGAGGAGGCGGCCGTGCAGGGCTTCATGGCCGGCGTGAACGCCGCGCTGAAGATACAGGGCAAGGAGCCCTTTGTGCTCCGGCGCAGCGAGGCGTACATCGGCGCGCTCATAGACGACCTCGTCACGCGCGGGACGAACGAGCCTTACCGCATGATGACGTCGCGCAGCGAGTACCGGCTCATACTGCGGCAGGACAACGCCGACGAGCGCCTGAGCAAGTACGGCCACGCGCTGGGCCTGGTGAGCGGCGCGCAGTACGAGGCGGTCAGGGCCAAGTATGCCGCCGTTGACGCGGAGATCTCCCGCCTGGAGAGAGCGCACATCGCGCCCTCGGACGTGCTCGAGCAGAAGCTTGAGTCCCTCGGCACCGCGCCGCCGAACACGGGCGTGAGCCTCGCCTCGCTCATACGCAGGCCGAAGGTCGGCTATGATGATTTGGCGGAATTTGACCCCAATCGCCCGGTTTTGACGCGCGATATCACAAATCAGGTGGAAATCCGGCTGAAATACGCCGGTTATATAAAGCGGCAGCTCAAGCAGGTGGAGGACTTCGCCCGCATGGAGGACATGGCCCTCCCGGCGGACATGGACTACGAAGACGTCCCCGGACTGCGCACGGAGGCGCGGCAGAAGCTCGCCGCCGTGCGGCCTGAGAGCTTCGGCCGCGCGGGGCGCATCTCCGGCGTCTCGCCCGCGGACATGGCCGCGCTGGCCATGTACCTGGGGAGGCGGAGACGATGAGGCCGCGCGTGGTGCTGGGCTTCTCCGGCGGCGTGGACAGCGCCGTGACGGCGAGGCTTTTGACAATGCAGGGCTGGGACGTCCGCTGCGTCTACCTGGAGACCGGCTCCGGCGAGGGGGGTTACGCGCGTGAGAGCGCGCGGCGCATGGGGCTCCCGTTTGAAGAAATAGACGCGCGCGCGGCGCTCGAGAGCGAGGTATGCGCGCCGTTTGAGGCCGCATATCTCGCCGGCGCGACGCCCAGCCCCTGCGTGCTGTGCAACCGCCGCGTTAAATTAAAGCTGCTCTGCGAGGCCGCGGACGCCCTCGGCATAGAGCGCATCGCCACGGGACATTACGCCGCGGCGAGGGCGGGCGCCATCTTCCGCGGCAGGCCGGAAAACGACCAGAGCTACATGCTCTGCCTCGTGACGCGCTCGCAGGCGTGCCGGCTCGTGCTCCCGCTGGGCGGGTACGCAAAGCGCGAGGTGCGCGAGATGGCGGCGGATTTCGGCCTCATGCAGGCGCAGAAGCCCGACAGCATGGAGATCTGCTTTATAAAGGACGGGGACTTCGCCGCCTGGATAGAGTCCCGCGGGCACGCGCCCGGCGAGGGGGCGCTCATCTACAACGGCGAGCGCGTCGGTACCCACGGCGGAGTGCACCGCTACACGCTCGGGCAGCGGCGCGGACTGGGCTTCGCGGCGGGCAGGCGCGTTTTCGTCAGCGAGATAAGGCCCGATACGAACGAGGTCGTCCTCGCTGACGGCGACGGGCTCTATGAGACGCACATACGCACCGGCGCGGCCAACTGGCTCATCAATGCGCCGCGGGGCGAATTCAGCTGCCTGGTGCGCGTGCGCCACTCGCGGGCCCTGACGCCGGCCCGCGCCCGGGCCGCGGAGGACGGCACCCTGGACATCAGCTTCGAGCGCCCGGTGCGCGCGCCGGCCCCGGGACAGGCCGCGGCGCTCTACGCCGGGGACATGCTCATAGCGGGGGGCATAATAGCCGGAAATTGAAAAAACGCGGTTTTTACGGCCCATTTTGGCGCTGGCTTGACAGTCGAGCGGCAAAATGGGCCGATTTTATTGACAAAGCGCGGCCGCGGCGCTATTCTTCGCTCAGACCTGCAGGCAATCCGAAGGGAGGCCAACAACTTGGAAAACGACAGGAAGAAATCCTTTGGCGAGTTCATAATGCAGCGGCGCCGCGCGCTGGGCATGACGCAGCGCGAGTTTGCCGACAAGCTCTTCGTCACCGACAGCGCCGTCAGCAAATGGGAGCGCGGGCTGAGCTATCCCGACATAACGCTCATACGCGATATATGCGAGATCCTCGGCGTGAGCGAGCACGAGCTGCTCACGGCCAGCGAAGATGTGGAGGCGCGCTCGGCTGAGAAGCTGGCCGCGCGCTACCGCCGCATGGCCCGCAACTGCAAGCTGGCGCAATATATCATCTACGGCGGCACGGCGGCAGTCTGCCTCATCTGCGACCTGGCAGGCGGCGGTGGGCTCAGCTGGTCGCTGGTCATGGCCGCCTCGCTGCTGGTGGCGGCCAGCGTCACGCTGCTGCCCGCGCTGGCGCCGGAGCGCAGGGGCGGGCTGTGGGGCGCGGCGGGGTTCACCGTCTCCCTGCTGGTGCTCTACGGCGTCATCTGCCTGGTGTACGGCGGACGGTGGTTTGCCCCCGCGGCCTGCTGGACGCTGCTGGCGCTGGGGCTGTTGCTGCTGCCGTACGTGCTGCGGCGTCTGCCGCTGCCGCAGCAGCTCTCATCCCGCAAGGGCGTAATCTACCTCGGCGTGAACACGCTTTTGCTGCTCGCGCTGCTGGCCGAGGAGTGCCTGCGCACAGGCGGCGGCTGGTTTCTGAACGCTGCGCTGGGCACGCTCTTCGGGCTCTGGCTCGTGTTCGGCGCTTACGTAGTGCGTCATCTGCCGCTGTCCGGGGCGCTGGCAAAGCGCAAGTCGCTGCTCTGCCTGGGCGTTGCGGTGCTGCTTCTCCTCGCGCTGCTCGCTTCGGCAATGCTCGGCAACGGCAGGAGCGGCTTTGCGGCAACGGCCATTTTCGTACTTCTGGGCATTGCTGTTGTGCTTCTGCCCTTTGTCATGCGTCAGGTACCGCTGCCCAGAGAGCTTGAGAACCACCGCGCGCTGGTCTGGCTGGGCGCGGTTACCGTCCTGCTCGCCGCCGGCATAGCCGCGGCGGGACGGCAAGATTACCTCTGGAGCGAGAGCTACCCTCTTATGTTCGTCGGTATGCTGTGGCCCTGGCTGATGCTGGCCTGCCTGCGCTACCTGCCCATATCCCGCTGGTTCCGCGCAGGAGCGGCCTGTTTTGTCACGGCGCTCTACATCTGGCTGGCGCCGTGGGCGGTGGACGCCATTATCACCGCCAACGGCTGGATCTCCAGCGTGCCCTACGACCCGCTGCGGCCGTACGGCGTGGATTTCACCGACTGGGTGAGCGCGCCGGCCCTGGGAGGCAATATCATGGTTACGGTCATGCTGGTCCTGACCGCCGCGGCCGCAGCCTGCCTGATTGCCGGCTTCCGGCAGAAAAACAGCCGCCGGGAGGGCCCGGCGGACACTCAATGAAAGCGTATGGAAAAAAGCGCCGTGCGGATATCCGCACGGCGCTTTTTGCGTCATGTATTCAGTTCGGCGCTGGCCAGGATGTTGCGGCAGGCGAAGACGCCGAGGAGGGTTATGAGGATGTTCACGCCCGAGAGTATCAGCAGCGCCGTCCACTCCGGCATGACCATGGAGGCAAAGATCGCGGCGGCTATGCCGGGGATGGCCATGATGATCAGCACCAGGAAGTAGAAGAGGAAGATCAGCGCCTTGACTGTCACGGAGCCGAACACGCGCTCGGTGACCAGGTTGCCGGCGGTGAACAGATATGCATAGGTGAAATAGGCCACCGCCGCGGCGGCTACGCTGCTGACCGGAGCGTCAACAAAAAAGCACATCGGCGCAAAGCTCAAAACCGCGCTGACCGTGTAGCCCGCGGCGCTCTCGCGCATGCACCAGAGCAGCTTCTTCGTCGGCGGTTCGGGTATGAGGTAGACGTAGGGCTTGGTCATCTCCTTCATGAGCCTGCCGAGGGCGACGTAGAAGAACATCATGTACGCGGCAAAGGCCAGCGGGGCGACGATGCCCGAATCTCGCATGAAAAAGGCAAAGCCTATGTTGACCAGTATGAAGACTATCTCCATACCGCTGAGGAGCCACTTGCGGCTGCGGCGGTTCTCTATGCGGTGCTTGTACCAGAAGGCGCTCGCGCCCCAGCCCCCGCCGAGGCCGGTCCTGCCGACGCTGACGTTTTTCGGCGCGATCTCGCTCACGCGGCCCTCCTTGGCCGCGGTCTGAGTGGCGAAGGAGGTCTCCGTACTCTGCAGGACGTCCTCATAGAAGTCCTGGTCGGCGCGAGCCATGAGGATTATCAGCGCGGCGGTGAACACCGCCCAGACTGCGAGCAGGAACAGGGCGGACTGGTAATTGCCCAGCACGGCCTCATAGCAGGCCCCGCCGAGCCACCCCGCGACGGGGAAGAGGCGGCCTATCGGGTCAACCACGGCGCCGCAGATGCCGTCCAGCACGCTCTCCGCGCCCAGTGCACGGAAGCCGATGTACGCCGCCCAGGCGGCGGTCACGACGACGTAAACGGCGCGCAGCGCCTTGCGCACCACGGGGCGTCCCGAGCTGAAGGCGTATATGACCATGGCGGTTATCTGCGCGGTGAACACGGTCAGCGAATAACCGGCCATGACGAAAACCATCTCCAGCACGCCGACGCCGTAAGAGCCGTGCATCCAGCCGTACTGGAACAGGATCACCACAGCCATGATAATGGCTGTCGCCATCTGGTTGAACATGCCGTGGAACAGCACGCGCACGCTCTTGAACGGCCCCACGAAGAGGAAGTTCACGTCCGGCATCTTGAAGATGCTCATGCCGGTGGAAAAGCCGGAGTTGGCCGTCATGAGGAACATCAGCGCAAAGTAGCCGATGATGATGGCGCCCAGAGAGGCATTCGGGCTGCCGGTGCTGCCGTCCTCACCGGGCATGTTGCCGGCCACGATGACGAGCACGAGCAGAGCGATCACGACGATGGAATATATCAGCTTGGCCGGGGAGCGCACCAGACCCCTGATGCGGTTCTTAAACTGGGTGAGAGTCAGGTATGTGAGAGCGCTCATGCCTGCTCACCGCCCTCGGTTATGGCAAAGAACAGGTCCTCCAGGTCGCGTCCCTCCGTCTCGGAGGCCCTGCGCGTGGCGGCAAACTCGCCGTTCATCATGATGTGGGCCACGTCCCAGTAATCCTCGACGGAATCTATCATATGCGTTGAAATCAGCACGGCGCGGCCGTCCGCGCGCAGCTCGCGGAATATGCTCTTGAGCTCCTTGATGGCGTGCGGGTCCAGGCCGACCAGGGGCTCGTCGAAGATGAGCACTTCCGGCCGGTGCACCATGGCGCAGGCAATGGAGAGCTTCTGCTGCATGCCCTTGGAGAGCTCGCGGCCCAGCTTGTCGCGCTTATCGGCCAGCTCCAGGCGATCGAGCAGCTCCTCGCCGTAGCCGTCGTCCTCCAGGCGCCAGGCGCGGCGGATGAACTCCAGGTGCTCGGCCACCGTGAGCAGCTCGTATACGGCCGGCATCTCCGGTATGTAGCCCAGGCGGCGCTTGGCCTCAATGCTCTTGTTCGGCTCTCCGCCGATGAAAATATTGCCCTTGAAGCGCAGAAGGCCGGCAATGCATTTTATGATCGTGCTCTTGCCGGCGCCGTTGGGGCCCAGCAGCACGGCCGTCTCGCCGGCGTTGACAGTGAAGCTGATGTCACGGTTGGCCACGTTCTTGCCGTAGCTCTTGGTCACATGCTCCACGCGCAGAAGTTCGTTAGACATAGTTACCTCCAGTGTCTCGTTTTTAGGGGTGGCCTCATTATACATGGCCGCTATGTATATGGCAAGCAAATCCGGGTAAAATTAAGATTTGCCCGTATTGACATTCAGTAAATGTCAATACGGGTCTAAGCATAGCATATAATTTACCTGATGACAAGCACTAAATGTCAAAATGGTGAGGCCTATGTATAAAAACCGCGCCCCTGAGGGAGGCAACAATCTTTGCGGCAAGAGCGTGCGGGAGCTGAGGCTCTCAATGCCCGGGCGCTTTTCGCAGCGCATGCTGGCCGAGCGGCTGCAAATTGAGGGGCTCGACCTCGACAAGAACGCCGTTCAGCGCATAGAGAGCGGGGAGCGCTTTGTGACGGACATAGAGCTGAAGGCCCTGTCCAGGGTCTTCGGCGTAACCGCCGACGAGCTCCTTGGCGAGTGATGCCGCCGCCTCTGCACAGACTGCTCCGCCCGCCGGCAGCTCGCCGGCGGGCAGATGCTTATACGGACGTCCCTATGACGGCATATTCAGGGTGTAGACCCAGAGGATGATGCTCCCGTCCTCCGTGCGGCTGGAGAAGGCCAGCCTGTCGCCGTCCAGCCAGTACGCGTCCGGACGGGAGGTGCCTTCCGGCGGCGTCAGTTCATACACGGCGCGGCCTTCAAAGTCTATCACCAGCTGGCCGGAGCCGCCGTAAGAGTTCAGCAGGGCCCGCCCGCCGCCGGGGGACGGCAGCAGGCTGTACGAGGCCTGCATTTCGCGCTCCTCCGCCGCCATCACCGGGAAGCGGACGCCCGTGGTGAGGTCTATGCCCCACCAGCCGCCCTCCCCGGCGCTGAGCGCGTAGCGGCTGCCCATCAGCAGCTGGTACACAACCCCGTCGCCGTCACCGCCGACGGTACGGCGCACGGAATACGGCCCTGAATATACCTCCTGCACCGTAAGCTCCGGGGCGGAGATGTTCCACACATTGCAGAGGTAATACTCCTCGCCCCTGCTGCCGTCGTAGCCCACGCGGTACGGCTCCCAGACTATGACGGAGCCGTCCAGCACGTGGAAGTATGGGCCCTCGTACAGCATGAGGTCCAGGAGCGAGAACAGCTCGTGCCGCTCGCCGGAGGCGAAGTCGCAGTACCACAGCTCTGAGGCGCTGCCCGCGCTGCGCAGCAGCACCGCGGCGGAGCCGTCCGGCGTCAGCGTGCAGCTTACGATTCCGTCCATGCCGGACAGGCCGAAGGGGGCGAAGCGGTCGCTTATTTCCTGTGTGTACAGGTTGAGCTCCACGGGGTACATGTTCACGCCGCCGTCGGGCGGGGGGCCGATGAGCCCCAGCACCACGTGCTCGGGGTCGGAGCTGTCGAGTACCGTGAAGCAATCACGCTCCGTGCCGGCATTGAGATATGTAATGACCGCCTCGCCGCCGCTTACGCACCACTCGAAGTCTATGGGATAGTCCCGGCCGCCGAAGCTGTAATCCGTCCGGCAGCGCCGGACGGGGATCTTCTCCAGTGAGCCGTCCTTCAGGGCGTAGGGCTCCCAGCGTGTGCCGCGGTTTTGCGCCGTCCCGTCCGCGGAGCGCAGCCCCGCCCCGCCGGGGTAATACCCGTAGGAGAAGCCGGCGCCGAGCTCGTAGCGGTCCACGCGGCAGCCGAGGGCCATGCGCGCGAAATATGCTGGGCCCGTAGGCGCGGCGGTCTGCACCGGCACCTGCGTTATCACGCCCTGCGAGCAGCCGCCCAGCAGGGATATGCACACCGCCGCCAGTATGAGCAGGACTGTCTTCTTCATGCGGCACCTCCCGTATATATCTCTGCCCTCTAAGACGCAAACGGAACGCGGACGTTACAGCCGCGGGAAAATAAAAATGTGCCGCCCGTCTTCCCTGTGAAAGCGGGCGGCACAGTATGTCTATGCCTGCGTGCCGGTGCCCTGGTCCGTGGTGGTGTCCGCGGCGGGCAGGACGGACTCAGGTACGCGGACTATGCTGGTGGAGTAACCCTCGGGGACATACTCCATGATGGGCACATAGCGCTGCGCCGTGTCGCCGAGCTCCAGGTATTCGTCAATGAGGCTCAGATCGACGTTGGAACGCCAGGCGCTGTCCGTGGCCGAGCAGAGCCGGTCGAATACCTTGCCGAACAGCTCCAGGTTCTGGCCGGACTGCGCGGCCAGGCCGCTGCGCAGGCTGGTGGTGTCCAGTATGGCGGAGACGGGCACGTCGTAGCCCTCCAGCGCGTTGGTTATGGTCATGGCCAGGCCGCAGATGGCCGCCTCGGGGCTGGGCGTGCTGCTCAGCTCCACCTGGTAGCCTATGGCCTGGTCGGTGATGGGCATGCACAGGCTCTTGAGCAGCAGCTCGTCAAAGCCTATGCTGATGAGATCCTCGCAGAGCTCGATGATGTACTGCGAGACCGTCTCGTTATAGGGGTCGAGCCAGGCGCCCTCGCTGTCCACATACGCCGCGCCGGTGTTCAGGCACAGCGCCGTGGTGGGGCTGCGCGAGGCCAGCATCGCGTCGAGGCAGCAGCTTATCTGCGCTACCAGGTAGATGCCGGAGTTCTGCTGGCGCAGCGCGGCCACCAGCGCGGCGAGGTCCACCGTGCCGTTGGTGGAGTAGGCCGCGGCGATCTCGGAGCTGCTGGACCAGACCAGCTGCCCGCTGACGGGCTTGACCTCCAGCACCAGGGCGTTGGCGTTGTAGTTGCTCATCACGTCCACATACCGGCCCACTCCGGAGAGGGAGACGTCCTCCGCCGGCACGTAGATGCCGATAAAGTCGCTCAGGCCCTCGCCCGCGCGGGCGGATACGTCGGAATAGTCCGGCTCCGTGATGGAGATGGCGGCGCTGACCTGCTCGAGCTCGGCCTCCATGCCGACGGCGGCGCCGTCCTCCTGGCTGTCAGCGGCCTGGGAGCCGGGCAGGACGACGGAGATGCCGTCGTGGCCGAACACTATATATTTCTGCAGCCCGAAGAAGAGGACTACGATCAGCAGCAGCAATACGGCCAGCGCACCGACAACTATGCCCAGCACGTTGAGCTTTTTGCGCCTGCCGCGGTAGACCTCAGGGCCGTTGCGGCGGCCCGCCATCAGGCCTTGTCTTCCAGGGCCGTTATCTTGGCCACGCGGCGCGCGTGGCGGCCGCCCTGGAATTCGGCGTCGAGGAAGGTGTCCACTATCTTCAGGGCCAGGCCGGGGCCGAGGACGCGCGCGCCGAGCGCGAGTACGTTCGCGTCGTTGTGCTCGCGGGCCATCTGGGCGCTGAAGCAGTCGCCGCAGAGCGCGCAGCGCACGCCGTGCACCTTGTTGGCGGCGATGGATATGCCGATGCCAGTGCCGCAGACGACTATGCCGCGCTCGCACTCGCCGGAGGCCACCGCGCGGCCCACAGCCTCGCCGTAGTCCGGATAGTCGCAGCTGTCCGTGCTGAAGGTGCCGTAGTCGCGGTACTCTATGCCGCGCTCCGTGAGGTGCTTCATGATCTCCTGCTTGAGGGCGTAGCCCCCGTGGTCAGAACCTATTGCGTACATAAGCTTAAGCCTCCTTAAATCTCTATTCTCTTGAATTCCGGCTTGTGCCGTTTGTAGACGGCCACGTACTTGAAGCCGTTGTCGCGCAGCAGCTCGTAGCCCTCGCGTATGCCGATGCCGGCGGCGCCGGTGTTGTGGGCGTCCGTGCCGACGGTGATGATATCCCCGCCCAGCTCGCGGTAGCGGCGCAGTATTTCCACGCTCGGGAAGGGCTTGAGCAGGGGAGCCTCGCGCCCGCCGGGGACCAGGTCGGCGACGTTGAGCTCTATGCCCTTGCCGTTTTCTATCAGCGTGCGCAGCAGCACGTCTGTCTTGCGGCCGAAGCGGTCCAGGGTTATCTCGGCGTCAAAGCCCTGCTTGTGCATATAGCGCAGGCAGTAGCCGATGTGCGCCATGCAGTCGAAGCAGTTGAGCCCGGCGAGCTCTATGAGCTCGTCCAGATAGCGCTCGTAGAGCTCCCAGCACTGCTCGTAGCTCTCGTACTGAATGTAGTAGAAATCCTGCTCGCCCTTGAGGTTGTGCAGCGAGCCGAGGATGAAGTCGTACTCCGGCATGGCGTAGATGCGCTTGGCGCGGGCCGGGTCATGGTTGCCCTCGCCGAGTTCCAGGCCGAGCTTGATGTCTATGCCCTCCGGGGCCTTCTCCATAGCCTCGATAAACTGCTTCACCTGGCTTTTGGGCAGCTGGAAGCGGTCGGGGCCGATCTGCATGGTCTGCTGGTCGCCGAAGTCCACGTGGTCGGTGAAGCAGACCTCCGTCACACCCGCCTTGAGCGATGCCTTCGCCATGGCGAACATCCGGTCGTCCGCGTCAAACGAGCAGCTGCTGTGTATGTGGTAATCTGCGAGAAACATGAGTATTATTCCACCTTATAAACAAACATTATAAGCAATAATCTGTGCGGTATCCGCACGGCTGGCGCCGGCCAAATACCGTTCACACCGGGTTAAAACGGCCAGCTCGGGAACCAGCGCAGGAAGGTGCGCGTGTACCAGACCGCAGTGCGCAGGCCGGTAAGCACCGGGTAGAAGGCCACGAACAGCCCCGCGCAAACGCCGGTGACGGCGTACATGTTCCGCCTCCACCAGGGCACGGCCAGCTCCCGGAGCCGGGACCAGACGTTGCAGAGCGCCAGCAGCAGGAAAACCTCGCTGGGGAAGTAGTGATAGGCAAAGGTCAGCCTCGTCACCAGCACCCAGGGCAGCAGCTGCGCCAGGTAGCCGATGACGATGAAGGCGGCCTTCCCGTCGCGGTCCTTGACGGCGAAAATGCCGTTGGCGAAGATGGCCAGCAGCCCGGCCCAGCAGAAAACAGGGTTCAGGAAGGCGCCGAAGGCCATCTTGGTGCCGTCGTCAAAGTACTCCAGGTAGTAGAGTATGGGCCGCGCGTCCACCAGCCACTGGTACCAGCGCGAGGAGTACGGGTGCGTGCTCACAAGGTCGGAGTGATACTCCCACATGTAGACCTGGTTGTCCCAGACTATGTCGAAGTAGTCGCGGGTGAAGAACATGTCGATGCCGCCGGAGAGGCCCCTCGCCGTGCCGTAGTGGTAGTAGCTGACGTAGTAGATAATCAGCGGTATGGCGACGAAAAAGACCAGGCAGAAGGCGCAGTTGAGAAAGAACCGGGCGGCAAAGCGCGGCTTGCGCGCCTGCGTTATCCAGTAGATCAGCCAGATTACGGCGAGCCCTGCGCCGGCGTATATGCATGTCCACTTGCTGGCCGCGCCCAGGCCGAAGAACACGCCCGAGAGCGCCAGATAGCGCCACCTGCCCCCGCTCACGAACCTCCACATGAAGAGGTACATCAGCAGGATGAAGAACACGCTGTAGGTGTCTATGGTGGCGATGCGCGTCTGCACAAAGTGCATGAAGTCAAAGGCGAAGATGACCGTGCCGCAGGCCGCTATGGCGCTCGAGCGGGTCATGCGCCGGATGAAGACGTAGAGTATGGGCAGCATCAGCACGCCGAAAAGGGTGCCCATGAAGCGCCAGCCGAAGGGCGTCATGCCGAAGAGGCGGATGCCGATGCCGATGATCTCCTTGCCCAGGGGCGGATGGGTGATCTCGTAGGGGTATACATTCTCAATGTGCTCGAGGGCGGTGCGGGCATGGTATATCTCGTCAAAGTAGCTGCTGTTCATGTACGAGGGACGCACGGGGACGGTGTCCTGCTCGTCAAAGAGTGGTGCGCAGCCGGCGTCGTAGGAGAAATCAGCCGCGTCGAGCATGTTCCCCTCCGCGTCGTAGACCGCCACCTCGCCCAGGGAGAGCTCGGCGGAGGAGACGAGGCGGATATACCTCGCCGTGGTGTCCTCCACGCCCTCGGCCGCGAGGGAGTAGTCCAGCCACTTGAAGAGGTCCGCGTAGCCCTGCTCCAGGGCTCCCGCGTCGCGCCAGACCTCGCCGTCGTCGGAGAGCTGCATCTGGTACTGGCCGGTGTGCAGCCCGGCGTAGTAGCGGATCATGCCGATCTCGGTGTCCTCGCCGAGGTCTATGAGCGCGTACTGGCCGCGGTCGGTAAAGCGGCACCAGCTCTGCGGCGCAGTCATGTCGCCGAGGCCGGCGAAGGCCACTGCGGCGTAACACACCGTTATGACTAGGCACAAGACGGCGTCCAGCCGCGTGAGACGCCCGGACCTGGCCTTAAAGGTGAACCTGGGCCGCAGAACCCTGCCGGTGTCCGGGTTTTGCGGCAGGTGCGCGTCGGAAAAGGCGGGCATCCAGCGCCGCGCGATCATTATTACAAAAAATGCCGCGAGAACGGGCAGTATATAGGTGAGCCAGCTCATGTGCTTCCCCCTGTAGTTTATTGCGTGCGGGACATCATATTATTATACACGTTCGTCGCGCCGATGTCCAGACGCGGCCGGCGCTGTCTTCCTGCCTCCCCGCACCAGGGCGCAGAGCCTTTTTATCCCCGCTGCGGCGAGCATGAGCAGGAAGGGCCAGACAAAATAGCGGTAACGGGGCTGCACCTCTATGAAGAGGTAGACAAAGAAGTTGGCGAAAACCACGCCCCGCGCCGCGGTCTCGGCCCGGCTCTCGCGCCGCCCCAGGCAGCCGATGAGGGCCAGGAGGGACGCGGCGGTGAAGAATATGCGCTCAAAAAAGCGCAGAGGGTAGATGTACTCGCTGGTGACGCCCAGCCAGGACTCCTCATAGGCGCCCCAGAAACGCTCGGTCTTGTCCCAGAAGAAGCCGAAGAGGTTTTCGCAGCTGCCCAGCGAGGCGCGGATGGCCTCCGCGGCCGCGGCACGGCGCGCTTCCGGGTCGGCGATGGAGAGGATGTACTCCATTTTCGGGTCGTAACGGCCCAGGGTGGCCGTGTCCAGGCCGAGGACGAATTTCCACTCCGGCACGGCGTTGCCCGCACCGCCCGGGGCGGCGCCGGAGAGGACGATGCCGGCCTTGAACAGGGCGGTGAAGAGCACGTATCCGGCGATGAGCGCGGCAAAGCGCAGCAGGAGCGGCCTCCAGCCCTCGCGCCGCTCAAGCAGGGGGAGCACCAGCGCCGCCAGCAGCCCGCAGAGCACCAGTATGGCCTCCGGCCGCATGAGGTTGCCAAAGGCGAGCGAGACGCCCGCCAACGCGCCCCATTTCCAGCCGCCGCGCGCGCAGAGCAGCAGGGCGAGGGTGAGGAAGAAAAGCGAAATACACTGTCCCGTCAGCACGGGAGTGAGCAATACCGCGCCCGGGCACAGCGCGTACAGCGCCGCCGCGGCGAAGGCGCTCCCCGCGCCGGCAAAGCGCCGCGCGAGAAGGAACACGCACACGGCCGTCAGCGCGCCCCAGAGCGCGTTGAGCAGGCCCAGCGCAGTCACCCCGCCGCCGAGGGCGATGATCAGGGACTCGTAGAGCACAAACGGTATCTGATAGCCCCAGCGGGAGAAGTATTCGCCCGTCAGGGCCGCGGCGTCCCCGTTCGCCAGGGCTTCGGCAGCGAAGTACTGCAGCCCGAAGTCGCTGGCCGGGACGCTGTCCGCTTCCAGCACAAAGGCCGCGCGCACGGCAAAGGCCAGCACGAAGACCGCAGCAGCCAGCGCCCGGCCGCGCAGGCGGTCAGTCAGGCGCGCCGCCAGCGGGCAGAGGGCGAGCGCCAGGAGGGCGCCGCCGGCGCAGATGACCCATCCGCGCGTCTCCGGGTCGTTCAGCACGAAGACGCAGGCCGCGCGCAGCATGAGAGCGCAGCTCAGCGCGGCGGCCGCTGCCAGGGCCGTGTCCAGCCATATATGCGCTTTCAAGGGCCGGTTTTCCACACCCACACCTCCTGTGGTGTAACATTATATCGCCGACTTCACGCTCTGGCAAGCAAAATAGCTCCCGCATAGGGGCCCAGACAGCTTGACATAAAGCTTTGGAGTGGTGTAAAATGACGTGATAATATTGCGGGGGTAATGGGGAAACCCCTTTGATATTAATATTAACACGGCTGTGCCGCACGCACACCGTTATTGTTCTATCCTGAAAAGAAAGGGAGGCGTATACTGAAACCATGACTTTATGGGAAATACTCGGCGCCGTGGTCGCAGCGATCGTGGTGCTGGTCATAGGATTCCTGCTGGGCATCATGTACCGTAAAAAGGTAGCCGAGCGCGAGATATCCAGCGCGGAGGAAGAGGCCAAGCGCATCATCAACGAGTCCATCAAGGCCGCCGAGAGCAAAAAACGCG
>HBJMC02800__coassemble_468_pt1 | contig 16276 bp, 14 predicted proteins | sample HBJMC02800__metabat2_high_PE_027 | metagenome-assembled genome bin HBJMC02800
GCGGCTTTGACCGCTACTTCCAGATAGCCCCCTGCTTCCGCGACGAGGACGCGCGTGCCGACCGCTCCCCCGGCGAGTTCTACCAGCTCGACATGGAGATGGCCTTCGCCTCCCAGGAGGACGTGTTCGAGGTCCTGGAGGACGTGCTGCCGCCCATCTTCGCCGAGTTCGGCAAATATAACCGCGCCTCCGGCGCGCCCTTTGCCCGCATCCCCTACGCCGAGGCGCTGGAGAAGTACGGCACCGACAAGCCCGACCTGCGCATCGACCTCACCGCCACGGACGTGACGGAGCTGGTGGACGGCTGCGGCTTCGGCCCCTTTGAGGGCGCGGTGGTCAAGGCCGTGCCCGTGAGCAACTTCAAGGGCACCCGCAAGCAGATAGACAAGCTCTGCGCCGACGCCGAGGTCACCAGCGGCAACAAGGCCTACTGGGTGCGCGTGGACGACAAGGGCGAGCTCACCGGCGGCATAGCCAAGTTCCTCACCGAGCGCAAGGAGCGGTTCGTCTCCGCGCTGAACCTCGCGCCCGATACGCTGGTCGTGTTCTCTGCGGGCAAGAAGGCCGCCGCGCAGAAGACCGCCGGCGCGCTCATCAAGCTGCTCGGCGCGCTCTGCCCCGAGCACATGGACGCGGAAAAGTACGAGTTCTGCTGGATTGTGGACTTCCCCATGTACGAGATAGGCGAGGAGAGCGGCGAGATGGAGTTCTGCCACAACCCGTTCTCCATGCCCAAGGGCGGCCTCGCCACCCTGCTGGCGGCCGAGCGCGGCGAGATAGACCCGCTCACCATCACCGCCGACCAGTACGACCTGGTCTGCAACGGCGTGGAGCTCTCTTCCGGCGCGGTGCGCAACCACGACCCGGAGATCATGATAAAGGCCTTCGAGATGGTCAACCTCGGCGAGGAGGACGTCAAGGCCAAGTTCCCCGCCATGTACAACGCCTTCTGCTACGGCGCGCCCCCGCACGCGGGCATCGCCCCGGGCGTGGACCGCATGGTCATGCTGCTCGCCGGTGAGGACTCCATCCGCGAGATCATTCCCTTCCCGATGAACAAGAACGCCCAGGACCTCATGATGGGCGCTCCGGGCGAGGTGACGCAGAAGCAGCTCGACGAGCTGCACATAGCGATAGTCACCGACGCAGAATAAAGGAAAAAGACGAGGGCGCCGCTCAGCGCTCTCGTCTTTTGCGTTATTGCAGGCATTAAGCTCAAACTTTAATTATTTCTGGGGGACTTTCTTTGGTCTTGGCCAAAGAAAGTTCCCCAGACCCCGAAAGGAAAGTCGCTTTGGCGGTCAGCCGGCATAAAAATCTGCACAGATTTTTCCGCGGTCGCAGTCCGGCGCTGCGCATCCCTGAATGGTATACGCGGATGCCGCAAGTTCCGTGCGTTTCGCTTCGCGTGCACTCCGTGGGCAATAATCCGACCGCGGGACGTCGGGGACGCCGTCCCTTACAGGGTGGTGCATCAATGCGGCCAACGCCTCATTTTCAGCTCCCAGAGACCTGAACTAACCGCCCGTAAGCGGCAGCGAAGCGAAACCCGCGGCTTTGGAGGCTCAGACTTATACCACTCAGGGATGCGCAGCCCAGAGTGACATCCAACGCGGGTGATACCGCACGCCTTCGTGCGTATCGCACCAAAAGCACTTTTCCTTTCGGGGGTCCGGGGACGCTTTCTTTGTGCAAGCAACAAAGAAAGCGTCCCCGGAATGCTAAACGCCGGGGGACAGATTTATTTGACGCGGCAGGCGAGCTGTGGTAGTATTCAGGTAGAGAAAACGCATTTTGTTTGAGGAGGTCACCACATGGAAAACCGCGTACTTGAAAAGTTCCACGCCGGGGACAAGAGCCTGGGCACGTTTACGCACCTGCTCAGTGCGCCGGCCATTGAGGCGCTCGCCTACACGGGCCTGGACTACGTCATAATAGACATGGAGCACAGCCCCATCGCGGCCGAGCACGCCGCGGAACTGGTCGGTGTCGCCGCCGGTGCGGGCATGGCGCCGTTCGTGCGCGTGGACGCCATCCAGCGCAGCCCCGTGCTGAAGATGCTGGACGTGGGCGCGGCGGGGCTGATTGTCCCCGGTGTGGAGACTGTGGACGAGGTGAAAAAGCTCGTCGAGTTTGCCAAGTTTGCGCCGCTGGGCAACCGCGGCTACTGCCCGAGCCGCGACGGCGGCTGGGGCATGGCGGAGTGCTATGCCGACGGCATGGGCGGTTACATGGAGCGCGCCAACCACAACACGCTGCTCCTGCCCCAGTGCGAGACCATGGGCTGCCTGGAGAACATAGACGAGATCCTCGGCATGGACGGAGTGGACGGCATCTTTATCGGCCCCTTCGACCTGTCCATAGCGCTGGGCATCCCCGGCGACTTCACCAATGAGAAGCACATAAACGCCGTGGCGCACGTCCTGGACGTGTGCAAAAAGCACGGCAAGCTCTCCATCATGTTCTGCGGCGGCGCCGAGGCCGCGAATGGCTATTTCAAGCAGGGCTTCGACTCCGTCACCGTGTCGCTGGACATCTCCGTCCTGGCGGACGCGATGGGAGACATCGTCAAGAAGTCCATGGCGTAAAAATTATCAGGCCCTGCCGCTCTGCGCGGCGGGGCCTTTTTACAGCTTAGGGGGAGGGGATGGAATGGTATCAAGAGTGCGCTCGCTTGGCATAAAGGGGATAGGCGGCTACGAGGTGTCCGTCGAGTGCTCCACGGCCCAGGGGCTGCCGGATTTCAGTATAGTCGGCCTGCCGGACGCGGCGGTCAGGGAGGCGCGCGACCGCGTGCGCGCCGCGATAAAGAACGCGGGGCTGACGTTCCCCGTGTCGCGGATCACGGTCAACCTGGCCCCGGCGGACACCCGCAAGGCGGGTACGACCTACGATTTGCCCGTGCTGCTGGGCATACTGGCGTCCGCGGGGCAGATAAAACAGCCGCCTGAGGACTGCGCCTTCATCGGCGAGCTGTCGCTGGCCGGGGCTCTCAGGCCCGTGCGCGGCGCGCTGCCCATGGCGCTCGCGGCGGCCAGGGCGGGGATACGGCGCCTGTTTGTCCCCGCCGAGAACGCCAGCGAGGCCGCCTTCGCCGAGGGGCTGGAGGTCTACGGCGCGCGGGACATAACGCAGCTGCTGGAGTATTTCCGCGGCCAGACGGAGCTGGAGCAGGCCGAGCCGCCGGACATACGCGCGCGCCGCGCGGGCGGCCCCGACTTTGCCGAGGTCAAGGGCCAGGCCAACGTCAAGCGCGCGCTGGAGGTGGCGGCTGCGGGAGGGCACAACATACTCATGGTAGGCCCGCCGGGCGCGGGCAAGAGCATGCTGGCCAAGCGCATCACCTCCATACTGCCGGACATGAGCCGCGCCGAGATGCTGCAGACCACGGAGATCCACTCCGTGGCCGGGCTCACCAGCAGCGCGAGGCCCGTGGTGGACGAGCGACCCTTCCGCTCGCCGCACCACACGATTTCCGCCGCGGCCATGTCCGGCGGCGCGCAGCTGCAGCCCGGTGAGATGAGCCTGGCGCACAACGGCGTGCTGTTTTTGGACGAGCTGCCGGAGTTCCACCGTGACGTGCGCGAGGCGCTCAGGCAGCCGCTGGAGGACGGTGTGGTCACGGTCGCTCGGGTGGCGGGCACGGCCACGTACCCCAGCCGGTTCATGCTGGTCTGCGCCATGAACCCCTGCCGCTGCGGCTGGTACGGGCACCCGACGCGAAAGTGCACCTGTTCTCCGGCGGAGCTGAAGAAGTACCGGGCCCGCGTCTCCGGGCCGCTGCTCGACCGCATAGACATCGCGGTGGAGGTGCCGGCGCTGGAGTATGCGGAGCTCTCCGGGAAGGCTGAGGCCGAACCCTCGCGCGAGATCAAAAAGCGCGTGGACGCCGCCCGCGCCGTGCAGCGCAGGCGCCTGAAGGACAGCGCCGCCGACTGCAACGCGCACATGGGCCCGCGCGATATGGAGCGCTTCTGCGCCCTGACGGATGAGTGCAGCGCCCTCATGGAGCAGGCCTACAAGGCCATGGGCCTCACCGCGCGCAGCTATGACCGCATCCTCCGGGTGGCCCGTACCATAGCCGACCTGGACGGCAGCAGGGACATACAGCCCGCCCACCTGGCCGAGGCCATACAGTACCGCACCTTCGACCTGGAGACGGCGGACGAGTGACGTCCGGGCCGCCCTTCCCGCGCTCTGCCGGGAGGGACAGGGCTGAACAAATTGACCAAAGCTGCCCGGGAAAATCCCGGGCAGTTCTTTTTTCCAAACCCCTTCGCACAGGGCCTCACCGCTTGCGTTTGTCGACCTGGTGTGATAAAATATGCTGTAATTATGTGCGAAGAATCAAAAGGTGATATTTTGAAGGACATTATACTTCTAAAGCAGGGCGAGGTTGTGCTCAAAGGGCTCAACAAGCGCTATTTTGAGCAGAAGCTGCTCGCCAATATAAGGAAGAGACTGAAACAAATCGGCAACTTCCGCGTCTATTGTGTACAGTCCACCGTCTATGTCGAGCCGGAAGACGACGCGGCGGACATGGACGAGGCTTTCGAGGCCATGCGGCACGTGTTCGGCATTATCGCCCTCACCCGCGCCGCCGCCTGCGAGAAGAACGAGGACGCCATATTTGAAAAGGCGCGCGAGTACCTGCGCGAGGACATGGAGAACGCCGCCAGCTTCAAGGTGGAGACGCGCCGCTCGGACAAGAGCTTCCACATGACCAGCATCCAGCTGAGCCAGTACGTCGGCGGCCTGCTCGCCGACGCTTTTCCCGACACCAGGGTCGATGTGCGCCACCCCGAGCTGGTAGTGCACCTGGAGGTGCGCGACTACGCCGCCTATGTCCACGCCGCGCCCACGCCCGGCGCCGGCGGCATGCCCGTCGGCTCCAACGGCCGCGCGATCACACTGCTCTCCGGCGGCATAGATTCGCCCGTCTCCAGCTACATGATAGCCCGGCGCGGCGTCAAGCTGGTGCCTGTGCACTTCTTCAGCTTCCCCTATACCAGCGAGGCGGCCAAGGAGAAGGTCATAGAGCTCGCGCGCGAGCTGGTGCCCGCCTGCGGGCCGATGTGCCTGCTGGTGGTGCCGTTCACGCACATACAGGAGGAGATGCGCGCCAAGTGCCCGGAGGAGTATTTCACCCTGGTCATGCGCCGCTTCATGATGCGCATCGCGGATATACTGGCCGACCAGAACTCCTGCAAGGCCATCGTCACCGGCGAGAACCTGGGCCAGGTGGCCAGCCAGACCATGGAGGCCATGGCCTGCACCCGCGCCGTGACCATGAAGCCCATTTTGCAGCCGCTGGTGGGCATGGACAAGGAGGAGATCGTCCGCCACGCGCGGAACATCGGCACCTTTGAGACCTCCATCCTCCCCTATGAGGACTGCTGCACCGTGTTCACCCCGCGCCACCCGCGCACCAAGCCGCGTCTTGAGGACGTGGAGGCCGCCGAGTCGGCGCTCGATATAGATTCGCTCGTCCAGGAAGCCGTGGACGGCGTCGAAAGGATATGGATAGACATTGAAGGCTGAGATTATCTCGGTTGGCACCGAGCTGCTGCTCGGCACCACGATAAATACCGACGCGGCGGATGTGGCGCTGCTCCTGAGCGAGTACGGCATAAACGTCTACTGGCAGACCGTCGTCGGCGACAACCCGGGCCGGGTCATAGAGGCGGTACAGCGCGCCAAGTCCCGGGCGGACATCATCATCACCACCGGCGGCCTCGGCCCCACCTGCGACGACCTCACCAAGAGCGCGCTGGCGGAGGCCTTCGGCCTGAAGCTGGAACTGAACAAAGAGGAGGAGCAGTGGCTGCGCAACCTCTGGGTGGAGCGCAACTACAGCGAGCTTACGCCGAACAATCTGCAGCAGGTTATGCTGCCGGAGGGTTCCGCGGCGCTGCGCAACGACTGGGGCACCGCCCCCGGCTGCACCTTCACGGCGGACGGCGTGCTGGTAATAATGCTGCCCGGCCCGCCGCGGGAGTGCAGGCCCATGCTCGAGTACCGCGTGCGGCCGATACTGGCCTCGCTCTCCGACGGCGTCATCGCCTCCCACAACATACACTTTATCGGCATAGGCGAGAGCGAGATGGAGTACCGCCTGCGCGATTACATGGAGGAGCTCACGAACCCCACCCTGGCGCCCTACGCCAAGCAGGGCGAGTGCCTGGTGCGCGTGACGGCCAGCGCGCCCACGCGCGAGCGGGCTGAGGAGATGATGGCCCCCGTCATAGAGCGGGTGAAGGGCATGTTCGGCGAGCTGGCCTACGGTATGGACGCGGCCAACCTGGCCGAGTTCACGACAAAGCTGATGATAGAGCGCGGCGTGACGCTGGCCACGGCCGAGAGCTGCACCGGCGGCGAACTGGCCAAGGCCATAACCGACATCCCGGGCGCGAGCGCGGTGCTGCTCGGCGGCGTGGTGGTGTACACCAACGAGGCCAAGCACAGGCTGCTCGGCGTGCCGGAGGAGATCCTCGAGAGCAAGGGCGCGGTGAGCTATGAGGTCGCCGTGGAGCTTGCCAGGCGCGTGCGCGAGTCGATGGACTCCGACCTCGGCGTGTGCATAACCGGCCTGGCCGGCCCGGACGGGGACGGCGTGCACGAGGTGGGCACGGTGTTCATATCCCTGGCCGACCGGGAGCACGTCTGGGTGCGGGAGAAGCACATAACGCACCGTGAGCGGGCCCAGGTGAGGCTCTACGCCTGCCAGAACGCCTTTGACATGATAAGACGCCGCCTCGCCGGGCTGCCGGTGGAGGAGATAAGGGTGGATCCATGAAGATTTATATGGTCAGACACGGCGAGAGCGAGTGCAACGTGCGCCAGATGCTCTACGGCCGTACCGATTGCGCTCTCACCGAAAAGGGCTGTGCCCAGGCGCGGGAGGTGGGAGAGAAGCTCCGCGGCGAGAGCATACGGCGCTGCATATCCAGCCCGCTCATCCGTGCGGCGGAGACCGCGCGCCTGGCCCTGTGGGACAGCAATGTGCCCATCGAGCTCGACGACGGGCTCATGGAGCAGGATATGGGCGAGTGGGAGAATGTCCCGTTCCTGGGCATGCTGGAGAAACAGCCGGAGATAATGAACGCCATGCTCGATGACTGGACCAGGGTCGTGCCGCCGGGCGGCGAGAGCTATGAGCACCTGCGCGAGCGGGTGCGCCTGGTGATAGACGGCATACTTTCGCGCGGGGAGGACACCCTCATAGTCGCGCACAACGGCCCGCTGTCCACGGCGATGACCCTGCTCATGGGCATGCCGGACTCCAGCGTGAACCGGCTCTGGTTCGAGCAGGGCACCTGGTCCTGCGTGGAGATCACGCGCGGAGCGGCCCGGCTCAGGTATTTCAACAAGTAATAAAGCGGCGACGCAGGAAGGGGTACATAGAATGGAAGAGAAAGGCCGCGGCGGCAGGACTGCGCTGCACATACTGGCCTTCATCGGAATAACGGTTTTGCTGCTCGTGATCGCCTGCCTGGCGGCGGTGTTCATCGCCACCAAGGGGCCCAGCGAGGCCGCCCGCGACGACGTGGTCGTGTGGGCGGAGGAGCACGGCCTCGGCTTTGCCGCGGGGCTGTTCCTCTCCGCGGAGGAGGAGAACGCAATACTCAACCCCTCGGACCCGGCGGAAGATGTCCAGCCCTCGGCCACGCCGTTCATCGTGGTGACCGACGGGCAGCCCGAGCCCTCGGACGCCGCGCGTGAGGAGAGCGCTGCCCCTGAGAGCAGTGAAGCGCCGGAGGAGAGCCCGGCGGCAAGTGACGGAGAGGAGGCGGCAGCATGAGCGACGGCAAGAACGTGTTTGATTTCCACGGCCTCTCTGACGACGAGGAGCTGGAGCGGCTGCTCGAGAGCGTGCGCCGCGACATAGGCGAGGCCTCGCCCGAGCCGGAGCGCCCGGCGCGCCCGCAGCCCCGGCGGGAGGTGCAGGGCGAGCGCGAAGTGGTGCACACCACGGCCGGAGAGACCCGGCAGGTGCCGCGCGGCGGGGATGAGCACAGGGCCCAGCAGATACGCCAGCCGCGCCCGAGCGCGCACCGCGCGCAGCCCGTGCAGGCGCCGGAGCGCCGCCCGGAGCCCGAGCGCGAGATGCCGCCGCAGCGCGAGCGCATCCGCGTGGTGCACCCCGAAGACGAGCGGCCGGAGAAAAGGAGCCGCTTCGGGCTGGCGTTCGGCATCTATACGGTGGTGCTGTTCATAGTGCTCGCCGCGGCCTGCACGGTGCTCTGGTTCTACCTGGACGCCTATCAGTCCACGCGGCCCGAGGGCACGATGGACGAGTTCACGCAGCTGGCCAACGAGGAGTACTGGTCCAGCGCGCTGGAGGGCGCCTTCACCGTGGGCGAGACGCCGTTTGAAAACCGCGATGACCTCATGGAGGAGCTGTGCCTCTCCGTGCTGCGTGAGAACGAGCTCGTCTACCGCGAGGACGAGGGCTACAGCGCCGACAACATGGTCTACATGGTCTCCGCAGGCGGCAAGGACGTCTGCCGGGTGACGATAGACGAGGTGGCCGAAAACGGCGACGCGGGCTTTGGCTTCACGTACCTGGAGGTCACGCGCGTCGAGCTGCTGGCCAGCTTCACCGCGCCCGAGGCGCACTCCGTAATCATCACCGCCCCCGTCGGCGCAGCCGTCAGCATAAACGGCGTGGAGCTCACGGACGAATACATAGACGCCGAAATGGCGGTGGATAACGCCGCCCTGCCCGATTTGGAGGCGAACATCGCCGACAGGCTCTACACGGTCTACTCCGTGACCGGGCTCTACGCGCCCGTCGAGATCACGGCTGTGGACGCCGAGGGCAGCGCGCTCGCCGTCGAAGGCGAGGTCACGGACGAGGCGGTCACCTTCGCCCTGGACGAGGGCACGCTTGATTACCGCATCCTGGTCCCGGAGGGGAGCACGGTCACCGTCAACGGCGTGGAGCTCACGGATGAGTACTCCACCGGTGAGACGGCGGTACCCGCTTTCCTGGAGGGCTTTGAGGACTACGGGACTCTGCCCGAGATGGAGCTCTGGACCGTGGAGGGCCTCCACCTGGAGCCTGAGATCACGGTTGAGACCTCTGACGGCGACACGCTGGACGAGGCCGTCGTGAACGGCAGCGAGCTTACCTTCTTCGCAAGCGGCGACCAGACGCTGGAGAGCTCTTATTCCACCAACGCCTCTGATTTCGCGGACGCCTATGTCAACTACCTGACCGGTACGGCAAGTGCGGAGGCCGATTACACCGCTCTGCAGGCCCTGGTGCTGGACGGCAGCGCCCTGGATACCGCGCTCAGCGAGCTCAACGGCAGCTACGAGGCCAACGGTCTCACGGCCGAGCGCGTCTCCGTGCGCCGCGGCAGCTTCGTGAGCATCGGCGCGACCTGCTTCACCTGCACGGTCGGTGTAGAATACGCCCCGGCCGAAGAGGACGGGGAGAGCATAAACACCGCATATACCGTCGTCTTCGTGATGAACGGAGGCATCTGGCTCGCCGCTTCCGTGGTGAGCTGAGAATGAGGGGCCGGACGCATCAGCGTCCGGCCCATCTGTATTTTAGTGGGAGAACAGAAAAATGCCGCCCCGGGACAATGTCCCGGGGCGGCCAGGGCGGCGGGATTATGCGATTGCAATGGCGTTGTGGCTCTCAAGCCTCTTGACGTCGGCCTTGGGCACGCTGAGCTTCAGGATGCCGTCCTCGTACTTGGCGTGCACGTCGCCGCTGGGGATGTCGCCCACATAGAAGCTGCGCTGCATGGAGCCGGCGTAGCGCTCGCGGCGGATGTAGTTGCCTTCCTTGTCCTTCTTGTCCTTGTCAAGGCCCTTGCTGGCGCTGATGGTCAGATAGCCGTTGTTCATCTTGACGTCGATCTCGTCCTTGGCGAAGCCGGGCAGGTCGATGTCCAGCTCATAGGTGCTGTCGGTCTCGCGCACGTCGGTCTTCATCATGTTGCGAGCCTTCTTGCCGTACAGCTCGCGGTTCAGGCCATGGCGCCCGTTCAGGTAACGGTCAACACGGCGGTCAAAGTCGTCAAAGTCATCAAAGAAATCGTCAAAAAGGTTTTCACCAAAAATGCTCGGCAACATAAGTCATTCCTCCATTCAGTATTGCAATGTCGTTGCCGCCGGAAATCCGGTGTGCATGTTTTAAACGTTCTGGTGAACTCTCCCGGGGCTCTCATCTGCCCCTCTCTCAAGTTCGCCTTTATTATACCGCAGAAATTAGCGCTGTCAAGTGGAGAGTGCTAATTTTAACATATCGTGCGATATTTGTTCACATTTCATGCAATAATTTGGAGGAGGGCTGGAAAATAGGGAAAATCATATCCAGATAATCACAAAATGCGGACCAACTCCTGCAGATTTTTCAGCTCGAAGTCAACCTTGGCGCCCGTGTGATTGGGCAGATAGCGGGGGTTGTACCAGCAGGTCTTTATGCCCGCGGCGTTGCCGCCGGCGATGTCGCTGGTCAGCGAGTCGCCGATGATGAGGGTGCGCTCCGGGTCCGCGGGGCCGATGGCGCGGAACACGGCGTCAAAAAACTCGCGCGCGGGCTTCTCATAGCCCAGCGCCTCGGAGAGGAACACGCCGTCGAGCAGGCTGTCAAAGCCGGAGTTCTTCAGCTTGCGTTCCTGGGCCACGACGGTGCCGTTGGATACGGCGTACTGGCGCACCCGGCCGCGCAGGGACCGCACCAGCTCGCAGCTGTCGTCGCAGAACACCACCGTGTCGCCGAGGCGCACCTGGTACAGCTCGTTGAACTGCGGCGCTATGGCGGGGTCTATGCCGTACTCGGCAAAGAAATCCTCGAAACGGCGCACGAGGATGACGGGCTTTGACAGCTCGCCGCGCTCGAGAGCCTCCCAGTAGCGCTTGTTTATCGCCGAGTAGCGCGCGATCATGCCGTCGGTGCACTCGCCGAGGCCGAATTCGCCGAACAGGGATTTTACAGCGGCCTTCTCCGCGGCCAGGAAGTCCAGCAGGGTTCCGTCCACGTCCCAGAGCAGTACGTCGTAGTTCATAATAGCGCCTCCAAAAGCGTTGTAGTCGGAAATCAGTGTAGCATGAAAGCGGGATAAACGCAAGCCGCCCCGGGCGTCCTGCCCGGGGCGGGGAGGTTCATTTTACCTGGATCATCGTGCCGCAGTGCGGGCAGTGGAGCGCACCGGTTCGCGAGAGTTCGGCGAGGTTTCGCATGTACGGGCCGGTGTTGACGGCTGCGCCGCAGTTGGGGCAGCGAGTCTGGTGCCTGCCGGCGAGCAGCCACACCAGACCTGCGACGAACATCACGGCGCCGACGCCCACGAGCACCATCGCCATGACGTCCCCGGCGATGCCGCGCAGGCAAATGCCGGCTATGAACAGCAGCACGCCCAATACGGCGGCGGACACTGCCAGGCGCTTCATCTGGCCTTACGCAGCCGGGGTATCACCAGGCTGGCGAGGGTGCCGCCGATGAGGGCGGTGCAGCCCTGGGGCCAGGAGAACATTATGCTGAGCATCTGCACCTGCTGCTCCTTGACGCCGGTGAGCACGCCGAGCAGAAGGGGGACGGCTATCCAGAGGAAGGCGCACTTGAACACCGCCGCGATGGCCATGGCGATCCACTGGCGGACGCCCTCACTGCCGGCCTTGGCGATAATGAGGCCGTACACCACGCACAGCAGCGCGTTGCCGACGGCCACAACCGGGCTGACAGCCGAGACGGCGGGGCCTATGCCGATGAACTGCGCGAGCATGGCCGAGACTATGCCCATGGTCACGCCCGACCACAGGCCGCTCAGCGCCGTGAAGACAAAGAGTACGCAGTTGACCAGGGAGCCGGTCACCAGCTGGTTCACGCCGAAGGGGCCGGCTATGGCCGCGCCGGCCGGGAAGACATGGCCCAGGAGCTGCGCTACAATGATGAGCGCTATGCCCATGGCCGTGCGGGCTATCCAGTGGACAGCACTGTTTTGATGAGACATTTTTACTCTTCAACCTCCTCGAGGCGGTCCACATAGTCGCTGTCGAGCGAGTTCTGCTTGGCCGCTTTGGCTTTGTATGTCCTGACGTTGCTGGCAGCGTTCATGACGGGCGTGATAGTGCCCGCACCCGCTACACAGCCGCCGGGACATGCCATGCCCTCGAGCAGGTAGCCGTTGCGTTTGCCGGCCTTGGCCAGGGTGAGCATCTTGCGGCACTCACGCAGGCCGTCGCCGTATTCCACGTCCACGTGGCGGGTGGGATCGAGACGCGCTATGACCTCGGCCACCGCCGACGCAACGCCGCCGACCACGGCAAAGCCGCGCCCGGAGCCGGTACCGGCAGAGAAGTCCTCGTCGCACTCGTCGGGCTCGAGGGTAGCGAAGTCAATGTCCTTGGCGCAGAACATGCCCAGCAGCTCCTCAAAGGTGAGCACGAAGTCCACGTCCGAGCGCACGCTGCGGCGGCTGGCCTCCAGCTTCTTGGCCGCGCAGGGCCCGATGAAGACAATGCGCGCGTCGGGGTTGTCCTTCTTGACAAGGCGGGCGGTGAGGACCATGGGCGTGAGGGCCATGGAGATGTTCTCCTTGAACTCGGGGAAGAGCTTCTTGGCCATGACGCTCCAGGCCGGGCAGCAGCTCGTGCCCATGAAGTCCAGCTTCTCGGGTACGTTCTCCATGAAGTCCTTGGCCTCCTCGACCGTGCAGAGGTCAGCGCCGATGGCGACCTCGACGGTATCGGCAAAGCCGAGGATGCGCATGGCCTTGCGCAGCTTGGCGGGGGTGGCGTCTTTGCCGAACTGGCCCACAAAGGCGGGGGCCACGCAGGCGATGACCTTGTCGCCCTTGCGTATGGCCTGGATGAGCTGGAAAATCTGGCTCTTGTCCGCTATGGCGGCGAAGGGGCAGTTCACCAGGCACATGCCGCAGGAGACGCACTTGTCGTAATCTATCTTGGCGCGGCCGAACTCGTCGGAGCCGATGGCGTCCATGCCGCAGGCCTTGGCGCAGGGGCGCTCCAGGCGGCTGATGGCGTTATAGGGGCACTGGTTGAGGCAGCGGCCGCACTTGACGCACTTGCTCTGGTCAATGACGCTCTTGCCGTCGCGGCCGACGGAGATGGCGCCCTTGGGGCAGACGTTCATGCAGGGGTGGGAGAGGCAGCCCTGGCAGTTCGAGGATATACGGATCTCCTTCGGCGGGCAGGCGTTGCAGGCGAAGGGGATGATGTTGATGAGGGGCGGCTCGTAGTACTTTTCGGGCAGGGCGGCCTCCTCTATGCCGTCGCTGGCGAGGTGCTGCTCCGCGGCGGTGCGCAGGGGCAGTCCGCAGGCGAGGCGCAGGCGCTCGGTGACAATGGCGCGCTCAAGGAAGACGTCGTGGCGGTACTGGGCGACTTCACCGGGGATGATCTTATACGGCAGGGCGTCGATCTGCTTGTAGTCCCCGCCCTCGTAGGCGAGGCGGGCGACCTCGGTAAATACGTCGCGTCGGATATCGTCAACTACGCTGTGTATGCCTCTCATGGCATGGCCTCCTTAATTGTAATAGTAGGGGGTTAGAAGGTGTTAATTCAGCAACATCTTATTATACCGCAATCGTCGCTTATTGCAAGAGTAAAAACGCAAAAGCCGGACGCATCAGCGTCCGGCCCGCGGGTCGGTGGCGGACGGACCGCCGCTTTCGCGCGCCGGATGGGTGGGGCTCCGGCGCGCCAGAGAAGAAAGGAGGTGGACGCGCCGAAAACGCAAAAAGCGCGCCCTATGAGAAAAGCCGGCGCCGCGCTGTATGCGGCGCTCTTAAAAATACAGAACCGGAGCTGCGGGCCGGCTGCGCATGAGAGCGGGGCGGTTCCCTCCACTTCGCGGACAGATTACCAGCCGCTGCCGCCCTGCCGCTGCGCTTCCGACGCCATGTCATATCGGTTCGCCCGCAGCTCCATTATACCGCTGTATATATACATACTATATGCCAAAGCACGCTTTAAGTCAAGGAATATTTGTAAAATAAGCACAAATTGCACACAAATGCTAAATCTGTTCAAAAGCCTGGGCCAGGTCGGCGATGATGTCCTCCACGTTCTCCAGGCCGACGCTCACGCGCACCAGGCCCTCGCTGATTCCGGCCGCTTCCAGCTCCTCGGCCGTATAAGGCGAGTGGGTCATGCTGGCCGGGTGCTCGAGCAGGGTCTCCGCGTCGCCCAGGGAGACGGCGGTGGAGCACATCTGCAGGCTGTCGAGCAGCTTGGCGCCGGCGGCGCGGCCGCCCCTGATCTCAAAGGACAGCATGCCGCCAAAGCCGGACATCTGCTTCCTGGCCAGCTCGTGACCCTCGAAAGAGGGCAGCCCGGGGTAGTACACCTTCTGAACCTTGTCGCAGCCCTCGAGCCATTCAGCCACGCGCTGGGCGTTGGCGTTGTGCCGCTCCATGCGCACGTCCATGGTCTTCAGGCCGCGCAGCACCAGATACGCCTCGAACGGCCCCATGACCGCGCCGGTCATGTCCTTGATGCCGAAAGACCGCACCTCGTCGATGAAGCTCTTCCGGCCGCAGACGATGCCGCCGATGACGTCGCCGTGGCCGTTCAGGTACTTGGTCACCGAGTGCACCACCACGTCGCAGCCCAGCTCTATCGGCAGCTGGTTGTACGGCGAGGCAAAGGTGTTGTCGCACATCACCGTGATATTGCGCCCCTCGCCGTGCGCAATGCCGCAGACGGCGGCGATGTCCTCTATCTTCAGGGTGGGGTTGGCCGGCGTCTCCAGGTAGATCAGCGACGTGTTCGGGCGTATGGCCGCGCGCACCTCGTCGAGGTTGGAGGTGTCGATGAAACTGACGTCCACGCCGTAGCGCTTCATGCCGTGCTCCAGGAAGCTGAACGTGCAGCCGTAGAGTATGGAGTCCGCGATTATGTGGTCGCCGGCCTTGCAGACGGTCCAGATCGCCGCCGTGATGGCGCCCATGCCGCTGGCAGCGGCCACGGCGTCCTCGGCGTGCTCGAGCGCGGCCACCTTGCGCTCCAGCGTGGACGTGGTGGGGTTGCCCAGGCGCGAGTAGACATAGCCGCCCTCCTCGCCGGCGAAGCGGCGGCCGCCCTGGGCGCAGGAGTCAAATACGAACGTGCTGGTCTGGAAGATCGGCGTCGCAAGGGCGCCGAAGGGGTTTTTCTCCATGCCGGCGTGTATTGCCTGCGTGGAGAAGCCTGCCTTTGAGTAGTCTTTCATGCAATATTACCTCCGTGATATATTTCTTCCCAACTCCACTTATATAATATCACGAAATATTGCAAAAACAAATTGTGGTTTTCTATGAAATGTGCTATAGTAATTGTACAATTTCGCCACTTGGAGGTAATCAGCATGAAGATAATACACACTACCGACGCCCCCGCCGCCGTGGGCCCGTACTCCCAGGCCGTAGTTTCCGGCGGCATGGTGTACACCGCCGGCCAGGTCGCGCTTGACCCCGCCAGCGGCGCCATGGTCGGCACGGACGTCACCGCCCAGGCCCATCAGGTCATGAAGAACCTCACCGCCGTCCTCAGCGCCGCGGGAAGCGGCCTGGACAAGGCGGTCAAGACCACCTGCTTCCTGGCGGACATGGACGACTTCGCCGCCTTCAACGCCGTGTACGCCGAGTACTTCCCGAACAAGCCCGCCCGCAGCTGCGTGGCCGTGAAGACCCTCCCCAAGGGCGCCCTCTGCGAGGTGGAAGTAATAGCCGAAGTGTAAGCAAAAAGCCCCGCAAACGCGGGGCTTTTTCGTTGACGCACGTCATATGCCGATATATAATGTTGCTGCCGCATAAAGCGGCGGAGGCACTGCACATTCGGCAGGCGGTTTTTGGCCTACTCCCTCCGAAGGGGGGTGAAGGTATGAGACTTACGATACATATTGGGACGTTTACAGTTACCATTATCGTCAAGAAACGCAAAAACCGCCACTCTGCCAAGTGACGGCTTTTGCTTTTAGTTAAGTGAAAGACTCGTTGTTACAGTAGAGGCTTAAAACCGCTTGTCGCAGTGCCTCTTTCCATATACATTATACTTACGCTGCCCGGAAATGTCAAGCTGCCCATTGGGGCGGCTTTTTTGTTTTGCTGGGTGCAGGCCTGCGTGGCGGCGCGGCGGCGATCTCTCCCTCTTTGAGGGAGGTGGCTGAGCGGAGCGAGGCCGGAGGGAGTTAACACCCCCAGTTACTTCGTGACAGCCCCCTCGGGGAGGGTGCAGAGGGGGGCGTGCGGCAGAGCTGGGTGCGCAGTTCCCGCCATGCGGGCGGGCGGGACGTCGGGGACGCCGTCCCTTACGG
>HBJMC02800__coassemble_700_pt1 | contig 12882 bp, 12 predicted proteins | sample HBJMC02800__metabat2_high_PE_027 | metagenome-assembled genome bin HBJMC02800
TGCAGAAGCTCATCAAGGACCAGAACAAAAAGGCCGCGCAGAAGATTGAGGAGCTGCAAAACTTCATCCGCCGCTTTGCCGCCAACCGCTCCAAGTCCCGCCAGGCCACATCCCGCCGCAAGCTGCTGGACAAGCTGACCGTTGAGGAGCTGCCCGCCTCGAGCCGCCGTTACCCCTGGGTGGGATTCAAGGCCGCGCGCGAACCGGGCAAGGACAGGCTCTTCGTCACCGACCTCACCAAGACCGTGGACGGCGTGCCCCTGCTGAAAAACGTCAGCTTCATCATGAACAAGGGCGACAAGATCGCCGTCATAGGCCGCAATGAGCTGGCCGTCACCATGCTCTTCAAGCTGCTCATGGGCGAGGAGGAGCCGGATTCCGGCAACATCAAGTGGGGCGTATCCACCACTCAGGGCTACATGCCGCGCGACAACAGCGCCTATTTCGAGGGCTGCGAGCTCTCCATAATGGACTGGATGCGCCAGTTCTCCGAGGACAAGCGCGAGAGCTACCTGCGGCAGTTCCTGGGCCGCATGCTCTTCTCCGGCGACGAGGTCTACAAGCCTGTCAACGTCCTCTCCGGCGGCGAGCGCGTGCGCTGCATGATAAGCAAGCTCATGCTCTCCGGGGCCAGCGTGCTGCTGCTCGACCAGCCGACAAACCACCTCGATCTGGAGAGCATTGCCGCGCTCAACAACGGCCTGTCCGCCTTTGAGCACAACGTCGTCTTCTCCAGCCACGACCACCAGCTCACGCAGACGGTGGCCAACAGGATAATCGAGATAAACGCCGACGGCTCTATCACCGACCGCATGTGCACTTACGACGAGTACATGCACATCGCCGAGCACGAACAGGCCTCCGAATAGAGCAGCAGGCGGGCGCAATGCCCGGCTGCAGGCGAAAATGCCCAGTCTTCCGACTGGGCATTTTTCACGCTTTGCCGTATTGACGGCCGTCAGCCCCGCTTTTTCCTCACCGGTATCCAGACCTCGTAGGCCGTGTCCTGCGGGTCGGGGCTGAAGTACACCTCAACGTCCGGCCCTTCGGCAAACTCATAGCCGGACGTGGGCAGCCACTCCGTTACGATGCGCCTTTCAAGCTCCTGTATGGACCTGCCCGTCCCTGCCCCGGGGAACACGGCCCACATACAGCCCGGAACCGTGTACTCCTCCAGTGTCCCTTCAGCGGCAGCCGAGGACGAAACCGCTATATAGTAACACCACTCCTCGCCGTCCAGGCAGGCGCTTACGCCGAGCACGCCCTGCGGCTGCCCGTCCATGAGCGCGATGATTTTTTCAATGGTGCCGTCCTGAACGGCGCCCTGCCACATTTGCGGCACCTCCAGGAAGTTCCGCTCAATTTCCCTGTCCAGCGGGTACGACCTCCCCACTATGCGGAAAGGCGCCCTTGTCTCTACGCGATAGTTCATTTCCTCCGCTCCTTTGACGGTGAGTATAAACGTAACAGGCGGAAATGACTTTATCGCCGCTCCCCCGCTCCTCACTGACGACGGATTAACGCCGTGCACGGACTGGAAGGCCCGGTTGAACGCCGTCGGTGAGGCATACCCGTATTTGGCCGCCGCGTCTATGATTTTCATCTCCCCGCCCAGCAGGTCAACGGCCGCCAGTGACATCTTCCTCCTGCGGATATACTCCGACAGCGGCACGCCGGCCATATAGGCGAACATCCTCTGAAAATGATAGGATGAGCAGCAGGCGATCTGCCCCAGCCTTTCGTATTCGATTTTGCCGGTGAGGTTGTCCTCAATGTAGCAGACGGCCTCGTTCAGCCTGTCAATCCAGTCCATTTTATTTCCTCCCGTGACCGTATTTTATCACTTCCCGGGATGCGCGTCCTCTCTTTCCATGCACGGAAATGAGAGCAAGAACGGCATGGCCCGGGGCCATGCCGTTTTGTATTGTACAGGTTTATTTCATGAGCGCGGCAAACTTTTCGAAAGTCTCCGGGATGGGCAGCTGCTGCGGACATACCGCCACGCAGCTGTGGCAGCCGATGCAGGCGCCGGGCTGCTTGTCAGCCGGGATGGCCGCAAGCGCCATCGGCGCGATGAAGCCGCCGCCGGTAAAGATGTGCTCGTTGTAGAGGCTGATGAGGTGCGGGATGTCCAGGCCCATGGGGCAGTGGCTGACGCAGTAGTGGCAGGAGGTGCAGGGCAGCGCGCCGTTGGCGAAGAGGGCGCGTCCCACGTCGGTGACAGCCTTGAACTCCTCGTCGTTCAGGGGCCTGTCCTCGCCCCAGATGGCCACGTTATCCATGACCTGGTCCATGGCGCTCATGCCGGAGAGTACCATTTTGACCCCCTTCACGCTCTGCAGGAAGCGGAAGGCCCAGCCCTGCACGCTCTCCTCAGGGCGCAGCGCCTTGAGCCTGGCAGCCGCATCTTCGGGCAGGTTCACCAGGCGTCCGCCGCGCAGTGGCTCCATCACCCAGACCGGTATGTTCATCTCATTGAGCAGCGCGACCTTCTCGTCGCAGTGCTGGAAGGACCAGTCCACATAGTTGAGCTGGAGCTGGCAGAACTCCATGTGTTCGCCGTATGCCTCCAGGAAACGTTTGAGCACGGGCATGTTCCCATGGCACGAAAAGCCGAGGTGCTTTATGCGCCCATTGCGCTTCTGCTCCATGAGATAGTCGAAAATACCGTACTGCGGGTCAAGATACTGCTCTATATTCATCTCGCAGACGTTGTGGAAGAGGTAGAAGTCAAAGTACTCCACACCGCAGCGCTCGAGCTGTTCTTCAAATATCTCCTTCACCCTGGGCATGTTGGCGAGATCATAGCCGGGGAACTTGTCCGCCAGATAATATCTCTCGCGCGGGTATTTGCCGAGCGCTTTGCGCACGGCGACCTCGCTGTTGCCGTTGTGATAGCCGTAAGCGGTGTCAAAATAGTTGACGCCGTGCTCATAGGCGTAGTCGATGATCTTCTCCGCCTCGGCGAAATCCACCTGCGCGTCGTTGCCGTCTATGACCGGCAGACGCATGTTGCCCATGCCCAGCCCGCTGAGCTTAAGACCCTGAAAGTCTCTGTAAATCATGTTATTTCCTCCGGATATAAGGCTTTGCTTACATTATACATCAGAGGAGAGATTATCTCAAATACTTATAAAGTATGGACCCTCATACGCCGGGCCTATAATTTAAGAGAACAGGCCGCGCTTTACATACTCCTCATGCTCGGCGGAGACAAAGCCGTAGCCCGTGCCCTCAATCACGGGGCGCAGCTCCTCGTCCGGTATGTCCTCAGGAGCTATTATCTCCGTGCGCCCTTTGGAGTGCGACGAGCTGACCTTTTTGACCTTGAACGCCCTGCGCACGGCGTCGTTTACGTGTGCCTCGCACATGCCGCACACCATGCCCTCCACTCTGACAGTTATCTTCTTCATGACCGAACCTCCTTGTTAGTTTTATCTAACTGCACTCATCATACCACTTCCACCGGCAGATTGCAAGCATGCGGGCGGCGCAGGGGCTGTGCGGCGCAAAAATATATGAGCGGCGGGGACAATTTGTCCCCGCCGCTCACGCAGCAGCTGGCCCGGGAAATATAACGCCGCCGGGCTTAATGCCCGCCCTTACGTCTGCGTACCGCCTCGGTGAGGAGATACTCTATCTGGCCGTTGATACTGCGGAAATCCTCCTCTGCCCAGGCGGCGATCTCGTCCCAGAGGCTGGGGGACAGGCGCAGCAGCAGCTGCTTCTTGGCCGTCTCCGCTTTTTTCAGGGCCTTTTCGCGGGCTTTGACTTCCTTTTCAAGCGCCTCAATGCGCTCGAGGCGTTCCTGGAGCCTGGCTTCCCGCTCCTCGGGTGTGAGGGGCGCGGACATCAGTAGATGCTGCCGGTGTTGACGATGGGCTGTGCGTCATGGCTGCCGCAGAGGACCACGAGCAGGTTGGAGACCATGGCCGCCTTGCGCTCGTCGTCGAGCACCACGACCTCGTCCTCGTCCAGCTTCTCGATGGCCATCTTGACCATGCCGACCGCGCCGTCAACTATCTTCTGCCTGGCCGCTATCACCGCCGCGGCCTGCTGGCGCTGGAGCATGGCGGCCGCTATCTCCTCGGCATAGGCCAGGTGCGTTATACGCACCTCTTCGACGATCATGCCGGCCTCGGCCACGCGCTTCTGGAGCTCCGATTTCATGCTGTCGGCTATCTCCTGGCTGCTCCCGCGCAGGGTCTTCTCCCCCGCCGCCTCCTGCTCCTCCTCGTCGAACACGTCGTAGGGGTAGAGCCGCGCGATGTTGCGGATGGTAGAGTCGGTCTGCGTGCTGAGGAAGCTGGGGTAGTCCTCCACGTTGAACACCGCCTTGGTGGGGTTGGCCACGTGCCAGATGACCACCGCGCCGATTATTATCGGGTTGCCGAGCACGTCGTTTACCTTCTGGCGGCCGTTGTCCAGCGTCATGGTCTTGAGCGAGACCCTGGCGCGGGTGCTGACTATCTGAGTGGTGGAACTGGGATTTCCGCCGTTTTCCTTCTCCCGCTTGGCCTTTTCCGCCGCAGCCTTGTCATAGGCGGGGCTGACGCATGAGCAGAAGGGGTTCACAAAATAGTACCCCGGCTCCTTGACCGTGCCGTGATAACTGCCGAACAGCGTAAGTACCATAGCCTCGTTGGGCCGCACAGTCTTGAGGCCGGCCAGCAGGATGAAAAAGGCGATGAACATCGCCACGCCCACTATCAGCAGCACGGCGCCCAGCAGTGCGCTCCCGGCGCCGAACAGGGCGACGCTCACTCCGGCCAGCACAATGCTGGCTATCAGCATCACCAGGTCCAGCAGCAGCACGGGTATGCCCTTGGCGGGCTCTATCACCTTCTCGGTTATCGGCTCTGCGTTCATGTGTTTTTCCTCCTTGGACAGATATATGTGATATTATTTTGATATCACATATATATCACATATCCGCAGCGCTGTCAAGGCCCTCATACGGTTTTCTCACAAATGTGTATTCCTCCTGCGCCAGGGGCAGAGCCATGTCCGGGTCGGCAAACACCGCCCCGCGCACCACGGCGCCGGTGCCGAAGCGCGCGCGCAGGCTGTCTATGGCGGCGTCCAGGCGCCGCTGCCTGTCCAGCCTGTTGAAATCCGTAAAGACGTCCATCTGCTCGTCGGCGCTGAAAAACAGCCGCTCCGCCCGCACGGACAGGCTCCTCAGCGGCTGCGGCCAGCAGTGGCTCGCGTCCAGCAGGGCCAGGCTGACGTCTATGAGCTCCCGCACGCAGTCCGTAGGGCGCTCCAGCGTGGCGCAGCGGCTTATCCAGCTTAAATCCCGCGCGTCGCGCAGCTCCAGCGTCACCGTCAGGGCGCGGGCGTGAATCTTGTGCAGCCGCGCCCCCACACTCTCGCACAGGCTCACTATGACAGGCATGGCGTCGGCCCGGGAGCGCATGTCCCGCGGGGTAGTGGTACCGTTGCCCACGCTCTTGGCGGCCGGGTACTCCCCTTCGCGCAGTACTATTGAGCCGTCCAGGCCGTTGGCGTAGTCGTACATGGTCTCGCCGTGCCTGCCGAAGGAACTGCGCAGCCAGGAGCGGTTCATCGCCGCGAGGTCGCCGATGGTCCTGACCCCCATACCGCGCAGCCTCCGCTCCGTCGCCCGGCCCACATACAGCAGCGAGTCCACGGGCAGCGGCCACACTATCTCCCGCCAGTTGTCCCGGCCTATGACCGTCACGGCGTCCGGCTTTTTGTAGTCGGAGCCGAGTTTGGCGAAAACCTTGTTCCACGAGACGCCCACGCTCACCGTGAGGCCCAGCTCGCGCTTTACGCGCTGCCGTATCTCCTCTGCGCATTTCGCCCCGGAGCCGGCGCGCACGCATCCCGTGATGTCCAGCCAGCTCTCGTCCAGCCCAAAAGGTTCGCGCCGGTCCGTGTAATCGGCGTATATCTTCTGCACTTTCCGAGAAAAGTAAATGTAGCGCTCAAAATGCGGCGGGACAACTATCAGCTGCGGGCAGCGCTGCTTTGCCTCCCATATGGCCATGCCGGTCTTCACCCCGGCCCGTTTCGCCTCCTCCGATTTGGCCAGTATTATCCCGTGCCTGCGCTCCGCGTCCCCGCCGACGGCCACCGCCTTGCCCACAAGCGAGCTGTCGTACAGCTGCTCTATGCTCGCATAGCAGGCGTTGATGTCGGAATGCAAAATGACTCTATCCATATAAGATATAATAATATCCTATACAGACAGAGTCAAGAGGCAAATTATCTTAACAAGAAATTTTTCAGTTCTTCAGTGTCGTCAACGACTACTACGGCCCCCGCTGAAACGAGCTCCCCGGGCTCGGCGTATCCCCAGGAGACGCCCACGCAGGGGATATTGCAGTGCCGGGCGGCAATGACATCGTTGTCACGGTCGCCTATCATGACGGCGCCCTCGCGGCCCAGCCGGTCGAGGAGTATGTCCATCGTCTCCCACTTGTGGTTGCGCGTGCCGTCAAATTCGCTGCCCAGCACGTCGTCAAAGACGCCGCCCAGGCCGTGCCGCTCGAGGATATCCACGGTGAAGGGCGTGGGCTTGCCCGTGGCGACGGCCACCCTGGCACCCAGGCCGCGCAGGTACTTGACCAGCTCCACCACGCCGGGATAGACGCTGCACTCATCCAGGCCGTGTTCGCTGTAGCGCTCGCGGTACTTGGCGGTCATGGCCTTGGCGGTCTCTTCGTCCACGTTATATCTCCGCGCGAAGCTCTCCACCAGCGGTGGGCCGACAAAGCTCCTCAGCGCCTGCCAGTCGGGCTCCCGGTAGCCAAAGGCCTCCGCCGCGTACTGCACGGATTTCATGATGCCCTCGCCGGTGTCGAACACCGTGCCGTCAAAATCAAACAGTATGGTTTTATACACATTGTTCACCTCAGGGGGATTATATACGTATACACCCGGCGTTGTCAATCTTGAAGCGGCACGCATACCCTGATATGTAATCTATATGAAATCGAGGTAAATGCCATGGAAAACAATCGTATTGTCTGGTTTCTGGGCTCCAACTCGGAGCACGGCTTCCACTCGCTCTACGACGGCTTCTGCGCCGGGGACGGAGACTTCCTGCGCGTGATCAAGGGCGGCCCCGGCACGGGCAAAAGCAGCTTTATGCGCGCCATCGGCCGCGCAGCCGAGGAGGCCGGGCACGAGGTGGAGTACATCCTCTGCTCTGGCGACCCGGACTCGCTCGACGGCGTGTACATCCCCGACCTCCACACAGGCTATGCCGACGGCACCGCCCCGCACATCCTGGACCCGGCCGTATTCGGCGCCGACGGTGACTACCTCAACATAGGCGAACACTGCTCCACCGGCGGTACCTTCTCCCGCCGCGGCGAGCTGCGCGACCTCAACGCCGGGTACAAGGTCTGGTACCGCCGCGCCTATGAGCTCCTCGCCGCCGCGGCCCGGGTCTCCCCCTCCCTGACCATGAGCTGCACCACGGACTCCGAGCGCGCCGCCGCCCGCTCCCGTGCGGACGGCGTGGCCTCGCGCGAGCTTGCAAAGGCGCCCGCCGGGGAAATAAGCCTGCGCTTCCTGGGCGGGCTCACCTGCAGCGGCCGCGTCATGGCGACCGACACCCTCGCCCGGCTGTGCCCCAGGCTGTACCTGCTGGATAACCGCCTCGGCCTTGGCTTTGAGTTTACTGAGCGCCTGGCCCGGCGCGCCCGTGAGCGGCGCCTCGGCGCCGTTATCTGCCCGCACTGGCTCAGGCCCGACCGCACGGAGGCCGTGCTCTTCCCCTCCATCGGCGTCGGCTGGGCCGTGACCGATCCCCTGGCCGCCTATCCCGAGCAGCACCGCCGCATACACCTCGACCGCATGGTGAGCTCCGAGACGCTCAGGGCACTGCGCCAGAAGCTGCGCGAGGACGAAAAATGCGAAGAGCAGCTGCTCCGCCGCGCCGGAGAGTGCCTCGCCGCCGCCAAGGCCATACACGATGAGCTGGAGGCCGTCTATCACCCCTACGTGGATTTTGACGCCCTGACCAAAGCCGCCGAGGCCGAAAAACGCCGCCTGGGGCTGTAACGCGAAGAAGGCTGCCGGCAGTAAACCCCTCACCGCAGCTCGGCAACGCTGCGCGAAAAAATTGCCCGGTCATCAGACCGGGCAATTTTTCACATTATCTCATTATCCGCGCTTGTTGCTCCTTCTCCAGATGCGCTGCTCCTCAGCGGCCTTGATCAGGTCCTCACGGAAGTCGGGGTGGGCGAGGTTCACCAGCATCTCTGCGCGCTGCCAGCTGCTCTGCCCGGCCAGGTTGGCGACACCGTTCTCGGTGGCGATATAGTAGGCCTGGCTGCGCGGGGAGGTGATGATGTCGCCGTTGAAGTGCGGGACGATGTTGCTGCGGCGCACGCCGTCCTTGCCCACGCGGGAGCTGGCCACGCAGATAAAGGCCTTGCCGCCCTTGCTCATGGCCGCGCCGGTGAGGAAATCCACCTGGCCGCCGGTGCCGGAGATGTGCCTCAGGCCCGCGCTCTCCGAGCTTATCTGGCCGTAGAGGTCCACGGAGACGCAGCTGTTGAGGGAGATGAAATTGTCCATGCTGGCGATGACCTGCGGGTTGTTCACGTAGGCGATGGGCAGGGCGATGACGCCGGGGTTCTCGTCCAGCCAGTCATAGAGCTCGCGGGAACCGGTGGCGAGGCCGAGCACGCCCTTGCCGGGGTAGATTGCCTTGCGCTTGTTGGTCAGCTTGCCGGCCTTGTACAGGTCCAGGAAGCCGTCCGTGCAAAGCTCGGTGTGCATGCCCAGGTCCTTCAGGTCGCTCTGGGCCAGGATGCTGCCCAGCGCGTCCGGCGTGCCACCTATGCCCAGCTGGAGCGTGGAGCCGTCCACAATGTAGGGCAGGACATTGTTGGCTATGGCTATATCCTCCGGAGAGGGGGTCTTCTTGGGCACCGTGGGCACCTCGCTGTCATGGCCCTCGACGACCATGGTGACGTCGGAGATGTGAATGCTCTCATTGTAAGCACCGTAGATTTTGGGCAGGTGCGGGTTTATCTCTAGCACTATCTTGTCGGCACGGCCGATCATGTCCAGGCTGGTGCCGGCAGAGACGGAGAAGTTGAAGTAACCGTGCCTGTCCATCGGCGTGGCGCAGACAAAGGCCACGTTCACGTGCAGGAACTCCTTGTGATACCAGGCCAGGTTGCGGAAGATCATGGGGGAGAAATAGGCCTGCCCTCTGTCCATGAGCTTGCGCTCGTAGCCGGAAGCGTGCCAGGAGTTAAAGGTGAAGTGCTCGCCGGTGGGGTCACACTCTATCGCCTGCATGGGCCCGTACATGATCTGGCCGCGTATGTTGACGTCCCAGAGCTCGTCGCGCCTCTTGGCCAGGGCGGCGTCGCACAGCTCGGCAAAGGTGGTGCCGTTGCCGTACTCGACCCAGTCCCCGCTCTTGACCAGCGCGGCAGCCTGCTCGGGCGTGCCCAGCTTGCTCTTGTACTCAGCTATGAAGTCCATGTTCATTTGCTCTCCTCCATTGCAAAAAATCTCTCACTTCACTGATTATCTCATAAATCCGCCCCAAAGGCAAGAGCCGAAGCCGGGCATTTCCCCGCCGGCAGAGGCAATGAAAAAAGCCCCCCGAAGGGGGCTTTTCTCACCTCTCCATTATCTTTCTGCGCACTTCGGCGATGGTAAGCCCGGTCTCGGACGCTATGCGGGCAATGTCGTCGTACTCCGGCTTCACCTTCTCGATACCAAAGCCGCTGCCGTACTTCATGCGCACGGGGCCGAACGCGGTGTCCAGCGTCTCCACACTGCGCGAGAGCTTGACCCGCTCCGGCGCGTACATGCGCACGCCGAGGGTCGGCGTGTGCCGCAGCATGAGCTCGGCGAATTCCATGCGCCGGTCATAGTCGCACAGGCAGCAGAGCAGCGTGCCGGGCCGCCCCTTTTTCATGCCCACGTTGGCCGTGAAGACGTCAAGTGCACCGGCGTTCAGCAGCACGTCCTGCGCGTAGCCCAGATCCTCCGCCGTCACATCGTCCAGCGTGCAGAATATCTCCGACACAGGCGCGTTCTGGCCCTCCGTTTCGCCGAGTATTGCGCGCACGCAGTTGGCGGCCGGGAAGTCGCGCGTGCCCATGCCGTAACCCACAGGGCCCATGCGCATGGCCGGCATCTCCCCGAAGGAGTCCGCTATGGAGCGCACTAGGGCCGCGCCGGTGGGGGTGGTCATCTCGCCGGCTATGTCCCCGGCAAAGACGGGTATGCCCTCCAGTATCAGGGCCGTGGCCGGGGCCGGGACGGGCAGTATGCCGTGCGCGCACCGGACCTGGCCGTAACCCGTGCGCAACGGGGAGCAGATGACGCGCTCCGGGGCCAGGATATCCAGCAGCCAGCTCACGCCCACCACGTCCGCCACAGCGTCCATGGCGCCGACCTCGTGGAAGTGGACCTCTCCCACTTCGCGGCCGTGCACCTCGCTCTCGGCCCGGGCGATAGCGGAGTAGACCTCGCACGCCCTCTTCTTCACGCTCTCCGGCACATCCAGGCCGTTTATGACATCCGTAATATCGCCCAGCGAGGCGTGATGGTGATGGCCCTGCCCGTGCCCGTGTTCATGCTCATTGTCGTGGTCATGCTCGTGCTCATGCTCATGTTCTTCATGCGCGTGATGGTGCTCATAGCCTGCGTGCTGATGGAAATCCTCCTCGTCCTCGCCGTGCACTGTGACGGAGACATGCGTCCCCATGACGCCGCACTTGGTCGAGCGCATCATCTCCGCATGTACGCCGGGGATGCCGAGGCCGTTGAGGCGGTCAATAAAGCCCTGCCGCCCTCCCTCAGGCAGCAGCTCGAGCAGGGCGGCCATTAGCATATCGCCCGCGGCGCCCATATGGCAGTCAAGATAAAGTACTTTCATTTTTGCACCTCACAGGTGGTTTATCATGCTGGCCAGATAGCCGGCGCCGAAACCGTTGTCTATGTTCACCACAGAGAGGCCGCTGGCACAGGAGTTGAGCATGCTCAGCAGCGCCGCCACCCCGCCGAAGGCCGCGCCGTAGCCCACGCTGGTGGGGACGGCTATGACCGGGCAGTCGGCCAGCCCGCCTATGACGCTGGGCAGCGCGCCCTCCATGCCCGCCACGGCGACTATGCAGCGTGCCGTCATGATGTCCTCGGCGTGGTCAAGCAGGCGGTGTATGCCGCTGACACCTACGTCGTAGAGGCGTTTGACGCTGTTGCCCAGCGCCTGGGCCGTCAGCGCCGCCTCCTCTGCCACGGGTATGTCCGTAGTGCCGCCGGTGGCCACCACTATGGTGCCCTTGCCGTCAGGCTCGGGCAGCTGGCCTATAATCCCCACTTTGGAGCGCGGCTCGTAGTTTAACTCGTATTGCTTCCCCACAAACTCGGCCGCTTCCGGCGCCATACGGGTTATAAGCACCACATTCTCCCCACCGCGTATGAGCGAGCCGGCGATGGCGGCAATCTGCTCCGGCGTCTTGCCGGCGCCGTAGATGACCTCGGCTATGCCCTGGCGCAGCTCACGGTGCAGGTCCACCTTGGCAAAGCCCATATCCTCGAAGGGCTCCAGCTTCAGCCTGGTCAGCGCGTCGTCCGCGCTGAGGGCACCGCTCTCAACCTCGCGGAGTATTTCCAGTACAGCCTGCTTTTTCATGTGTTTACCTCCCTTTCAAATCCAGAACCAGACGCCTGAAGTCCCCTCCAAGCGCGGCGAGTATGTCTTCCCTCATGGCGGCGGCGCGCCCTATCTGCTCCGGCGGCAGCTCCAGCCTGGCCCCGTCCGGCGTCAGGCGCACGCGCAGGTCAGAAAAGCCCATTGCCCGCAGGGCGTCCTCAGACCGCTCGACCCGCGCCAGGTCTTCAGCAGTGATGGCCGTCCCGGACGGCACCCGCGTTGCGAGGCAGGCATAGGCCGGCTTCGAGGCCGTAAAAAGCTCCAGCGCCTCCGAGCGTCTGCGCACTTCGGCCTTGGTAATCCCGCAGAGCCTCAGCGGACTGAGCACGCCCAGCTCGCTCACGGCACGCATACCGGGCCTGTCCGAGGCATCGTCCGAGGCGTTGTTGCCGTCAATGAGCGTCATGTAGCCCTCCGCCGCAGCATGGCTGCGTATGAGCGTGAATATGGCGCGCTTGCAGTAATAACAGCGGTCAGGCGGGTTGTCCGCCACGCACGGCACCGAGAGTATGTCGTAGTCGAGCACCGTCAGCTCCGCACCCAGCTCCCGGCACAGCCGCCGCGCGTCCTCAAGCTCAAACCGGGGCTGAAATACCGTGCGCACATAATAAGGCCGCACCTCCGCGCCATATTCCCGTCCCGCCGCAAGCAGGTACGACGAATCCACGCCCCCGGAAAACCCGAGGGCGCAGCGAGGATGTGCGGTAAAAAATTGTTCCAAAGTCAATGTAAGTCTCCCAAATCAAAAATTCTTCCCGCCGCAAGAAGCAGACAGCAGCAATTCATACGGCCCGACGTCAGCAAAGCCGCAGGGGTGGATGCATGTACCCGCCCTCCCCCAGCCGGCCTGCGCCGGCAGCCCCCTCTCAGATGGGGCGATTGTTTATAAGGGGAAAAAGGGCGGCAATGTCCAACGTGCCCACACAAGACAAAGGCCAAGCACCCAGCCCAAACCCAGAGGCACAGCCAACCCAAAAGCGCACCGGCGGCACAGCCGCCGCAGCAGCACCCGGCAGGGCAAACGCACCAACGCGAGACAAAGGGCCTAAACAATCGCGGTTAGCGGGACAAATGCACAAAACGCATGACTTAGGGCCCAAACAACCCGCACCCGGCAGCGGCGAGCCGCGCTAGCGGCTCAAACTGCGGTCGGCGATGCACATGAACGTATCCTGCTTAGGGATGACCACGTACAAAGTCTCCGCCAACATAAGGTTCCA
>HBJMC02800__coassemble_769_pt1 | contig 12073 bp, 18 predicted proteins | sample HBJMC02800__metabat2_high_PE_027 | metagenome-assembled genome bin HBJMC02800
CGCCGCTGTGCGCACGGTGCGCATGGGCAAGGACCGCGCGTTCATGCTCTCCGTCCTGCTGCCCGGCGGCAGCGTGGGAGAGGAGGCGCTCGCCAAGGCCGCCGAGAGCGGCGACAGCCTGGCCGCCGCGTATAACGCCACGCTGCTGGAAAAGGCGGCGCAGCTGGGCGCACAGGCCATGAAGGGCGGCATGATGACCGCCTTCGAGCTGGAGTGCGACAACGCCGTGAGCACGTACCTCACGGGCGCGAAAATGATACCCTTTGGCGCGGAGCCGGTGGCGGAGTATCTGGCGCTCCTGGAGGGCGAGATAACCGCGGCCCGGATGATACTCACCGGGCGCCTGGCCGGCATAGACGCCGAGGTCATACGGGAAAGGCTGCGTGATATAAATGCTTAAAATAGCTGTTATCGGCGGGGCCGACACCGTAATGGGCTTCAAGGCCCTGGGGCTGGACGTGTTCGCGGCCGGCTCCCAGGAGGAGGCCCGCGAGGCCTTCCGCCGCGTCACCAGGGAGTCCGACGGACAGTACGCCATCATTTACGTCGAGGAGAATCTGGCAGAATACCTCGAACATGAGATTGCGCGGTACAAGGACGTCCCAAGTCCCGCAATCATACTTATCCCGGGCAGGGAAGGCCCCCTGGGGCTCGGCCAGAGCGCGCTGAAGGCCGCGGTCGAGAAGGCCGTTGGGACAGATATTTTGTAAAGAAGGTTTGCAGATGAGCGGAATTGTAACGAAAGTATCGGGCCCGCTGGTCGTCGCAGAGGGACTTGCCGACGCCAACGTGTCGGACGTCGTCCGCGTGGGCAGCCAGCGGCTCATAGGCGAAATACTGAACATGACGGGCGACAGCGCGTCCATACAGGTTTACGAGGAGACCTCGGGCCTCGGCCCCGGCGCGGAGGTCGAGACCACGGGCCTGCCGCTGAGCGTGGAGCTCGGCCCAGGTATGCTGGAGAACATATACGACGGCATACAGCGCCCCCTGCCCGAGATACGCGACCTCACCGGCGAGTGCATCGCCCGCGGCGTGCAGGTCCCCGCGCTGAACCGCACGCGCGTCTGGCACTTTGACGCCGTGGCCCAGGTGGGCGAGCACGTCTCCGGCGGCGACGTCATAGGCACGGTGCAGGAGACCCCGGCCGTGCTGCACAAGATCATGGTGCCCCCCGGACTGAGCGGAACCATCAAGAGCGTGGAGAGCGGCGACTACACCGTTGAGCAGACCGTCGCCGTGCTCGAGGACTACAGGGGCGAGACCCATGAGCTCAACCTAATTCAGCGCTGGCCCGTGCGTATACCGAGGCCCTATGCGGCCAAACACACCCCGGCCAGGCCCATGAACTCCGGCCAGCGCGTCATAGACACGCTGTTCCCCATAGCCAAGGGCGGCACCGCCGCCGTCCCCGGCCCCTTCGGTTCGGGCAAGACCGTCGTGCAGCACCAGCTGGCGAAGTGGTCCGACGTGGACATAGTCGTCTACATAGGCTGCGGCGAGCGCGGCAACGAGATGACCGACGTCCTTATGGAGTTCCCCGAGCTGACCGACCCGCGCAACGGCGAGCCGCTGATGAAGCGCACGGTGCTCATAGCGAACACCTCCGACATGCCCGTCGCGGCCCGTGAGGCCAGCATATACACGGGCATAACCATAGCCGAGTACTTCCGCGACATGGGCTACGATGTGGCCGTCCTGGCCGACTCCACCTCCCGCTGGGCCGAGGCCCTGCGTGAGATGTCCGGCCGTCTCGAGGAGATGCCCGGCGAAGAGGGCTATCCCGCCTACCTCGCCAGCCGTCTGGCGCAGTTCTACGAGCGCGCCGGCGTGGTTGACTGCCTGGGCGCCGACGGCCGCCGCGGCTCCGTTACCGCGATAGGCGCCGTCTCCCCTCCGGGCGGCGACACCTCCGAGCCCGTCAGCCAGGCCACGATGCGTATAGTCAAGGTCTTCTGGGGCCTCGACTCCTCGCTGGCCTACGCCCGCCACTTCCCGGCCATAAACTGGCTGACCTCGTACAGCCTGTACGTGGATAACTTCCGCGCCTGGTATAACGAGCAGTTCGGCGAGAAGTTCATGGCCAACCGCGACAAGGCCATGCATATACTGCAGGAAGAGGCCGAGCTGCAGGAGATAGTCCGCCTTGTAGGCCAGGACTCCCTCTCCCCGGCGGACCGCCTCACCCTGGAGACTGCAAAGATGATCCGCGAGGACTTCCTGCAGCAGAACGCCTTCGTCGATGAGGACGCCTATTCGTCCTACGCCAAGCAGTTCCGTCTGCTGGACATGGTGCTCCAGTACGACGTGATCTGCCGCGCGGCCCTGCCTCAGGGCGCGGACGTGAACGCCCTCTTCAACATACCGGCGCGCGAGCGCATTGGCCGCGCCAAGATGGTCCCGCCCGACGAGGTGGACACCACTTACGACGACATCATCGAAGAGATGAAGCGCGAGGTCGCCGAGATCGCAGAGAGGGGTGAGGAAGAATGATCCGCGAATATAAGACTATTGCCGAGGTCGCCAGCCCTCTGATGGTGGTCAAGCAGGTCGAGGGAGTCACCTATGACGAGCTCGGCGAGCTGGAGCTGCCCAACGGCGAAAAACGCCGCTGCAAGGTGCTGGAGGTCGAGGGCGACAGGGCCGTCGTGCAGCTGTTCGAGAGCGCGCAGGGCATCAACCTCGCCCAGACCAAGGTCCGCTTCCTGGGCCACCCGTTGGAGCTGGGCGTGAGCGAGGATATGCTCGGCCGCGTCTTCAACGGCATGGGCGAGCCCATCGACGGCGGCCCGGAGATACTGGCCGACGCCCACCGCGACATAAACGGCCTGCCCATGAACCCCGCCGCGAGGGCCTACCCCGCCGAGTTCATACAGACCGGCGTCTCCACCATTGACGGCCTGAACACCCTGGTCCGCGGGCAGAAGCTGCCCATCTTCTCCTGCTCCGGTCTGCCGCACGCCGCGCTGGCCGCGCAGATAGCGCGCCAGGCCCGCGTCCTGGGCGCGGACGAGAGCTTCGCCGTCGTGTTTGCCGCCATAGGCATCACCTTTGAGGAGAGCGAGTACTTCATCCAGGAGTTCCGCCGCACCGGCGCCATAGACCGCACGGTCGTCTTCTCCAACCTGGCCAACGACCCCGCCGTCGAGCGTATATCCACCCCGCGCATGGCCCTGACCGCCGCCGAGTACCTGGCCTTCGAGAAGGACATGCACGTGCTGGTCATCCTCACCGACATCACCAACTACGCCGAGGCGCTGCGTGAGATATCCGCCGCCAAGAAGGAGGTCCCGGGCCGCCGCGGCTACCCCGGCTACCTCTACACCGACCTGGCGCAGATGTACGAGCGCGCCGGCCGCCGCGTGGGCAAGAAGGGCTCCATCACCATGATACCCATCCTGACCATGCCCGAGGACGACAAGACCCATCCCATCCCCGACCTGACCGGCTACATAACCGAGGGCCAGATCATCCTCTCCCGCGAGCTGCACCGCAAGGGCATCGTGCCGCCGGTGGACGTCCTGCCCAGCCTGAGCCGTCTGAAGGACAAGGGCATAGGCGAGGGCAAGACCCGCGAGGACCACTCCGGTACCATGAACCAGCTGTTCTCGGCCTACGCCCGCGGCAAGGACGCCAAGGAGCTCATGACCATACTCGGCGAGGCCGCCCTGAGCGAGGACGACAAGCTCTTCGCCAAGTTTGCCGAGGAGTTCGAGCAGCGCTACGTCAACCAGGGCAACGAGACCAACCGTACCATTGAAGAGACGCTGGACCTCGGCTGGGAACTGCTGAAGATCCTGCCCAAGCGCGAGCTGAAGCGAATCAAGCCCGAGTATATCGAGAAGTATCTGCCCAAGGACGACGAGTAAGGCGGTGATGTAATGCCTAAATCCGCTGTTACCCCGACCAGAATGGTGCTCAATCAGCTCAAGGGCAGGCTGAAAACCGCCCAGCGCGGGCACAAGCTGCTCAAGGATAAGCGCGACGAGCTGATGCGCCAGTTCATGGACGTCGTCAGAAAGAACAAGGAGCTCAGGAAAAAGGTCGAAGACGGCATGACCGGCGCCTTTGCCTCCCTGACGGTGGCGAGCGCCATCATGTCCCCGGAAATGCTCGAGCAGGCCCTGCTGTACCCGCGGCAGAGCGTGGAGCTGGGCATGAAGCTCAAAAACGTCATGAGCGTCAACGTCCCTGAGTACACCTTCCGCACCAGGAACAACGACCCGAGCGAGATTTACCCCTACGGCTTTGCGCAGACCAGCGGCGAGCTGGATGATGCGCTGGAGAAGCTGGCCCGCGTATTCGAGGACATGCTCGAGCTGGCGCAGGTCGAGAAGACCATGCAGCTGCTGGCCGAGGAGATCGAGAAGACCCGCAGGCGCGTCAACGCCCTGGAGTACGTCATGATCCCCGAGCTGGAGGAGAACATCCACTACATCTCCATGAAGCTGGCCGAAAACGAGAACTCGACCAAGGTCCGTCTGCTCAAGGTCAAGGACATGGTGCTGCAGAAGGCGCACAACTTCGATTATTAAACGGAAATGCCCGTGGTTTCACACGGGCATTTTTTTGCGCAGCGATGACAAGTTATATTATAATATTGACAAGTTTACTTGACAGAAATGCCGGGCTGTGCTATCATGAGCCTGCGAGGCAGACGAGACCTGCGGCAAAAAGCATTACTGGAGGTGCAGCTTTGGACAGAGAAGAGATATTGGAAAAGAGCCGCCGTGAGAACCTGGTGCGCGACGAGGGCGCGCAGGACGCGCGCAATAAGGGTATGCAATGGGGCGTGGCGGGCTTCCTTTTCCTGTGCGTGGCCGTGCTGGCGTACAATCTTGCGCGCGGGCTGGACGGCTCTCTGCCCGTGGCCTTCCTGCTGGGCTATATAGGATGCGAGGCCTTCGGGCGCTATGGCGCCAGGCGGGAGAAGTCCATGCTCGCCACCGGGATACTGGGAGCCGTGGGTGCGCTCTGCGCGCTCGCGCTGTATGTGGCGAACACTCTGTGAGCGGGGCGCGGGCAGTGGAAGACAAGCTGGTATTGAAAAACCGTCTTAAAGTTGCCCGGGCGGAAAGAGGGCTTTCGCAGGGCGAGCTTGCCAGGCTGGTAGGCGTCTCTCGCCAGACAATCAGCTCCATCGAGACGGGTCAGTTCAACCCCACGGCCAAGCTGGCCCTGGTGCTGTGCATAGCCCTTGACAAGAAATTTGAGGAGTTATTTTACTTTTGAGAAGCTTGGCTGCGCGGCTGTTTTATGAGGGAACATTCCGGCCGGGCCGGCGTCTCAACAGGGAAGAAAAACCGAAGGGGGAGTATTTATGAAGCGGTGTTTGGCGCTGCTGTCGGCGCTGGCCTGCGCCATGGCGCTCTGTGCCTGTTCGGCACAGCCGGGAGGGACGACATCGCCGCCGGAGGCCGCCGGGGCGAAGAACTGGGGCATCGTGCTCTCGGCAAAGGATGTCACGCCCGCCGGCATGACGCTGGTCATCTCGCAGTCCGGCGGCGAGGTGAGCGGGCAGCTGGAATACGGGGAGGCGTTCGCCCTTGAAACGCTCACGGACGGCGCATGGGAGGCCGTGCCCTACGCAGTGCCCGGGGACTCCGTCGCCTGGCAGGCAATAGCCTATCTGCTGCCGCCGGACAAGGAGTCCGAGATGGAGATCAGCTGGGAATACCTGTACGGCTCCCTGCCTGCCGGGAATTACCGGCTGAGCAAGGAGTTCACGGATTTCCGCGAAAGCGGGGACTATGACACCCAGACTTACTCGGTCGAGTTTGAGATAAGCTGAGACGCGCGAAAGCCGCCGCCCATGTGGGCGGCGGCTTTTTGGTTTGTCAGTCGGGCGGCATTTCGCGCCTCAGGCGGAGGATTTGCCACGTGTACACGGCGCTGGGGACGGCGAACATCGCCGCGACCACCCAGAAGGCCAGGCTCTGCACCGGGGTGCACAGCTCCAGCGCGAGAGCGAGCGCGCCGAGGGCGGCGAAAATGAGGGCGGGGCACAGGCTGCGCCGGCGCATGCCGCGCAGGACCTCAATCTCGTCCCCGGCCGAGGTATAGAGCATGAACTCTCCCGGCTCAGCCCGGCGCTCGACGATGAGCAGCTCGCGGTCGAGGTTGGTGCGGTCGGAGATGATGCGCGCGCCGGGCTCGCCGACGGGGTTCCAGCGCACTTTGCCGCGGGACCACTGCAGGTTCACGTTCTTGAACCAGGTTTTGTACCCGAAGCCGGAGAGAAAGGCGGCGTAGTCGTCGCCGTGCGCGCGGGAGAGGTTGCCGACAAAATCCACCGCGTACTGATATGCGCCCGGCTCGCAGGGTATGAAGCTGTAATCCAGCTTGCCGGTGTCAGCAAGGCGCCAGCCCCGGAGAGCCATTTTGTTCAGCCACTTGGCCTGAGCTTTCAGCATCGGCCCGAAGTACCGGTATTTCACCATTTACGCTCACCACCTTGAGTATTTCCTCCGCCGTCCCGGCCAGAGCGCGCAGCCTGGCCAGCTCGGCATGGGCCGCCGCCAGGCCGTCCGGCGTTATGACATATTCGCGCCTGCGCGCATCGCCGCCGCAGGGCCTTATCCAGCCTCGCTTTTCCAGCGTGCCCAGCGCGCCGTACAGCGTGCCCGCGCCCAGGGAGAGCCGCCCGTCCGTGCGCTCGGACACGAACTGCATCACGGCATAGCCGTGGCGCGGCTCGCAGAGGGCAAGCAGGATATAGAACGTGACCTCGGTCAGCGCACCGCCGCTCGCAGAATCTCTCATGACGACCTCCTTATTACGTTTAGCGTAATAAATATATCACTAAACGTAATACTTGTCAAGCGCTTGTGTCGGGATGGGGATTGTGCACCATACACGGACAAAAGTATGTATTTTTGCGCGTTTTAGGCATTAGTGTTGACTTTAAGCCGGGCTGAGTATAATATGGAAATGGAATATGGCCGCTTGACGCGGACAGGGAGGTTTGGGTATGTCTCTTACACTCAAGGATTTTGAGCTCGCCAAAAAGCGGCTCGAGGGGATAGTCCACAAGACGGAGCTCTGCCCCAGCACCACGTTTTCAAATATGGCCGGGGGCGAGGTCTGGCTCAAGTGCGAGAACCGGCAGAAGACCGGCTCGTTCAAGATCCGCGGCGCGGCCAACAAGATAGGCGCGCTGGTGGAGCGCGGGGAGGTCAGCGCCGTGGTGGCCTCCAGCGCGGGCAACCACGCCCAGGGCGTGGCCTACGCCGCGCACAGCCACGGGATCCCGGCCACCATCGTCATGCCCAAGGCTGCGCCGATCGCCAAGGTGCAGGCTACGGAGGGATATGGCGCAAAAGTTGTGCTCCACGGCGACTGCTACGACGAGGCCTACGCCAGGGCGATGGAGATCTGCGAGCAGGAGGGCGCTACCTTCCTGCACCCCTTCGACGACTACGAGGTCATGGCCGGGCAGGGCACGGTGGCGCTGGAGATCCTCAGCGAGCTGCCCACGGTGGACACGGTCGTGGTCCCGGTGGGCGGCGGCGGGCTCATCAGCGGTGTGTCCGCCTGCATCAAGCAGGTGAACCCGCGCGTGCGCGTGGTCGGCGTGCAGGCCGAGGGCGCGAACGCGGTCTACCAGAGCTTCAAGGCCGGCAAGCACGTGACCACGGCGGGGGTGTCCACCATCGCCGACGGCATCGCGGTGGGCAACCCGGGCGAGAAGACCGTGGCGGAGATAATCAAGTACGTGGACGACATGGTCACGGTGAGCGACAACGAGATTTCCTCGGCCATACTGCTGCTGATGGAACGCACCAAGCAGATAGTGGAGCCCTCCGGCGCCAGCAGCCTGGCCGCCGTGCTGGCCGGAAAGGTGGACGCGCGCGAGCACAAGACGGTCTGCCTGCTCTCCGGCGGCAATATAGACGTGAGCTTTATCCACCGCGTCATCGACCAGGGCCTGGTCTCCAGGCACAGGAGGCTGAAGTTCACCGTGCGGCTCCCGGATGCGCCCGGAAAGCTCATCGGCATGCTGCAGGTGGTCGCCGACAGCGGCGCGAACATCCTGATGATAGACCACGACAGGCTGTCCAACATCCTCGGACCGAGCGAGATACTGGTCCACGTGGCCTGCGAGGTGGGCGGCGAGGAGCACGGCCGGTCGGTGATAAACTCCCTGCGCGAGCGGGGATACGCAGTTATGACGGAGCAGCAGTGATGGACATATACGAAGCAGAGGGTGACAGGCGGCAGTACATGGATTTGCTGCTGCTGGCTGACGAGTCGCCGGTGATGATAGAGAAATACATAGACCGCGGCAGGCTGTTCGTGGCCAGCGACCTGGGGCGCGCCGTGGGTGAGTGCCTGGTCACCGACGAGGGCCGGGGCGTGCTGGAGATAAAGAGCCTGGCCGTCGTACCGGCCTATCAGCGTCACGGGCTCGGCAGGGCGCTCATCAGGCACGCGGAGGAGGCCTGCGCCGGTGAGGGTTTCCACACTTTGCAGGTGGGTACGGGCGACAGCGAGCTGACGGTGCCCTTCTATGAGCGCTGCGGCTTCGTGCGCTCGCACGTGGTTGAAAATTTCTTCACCGACAACTATGACGCGCCGATATACGAGGCCGGCGTGCAGCTCGTGGATATGGTGTATCTGAGGAAAAAGATATAACATGAACCCGGACTTCCGTCCGGGTTCATGTTATGAGTGAATAAATATTTCGGATAAACTCCTGCTCCGGCCCGGAGCTGAAATATCCCATGTCATAGCGGGTGTAGTTTATGAAGACGTCCCCGCTCTCATAGACCACGAGCATGTAATCCCACTCGGCATCCGTGCCGTAGAGCCATATTTCGGCGCGGTCGCCATACATGCCGGTCACGTGACTGCGGCGGCCGAGCAGCGTGCCCGGCACGCGGTGGAACTCCGTCTGTTCCAGAAGCGCCATGAGTTCGTCGAATTCCGGGGAGCCCGATTCCAGCATTACATCGTTTATTTCGTTTATGGGAAAGGCCGCGTAGTCCCTGACTTCGACCTCGGAAGTGCTGTGCGCGACATAGGCCCACCTGACGACGCCGGTTAGGGAGCCCATGTCCATAGGACAGACAAAGAACAGCAGCAGTAGCAGACACACCGCCGCGGCGGAAATTGCGATAATCTTCCTTTTCATACAATCACCACTATTAAAAGCATAGCGGCGATTGGCCGGGAAGTAAAGCTAAATGTACGTAAATTCCTTCGTCATTCCGAACTGCCGCCTGGCAGCAGCAGCGCCAGCAGGGCGAATATTTCAAAGGCTATGAGCGAATACCAGTCAAGGCGTATCATAAACATCCAGTGCATCAGCCAGGCACAGACGTGCAGCCCCGCGGTCATGAACGCGCCGTATATGCGCCGGGACACGACGTCGTCAAAGTTGGTGACCAGCATGTAAAGGCATATGACCGGGACGGCGAAGAGCAGCCCGGCAAGGACGGCGCCGCCAAGGCTGGCGTGCCCGCTGACAAGGATGAACGTGCCGAATAAGAGCGCCGCTGCGCCGCCCAGCCAGCCGGACACCCGCGACTGAGCGGCCAGGCGCTCGGCCAGGCCCACGCTCGCAGCCGCTATATCCTCGGCCTCGGAGTCGCTTACAGGGCTGCTCTCACCCGCGTCAAAGCGCCGCGCCGCCACAAGCTCGCTTACGCTGACGCCAAGCGCAGAGGCGAGCGGCGCAAGCAGCGTTATATCCGGGAAGCCGACTGCGCGCTCCCAGCGGGAGACGGCCTTGTCCGTCACGCCCAGCTCTTCGGCCAGCTGGGACTGTGTGAGACCGCGCTCGTGCCGCAGCCGCGCCACAAAGCGGCCGAATTCCTTTAAATCCATGAGAAAGCCCTCCTCCAACGGAGATAGTATAAGCTAACTCATGGCGCAAGTCAACCGACGCTGCGTTTACCGGCCTCGGAGGCGCTATTTCAGCGCCTCGCGCCTGTCAGTGCGGCCGACGAGATAGTCGAGGCTGACATTGTAGAGTTCGGCGAGTTTCACGGCGTAGTCCAGAGGGAGAGGGCGCTCGCCGCGCTCGTACTTGCTGTACTGCGACTGGTCACAGTGCAGGTAGGCGGCGACGCGGCTCTGGGTGTAATCCGCGTCCTCGCGCAGGTCGCGTATGCGCAGTTTCATGGGCAGTTCTTTTTGTCCGTGCGGCCGAGGATATAATCTACGCTCACGCCGTAGAAATCGGCGAGGGCACAGAGAACATTCGGCGGCACCATGCGCTCGCCGGTCTCGTAGTAGGCGTAGGTGCGCTGCGGGACATTTATTGCTTCGCCCACCTGTTTCTGCGTGAGGTCGGCGTCCTCGCGCAAATCGCGGATGCGTCTGTAAACGGGCATTTTTATCACCGGAAACAGTATAGAATGAACAATTTGTTCTATTGGCAAATTGAATATTCTGTTCTAAACTGTCCGTGTTGAGGTGATGTTATGCCTGACTACAAAGAAATGTATCTGCACCTGATGCGCGAGACGGAGAAGGCAATCAGCTTGCTTGCTGAGGCGCAGCGGGAGTGTGAGCGGAGGTACATCGAGTCAGAGGACGAAGACTCCGGGGAGACGTGATTTACGTCTCCCCGGAGTCTTTTTTGGCCGCGTTTTCGCGCGTGGCGCGGATTTCTTCCTTCACGGAGTCGTACAGCTCGCGGCGCTGTGCTTCAGCTTCCTTTTCACGCATGGCGCGGATTTCCGCCTGTACTGACGCGGACTCATCGAGCTTTTTCCTGAACGCCTGCCGGAACAGCAGGACGGCCCCGGCCAGGGCGGAGGCGACGGCGATAATTAAGAGCAGTATTATGAACTTGTTTGCGCGCAGCATGGCGGCCATATACCTGTATTCGCGGCCGTCTACTACAAATATCGTGTCGAAGAAAGAGCCGGCGATGCCGAGGGCGAACAGTCCCGCTAAGCCAAGTGCGAGCAGTATGAGTCCGAGCGCGATGGCCTTGTTTTTGCCGTCTCCGCCCTTGACATTGCCCTGCGCGGGCGCTCCCGGCTCAGCGCCATCGTCCCCGCAGAGCAGGTAGTCGGTGGTGACGCCGAAGAGTTTGGCCAGGGCGACGACGTTCTTAGTGTCGGGCAGGGCGGAGCTGGCCTCCCATTTGCTCAGCGCCTGGCGGGTCACGCCTATTTTATCTGCAAGTTCCTCCTGCGTCCAGCCGCGCGCGCGGCGGAGGTTCAGGAGCTTTTCGCCGAAAGTCATATTACCCCTCCTGTCGTATACAGCTTAGCATAAACCGGTCGGGGAAGTCTACAAATTCCGCGTGGAAATCGCGCAACTGGAGTTTACATTGAGGGGTCCGGGCGGGGACGGATGGGTTTATACAAAGGCTTTGAATTATGTCAACCGATATTCTACGCGGCAAAGCGTCGAAATCAGTCGGGACTAATTGACTATTGCGGCTAAAAAATATATTATAATATCTGCCGGGAGCGGCCCGGCTGGAGGTAGCGGATATGTATTTGAAGGACGTTGAAACAGGAGGAACCTGCGTGGTTGAGAGCATGACACTGCCGTTCGAGCTCGAGAGGCGGCTGGAGGCCCTGGGCATGACCACGGGTACGCCGGTGAGCGTGCTTAACCGCAAGGGGAAGGGCATAATGATAATCAAGCTGCGCGGGACGCGCTTTGCGCTGGGCTACAACATAACCCGCAATATTGAGGTGAAGGGCGGCGAGAGCGATGGCGAGTGACATGACCATAGGGTTCATAGGCAACCCCAACTGCGGCAAGACCACGCTCTTCAACGCCTACACCGGCGCCAACCTGAAGGTGGCCAACTGGCCGGGGGTCACGGTGGAGAAGGTCGAGGGTGAGATCCAGTCGCACGGCATGGACATCCACCTGGTGGACCTGCCGGGTACATACTCGCTGACCAGCTACACGATGGAGGAGACGGTCTCGCGCAGCTTCATCCTCTCGGACGAGGTGGACGTCATCATAAACGTTGTGGACGCGAGCGCGCTGGAGAGGAGCCTCTACCTGACCTTGCAGCTGCTGGAGCTGGGCAAGCCGGTGGTGATGGCGCTGAACATGATGGACATCGTGGAAAAGCGCGGCATGGAGATAGACCTGC
>HBJMC02800__coassemble_781_pt1 | contig 11978 bp, 13 predicted proteins | sample HBJMC02800__metabat2_high_PE_027 | metagenome-assembled genome bin HBJMC02800
TCAAGAGTGCCAATGCAACATTTACCGGCCAGTCATGTGGGCCGACGTGTGGACGCCGACGCCTGTTACCGCTCTATCCACACACATCACCTATTTGGCACTTGCTGCGCATTTTCTACTATTTTCCCGCCCGTCACTACATCGACTTTAACATAAATGCCAGTGTAAATGCAACACTATGCGGTAAAAGCGGTATAAACTGCAGTAAAAGTCATATACTAAAACGGACGGGAACAGCAGTAAAGCGTTCCCGTCCGTTTTAGGTTGTGTCTCACACACACATGGCACTGTCCAATCTTGCCTCGACTTCTTCATAGCTGGAGCTCTCGGAGAGGACTATCTCGGATATAAGTATCTGCTTGGCCGAGTGGAGCATCTTGCGCTCTCCCGTGGAGAGGCCGCGCTCCCTGTCCCTCTGCATGAGCCCCTTGACGACTGATGCGACCTCCATGAGGTCGCCGCTCTTGATGCGGAGCATGTTTTCCCTGTAGCGCTTGTTCCAGTTTGACGTCATCTCGACCTCGATGCCCGGTATCGCACCGAGGATTTTTTCAGCCTCATCCGGCGCCACGATAGGCCGCACGCCTATGTCCGCGCAATTGTCCACCGGTACCATGACAAGCATATCCCCTGCGGGAAGCTTGAGCACATAGTAGTCCCGGTCCTTTCCGTTGATCCTCTTGGTCACAATGCCGTCAATAACTCCGGCCCCGTGCATCGGATGAGCTATCCGGTCTCCTACCCGGAATGTCATTTTTACCTCCGTTTCCCTAACTGCTTCACATGTTTACCATTTAAATTATACACCGTTTTTGGCCGCTTAGCAAGGAAAATCGGGGTTATTTTTCTGAAAAAGACTGAAAAAACAGCGCTGGAAGTTAATCCAGCGCTGTTTTTCAACACTTTTATTCCTCTTCGTCGTCGACGAAGTCGGGGATGTTGCCCTTGGCCTCGCCGGTCTCGCTGACCTCATAGACGAGGGCGTCCTCCTCGGGGACGATGGGGCGGCGCTCACGCGGCTCACGCTCGGTGCGCTCGCTGCGCTCGCGGCGCTCACGGCGCGGAGCCGGTTCGGGCTCGCTCAGGGCGCGGATGGAGAGGCTGATCTTCTGCTTCTCGGTGTCTATAGCGGTGATCTTGGCATCAACAACATCGCCGACAGAGAGGACCTCATCGGGCTTGCCGATGCGGCGGTTGGCAATCTGGCTGATGTGGATCAGGCCGTCAACGCCGGGCATGACCTCGGCAAAAGCGCCGAAGGGCATGAGCTTGACGATCTTGACCTTGACCACGTCGCCGACGGAGCAGGTGCTGACGAACTTCTCCCAGGGGTTGTCCTCAGCCTTCTTGTAGCCGAGGGAGATGCGGCGCTGCTCACGGTCGAAGCCGATAACGTAGACCTCGATCTCCTGGCCGACAGAGACGACCTCGGCGGGGTTCTTGATGCGGTTCCAGCTCAGCTCACTGACATGGACCATGCCGTCAATGCCGCCGATATCGACAAAAGCGCCATAGCTGGTGAGGCTCTTGACAACGCCATGATAGACCTTGCCGACCTCGATCTCGCTCCAGACGGCCTCGGCCTTCTCGCGGCGCTCCTTCTGCAGCACGGCGCGGATGGAGCCGACCACACGGCGGCGGCCGCGGTTGACCTCGGTGATCTTCAGGCGGACGGTGGTCTTGACCAGCTGGGTCATCGGGGCGTCCTTCGGCAGGCCGGACTGGCTGGCCGGGACGAATACGCGCACACCGCCGACATTGACGACGACGCCGCCCTTGTTCTCCTCGGTGACCACGCCTTCGACGATCTCGCCGTCGGCCTGGGCCTGCTCAATGACCTGCCAGCTCTTGGCGGCGTCGAGACGCCTCTTGCTCAGCTGGGCGGTGCCCTCCACGTCGTTGACGCGCACGACAATGGCCTCAACCGTGTCGCCGACCTTCACAGCGTCCTCAACGTTGATGGCGCCGTCGTTGGTAAACTCCGTGGTGGGGATGAAAGCGGAATACTTGGTGCCGAGGTCCACGCTGACCTCAGTGGGCGTGATAGCCACAACTGTGCCGGATACCCTGTCGCCATTATATATAGTTTTAAGAGAATCCTCCAGCAGTTCATCGAAGCTCTTTTCAGCCGCAGGCTTCTCGGCGGCTGCCGCCTCTTCGACGGCGGGTGCAGCTTCCTCAGCGGGCGCTGCGGTCTCTTCGACCACTTCGGTCACGGGCTCAGCCGTTTCGACGGCGGGCTCAGCCGCGGTCTCTTCTGCCGGGTTCTCTTGAATCAGGATCTCGTCGCTCATCTTATCCAGTACCTCCTTGATTATCCACCTGGGCGCGGAAGCTCCGGCGGTCACGCCAATCATCTCCGAGTGCGCCAGCGCTTTGGTATCAAGCGCCCCGGCCCCGTCAACGAACTGGGTATTGGCGCAACGTACGGCGCAGAGCTCGGCCAGGTGCCGGCTGTTCGCGCTGTCTTTCCCGCCAATGACAACCATCGCGTCACACTCCGAGGCAAGTTTTATGGCCTCGGTTTGCCTGGTGGACGTAGCAGAACATATTGTATCAAATATTTCTGCATTTGTACACCATTTTTTTATTAAAATTTCACACTCTTTTAGATTTTCCTCTGTCTGCGTGGTCTGAACTACAACAGTTACAGATTCCGAGCGCAAATTTGGCTCGTCATTAAGCAGTTTTTCCAGTTCCTGTGCATTTGCGACAACTTTTGCGCCCTCGCACCTGCCGCAGATGGCCCTGACTTCCGGATGTCCCGCCGCACCTATTACCAGCACCTGCCTGCCGGCGGCGGACGCCGAGGCCGCCAGACGGTGTATGTGCGCAACATTGGGGCAGGTCGCGTCGGTTATCTCGGCGCCTGCGCGCCTGAGTGCCTCCTCCTCGGCCAGGGAGATGCCGTGGGAACGTATCAGCACTCTGTCGCCGGGCCTGACATCTGCCGGGGAATTTATGACGCTCAGGCCCCGCTCCGCGAGGCTGGACACCACGTCGTCGTTGTGTATCAGCGGGCCATAGCTCAGGCAGGGGCCGCTCTCGAGCATCTCCTCAGCCATTTTTACCGAGCGCGATACTCCGAAGCAGAAGCCGGCGCTTCTGGCCACCTTTACCTTGCTCACGCGCTCTCACCGTCCCTCAGCTCGTATATGCGAGACATGATGCCGTCAGCCAGCTCTTCATACTCGTTGTGGTTGTGTCCCTCCACATTGTACGGCTCGCCTATTATGAGCTCCACGCGGCTGAACAGCTTTTTGCGGCGCGGTATATAAACCGGCACGATCGGCACATGCAGCTTGCTCGCCAGGCGCACGGCGCCGGTCTTGGCATCGACCATGTTGTCCTCCTCCACGCGGGTTCCCTCCGGAAAGATGAAAATCTTGTCTCCGCGCTTGAGAAACCTCATCATAGACCGCATGGCGCCAATATCGCTCTCGCCGCGGTTCACAAAGCACACGCCCGCTTTTTCCAGCGCCCAGCCCACTATGGGAACGCTCTTGAGCTCCAGCTTGGCAATGAAATGCATGAAGGTGTCCTTGCCGAACGAGGCCGCCACCAGTATGGGGTCTATCATGTTGGAGTGGTTGCCGCACACGACCGCCGGCCCCTCCGGGATATTCTCCCGGCCCTTAAAACTCAGCGGGTAAAAAAAGCGCGTGATGGGGACAATCAGGGAATAGATAAAATTGTACCAGCGCTTGGCGTCTTTTGTTGACTCTACGTTCTTTTTTTCCTTGGTATTTACATCAGTCAACAGTCTTTACCCCCAGTTTATAGGAAATGAGCGAACATACAGCCTCTATGCTCTCATCCAGCGACAAATCGCTCGTGTCAACCTCGACGGCGTCCTCGGCGCGCCTGAGCGGCGCGGCGGCCCGCTGTGAGTCCCGCTCGTCGCGCGCCTCGATCTCGGCGAGCACCTGCTCGAGAGTTATGTCGCAGCCGGAAGCTCTCAGCTCGGCCAGGCGGCGCTCCGCGCGCCGCTGCGGGCTGGCGGTGAGGAATATCTTCAAGTCGGCGCCGGGCAGCACCACGGTGCCTATATCGCGCCCGTCCATGATAACGCTCAGGCTGCGCGCCAGCGAGCGCTGCATGTCGAGCAGGAAGGCCCTGACGCTGGGCATGGCCGACACCTCCGACGCGCGGCGGGATATCTCCGGCGTACGGATGAGCCCGGTCACGTCCTCGCCGTTGAGCCTTTCGGTCTGCACGCCCCTGTTGTCGTAGCCGAGGGCTATATCCAGCTTTGGCAGCAGCGCCTTTACCGCGGCCTCGTCGCCGCTGCCAATACCGCAGCGGTCCACGGCGAGCCCCACGGTGCGGTATATGGCGCCCGTGTCCACATAGAGAAAGCCGAAGCGCCTTGCGGCTGCGCGGGCAATAGTGCTCTTGCCCGCCCCTGAGGGCCCGTCTATCGCCACCGAGTAATTACCTTGCATTATTCGTCCTCCGTCCTGAGGGAATTTGCGGCCGCGTGGGCCGTTGACCAGGCTATCTGCAGATTATACCCGCCGGTATAGGCGTCCAGGTCCAGCACCTCACCGGCAAAGTACAGCCCCGGCACCAGCTTGGACATCATCGTGCGCGGGTCCACCTCCCGCGTGCTCACGCCGCCGGAGGTGATTATAGCCTCGGCTATGGGCCGGGGTCCGGAAATGGCCACCGGGAAATCCTTGAAAAGGCGCACGAGCCTCTGGCGCTGCTCACGCGTTATGGAGTTGGCACGCTCCGTCTCCGGTATGCCGCTCAGACGCACCAGCACGGGTATCATGGCCCGGCCGGCCAGCTCGCCCAGGCAGTTGCGGAACTCACGGTTCTGGAACTTGGCCAGGTCACGAAGGATGCGCGCGTCGAGCTTCTTTTCGTCCAGGCCCGGTTTGAGGTCTATGCTCAAACGGTAGCTTGCCTTGCCGAAGGCGCGCATATGCGCCGAGGCGCTGAGCACCAGCGGCCCGGATACGCCGAAGTGCGTAAAGAGCATCTCGCCCAGCTCCCTGTAAATCAGCTTTCCGTCCTCATACGCGGACAGCGTGACGTTGCGGAGCGAAAAGCCCTGCATCTCGCGGCAATACCCGTCCGGAGACTCCAGCGGCACCAGGCTGGGACGGCACTGATTGACCGTGTGCCCCAGCGCCCGCGCCATGGCGTAGCCGTCGCCGGTGGAACCGGTACCGGGGTAGCTCAGGCCGCCCGTGCATATGACTGCGCTGCGGCAGGGGATCTCGCCGCGCTCAGTCACCACGGCGCAGACGCCGTCCTCACCCGTTTTTATGGCCTTCGCCTTTTCACGCAGGATTTCGACGCCGTTTTTGTGGCACAATCTGGCCAGCGCCCCGGCGATATCGCCCGCCTTGTCCGAGACGGGGAATACCCTCCTCCCCCTCTCGGTCTTGAGCGGCACGCCCAACCCCTCGAAAAAGGCCATGACGTCCTGGCAGGAGAATCTGTGTATCGCGCTCTGCAGGAAGCGCCCGTCGGCGGGAATGGCCTCTATAAACTCACGCGGGGTGCAGTCGTTCGTTACGTTGCAGCGGCCCTTGCCGGTGATGCGCAATTTGCGGCCCAGCTCCCGGTTGGGCTCGAGCAGCACGGTCTTCAGCCCTCTTCCGGCTGCGAGGGCGGCGCAGAGCGTCCCGGCGGCGCCGCCGCCTATTATCACCGCGTCAGCCATCGGAATTTTCAAAGACCTTGTAATCGCTCCAGACCTGCTCCAGCTTCCGGAAGGTCTCGCTTATGGCGTCCCGCGAACGGGCGCCGACGGCGATTACGATGGCGTTTACCAGGCTCATGGGCGCGACGAGGGAATCCACGAACGAGACCATCTCGCTCTTGGCAAACAGGCATATGTCCGCCATGCCGTAAAAAGGCGAGCTCTCGCTGTCCGTGAGCCCGACAGTGGCCGCGCCGCGGTCCTTGGCGAAGCCCATAACCTTGGCCGCGCGCGAGGAATAGCGGGGAAAAGTGAAGCCTATGAAGAGATCGCCCTCCCCGATGCGCAGCAGCTGCTCATAGGCCTCGGCGGCGCTGTTGTCATCCACCAGGTGCACACCGGCGCGGATGAGGCCTAGATAATAGGCCATGAAGTCCGCCAGGCTGCGGGATGTCCGCGAGGCGAATATGTAGATATCCCCCGCGGCCAGTATGCTGTCCACCACGCGGTTGAAGCTGTCCTGGTCTATCTCCTCCAGCGTGGTCTGCAGCTTGTCTATGTCGTCGCTGAGTACGGACTTGAGGATATTCTTGTCGTCAAGCATATCCTTGGCCGCCTCAATGCGCTGAACGCTTGTCAGGCGCGAGCGGATCATCTCCTGCAGCGCCTTGCGCATACCCGGATAGCCGTCGAAGCCCAGCTCCGCGGCGAAACGTACGACCGTGGACTCGCTGACGCCCACGGTCTTGCCGAGTTTGCCCGCCGTCATAAAGGCGGCTTTATCATAATTCTCCAGAATATACTTGGCTATAAGCCTCTGCCCCTTGGAAAAGCCCGAGTTTTCCCGGGAAATAAGCGCTAATATATCCTTGTCCATAGTCCTGCCCCCATACCGCATATATAAAGCCCGCCGGTGTTCGCCGCGCCGGCGGAGCGAGAAACTTCATTCATTGTACACAGTTTGCGCGGATATTACAAGGGGTATTACGTAAACAAACTTTAACTATTTTCCCGCACAAGGCCCCTGACATATACCAGTTCGGCCTCCGTGAGCTCTCTCCAGTGCCCGCTGGGGAGGTCTCCCAGGGTAAGCTCGCCCTCGGCGACGCGTATCAGCCTGGTCACCGTCAGCCCCACGCTCTCGCACATGCGGCGCACCTGGCGGTTCCGGCCCTCGTGTATGACGAAGCGAAGGCGGCTGGAGTCCTCCCCTGCGCGCAGCAGCTGCACTCGCGCGGGACGTATCGGCTTCCCGGCCACGGCGCGCAGGGCCTCCATGGCCGCGGCCTGGCGCGGCGTAGCCCTGCCGCGCACGGTGACGTTATACACCTTCTCAACCTCGTGCGCGGGATGCATCAGCGCGTTTGCGGCCTCTCCGTCGTCGGTCATTATAAGCAGGCCCTCGCTGTTGAGATCCAGCCTGCCCACCGGATAGAGGCGCCGCCCGGCGCCGCGCACCAGCTCGGCCACCGTCCTGCGTCCGCGCTCGTCAGACAGGGTGGTGACGTAGCCGCGGGGCTTGTTGAGCATTATGTACATGCGCTCGGAAGGGAACCCGAGCGGCACGCCGTCCACCTCCACCAGGTCGCACTCAGGGTCGGCGGCCATGCCGAGGGAGGCGGGCACACCGTTCACGCTGACGCGGCCGGCCAGTATCAGCTCCTCGGCGGCGCGGCGCGAGGCTATCCCCGCGCCGGATATCAGCTTTTGCAGTCTTTCCTTCATATCTTGTCCCCAATCAGGCGGCCGCTGCCGTCATTGCTCAGCTGCCGCTGAAGTACAGCGGCCTGCCCAGATTTGCAAAAAATCGCTTCACGCCGGAGAAAAAGCCCGTACTCTCGCCGGATGCAGGCATATCAGAGGCGTACACCAGCGGCACGGAGCATATCGCCTCTCCCCCGCTCGTGACTGTCAGCCGTCCCGCCTCCTGCCCGGACTCCACGGGGCAGATGACAAAGGGCGGCAGCTCCAGTGAAATATCCCACTCCGCCCCCACAGGCAGCAGGGCATATACGTCGCTCTCCACCCGCGCTGCGGCATACGGCCCGTCGCCGCCCACAGCGTTGACGCGGTACAGCGTCTGCGCGTCTGCAACGCGCACGTACTCGTAGTTGGCAAAGGCCCAGTCGTAGAGCGCGGCGTGGTCGTCCCAGTCGTCGCTGTCACAGAGCGTGACGCAGATTAAGCGGGTGTCCCCGCGCTCTGCACAGCTCACGAGCGTTCGCCCGGCGGCCATGGTATATCCGGTCTTCACCCCTATGCAGCCCTCATACAGGCTCAGCAGCTTGTTGTGATTATACAGTGCCTGTCCCTGTACGACGGCGCTGCGGGAGGATACTATGCGCGCGAAGTCGTCGTTGTCCATGGCATACGCCGCGAGCAGGGCCATGTCACGGGCGGTGGAATAGTGGTCCTCGGCGTCCAGCCCGTGCGGGTTGGCAAAGTGCGAGCCGGTCATGCCTATGCCGGCGGCCAGCCCGTTCATCAATTCCGCAAAGTCTTCCACGCTGCCGGCCGTATGCAGGGCCAGGGCCATGGCTGCGTCGTTGCCGGATACCAGCATGAGGCCGTAGAGCAGCTCCTCCACCGTGTACTCATCCCCGTCGCGCAGGTACATGGAGGAGCCCTCGGTACCGGCGCTGCGCGAGTCTATCTTCACGGTCTCGTCCAGAGCGCAGTTTTCCAGCACGACGAGCGCGGTCATGATCTTCGTCGTGCTGGCTATGAGCATCCTGTCGTCGGCATTCTGCTCATACAGCACCTCGCCGGTGTCCGCATGCATCAGTATCACCGAGTGCGCGCTGGTACCGGGCGCCTCGGCAAACGCCGGGCCGGAACACAGCAGCGCGCAGGCCAGGAGTGCGGATATGGTCTTTTTCAAAACAGCACCACCCCGTAATTAATGGGTGGTGCTATTGTTTGCGCTTTTGCGCCCTTTATGCCTCGACGGCGGCACTGTCCGCGGCGGGGCTGGCCTGGGGCGCGTTCTTCTTGTCGATGAAGGCCTCAGCGCGGTCAAGCAGCTGCGGCACCAGGTCGATTACGCGGTCGAGGGTGGTGATCGCGGGCGGCTGGATATTGAGCATGCGCACCACACCGTCCTTGACGACAAGGAAGCCGATGGGGTCTATCTTTATACCGGCCCCGCTGCCGCCGACGCAGCCGTCGCGCTGTTTTACGAGGTCACCGCCGCCGCCGGCGAATCCCACGCTCACACGGGAGACCGGCACCAGCGTCACGCCGTCGGGCGTGGTGACCGGGTCGCCGACCACGGTATTTGCATCGACCATTTCCTTGATCTTGGCTATGCTCTGTTTAAGAAACTCGGCCATCGGGGTCTGCATCTGTTCCATCGTTTTCCTTCCTTTCCTGGGCGGCGGCCTTTGCGGCCCTGTCCGCACGTCGTTTGATTTTCAGGAAGCCGACGCCCGCCACAGCGGCGACGGCAATTATGCGCGCAAGGTTAATGGTTATCGTCATCCCGGCCTCCAGGCTCATGCTCGGAGCCGAGAAATCCACCCCGGTCTGCACATCGCTGTGCTTCACATTGAAGGCATGCCCCGCTGCGCCTCCCACGGTGGCCACGGCGTAATTGATGACGCCATAGGTCATGACCGTATCATAGGGGTCGTCGCCGCCCACGGTGATGTGCAGCTTGAAGCGGTTTACCGTGAGCTTGCGGCGGAAGCGCGAGAGGGTGTTGAGCGCAAGCCTGAGGAGATCGGGGATCATGTCCTTGGTGACCAGCGGAGGTTTGGGCTCCTTCTCCGCAGTTTTTTCCTTCTTCGGCTTTTTCTCCTTCTTGGCCTTTTCCTTCCCGGGCTTGTCCGGCCGCTGCGGACGCGGGAACACCTGTATGTCAAACCACATGACACGCACCGCCGCGCGAACTCCCGCGGCGTCATAGTCCGCGGATACGCCCAGCGGCGTAAAGAGCAGCAAGAGCAGGATCAGAGCTATCACTGCCAGGATTATAAGGACTACCAGGTGAATCACCTCCAAAGGCGGATACAGGCCGCCGCCATCTCCGCGCCTTTGCAAAGGCGCGGCAGCGCAAACCGCTGCTTCCTGCTTTATTCTCCGGCGCACCGGCCCGGTGCGCTCACTCTTCCAGCTCGGTTATCTCCAGCTGCTCGCCGCGGCTTTTGAGCTTGTCCACGGCCTCCTGGAGCTTTTCCAGTCCGTCCGCCTCGTTCATATCCGGCAGCGTGGGCAGTTCATCCAGCGATGTGATGCCCATCACGCGCAGGAAGGCCTCCGTGGTACGGTAGAGCGTGGGGCGTCCGGGCGCGTCCAGGCGGCCGCAGGGCTCGATGAGTCCCTTCTCAGCCAGGCTGGATACGGTATAGGAGCTGTCCACTCCCCTCACCTGCTCCACATAGGCGCGGGTCACAGGCTGGAAATAGGCGATGATCGCCAGCACCTCCAGCGCGCTGGGCGAGAGCTTCGGCGCAGCCCGGTGTTCTATCACTTTGGCTATCGTCTTGGCATGCTCCGGCGCCGAACAGAGCTGGAGAGTATTGCCCAGACGCAGCAGGCGGATCCCGCGCGCATTGCTCTCGTAATACTCGGCCAGCTTTGCCGCCGTAACAATTATGTCCTCTTCCGGCACGCCGAAAACCAGCGACAGCCTGGCCACCGGCACCGGGTCGCCGGAGGCGAACAGCACCGCCTCCAGCGCAGGCGTGAGTTCTATTATGTCCATTATTCTTCCTCTATGGCTTCAAGTATCTTTTCCGTGTCTCCGCCGGTGAACTCCAGTACCAGGTCGCCCCCGCGCTCGGTTATCGTGAGGCTGCCCATGGAGCAGAGCTCCAGTACGCTGAGGAACACCGCCACCACCTCGCTGCGGCTCCTGCTCTCGGCGCACAGCTCGCCCAGGGTGGCAGTGCCATGGCCGGTCAGGCGTTCTATTATCTCTCTTGACTTGTCGCGCACACCGTAGACAATGCGCTTGGGCGCCAGACGCACCAGTTCCTGCGCCGCGGGAGGCTTTACGTCCGGGCGCATGAACACGCTGCAAAGTGCGCCCAGCAGCTCTGCCGGCTCATGGCGGTAGTCATACACCTTTGCCGCCGGGTGCAGCGGCTCCTGGCGCCGGGTGAAGAGGTCCTTGCCGTTCTCGCTCATGGCGCCGAAGGCCTCCAGCACGCTCTTTACGGCGTCCCGCGCTCCCTTGGCTTTGAGCTGCTCCAGGCTGGTCATGAGCTGTTCCAGCTCCGTCACCTCGTGCTCTGCGGCGAGCAGCGTGCGCGTCTTTATATACAGCAGATACGCCGCCATCTGGACGAACTCGCTGGCGACCTCCAGGTCCATGCGCTGCATTTCGTCCAGGTAGGCGAGATACTGGTCCAGTATCTCGGAGACCGATATGTCGCGTATCTCGATCTTGTTCTTGCTCAGCAGCTGCAATATCAGGCTGAGCGGCCCTTCAAAGTCTGCGAGCGAATCCCGCTCGTGCACCACGCCCTCCAGGCGGAACGTCGGGTCGCTCATACGAACAGCCTCATCAGGTCATAGCCCAGCTCCGCGAAGATGAAGAGCCGGTCAAACACCCAGTTTGACGCCGCCGTCAGCGGGTCGAAGGGAAGCCGGTTCATAACCACCACCAGCACAAGGAGCGCTATCATACCGTAGCGCTCGTAGTACATGAGCTTGCGGTAACTGTGCTCCGGGAGGAAGGCATACAGCACCTTGCTCCCGTCCAGGGGCGGGATGGGTATGATGTTGAAAAGCGCCAGTGTCAGGCTCAGATAGGCCGTGGTGCCTATGGTCTGCGCCACGTAATAGCCGATGGTGGAGCCGGACAGCGGTATAAGCACCAGCCCGTAAATAAAGAGCATGACGACGGCGATCAGCAGATTTGCCAGCGGCCCCGCGGCCGCGGTGAGCGCCATTCCCTGCTTTGGGTCCTTGAAGCTGCGCATATTGACCGGCACGGGTTTGGCCCAGCCGAAGTGGAACACGGCCAGCATTATGAGGCCGATGATGTCGATATGCTTTATGGGGTTGAGCGTCAGCCTGCCCGCGCGCTTGGCGGTGTCGTCGCCGAGCATGTACGCGGCATAACCGTGCGCGCACTCGTGCAGCGTAATACAGATGAGCGCCGGGATGACCGACAGCAATATTTGAATCGGCACGGTCCAGTCCAGACCGCGCAGTACGTCACCAAATCCGTTCATGAGACACCTCGTGTTTATTATAACAACTTCTTTTGGGGAATACAAGAGTTGAAGTGGTGGCTTTAAAAAGCCGGACGCAAACTGTACCCCATTTCTTTTGTCTTGCCAAAAGAAACGGGGATACCCCCAAAGAAAAGCGC
>HBJMC02800__coassemble_816_pt1 | contig 11658 bp, 8 predicted proteins | sample HBJMC02800__metabat2_high_PE_027 | metagenome-assembled genome bin HBJMC02800
GCGCATCCAGCAGCTCCACCGCCGCCCCGGCGTCCTCGTCGGGCAGCGCCGGCACTCCCCCCGGAAATGACTCGCATCTCCAGGGGAAGGTTACATATGTTAATCATTGCGTCAAAAGCTCTTCGATAACCCCGGAACGGGCCACGATTTGAGTGAAAAATCCGGATTTCAGCGCGCCGCGCACGGCTTTCGGGCTGGTGTTCGCGGAGCACACACCGATAATGTTCGGACAGCGCTTGAGCACATGCACCGGTATCTGTATGGCAAAGTCCTGATCCGACTGGATGACATAGCCGTCCTCATTAAAATAATATATCAGCATCCTGCCGCAGGCCCTGCGCTGCTGCAGCAGGCTGCCGTAGCGCACAAGGGAGGCAAAGTCGGGGCTGGAGGGATAGTCGCCGATGTTGACCAGGGCCGTGTCCAGCATCTCCCACTGGCGGTAAATGCGGCGGTAGACTTCGGTTGAGCAGAGGACCTCCTTTTCCTCCAGACTTTCGGGGAGGGCCGGGAGATAGAGGAAATGGGGGGTGGCCCCCATCTGCTGGGCCATGAGGCGTATATTCTCGTTGGACTGATAGTTGCGGGCGGGTATGCTCGCATTCCCCACCAGCGGGCATATATCCGTTACGGTACTGCCGGACTGCGGGTTCTGCTCCAGCCAGCTCACGATCTGGCCGATGAGATAGCCCCAGCCGACGCCAAGACGCCTGGCGCCGAGCTGCTGCAAAAGCTGAAGGGCGCCCTGAGAGAGGAGGCGGTTGACATCGTCGTTGTCTCCGCTGTCCTCAACGAGAACCCCGCCCTGGACGGAGCTTATGCTCTTCAGGCGGTCCAAGAGCCGGGCCGTTTTTGTCTCCGGGTCATGGATGGTTATCTCGACCACGCCCAGCTCCCGCGCCTCTGCCAGCAGGCGGCTGACCATGGGGCGGGATATCCCCAGCTCGCGGGCTATGTCGCTCTGCTTCTGCTCTTCCAGATAATAGCGGCGGGCTACATACACCAGCCGCTTTCGTTTATCCTGACTGATATTCAAAGGGCACCCTCTCTATGCACTGATATAAAGCCGCCGGAGCGTTCATCCCCGGCGCCGTCCTGAGCCTGTAAGCTGCGTTCAGGCGGAAACGCACATTTGTAACCTGTCAATCACGTACACAGTATATAGGAAACGTCTCAGAAAAGCAATAGCCGGGGGACGGCTTGATGCGCCGCCGGCCGGCGGCAGCCAGGAAATAAAAAAGGAGCCGTGCGGCTCCTTTTTCAATCCTGTCCGGTCAGCTCCACCACGGTCATCTCGTGGCCGGTGGCGGGCAGATACTTTTCCACCATATCCTTCGTCAGCATCTTCATGCTGGACGTATTCACGCAGGGGTGGCAGCCGAAATATTCCTGCCGCAGCACGTCGCCGTCCACAATCAGGCGCACGCGCTGCCCCTTGTCGTTCATGAGCCCCATCACGCTCACCGCGCCGGGCTTTATGTCCAGCAGTTCGAGCATGTCGTCCTCGTTGGCAAAGGACAAGCGGGCGACGCCGAGCTGCTTGGAGAGTTCCTTGGTGCGGAAGGGCTTGTCGCCCGGCATCAGCAGTAGGTAGTAATTCGTGCGCTGGCGGTTGCAGAGGAACAGGTTCTTGCATATGAGCACGCCCAGCACGGCGTCAATCTTGTTGCAGTCCTCCATGGTCATGGCGGGCATGTCCGCGTGGTCGGTACGCCAGTACTCTATGCCGAGGGCGTCCAGAAAGTCATAGGTGCGCACCTCGCGCTCAAGCCTGCCCGTGCAGTCGGCCGGGCGGCCGTGAAAAAGTTCCATGTGTTTTTCCTCCTTACTCGCCGGTGAACTCCGGCGTGCGCTTTTCCAGGAAGGCGCTCGCGCCCTCCAGCTTGTCCCGCGTCCCCATCAGCACGGCCAGGCCCAGGCTCTCCATGAACACGCCGGAGTCCATGTCCGTGCTGCGCGAGGCGTTGAGGAGCTTTTTTGATATTTCCAGGGCCAGCGGGCCCTTTTTCAGCATACGCCCGGCTATTTTCAGCGCGGCGTCCAGCAGCTCCGCCCTGGGGACGACCTGCATGACCAGCCCGTAGCTATACGCCTCCTGCGCCGTGAGCACGCGCCCGGCCAGGATGACGTCCTTGGCCACACCCAGCCCCACGAAGCGCGCCAGGCGCTGCGTGCCGCCCTCGCCCGGCAGGACGCCGAGGTCGGTCTCGGGGAGGCCGAAGCGCGCGTTTTCGCTGGCGATGCGCACGTCGCAGGCCAGCGCGAGCTCGAACCCGCCGCCCATGGCCCAGCCGTTCACGGCGCAGATCACCGGCTTGGAGCAGCTCTCCAGCGCGCTGAATGCCCGGCGCATGTTGCCGTTTTTATAGCTGGTGAGGCCGGTGCCGCTCCTGAGGTTGTTTATATCCGCTCCGGCGACGAAGGCCTTGTCCCCCGCCCCGGTTATCACGGCGCAGCGCAGGTGCTCCGCCTCCTCCAGCCAGAGGGCAAAGTTAACCAGGTCCTCCTGGCAGGCGTGGTTTATGGCGTTCATAACCTCGGGCCGGTTGGCGGTAAAAACGGCCACCGGGCCGCGCTCCTCATAGAGGAAGTGGTTGAATTTCGGTTGTTCCAGGGCCACGCACCTCCTTATATATCATATGGTATGTGCCCCGTGCTGCGGCAGCTCGCCGGAGCGGTAGAGCTCCAGCAGTTCGCCCAGGGCGGCTATACGCCGGGAAAGGCCCTCTCCGGCGTCCGTATCCGCTATATAGCGGCGGCGCGGGAACTGCTCTATCGACACGCTGTCCGACTCTATGTCCGCGTTCTCGCTGAGCACCTTGGCCACGCCCTCGAAGGGACGGTGGCTCTTGAGCCGTATGCCGTGCGAGCTGTAGATAAGGGTATATCCGGCGATGCCGGTAGTGGCCTGATAAGCCTTGCAGAAGCCGCCGTCGATGACGAAGAGCTTGCCGCCGGCCTTGACCGGGCTCTCGCCCTTCTTCGCCTTGACGGGCGTGTGGCCGTTTATAATGTGGCCCGTGTCCGGGTCGAGGCCGAACTCGGCGAGTATCATGCGTGCGGTGCCCTCGTCGTCCCAGTAACGGAAATAGGGGTTGCGCGGCTCGGCCCAGGTGCTCTCGTCGGCGACCATGGCGCGCTCAAAGGTGTGGAACACGCGCCCGGAAAAGGGGCTGTCGTTCCCGCACCAGAGATACCACATCATGTCCAGCGCGCTCTCGTCCCCGCGCACCCAGGCGCTCTTGACCACGGCGTCGGCGTAGTCCATCAGGGCCTTGCCCGAGTACCACCTGCCGCCGTGGCGCACGCGGGCGAATTTGCCCTCGGCCGTGAGCGGTATGCAGCCGTGGTAGAGCAGGCTGCCGTTGCAGCATAGGTAGGTGCTGCCGCGCTGGTAGATAAAGTCCAGGTGGCGGCGCAGGCTCTGGCTCTCCCGGAACGCGTCCACGTACTCGTCCACGAGCTCCGCCTCCTCGGGCGAGAGCCTGTACGGGTTGTCGGGGTCGATGGTGGGCAGGTGCGTTGTGCTGAGGGGATATACGCCCGTATCCAGCTCCACCGTCCAGTCGCTGTAGTTTATCCGGTTGAGCATCAGCCGGTCGTCCATACCGTAGCCGGGGTGGCGCATTATGATCTGGCCCTCCAGCTTGAAGCCAATCACGGAGAGGGCCAGCTTGCGGGTCTTCTTGTCCGCAGCGCCGTAAACCCGCTCGCAGAACTCGCCCAGGGCGCGCAGCGAGACACCGTAGCGCCGCTCGAGCGTGAGCTCGTTGTCATAGTCGCAGGTGATGCGCATCACGGTGAAGACGCAGGCCGGCGAGCCCGCGGCCGCGCCGAGCCAGAGTATATCGTGGTTGCCCCACTGGATGTCTATATTCCCCTGGCGCATCAGCGTCTCGATGATGCCGGCCGGGTCCGGGCCGCGGTCAAAGATGTCGCCCACCACGTGCAGCCGGTCCACGGCCAGGCGCTTTATGAGCACGGCCAGGGCGGTTATAACGCTGTCGGCCGCGCCGGTGGAGATGACGCTGTCAAGTATCGCGTCGTGATAGCGGTGCTGGTTGGCGTCCTCATCGCGCTGGATGTGCAGCAGCTCGTCGAGCACGAACTCCCAGCCGGAGGGCATCTCCCGGCGCACATAGGCGCGGGTGTACTTGCTGGACAGGGTCTCGGCCAGCAGGCAGAGGTCCTCCAGCACGCCGCGCAGCCGCTCCGCGGTGAGCTCGCCCCGCTCGCGCAGGGCGCTGAGCTCCTCGCGCGGGTAGTAGATTATGGAGCAGAGCGCCCGGCAGGCGTCTATGCCCTGGCTTGCCTCGAACAGGCGGCGCACCTTCTCCAGGATGACGCCGGAGCAGTTGTTGAGGATGTGCCGCACCGCGGCGCTCTCGCCGTGCAGGTCGCTGATAAAATGTTCCGTACCCTTCGGCAGGGCGAGGATGGCGTTCAGGTTTATGATCTCCGAGCAGGCCGCGGCCTCGTTCGGGTATTTCTCGGAGAGCAATTCGAGGTATTCGCGGGTAAATTCGCCCATAACATGACCTCCAAATGTGTTTTCCGCTTACATTCTACACTCAGGCCGGGGACGGTTTCAAGCGGGCAAAAGTAAAATTTCCCCCTCAGGCCAGCAGGCTCATGCTGATGGCATTGGAGAGCATATGGTACACGATGGGCGCCCAGATGCTGCCCGACCGCTCATAGCACCAGTTGAAGCTCATGGATGCGGGGATATAGAGCAGGGCGTAGAGCAGCATGGCCGCGCTCTGGGCCTCCACCACATACTGCCAGACGTGGTACAGGGAGAAGGCCAGCACGCTCACCACCCAGGCCAGAGCGCGGCTCCTGCGCTGCAGGGCGCCGAATACGAGCCCGCGGAACAGTACCTCCTCCACGATGGGGGCCATGAACACCGTCATGGCGATGATCCTGCTGCGCCCCTCGGGTATCATGCTCACGAAGGCGTCGTTGTTGGGCGAGCTGCCCAGGCCGAGGTTCAGCGCGACAATGAGCGAGGAGATAACCATGCTCAGCGCCATCTCCAGGAGATAGGCCGTCAGTATGGCTAGGACAAAGGTTCCCAGGCGGTCCAGGGCCGCGTCAAAGCCCGCGCGCAGGAAGCGCCAGCAGAGCGCGAGCACGTACACAAAGCCTATAACGTAGTAAGTGAGGTTGATGTCCACCGCCGTGATGTCCGGCACCGCGTATACCAGGTACGGCAGCAGCAGCGGCAGGGCAAAGACGTGTATGGGCAGGTAGACCAGCGCGGCGATACGCTCGCCGGGGCGCATCAGGTCTGCAAAACCCGTGCGGTTGGGTATAGTGGGTCTGTTTTCCATCAGGGGGCCAGCTTTCTCTGTAGTTCGTAGAGGAGGTTGAGCGCCTCTATGGGCGACATGGTCTCAATTTTCGCGCGCCGCAGCCGGTCGAGCACTTCGTCCTCGGCGGCGGAGCCCAGCGTGAGCTGCAGCCCGTCCTCCGCCGGGGCCTCCCGCTCCGGGACTGCGCGCGCCGCGCCTTCGACCAGCTCGCGCAAATACTCGCGCGAGTGCTCCAGCACGCTTGCGGGCACTCCGGCCAGGGCGGCGACCTCGATACCGTAGCTCTCGTCGGCCGCGCCGCGCACGATGCGCCGCAGGAAAATAACGCCGCCGCCCTGCTTGCGGGCGGTTATGGAGTAGTTGCGCACCCCGTCCACCTGCCCCTCCAGGGCGGTGAGCTCATGGTAGTGCGTGGCCAGCAGCGTCTTTGCGCCCAGGCGGCGCTTGTCCGCGCAGTACTCCAGCACGGCGCGGGCGATAGCCATGCCGTCATAGGTGGAGGTGCCGCGGCCTATCTCGTCCAGGATGATGAGGCTGTTTTTGGTGGCGTTTTTGAGGATGTCCGCCACCTCGGTCATCTCCACCATAAACGTGCTCTGCCCGCTGGCCAGGTCGTCGCTGGCGCCTATGCGCGTGAACACCCGGTCCACTACGCCTATCGTCGCGCTCCGGGCGGGCACAAAGGAGCCCATCTGCGCCATGAGCACGATGAGCGCGGTCTGGCGCATATAGGTGCTCTTGCCGGCCATGTTGGGGCCGGTTATGATGGCCAGCCTGTCGCTGGTCAGGTTCAGGTGCGTGTCGTTGGGCACAAAGCGGGTGTCCTTCTGCGTGAGCTCCACCACCGGGTGGCGCCCGTCGTGTATCTCTATCACGCCCGACTCGTCCACCTCGGGGCAGACATAGCCGTTGCGCACGGCGGTCTCGGCCAGCGAGCAGACGGCGTCCAGCTCGGCCACGGCGTTGGCCGCGTCCTGAATGCGGTTCACGCGGTTGGCCACAGACGCGCGGGTCTCGCAGAAGAGGCGGTACTCAATGTCGCAGATGCGCTCACGGGCCGAGGATATCTCCGCCTCCAGGCTCTTCAGCTCGGCGGTGATATAGCGCTCATGGTTGACCAGCGTCTGCTTGCGGATGTACTCCTCGGGCAGCTTGGAGGTATCCGCCGCCGCGGGCAGGTCTATATAGTAGCCGAAGACGCGGTTATAGCCGATCTTGAGCTTTTTTATGCCGGTGCGCTCGCGCTCGCTGGCCTCCATATCGGCAAGGAGCTGAGCGGCGTTGTCGCGCACGGCGCGCAGGCGCTCCACCTCCTCGGAATAGCCGCGGCGCAGCACGCCCCCGTCGCGCACGCTCAGCGGCGGCTCGGGGTCTATGGCCAGCACTATGTCGCGGCGCACGTCGGCCAGCTCGTCCATGGCCGCAGCCTCGCCCAGCAGGGCGCTCTTCGCGCCGGAGAGCAGCTGCTTGAGCTTGGGCAGCTGCTCGCAGCTGTCGGCCAGGGCGACCAGGTCGCGCGCGTTGGCCGTCTGGTACACGGTGCGGGAGACCACGCGCTGCATGTCGCTTATGCCGTCCAGCGCAGCCATCAGCTCCTGACGGAGGACGTTGTCGCCCACCAGCTCGGACACGGCGGCCAGGCGGCGGCGTATGGCCGTCAGCGAGAGCAGTGGCATCTCCACCCAGGAGCGCAGCATCCGCGCGCCCATGGGAGTGCGCGTGTGGTCCAGAACCCAGAGCAGGCTGCCGCGCTTTTCGCCCGTGCGCAGGCTGCTGGTGAGCTCCAGGCTGCGGCGCGCCGCCCAGTCCAGTTCCATGTACTTGCCGCCCTCTATGAGCTCCAGCTCGTTTATGTGCCCGAGGTCGCACTTCTGCGTCTCGGCAATGTAGCGCAGCAGCGCGCCGGAAGCGCGCACGGCCAGCGCCTTCCCGTCCAGGCCCAGCGCGGAGAGGCTCTCCGCCCTGAACTGCGCGAGCACGGCCGCCGCGGCGCTGTCATAATCAAAATACCCGTCGTCGGCCTGCTCCAGCGAGCAGGCGAGGCGGCGATGCAGGAAATCCACCAGCTGCCCCTTTTTCACGGCGGCCGTGTTCAGGACGGCCTCGCGCGGGGAGAAGGAGCCCAGCTCGTTCGTCAGGTGGCTTATGGCCCGGCGGCCGTACTCCACGGCGGCGAACTCGCCCGTGGAGATGTCGCAGAAGGCCGCCGCCGCGCCCTCGTCGCCGGCACAGACGGCGCACAGGTAGTTGGAGCGGCTCTTGTCGAGCATGGCCTCGTCCGTCACGGTGCCGGGCGTTATTATGCGCACCACCTCGCGCTTGACCAGGCCTTTTGCGGTGGCCGGGTCCTCCATCTGCTCGCAGACGGCGACCTTGTAGCCCTTCTGCAGCAGCTTGGCGATATATGAGTCCGCCGAGTGGTAGGGCACGCCGCACATGGGCATCTGTTCGGCCGCCGGCTTGTTGCGGTCGCGCGTGGTGAGCATGAGGTCGAGCTCCCTCGAGGCGACCTTGGCGTCCTCGTCGAAGAGCTCATAGAAGTCGCCGAGGCGGAAGAAGAGCAGGTATTTGCTGTGCGTGCGTTTTATCTCATAGTACTGTTTCTGCAGCGGGGTAAGCTCGGTCTCGCTGCGCTCGGCGAGAGGCACGCTCTCCTGGGCAAGTTTTTCCTTTTGCGCCATGAGTCCTCCTTAGTCAATGTATCGAAAGCCCTGAGCGCTCCGGCGCGCAGGGGCGCGGCGGCCCGACGGGGCCGCCGCGGCGTCTTCTCAGTCCTCTGCCGGGGCGCCGTAGAGCGCCCAGGTGTTCCCGCCGGTTATGTCCACGTCCATGAACCTGCCCACGAGCGAGGCGTCGCCGCTCATGTGCACTAGCCTGCCGCCGTTCGTGCGGGCGGAGAGGTTATAGGGCGAGCGCCCGGTCTCGCCGTCCACAAGCACGCGCTGCCGCGTGCCTATGTAGGCGGCGTGCTTCTCGGCGGAGATCTCGTTGGCGCGCTCCACCAGCGCGTCGAACCAGCGCTGCTTCTCCTCGCGGGACACGGGGTCGGGCATGGCCGCGGCCTTCGTACCCTCGCGCGGGGAGAAGATAAAGGTGAACATCGCGTCGTAGCGCACCTCTTCTATGAGGCTCATCGTCTCCGCGAAGTCGGCCTCGGTCTCGCCTGGGAAGCCGACGATGATGTCGGTGGTGAGCACCAGGTCCGGCATCAGGGAGCGCGCCAGGCGCACCTCCTCGAGGTATTTGGCACGGTCGTAGTGGCGGTTCATCTCCCGCAGGATGCGGTCCGAGCCGCTCTGGACGGGCAGGTGGATGTGTTTGGCGCACTTTTCGCACTCGGCCATGGTGCGGAAGAGCTTCTCCGTGGCGTCGCGCGGGTGGCTGGTCATGAAGCGGATCAGGAAATCGCCGGGGATATCGTTTATGGCGCGGATCAGGTCCGCAAAGTCGCGCCCCTCGCCCAGGTCCTTTCCGTAACTGTTGACGTTCTGGCCCAGCAGGGTGATGTCCTTATATCCGGCCTCCACGAGCTGCCGCGCCTCGGCGACCACGTCGTCAAAGCGCCGCGAGCGCTCGCGCCCGCGCACATAGGGCACGACGCAGTAGGTGCAGAAGTTGTTGCAGCCGTACATGATGCTCAGCCAGGCCTTCACGCTGCCGGAGCGGCGGACGGGCAGGCCCTCGGCCACCACGCCCTCGCTGGGCGGCGCGGAGAAGACGCGCTTGCCCGTCTTGCGCACCTGGTTATAGAGCTCAGGGAAGCGCCAGAGCTCGTGCGGACCGAAGGCCAGATCCACCACGCGGAAGGATTTTTTCAGCTTCTCGGCCATATGCGGCTGCTGCACCATGCAGCCGCATACCGCCACCAGCAGGTTGGGGTTCTTCGCCTTGGCGTGCACCAGCGCGCCGACGTTGCCCAGCACGCGCATCTCCGCGTGCTCGCGTATGGCGCAGGTGTTCACTACGATTAAATCCGCCTCCGCCTCGCTCTCCGTAAAGCCGTAGCCCATCAGCTCTATATAGCCGCGCAGCTCCTCGCTGTCGGCCTCGTTCTGCTGGCAGCCGTAAGTGTCCACCAGGGCCAGCGGCCGCCTGCCGGAGGCCTCGATGCGTCCGCGTATCTCAAAGCAGATATCGCGCTGGCGCGCGAGCTCCGATTCCGGGATCTCAACTCTCTTATATGCCATAAAAACTCCTCATCAAAGTCGATATTACAGGATTATATCATTGTAGCATTTGTCACTGGAAACTTCAACGTTTTTAAATTATAATAAGGAAAACAATCGAAACTCAGGAAGGTGCATCATGCCCAGAATCAACATATTATCCCCTCACGTGGCTGACCTCATAGCCGCGGGCGAGGTCGTGGAGCGGCCCGCCTCGGCGGTGAAGGAGCTCATTGAAAACGCCATCGACGCGGGGGCGCGCAACATAACGGTGGAGTTCTCCGGCGGCGGCGCGGAGCTCATCCGCGTCACGGACGACGGCTGCGGCATGTCGGCCGAGGACGCCGGCGTGGCCTTCCTGCGCCACGCCACCAGCAAGCTCGCCGACGAGCGCGGGCTGGAGGCCATCGGCACGCTGGGCTTCCGCGGTGAGGCGCTGGCGGCCATCTCCAGCGTGTCGCACATAGAGCTCACCACCTGTGAGCGCGGCGCGGCCGAGGGCACGTACATGAACCTCGAGGCCGGGGACATACAGGAGATGCGCCCCGCCGGCGCGCCGGAGGGCACCAGCATATCCGTGCGCGGGCTGTTTTACAACACGCCCGCCCGGCGCAAGTTCCTCAAGAGCGACAAGGCCGAGGGCGCGGCCTGCCTGCAGGCGGCCCTGCGCTGCGCGCTGGGGCGTCCGGACGTCTCCATCCGCTGCATACGGGACGGCAGGGAGGAGTTCTTCACCCCCGGCGACGGCAAGGCGGAGAGCGCGATATACTCCCTGCTGGGCCGCGACGCCGCGCTGGGCATGCTCCCCATCGCCTCCGGCCTGGAGGGCGACGCCGTGCGCGTCAGCGGCTTCACCGGCTCGCCCGGCACGGGCCGCGGCAGCCGCAGCCTGCAGTACTTCTTCGTCAACGGCCGCCACATAAAGAGCACCCTGCTGCAGGCCGCCATAGAGCAGGCCTACAAGGGCACGCTGCTGACAGGCAGGTTCCCCAGCTGTGTGGTCTACCTCACCGTCAACCCCGCCGCTGTGGACGTGAACGTACACCCGGCCAAGACCGAAGTCAAGTTCTCCGACGAGCGCGCGGTCTTCAACGCCGTGCACTACGCCGCCCTGGGCGCACTGGAGGAGGACCGCCCGCCGGTCGAGGCGGCGGCGCGCCCGGCGGTCAGGTTTGCCGCCGGTGCCGACCGCGGCGAGGCCGAGTCCCCGATCCCGGCCCGCAACGCGCCGCGCTGGTCCTTCACCCAGGCCGCCGCGCCCCGCCCCTCGGCGGAGAGCGCCCCGGCGCCGGAAGCCAGGCCGGAAATCCGCCGCCCGGCCCCGGCGCGCGAGGCGGTCCCGCTGGTTTTCCGCAGCCCGGAGGAGGTGTACCAGACCCGGCTGGAGCTGGGCGGCAACACCTTCCCGCCCGTGCCGTCTGTGCCGGATGCGCCGGACACGCCGGCCCGCGCCGACCTCCCCACCGGGCCCGAACCTCCGTGCGAGGCCGAGCCCGTGCGCGTCATAGGCGAGGCGCTGGGGCTGTACATCCTGGCCCAGCAGGGCGACGCCCTGGTGATAATAGACAAGCACGCCGCCCACGAGCGCATGCTCTACGACGCCCTGGTCAGCCGCGACGCGCCGGTGCACACCCAGTCGCTGCTGACGCCCGTCACTCTCACGCCCTCGGCCGAGTGCGCCGCGGCGCTGGAGGCAAACACGGAGCGGCTGGCGTCCTGGGGCTTTGAGTACGAGAGCTACGGGCGCGGCATCTTTATCCTCCGCTCCGTGCCCGCCACCCTCAGCGGCGAAGAGGCCGCGGCGGCGCTGGAGGAGGCGGGCGAAGCCCTGGCCCACGCGCGCACCCCGGACATAGAAAACGCCCGCGGCGAGATGCTGAAGACCGTGGCCTGCAAGACCGCCATAAAGGCCGGCCCGTCCAGCGAACCCGAAGAGATAGAGCGCCTGGCCGAGTCCGTCTGCTCCGGCAGGGTGCGCTACTGCCCCCACGGCAGGCCCGTCGCCTGGGTGCTCACCAGGAAGGATTTGGACAAACAATTTAAACGGATAGTTTGAGGCGCTATGCCGCCTTTGGAAGGCAGCGGGAAGCTATTCCTGAGGGATTTCTTTTGGTCTTGGCCAAAAGAAACCCCTCAGACTCTAAAGAAAAACCGCTTTTTGTGGTACGTTGGAACCT
>HBJMC02800__coassemble_993_pt1 | contig 10499 bp, 8 predicted proteins | sample HBJMC02800__metabat2_high_PE_027 | metagenome-assembled genome bin HBJMC02800
GCTCTAGCGGATATTCTATCGCGGCCGTAATATATGTTGACGACAATGTCAGCATCTCTGGCGGCGGTGGAACCAGCAGCGACTTCATACTCGTCTACGACTACAACGGCAGGAGTGTGGACAGCGACGGCAACACCTACTACAGCTACGACGCCTTTGTCAATGGTGTGGAGACCGACATTGATTCCACCGCGTCTCTTACGGTTGGCGTTCTCTACACCGACATCAGCTACGACGACTACGGCTATATCGATGACTACGAGATAGTCGGCAGCGTGGACGCTGATGATTGGCAGATTATCGAAGACGACTACATGGCCCAGTACTGGAGTGCAACCAATAATCCCAGCATCACCAGCAGCGGCAGCGTTGTCACCATCGGTGCTGACGGCGTCTACTCGCTGGCTGACGACTACGATATCTACGTTGTCGATGTCGGAACCGGCGATTGTGACAGCGTAAGCGCCTCCAGGCTCGAGAGCAAGTATGACGACGAAATCACCACTGACTGCAACGTCTATGCCCTGCTTGACGATGACGGTTATGTCTACGCTCTGTTCATCGTGGGTGATTATATAGTTGACTGAGATCGTCGGTATAATATCTGCGACAGCACAACAGCATAAGCAATAACTAAACCACACTGGGGAGAGTGTGGCGGGGGATAAAAGCCTCGCCATACTCTCCCCTATTTTTATGGGGGTGACGGAATGGGAGACACAGAAACAGTAAGGGTAAAGCTGCTGGGGACGTTTTCAATAAGCCGCGGCAGGCTTTCGGTCAGCGAACCGCTTGTTTCCCGGGAGAGCCAGTCATGGAAGATGCTGAAATACCTGTGTGCCAACTGCGGCCGCACAATAGAGACGGAAGAGCTCAAGCGCGAACTGATATTTGCCGGCAACGAAAGCAACATAAGCAACACCCTCCGCGTCCGCCTGCGCCGCGCGCGGGCCATACTCGACCGCGTCGGCCTGGGCGGCGCGCTGGATGGGCTCATACTGTACGGCGGCGGCAAGTACTGCATAAATCCGGACCTTTACGTGGTCATAGACGCACGCGAGGCCGACAGGCTGTGCCGCTGTTCGATGGACAAAACGCAGGGCGTGAAAAAGCGCCTGGCCGCGTGCCTGGACGCCCTGAAGCTGTATGGCGGCCCGTGCCTGGTCAACTCCGAGCAGAGCGCCTATATAGAGCTCCTGCGCGCTCAGTACGACGCCGTGTACCGGGCGCTGCTCAGGCAGGTTTTCCCGCTGATGCGTGAGGCGGGGGACTACTCGGGGGCCGGCACCGTTTGCAGGAGCGCGCTGCTGGTGTGCCCCGAGGACACGGAAATACACGAGCTCATCATAACGTCGCTGCTTTCGGCAAACTGTACCGCAGAAGCTGTTGCGCATTACACCAGCGTGGCCGTGGCACTGGCGAACACGGAAAACCGCCTGCCGGAATTCGGCAGCTTCCTTGAACGCAGCGGGACATAAACCAAATATGGAGGAGAAGCATGACGGACAATAAAAGAAATGATACCCCCGGGACCGGCTCCAGACTGGGAAGATTTACTGCCATCAAGCAGAAAATACCCAAACTCCCTCTGGACGGACTGAAGCGGCGCCTGGGGAAGGACAAGGACAGCGCCCCGGGGCCGGGCAAGAAAAAGAGGAAGAAGCTCGGCAAAAAGCAGATAATCCTGCTCTCGGCCGGAGCGGTGGTGCTCTGTGTGGGCGTGTATTTTCTTGTGGACCTGTTCACTGAGGAGGAGCTTGCCGCCGTTACGGGAGAGATAACCTACGGCTCGCTCACCCAGGACATCAGCGGCACAGGCACGACGACGCCGGCGGACTCCGTGACCTACTCCCTGCCCTCCAGCGAGGCCGAGGTCACCGGCTGGTATGTGGAGGCGGGCGACACGGTCGAGGAGGGCGACCTGCTTTTTGAGCAGGACGACAGCGAAGTGGACGAGATAATCGCGGAGTACGAGTACGAGATACTTGAATACGAGATAGAGATAGACGAGGCCCGCGAGAGCCTGACCGAGGCGCAGGAGGGCCTGGCGGGGCTGACCGTCACCGCCCCGTTTTCCGGGCGTGTGACCGAGATAACGGTCGAGGCCGGGGACAGCGTGTCCAACGGCATGACCCTGGCTTACATAGCGGACACAAGTGCGATGGAGATAACGCAGTACTTCAGCTACATCTACGAGTCCGAGGTATACGAGGGCATGGAGGCCGCGGTCTCCGTCCCCGACAGCGCACTCTCGCTCACGGGCACCGTCACGGACATAAGCTACGTGAGCTACACGACGTCAACGGGCCTTGAGTGCTTCGCCGTCACGGTGCGCGTGGAGTCGCCGCCGGCGTCGCTCACCGACGGGGTGTCGGCTGAGGCGTGGCTGACCGGCAGCGACGGGTCGGATATATATCCCGCCGAGGGCGGAAGCACGCTGGAATACGCCAACAAGAGGACCATAACCGGCGAGGCAACCGGTACGGTCTCGGCCGTGTACGTCACGGACTATGAGAACGTCAGCTCGGGCGCCACCCTGTTTACCATAGACAGCGACAGCTATGAAACTCAGATTGAGAGCCTGGAAAACCAGATTGAGACCTATGAGTCGCTCATAGAGGAGCTCAACGAGGATATAGCCGATGCCGAGGAGAGCCGCGAGGACTACAAGCGCTACGCGGAGATAAGCGGACGGGTCATCACCGCCGACTACACCGAGATGCGCGACGGCACCGTCACCGGCAGCGTGGTGATATACGACCTCACCAGCATGACCATCACCGTCAACTTCGACGAGCTGGACGTTGACCAGCTCAGCGAGGGCATGAGCGTCACCGTCTACCGCGAGACTTCCGATGAGACGGAGATGTACGAGGCCGAGATTACCTACATCAGCCTCGAGGCCTCCAACTCCAACGGCGTCGCCACCTTTGAGGGCGAGATAACCATATATTCCGAGGGCGAACTCTCCGCGGGCGTCAACGTCTCCTACTATGTGGACGTCAGCGGCGAGAGCGAGGGCCTGCTGGCGCCCGTCTCCGCCGTGCGCAGCTACGAGGACGGGTACTATCTAATAGTGCAGTCCGATTCCCGGCCGGACAGCGCCATAGACGTGGACGAGGACTACCCGAGCGGCTACTACGCCGTGCCCGTGGAAATAGGCGCCTCCAACGAGGACTATGTGGTTGTCACGAGCGGAGTCGAGGAGGGCGACACCGTGTTCCTGCGGTATCAGGAGTCGGCGCCCAGAGGCGGCGACGAGACCAGCTCCGGCGGCGATACGGATACCGGCGGCGATACGGGCGGCTTCGGCGGCGGCTCCATGCCCAACTTCGGCGGAGGCGGCATGGGCGGCGGAGGCATGGGCGGCGGTATGCACGGAGGCTGATATGCTCATTGAGATACACGATCTGAAGAAAATCTACGCCGAGGGCGAGGAAAACGAGGTCCGCGCGCTGGACGGAGTGGACCTGAGCATAGACTACGGCGAATTCGTGGCCGTAGTCGGCACCTCCGGCTCGGGCAAGAGCACGATGATGAACATCCTCGGCTGCCTCGACATACCGACCTACGGTGAGTACCTGCTGGACGGCATACCGGTCAAGGAGCGCACGGAAAAGGAGCTGGCCCACATACGCAGCGTGAAGATAGGCTTCATATTCCAGGGCTACAACCTAATCCCCTCACTGAACGTCTGGCAGAACGTGGCCCTGCCCATGCTCTACCAGGGCGTGCCCCTCGCCGAGCGGCAGCAGCGCGCCATGGACGCGCTCGCGCAGGTGGACATCGCCCAGAAGGCCGAGAGCCGCCCCACGCAGCTCTCAGGCGGCCAGCAGCAGCGCGTGGCCATCGCCCGCGCCATAGCGACCCGCTCGCCGATAATAATGGCCGACGAGCCCACGGGCGCGCTGGACTCCAAGACCGGCGCGCAGGTGCTGGGCATACTGCGCAGCCTGAACTCCCAGGGCACGACGGTGATACTCATAACCCACGACAACGGCATCGCCGCCAAGGCCAAGCGCATAGTGCGGCTGATAGACGGCAAGATAGTCTCCGACCAGCCCAATGTGCCCGACGAAGCCAGGGCACTGAACGAAAACATGTGAGGAGGCGGGAGCTTGGAAGAACTCAAGATGGCTCTTGAGAGCATAACGGACAAAAAGGCCCGCTCGTTTTTGACCATGCTCGGCATACTCATAGGCGTCGGCGCGGTGCTGATACTCGTCACGGTGGTCACGGGCATGAACGCCGACATGGAGGCTTACTACGAAAAACTGGGCGTCAACAAAGTCTATGTCACCGTGACGCAGTACGACCGCACCAACACGCTGGACATCACCGACGACCTCATGGACTATGTTGCAAGCGATATGAGCGATATCGCCGTAGGCGTCACTCCTGATATAGAGCAGAGCGGCACGCTGCGCTACGGCGGGAACACGAACGACAGCGCGGTCATCTACTTCGGCAACGAACAGTGGGCCGGCTGCAACAACTATACGCTTGAAGACGGACGCGATCTGACCGAGCTGGACATGGACAACCGCTCGATGGTCTGCGTGATAGGGGCCTACGTGGCGGAGAGCCTGTTCGGCTATATAGACCCCATAGGGGAGACCATAACGTATAACGGCTACCCGCTCACCGTGGTCGGCGTCTACTACGCCAAGGACGGCACGGCTGAGGAGAGCATGGACGACGCCATACTGGTGCCGTACACGCTCAACCGCTCAATACTGGGCACGGCGATAGTGACTGACTTCACCATCAAGGTAGAGGTGTCCGACAACATGGAGGAGGCCATAAGCCGCATAGAGAGCTGGCTGTCGGAAAACCTGAACAGCAACACCAGCGAGTACACCGTGGAAAACGGGAACGACGAGATGAACGCCTCCGAGGACGAGACGACCAACCTGTCGCTGATCCTGGCCGGCGTGGCCTGCATCTCCCTGCTCGTCGGCGGCATAGGCATCATGAATATAATGCTCGTCACCGTCACCGAACGCACCAGGGAGATAGGCATAAAAAAGGCCATAGGGGCCCAGAGGCGCGTCATCGTGACTCAGTTTCTGGTCGAGGCGGCCGTGCTCTCCGGACTGGGAGGGCTTGTAGGCATAGCCATAGGCTACGGGGGCTCGCTGCTGATAGGAAAGGCGATGTACGATCTGATCCTCGTGCCGGACACGCTCTACGTTGCGGCCTCTGCGGTTTTTTCCATCGTCATCGGCATAGCCTTCGGGCTCTACCCGGCAGTCAAGGCCTCCGGCCTGCAGCCGGTGGATGCCCTGCGTGCCGACTGAAACAAGACAAGGAGGATAAGCATGAAAAGAAAAATACCGGCGCTGCTGCTGGCGCTGGCCATGATTGCAGGTTTGTTCGGCGCTTCGCCCGCCGCGGCGGCGTCGGACTCGGACACGGAGCTGGCAATGGCCGTGTTCGAAGGCCTGGGCGCGTTTGAGGACGGGGCCATGACCTCGTCCGCCGCCATCACCCGCGGCGAATTCGCAAGGCTGCTGGCCTACGCGCTCGGCAAGGGCGGCGAGGCAAGCTCCTATGCGCGCCGCACCATGTACACGGACGTGCCGGCGGGCAGCGACAATGCAAGCTACATAAATCTCGTGAGCAGCGAGGGCGTCCTCACCGGCAACGGCGACGGCACCTTTGACCCCGATGAGGGCATAACCTATGCCTCGGCAGTGACGGCGGCCATAAAGATGCTCGGCTATACCTCCGCCGAGGTGGGCACGGCATGGCCGGAGGACTACATAAGCCTGGCAGACGGCATTGGCCTATCCAGCGGCCTGAGCCTGTCCTCGGACAGCACAATGACCGCGGGCCAGGCGGCGCAGCTCCTCTTCAACGCCATGCGCGGTGACACCGCCTCCGGCGCCTCCTACGCCTCGCAGATGAGCTCGTCGAGCGTTTCGGACGCCATACTCCTCTCCAACAGCGCCTCCTCGGACCTGGGCTATAACAGCGCGAAGGTATACGCGAACGGCTCGTCGACATACTACTCCCAGGCGGTCAGCCTGCCGGGCGAGCTCGTAGGCACCGGTGGCACGCTGCTCCTGAATTCCTCAGGCTCCGTCTGCGGCTTTATCCCCGACGCCGCGAGCGTGGTGCAGGTCAAGGTGAAGTCCGCTACCAGCGCCAGCCTCACGACAGACGGCGGGGCCTCATACTCGATACCCTCCAGCGCGTCCCTGGTCTACCGCGCAGAGCGCTACAGCTACGCGACGGGCTACATATACCTCAGCTCCGGCACGACTGTGCGCCTCTTCATAGGCTCCGACGGCGAGGTCGAGACAGTGAGCATGCCGACGGCAACCAGCGGCACGGCCGTGGTCGCCTCCTCCGGCGGCTCCTCGGCTCTGAGCAGCTTCATCAAGGGCCTCGGCGTGACAGGCAGCTACACCTTATACAAAAACGGTGCCGAAGCGGCCGCGGACGACCTGGCCAAGTACGACGTCGCCACCTATGACGCGGCCAATGCCGCCGTCCTCATCTCCGACAGGCGCATAACAGGCGCCATAGAGGCGGTGTATCCCAGCATGGACGCGCCCCAGACGGTTACCGTGGCCGGGGTGGAATACAGCGTGCTCGAGAGCGCCCAGGACGATTTCTCCAAGCTCACGCTCGGACGCACGGTGACGCTGTTGCTCACCACCGACGCCGCCGTCGCCGCGGCAGAGACGGCGAGCAGCTACAAGTCCGACATGATAGGCATACTGGAGGAAAACTCCGACGGCACATACACCGTCTCCCTCCCTGGAGGGCTGAGCGTCAGCGGCGAGGTGAGCAGCGGGGTGGAGGAGCGCTACATAGGCACTCTGGTGAGCGTTAAATCCTCCGGATCAGGCCGCATAAGCGTCACGCCGATATCCGACTCCGACGCCTACGGACGTCTGAGCATCAGTGAAGGCACGCTGGGCTCCTACGATCTCGCCGCCGGTGCCGCGATCTATGAGTGGGCCGGGCGCGGCTATGTCAGGGAGATATCACTTGATGACATCGACTGGACGGACACCGTCGGCGCAGCCAGTATAAGCTACGCGCACGTCAACTCGGCCGGGGAGGTGGACATCGTACTGCTCAACAGCGTCACCGGAAACTCTTATACCTACGGTATCGCGTCCATGACCTCCGGTGAAGGCACGTTCGGCTCATCCACATCGCTGACCGTCACCAATTCCGAGGGGTCCACCGGCGCTCTGTCCGGCGCCAGCGGTATACGCACGGGAGCTTTCGTAGGCGTGGCCTATACGGCTGCCGGCGCCGTGGCAGACACGGTCACGCTCAGCGGCAGGAGCGTCGAACGCAGCGACTTCGTAGGCTGCGAATATGTGGATGTTGACGGCACGCTCTACCGCATCTCGGACGACGTGCAGGTGTACAACACCACGACGGGCACCTGGTATACCGACTCTGCCAGCCTGGGCACCGCTCTTGAGCAGGCGCTGGCCTATTCCGAGGACATAACCGTATATTACGACCGCGACGCTGACAACGGCGGACGCATCCGCGTCGTGACGGTGGCGTGAGATGGGCTGGGGAAGAACGCTGCCGGCCCTGGTCTGTGCGGCGGTGCTGGCACTGGGGCTGGCGGGCTATGACGCCGGGGCGGCCCCGCCGACGGAGCCGTCCGCGGCTCCGTCATCCGCCGGGAGCGATGCGCCGGTGCAGACTTACGTTTCCGCTTCGGCAGATGACGAACCTGCCGGTACGGACGAGCCGGCCGGGACGGACGAGACGGCGGCGGAGTCCGGCTCGCGCGCATCGCTGCGCCCGGCCTATTACACGGCCTCTGATGAGGATTTGCTGGCCGCCGAGAACAAGTACGCCTCGATGGAGGCCAACCTGCAGTTCCGGCTGGAGAACTACGAGCTTCTCAACCCGGGCTATGACGAATATGTCTATGATTACGACACGGATGATATAGGCCATGACCCGTATGTGCTGCTCTCGCTGCTGTCCGCATATCTGGGCGGCTACTGGACAATCGAAGGCGCGCAGGACGCGCTCTCGGAGATATTCAGCGCGCAGTACAGCCTGACCGAGACCGTCAGTGAGGAGACCGTTACCGAAACCGTCACTGAGACGCGGACAGAGACAGACGAGGAGACGGGAGAAACCGTTATTTACGTCGAACGAAGCGAGGTTGAGCGCACCGTCTCCGTGTGCACCGTCAAACTCGAGGCGAAAGCGCTCAAGCGCGTGCCGGCGTCGCTGCTCAGCCGAAGCCAGCTGGCGGAGTACGCCTCGTATATGTCAATCCTGGGCGGGGCGGAGGAGCTGTTCCCCGACTCCGAGTACCAAGGGTGAGACATGAGAACAAAGAATTATCTGGCCATGCTGGCGGCCGTGCTGGCAATGGCGGCGGCAAGCGCCTGCGGAGGCGGAGAGACCTCCGCCGCGGAAACCGCGCTCCCCGCCGACTCGGATGAGGAAAGCGCGCTCTCGCTGCTCACCGACGTGGCCACTACGCAGTATTTCACTGACGAGGCGGTCGCTGATGAGGACGTAGATACAATACTCGGCGCCGGAATAAACGCGCCAAGCGCCCTGAACGGCCAGAACTGGCACTTCAGCGCGATAACGGATAAGGAAGTGCTGGAGCAGATAGCTTCAGACATGGGCGCCGGAACGGCCGCGGGCACAGGCGCGTCGGACAGCGGTGCCCTCTCCAAAGCCGGCATTGCTGACGCGCCGCTGGCCATTGTGATATCCTGTGCGTCCGGCAGCGAGTTCGACGCCGGGCTCGCCTGCCAGGCCATGTCGTCAGCAGCCATACTGCTGGGCTATGGCACAAAGATAGTGTCGTCTCCAACGGCAGCGCTCAACGGCAGCAGGCAGGACTATTACCGCGGTCTGCTCGGTATTCCCGCAGACTACTCCGCGGCAGCGATGCTCCTTGTCGGGTACGCGGATGAAAGCGTGGACGAGACTGCCGACGGCTACACCGGCGCCACCTCCCGGGACGGAGCGGAGAGCATCGTCACGTATGTGACGCCCGCTGACTGATATTCGGCAGACATGGCAAGGCACCCCGCTCCGGCGCGCCGGAGGAGGCGGGGTGCTTTTGCGGCCGTGACGCCGCGCGGTATGGACAGAAAGAGGACCGGCCGCAGGGCCGGTCCTCTTTGCGTTTTGATGATTATCAGTCGATGCCGGGGGCGTCGATGTTGTGCTCCTTGAGGTACTTCTTGCTGATCTTGCGGCCGCCGATGATGAGAGCGGGCAGGACGATGATGGGGAGATTCAGATAGCCCAGAATGGTGTAGCCGACGGAGACCAGGGTGACAATGCCGAACCTGGAGGCGAAGGCGCACAGGAGCAGCAGGATGAGGACGAAGATAGCGTCGCGCATGGGAGTGGTCTTCTCGCGCTGTCCCTTCGGGCGGTAGTACTTGCTGAAACGGGCGACACCGGCAAAGGCAGCCGACGACGGTGCTCATGACGGCGAGGAACACGACAAGTATGTAGACGACGGTCAGCCAGCTGTAGCCCAGGCGCTCCAGCAGGGAGTAGAAGGGCAGATCCTCCTGGGTGACGGCGTATACGTTGGTGTAGCTGTAGAGCATCATGCAGAGCACGATGAGCAGCAGGGTGTTGGCGATGAAGCCGGTAATGGCGCTCTTCTTGCTCTCGCGGCGGTCGGGCAGGGTGTCCGCGACGGAGGCGATGTTGGCGACTATGGTGGCCTGGAAGCAGCCGTAGATTATGGCCTGCCACAGGGCGCTGAGCCAGTTCTTTGCGCTCCAGTCGGCGCCGGGCAGGTTCTGGGCCTGGTTGGCTATGGCGCCGGAGATGTCGCCGTCGCCGTTGGCGGCGAGCAGGACCATGATGACAAGAAGCACGCCGACAACTATGAACATCATGTACGACGAAGCGTTGCGCACCAGGTTCGCACCGAAGGCGCACAGCAGCATGGCGCAGACGATGACTATGCCGACGCCGATCCAGTAGTTGACGCCCCAGAAGTTCTGCAGCAGGGTGGCGACGGCGTTTATGCTGCCGCCTGCGGCGGTGAGGATGGTAACAAGGAACGAGATGTCAAACAGGATGACAACGTACTTGTTATTAAAGAGCTTCGTAACCCAGCTCTCATAGTCATAGGCCTTGTAGATGCGCGAAAACTCCATCGAGCAATAGAGCGCAAAGCCCAGGATGCCCATGGCCACGATGGTCATGATGATGCCGGGCAGGCCGTAGTTGACGTAGTACTGGTTGAGCTGCGTGCCGCTGGCGACGCCGGGCCCAAAGTGCGTGCCCATCCAGACGGATGCTACGCCTATGAAGACCGGCAAGCCCTTCTTCTTGGTGTTTTCCATATTTGACCCTCTTTCATTCTCTTCTCGGCTCCCCCTCGGGGCTCCGGATGCGCGGCCCCACCGCGCATGGATGCATTCTCTCGGCAGTGATATAAATACAGTAAACTTTTATTTGGCGAAAGTCAAGAAAAAATTTCGCAGTGCAATGATTTAAATTGACAATTTTAT
>HBJMC02800__coassemble_1010_pt1 | contig 10394 bp, 7 predicted proteins | sample HBJMC02800__metabat2_high_PE_027 | metagenome-assembled genome bin HBJMC02800
GTTGCCTGCTGATATTACCATTGTTGATGAAATCGGAAAGCAATTGAGCAATACATCAGAATAATCAAGGTCTGCTACGGATATGAACCTGTCGATAAAGCTTACGGTGACAATGCTAAGATGAATTAAAGCAGGTCATGCTTGTGCCGGAGGCCGGCGGCGCTGGTGTCTCCATATACGGGAAAACCGGCATGGGAAAAGACTACGGCGTTGTCGTTGACGCATGGTTTACGGGATTTGCGGAAAGCGCCGCGGGAGATATATATTTCTGCGTGCGCCTGGGAAGGAACGACGGCATGGACGTGTCGAGCTCTTTGGCCAAAGAAATAGCGATTCAAATTGTATTGGATTATTGTGCACAGTGATTTTCTCCCCCTGCGGATAAGGCTCTGCAGGGGATTTTGCCGTCTTCTCCATATTAAATTCACAATTCCGTGTTATACTGCCGCAAGGTGATAAGTATGAAGAACATCCTGATAGTTGAAGACGAGCCGGATATCCAGGAGCTGCTCTGCGCCTACCTCAAGGACGCCGGGTATGGCACGGTGTCTGCGCTGGACGGCGTGACGGCACTGGCGCTGTTTCAGTCACAGCACTTTGACCTGGTGCTGCTGGACATCATGCTGCCGAAAATCGATGGGTTCGGCGTATGTGAGCTTATCCGGCGCCAATCCCAGGTACCCATACTGATGCTCACGGCCCTGGACGGCGAGGAGCAGCAGCTTCGAGGCTTCGGCCTGGACATAGACGACTACGTGACCAAGCCCTTCTCCATGCCCGTGCTGCTGGAGAAGATCAGGGTCATCCTGCGCCGGAGCGGCCCGGCAGCAGAGAACAGCTGCCTGCGGTACAGGGATCTCACAGTCAACCCTGAGACGAGGGAGGCCACCCTCGAGGGCCGGGTACTGGAGCTCACTGCCCGGGAATTCGAGCTGCTGTACACTTTTATCTCCGCGCCGGGCCGGGTGTTCACGCGCGAGATGCTTTTGGCCAAGCTCTGGGGCTATGATTTCTACGGAGACGAGCGCGTCGTGGACAGCCATATCAAGAATCTCCGCCACAAGCTGGAGCGCGACTATATAGAAACCGTGAGAGGAGTGGGATACCGTGTTGCGAAAGAAACTCGGTGAGAGCCTTACGGCGCGGATTTTTCTCATCACCGTCCTCATACTGCTCTGTGCCGGCGCTGTCACCTTCGGGCTCATAGCCCTGGCGACGCCCATAACCTACACTTCCGTCATAAACGACGACCTCACACGGCAGGTGGACGTTCTGTTGGAGCAGCTGTCCGGCACAACACTTGACGACAGCGGGGATATATTTGACGAATTCATCCGCACTTCCGGCGCGGATGTAATGCTGGTCGGGCCGGACGGACAGTCTGTGGACACCGGCTCGCAGCTGGCCATGCAGCCCGCACCAGGCAGCGGAGACCAGGCCATAAGCTGGTCCGCCGCGGACGGCGGCGGAAATGTTACCGTTACTATGTCGGAGCAGAGCACCCTGGCCACCGAAGTGCGCTTTGCCGGCAGCGACACGGCCTATACCCTCTACGTCTCCCCCAGACTGGAGGCGGAAAACGTCGCCGTGCGCGCGCTGGGACAAATGGCGCCGTGGCTGCTGCTGGCGCTGCTGATCTTCTCTCTGCTGTGCGCCCTGGTCTATTCGCGCTATATCACGCGGCCCATAGTGCGGCTCAGCGGTATTGCAGGCCGGATGTCGGAGCTGGACTTCAACTGGGAGTGTCCCGAGCAGCGCAGGGACGAGATAGGCGCCCTGGGCCGCAGCCTGAACTGCATGTCGAGGCGGCTGTCCACCGCCCTGTCCGATCTGGAGGAGGCAAACCATGCCCTGCGCGGCGAGGTGGAGCAGGAGCGTGAGCTTGACCGCCAGCGCATGGCATTTTTCTCCGCCGCCTCACACGAGCTGAAAACACCGGTGACCATCCTCAAAGGCCAGCTGACCGGCATGCTGGACGGCGTGGGCGTATACCGCGACCGCGACAAGTACCTGCTCCGTTCGCTGCAGGTCACAGGCCGTATGGAGAACCTGATCCAGGAGATGCTCTCCATATCCCGTATGGAAACCGGGAGCGTGCCCCTTATACAGGAGAGCGTAGGGCTGTCCGAACTTATAGAAAACCAGCTCTCACTTGACGCGCAGCTGCTTGAGCAGCGCGGCCAGACGCTGGTCACCGCACTGACGCCGGGCGTCAACATCATCGGGGATCCATCTCTGCTGGGCAAGGCCGTGGGGAACCTGCTGTCAAACGCCTCGCTCTACTCGCCCGAGGGGGCGGAAGTGCGCGTGTGGTGCGGTTATATTGAGCAGCGCCCTGCGCTTACCGTGGAAAACACCGGCGCGCACATACAGGACGAGGCCCTCCCCCACCTCTTCGAGGCCTTTTACCGCGAGGACGGCTCCCGCAACCGCAGCACCGGCGGCAGCGGCCTGGGGCTGTATATCGTGCGCATGATCCTCCAGCGCCACGGCGCGGGATGCACAATAGAGAACACCGCCGGCGGCGTCCGCGTCACGGTGGTGTTCAGCCCATGAGCTGATGTACAGAAAAAGCGGCCCCTTTCAAGGGGCCGCGCTTTTTATCCCTGCGGCATGATGAGCCCGCTCTCCCCCGTCCGCACCAGCAGATTGTCCTAGATGAACTCAGGCAATCGTCTGCTGAGGTTTTGGGATACCACCGTTTCATAGAAATACCTTACAAGCTTGCATGGAGTCATGTCCTCCCCCCTGTCGTCTGATGCCATCATACCGCAAAGCGGCGGGTATCTCCACAAAAACCACACACAGGCTCCAAAACCTCTTCACAAAGCAGCGGTATCCTCTCAGCATCCCAGGCAGAAAGGATACCAACTCTATGGAAATTAGAATTCAACATGTCGGAATGACATACCCGAACGGCAAGCAGGCGCTGAAGGACATCAGCCTGGACCTGCGCTCGCCCAGCCTCATAGGGCTGCTGGGCCCTAACGGGGCGGGCAAGTCCACGCTTATGAAGCTGCTGGTGGCCGCCCTCATGCCAACCTCCGGCGTTATCAAAGCGGACGGGCAGAGCCTGGCCACGTCGGACAGGAAGCTCAAGTCCCAGCTGGGCTATCTGCCGCAGGACTTCGGCCTGTTTGACGAGCTCACAGTGACGCAGTTTCTAGACTACATGGCCGCGCTGAAGGGCCTGCGCGAGCCCAAGTACGCCATACAGGAGACCATAGGCAAAGTCAACCTTGAGGACAAGGCCCGGTCGAAAATCCGCACGCTTTCCGGCGGCCAGCGCCAGCGCGTCGGCATTGCCCAGGCGCTATTGGGCGATCCCCCGTTCCTGATTTTTGACGAGCCCACCGTCGGGCTGGACCCGGAGGAGCGCATACATTTCCGCAACCTCTTCTCCCAGACGGCGCAGAACCGGCTGGTGCTGCTGTCAACGCACATCATCGAGGACGTACAGTCCGTCTGCGACCGCATAGTGGTCATAAACCACGGCCGCATACTGTTCACAGGGACGCCGGAAAAGCTCATACAGGCCGCCGCCGGGCACGTGGGCGTTTTCTGGGAAAAGGACGCCTCACAGGAGCAGGGCCTGCATATAACCGCCCGCGTCAACACCAGCCGCGGCATACGCTGCCGTGCAGTAGCCGACGTGCTGCCGGACTACGTAGAACAGGAAGAGCCCTCGCTCGAGGACGCGTACCTCTATCTCATTTCCCGGGAGGCAGCACAATGAAAAACCTGCGACTGTTCCCGCTGGAGCTGAGACGCCTGCTGCAGAGCCGTCTCACCTGGCTGATAATATTGCTCACCGCGGCCGCACCCGCCGCCGGGCTGGTGCTGTACAAGCCCGCCACGGCCAGCACCATGCAATCCATGTACCTGGCCAACCCCGCGATTGCAGGCGGCATGCTGGGCGGGATACTGTTCGGCCTGCTGGCCATATACGAGCTCGACAGGGCCAGCCGCAGCCGGGCAGACATACTGATAGACTCTGTGGTGTCGCCGCTGAGCATGGCGCTGGTGCGGCTGTCCGCGCTCTTCACTGCGGCCGTGATAACCCTGTGCCTCACCGCACTGGTGTGGCTGCCCATCAGCATGCGGCTGATCGGCTCCGTCTTTGACGGGGTGGACTACGCCCTCGCCTACCTGCTCTTCATGGGACTGGCCCTGCCGCTGGGTACACTGGCCGCAGCGGCCGCCTATCAGTTCACGCGCCGGGCCGACCTGTCCATAGTGCTCTTTGCCGCCTTCGCCGCGCTCAGCCTCACCGTCTGGGCTGACAACTGGCAGCTTTGCTGGCTCAACCCCTGCGTCTGGGCGCTGTCGGACGACTTCTCCAACTTCCGTGTCTTCCGCTCCGTGGCCTGGATGCGCCTGACCTGGCTGGCCGCGCTGTCAGGCGTCTGGGCCCTGTCCTGGCTGTGCATCAGGCAGTACGGCAAAGGCCTTTTCGGCTCCCTTGCCCGCAGCGTCAGACGTGTATACCGTCCGGCAGTGGCCGCGCTGCTCATAGTGGGCTCCGTCGCGGCCTACGCCGAGCAGCCCATGGTGGACAACAGCAACCCGGACGAGACGGTCATGAGCTTTTACGATATTGAATACCTGGACGGCGTCATCTGCACCTCGCGCAGCGTCAACGTGCGTCCGAACACCACTTCCGGGACGCTGGACGGCACCGCTTCGTACCGCTTCACCAACAGCTCCGGTCAGGAGCAGACGGCTGCCTTCGGCGTCAAGCCCGGCTATGACATCACCTCCGTACGAGCAAACGGGGCCGAGGTGCCCTTCACCGTCAGCGACTATCAGGAATACAACGAAGCCCTGCTGGAGGTGACCATCCCGGCAGACGAAGACATAGAGCTGGTCATAGAGTACGGCGGCTACCCGCAGGAGAGCCGGAACATGTCCACGATGCAGGGCAGCAGCGAGATAAGCGGCGAATATATCTGCCTTGAAAACGCCGCGCTGTCGCCCAGGCTGATGAACGTGATGCCGGACGAGAACATGTACCCCACCACCGTGGAGATCACCGTGCCCGGCCATATGACCGTAGTGCCCTTCAACTCCAGCCGGGCCGAGAAGGTCTCGGAAAACGCCGACGGCACGGCTACCTGGCGCTATGAGTGCAACAGCGCCGGCGGCATACTCTACGCCGGGGACTACGTCTGCGAGGAGATAGAGGCCGGGGGCATAACGATAGAGTTCTATTACGGGCGCAAGCATCAGGCCATCATGGAAGAGGCCAACGCCGCGGAGGCCGTCAAGGCCGTGGTGGACTACTGCACCGGGCATTACGGCGCGCTGTCCTTCGGCTCCGGCGGCACCCTCAAGCTCATCCAGAGCCGCGTCTCCGGCGGCGGCTATGCCACGGACGGGGCCAGCCTGCTGGACGAGGCCGACTTCACCTCCGCCAATTTGGGCGACAGCGGCAAGGGCGCCGTGGCCGGTGAGGTCATGATACACGAGCTCGTACACCAGTGGTGGGGCCTGGCCAACATGTTTGACACCATGGATCCGTCCAGCGCCTGGTCGGCGGAGGGGCTGACCGTCTACACCACCTACCGCATCGTCAAGGAGCTCTACGGCGAGGAGTACGCCCGCGCGTATTATATTGAGCAGTGGCAGGAGGCGGTGGACAATTACTACCTCAACTTCTATGTCCGCAGCCCGGAATACCTGGACGCGCTGCCGGAGGCCGAACAGCTGGAGATCTCCAACAGCCTGGCCTATGTCCGCCAGTACTGCGAGATGCCGCTGAAGATACTCAGGGCCGAAGAACTTGTGGGCGGCGAGGAGGCCATGGACGAAATACTGTACGGCCTCTTCAACCGCGAGCTGGACTACACCTACCCGTACCTGACCTATCAGGATTTCCTGGACGCCTGCGGGCTTACTGAGGAGGATCTGACCCTTGATTAAAATATTCAAATACGAGTGTAAACGCCTGCTGTGGAACAAATTCTTCTTCGGGCTTCTGCTGGTACTGCTGTTTTACGGTTACCAGGTGCTCCGCAGCGTGACCATACTGGGCGTATCCCACACCGCGCCCTTCTCCGCCTGGAGCTTCGGCGACTACCTGGGGCGAATGCTCCCCCTGCTGTGGATCGGGGCCCTGTTCTTCCTGACCTTTTTCACCTCTCCCAGGGCGCAGCGCGCGGCCGTGCTCACCGACGCCGCCCCGGCCCCGCCCCGCTCATACGCGCTGGCACGCTGCGCCGCCGCGCTGGCCGGCACCGCCCTGCTGGCTCTGGCTGTCCTCGCCGAGACCGCCGTATTCTACGGTTACTATTTCTCCTGGTACGGCTTGGCAGGACTGCTGCTCCCCGCCCTCATAACGCTGCTCCCACCGCTGGTGTTCGCGCTGGGCAGCGGCTGGATGCTTGGCAGGCTGCGTCCATGGCTTATATACGTCTGGATGCTCTTCCCCTTCCTGCTGGCGGCCCTCCCCCTCCCGCAGGCGCTCAGCCTCTGGAATGGCAGCTTCTTCACGGACTACCCCCTCACCCTTGGCACGCTGGACCCGGCCTTCACCGTACCCGCGGCCGCCGTCGCGGCCCAGTGCTTCTTGCTGGCGGCAGGTATCATCCTGCTGGCCCTGAATCCGGCCCGTCCGCCGCAGCGGCTGAAGGCGGCCTGACCGCCAAGCGCGGCAAAAAAGCGCCCTTACGGGCGCTTTTTTGCATCAAATCCAAATCTTACAGCACTTCTTCAGCCCTTACCAGCATGGCGGCCAGCTGGGCGCGGGTAGCCTGCCCCTGCGGGCTGAGCGTGCGCTCGGCGGTACCGGTAAGGATACCGCGCTCCACGGCCCAGCCGATGGCGTCCTTGGCCCAGGCGCTCACGCTGCCCTCATCGTCGAACATGCCCTTGCCGCCCTCATTGCCCAGCTCCGCGCCGGAGAATTCGGCGTAGCGGTAGAGCATTGCGGCCAGCTGCTCGCGCGTGACGGGGTCATCGGGGGAGAACGTATTCTCGCCAGTGCCGTTGACGATGTCGTTCATCCTCGCCCAGTATACGGGCACCGCGTACCAGCTGTCGGCGTCCACGTCGGCATAGGGATAGCCCCAGTCCGCCCCGGGCATATCCGGCTCCCCGGCCAGACGGTAGATGATGGTAACGGCCATGGCACGGGTGACGGTGCCGTTGGGGTTAAATGCTGTCTCGCTGACGCCGTCCATGAGGCCGTTGGAGCAGACGTGGAACACATCGTCATAGAACCAGTCCGCGCTGCTGACGTCGGAAAAGCTCATGCGCGGGTTGGCGTTGGGCGTTACCGTGTGGCCGCGCTCGCTTGTCACGGTGACGTTCTGGGAGGAGGTATACCAGCTCTCCCCGGCGAAGGTGAAGATATAGCTGCCCGCCGGGAGCAGATAGTCATGCGTGCCCTGTTCGGGGCTGTACTCGCGCCCGGCCGTGTCGGTGACGGTGAGCGAGAGCCCGTCAGGCATGTCCGCCACTCTCACCAGCGAGCGGGCCTCGCCCTCGCCGGTCACTCCGGCCACGGAGCCGCGGTTGACGAGCACGCCGTGATTCTCAATCGTCTCCCCGAAGCTCTCGCCCTCACGTATATCCAGCGTCACGCCGGAGCGGACAGTCACGGTGTCCCGGTTGTCCCCGCCGCGCAGGGCATAGATCGTGTCTCCGCTGACGGCGCGCTGCGCCGCCGCAGACAGGCTGGAGTAGAAGTGGTCTCCCACGCGGGCGGCATACGGCGCCTCGGCGGTTATCTCACCGGCGGGCGTGTAGTCCGCGTCGGAATAAGCAGTACCGGCGGCGTCATATTCGTAAAAATACGCGTTTGCGTCCCCGGTGTCGTACTTGTGGTAGCCGAAAAGCCCGCTTTCGTCCGGGTACAGGCCCTGTACGCTGTTCCCGTGCACGGCCGCCACGCTGACGTCGCAGAAGGTGTCAAAGTCTCCCCCGCTCACGTACACCGTGCAGCTGCGGCAGTCGGGGTAAACGGCTAAACCGCAGCGCCAGCCGTTGTAGTCGCAGTCGATGGAGCTGAGCGTCCAGCCGCGGCCAGAGGAGAGCATAACGGCGCAGTCCTGGCCGCTCACCGCGTTGAAGTTTATGCCGCGTACAGACACCCGGCTGCCTTGTGAGGTGCCTTCCAGGTCAAATACGATGCTCCCGTTGAACACCACTTCCCCATCAGCGGCCAGGTTTACGGCCTTGTTGACCGTCAGGACGCCGCGATTGGGCGAATATGTGCCGGGCGCGAGCGTTATGGTGTCGCCGGGTTCCGCCGCGGCTATGGCGGTCGTGAGCCCGTCCATGTCCGATACCACAGTATCGTCCGCATACGCCGCGGAGGCGAGGGCGAAGACAAGTATAAATCCCATCAATGCGGAGAGCAGTTTTTTCATGCGTATACCTCCCTTGTTCTCTGTGTTTATTATAGACGTTTTCCGCGGCGGTTAGTTTCACTCAAATTGAAAAAATGAAAAGGGCCGCCCGGAGGCGGCCCTTGGGGTCAATCGGTCTTTAATCAACGTATTCACTGCAGAAGCGCATCAGCATGGCGGCGAGCTGGGCGCGGGTGGCCTGGCCCTGCGGGCTGAGCACTCCGTTGCCGGTGCCGTTGACTATGCCCGCCCCGCAGGCCCACTGCAGGGAATCGAAGGCATAATCGCTGATGCTGCCGGCGTCGGTGTAGCTGAGGATGTTGGTGTTGGCGCCGACGCTGGTGTCGTAGCCGCTGTTGACGGCGTAACGGTACAGCAGCGTGGCCAGCTCCTCACGGGTCACGGGGGCGTTCGGGTCGAACGTCGTGGCCGTGCGGCCCTCAACTATGCCGCGGCGGGCCGCCCAGTTGACAGCGTCGGCGTACCAGGCGCTGGAGGCCACGTCGGTGAAGCCGGCCGTGGTGCTCACGCTCGGGCTGCCAGCCATGCGGTAGATGATCTCAACGACCATCGCGCGCGTGGTGGAAGAGTTGGGCGCGAACTGGGTGGAACTGACGCCGTCCATCAGGTTGTTGAAGTAGACGTAGTTCACAGCGTCATAGAACCAGTCGCTGCGGGACACGTCGTTGAACGGCATCGTCGTGCGCTCAAATTCCGCATCGACCGTCACGCGGGAACCCGGCATCTCGAAGCGGAAGTAGTTGTCGCGCACCTCGGTGAGCTTGACGGTGCTGCCGTTGGGGCGGGTGACCGTCAGCGAGCTGAGCGTGTAGCCGGAGTTGGGCTTGACAGTTATGTAAACCCTCTCGCCCTCCTTGGCGTAGGTCGGGTCGACCGTCACGCTGCCGTTGGCCATGGTGTCGACGTAGACGCGGTACTCGGCGTCGTCCTCCAGGCGCACGGTGAAGCCCACGGCGGAGTTATCGACCTCGAACCAGCCGGAGTCGCCCACATAGCCGCGCTCGGAGACCTCATAGTAGTACCAGCCCGGGGTGAGCCAGTACTCGCCGTCGGCCTCTTCGTTCACCTCGTGCCAGTGGTAGCGATCCCAGTCGTGCCAGCCGTAATTGCCGTCATAGCGCTGCCAGACAGTGACGTCGGCGCTGCTGGGGACGGTGTCGATGTCCACGTAGTTGTAGAGCGTACCGGTGTAGCTGCCGTTGAGCGTGCCATAGTTGTACACGGCGCCGTTTATGGTAAGCTTGCCCGTCACCTTCAGCGTGGCGTTGGACGGAATGACGAGGCTGACGCCGCTCTTAACGGTCGCACTGTAAATCGAGGTGCTGGTGAGCAGCTTGACGGTACCGCTGCTGGTATTGGCGAGCGCCTCTTCCAGATCGCTGTAGTACTTGCCGTTGGCATAGGCAACGTAATAATCGCTGACGTCGTCGGTGTAGATAATGCTGCCGTCGGCCTGTTCAATAGGGGCAAGGCCGTTGTTGACGGTGACTATGCTGTCATTTTTAGCATAAATGTAGTCAATGCCGCAGTTGGCGTATACCTGCACGCTGCCGCCGGTGGCATAGACGTCGTACCTGGAACCAGAAACATTTACATTGTCCAGGAACACATTTCCGCCCTTTACATTGATGGTGCCAGATACAGACAGGTCCATCAGGTTAACTGTACCTCCGGAAATATCGAAGTAATCGCAGTAAATGGTCGGATTGTTGACGCCGATTATATTGACGCCATCATTTACACCTACATCAATAGATCTTACGCGCACCGACTGGTACAGATAGATGTTGCCATTATCGGCATTGGCCAGCGCTTCCTCAAGGCTGTAGTACCACGTGTCGCCTATCTGGGCCACAGGCTCGTCGCCCCACCAGGGGTAATCGCCCCAGCCCCAGTGAGGACGATTATGGTACTCCTCCCAGGCCGCTATCTGCTCCCAGTAGCGGTCAACCCAGTTTGAGGACGCGGCGGTGGTGTCCTCGGCAGCGGCGGCGTCATCCGCCAGGGCCATCATGGGGACCA
>HBJMC02800__coassemble_1032_pt1 | contig 10271 bp, 11 predicted proteins | sample HBJMC02800__metabat2_high_PE_027 | metagenome-assembled genome bin HBJMC02800
GGAGTCTGAGGGGTTTCTTTTGGCCAAGACCAAAAGAAATCCCTCAGGAAAGCCCTTATATCCAGCAGAACCTGAACCCGCCGTAGCCCAGGCACATCTCCAGTACGCAGAGTCCAAGGCAGAGCTTGTTGATGCCTCCGCTCTGCGGGAAGCCGCTGGTGCGGTTGGTGTATACGGTCCCTCCGTACTGCAGCTCCTCCAGGAACTGCCTGTACTCAGAGTTGTTGGGTTCCATCTGCACGGCCCTCTGCGCATATTCCTGGGCGGTTATGCGGTTGCCCAGGGCGCTGTTCGCCAGGCCGGCCAGGTAATACCAGCGCGCGGTGCGCTCACTCTGCGGCACCTGCGACAGGGCCGTGAGCGCCTCCTGGAAATGGCCGGCGCGGATGTAGTTTTCTGCGGCGCGGATCTCCGTCGCCTCACCGGAACTGTCGTACCCTCCGCCCCAGCTCTGCTGCTGCCAGCCGCCTCCCCAGGCGCCCCAGGGATCGTACTGCTGCTGCGAACCGTAGCCGTAGCCCGCACCGCCGTAATTCGTGCGGTTGGCCTCGCCGGACTTGATGGCGTCATAGGCCGCGTTTATCTCGTTCATCTTCTCGGCCGCCGCCGGGTTGTCCGGGTTGCGGTCGGGGTGGTATTTCTTCGCCAGCTTTCTATATGCGGCTTTTATCTCATCGTCGGAGGCGTCTCTGGACACTCCCAGGACCTCGTATGGGTCACGCTTCACCGGCTTTATCTCCCTTCTTGCCATGCCTGCGGGCCATTTCGGCGTTATATCTTGTCCAAACGCCGGAATAGATTATGTTCCTCATAATGTCCGCATCCTGCACGATGGGCAGAAGCTCAAATACCGCTGCACACTCTCCTATCAGCATGGTCAGCATGCTGTGAAGCTCTTCATCGGTTTTACCCTCGGCATATACGGCCAGGGGATTATATCTCCCGTGCTCCCGGTCGCCCGCGAGGTCAAGAACCGCGTCCATTATATATATGAATTCACCCAGCTCTTCGCCGAAGCGGCGGAGCCTGGGCCCCCAGACGGTATCTTCCGGATAGTAGACGAACAGTTCGCCCATAAGCCGGCCGAAGCATTTCGCCCCCGCATCCGGGTCCGTCTCCCCCGCGCGCTCAAGGCCGGCCAGCTCGGCGAGGCTCTGCTCGATGGCCCTGCTCTTCTCCGGCCAGCGCTGCGCGGCCTCGCGGTAGCAGCCCGCGAGAACAGCGGCCTCTGCCCGGGATATCAGGCGGCGCTCGTCGCGCCAGTCGTACAGGCAGTTTTGATATGCCAGAAGTATGTTCATGTCCGCGGCGTAATCCGTCACGGCGCTCTGGCTCCAGTTGTGGCTGTGGACCGGATGCGCCACGCAGCGCTCCGTCCCCACGGTGACCTCCGGCTCGTACATGCTCTCCAGGAGCATGACCAGGAAGGTCATGTCATATGTCAGCGTCAGCCGAGAGAGCGTGCCGTGCCTGGCCTTGAGCGTGCGGCACAGCCCGCAGTAACAGCTCTTGTAGCGGTCAAGTTCTTCCGGAGTCAGTGAATCCGGATTTGCAATAACATAACCAAACATCAGGTATTCTTAATAAACGAGTTTCCGCACTTGCGGCAGACAATTTTTATCTTGCCCTTGCCTCTGGGCACCCGGAGCAGCGTCCCGCATGAGGGGCAGCGGAAGAATTTATACTCCCGCCTCTGCTTCCAGCGCTCGCCAAGGCTGCGGAAATAGGTTCGGATTGAACGTGTACGGCTGAGGTACCAGGCGTTCTCCGCACGGCGCTTGGCCACATTGCGCGAGAACATACGGAAGTACATATACACGATACCCAGCAGCACAAGTATGAACAGTACGCTGGAAAGCCTCCCGTGCGTAAACATTGACACAAGAAGCAGTATAAGCGTGCCAAACATTACGGCGCGGCCCAGCTGGTCTACACCATTGCGTCCTGCCATGAATCTTGCCAGTTTCTCCCGCATACGTGGTATCACCTTTCATACAGGGCGCGGTGGGTCAGGCCCGCTTGCGCCCTGTGGAACAGAGTTTATATCTAATGATAGATGATAGCACCGGGAGCCGTTTTATTTATCAATAATCTGTTAATTTCGCGTCCATTTGGGCCCGTTCAGGCTGTTAACTTTTTTCTTCCGGTGTTATGTCACCCTTGGGCTTTTTCAGCTGCGGCGCATTGTCTTCGCCTTCCAGGTCGCCGACCAGCAGCTCGATAAGGTCGTTTATGGTGACGATACCCGTTACGCCGCCGTACTCGTCGCAGACCACGGCGATCTTCTTTTTCAGGCGGCGCATGCGCTCGAGCAGCACATCGGCCTTTATGCTGTCGGGCACGAAATACGCGGGCCTGACGCACTCCTTCATGGCCAGTTCAGCGCTGCGCTCGGGCAGTGCGAAGTAGTCCTTGATATCCAGAATGCCGATTATTTTGTCTGTAGTGTCCTGGCAAACGGGATAGAACGAGTGGCGCGAGGCGAACATCTCCCGTTCCCACTCCTCGGTTCCCTCATCGGCCCAGAGAACGCTCATCTGGGTGCGGTGGGTGCAGAATACCTCGGCGCTCTGGTCGTCGAACTCGAAGAGGTTCTGTATGAACTCGTTCTCCTCCTCGCCTATGCTGCCCTTCTGGCTGCCGGCGATGGCCATCATGCGTATCTCCTCTTCGCTGTACTCGTCGTCGTCGCTGTTCGGGTCCACGCCCAGGACGCGCAGCACCCCGTTGACGGACACGCTCAGCAGGCTCACTATGGGCTTGAACACCTTGGAGATGGCATAGAGCATGCCCGCGAGCTTGAGGGAGACGCCCTCAGGGTTCTTCATGGCCAGGCGCTTGGGCACCAGCTCGCCGAAGACAAGGGTGAAATAGGAGAGTATCAGCGTGACGAGAACGACGGCGACGGAATTTATTATGCTGGGACTAATGCTTACGCCAGCGGCCACCACAGCGTTGGTTATAAGCCCCGCGAAGTTCGTGGCCGCCGCGGCGCTGCCCAGGTAGCCGGACAGGGTGATAGCTATCTGTATGGTGGAAAGAAAGCGCTCCGGCTGCTCGGTGAGCTTGCCGAGCTTGACGGCGGCCTTGTTGCCCTCTTTTATGAGCTGTTCAAGGCGCACATCCTTGACAGATATGACCGCTATCTCCGCGCAGGCGAAGATGGCGTTGAGCGCGATAAGTACAACCTGCAGTACCAGCTGCCAGATAAGTGTTGTGTCCAAGAATTTCTCCTCCTAAAATTTATGCATACCAGTTTCAGCTCGCCTTGAGAGGGGAAAAAGAACGCAAAAACGCCCGCCCCCTCAAACCTGAAGGCGCGCGCGTTTACTCCATGTATTTACATTGGTGACATTGGGATGAGCCGTCGTCCATAATTAACCGCATTTCTCCTTTGGCGTATATTGAAACACACTTTTACGCTCTTGTCAATAGCTGTCCGGCCATTTCTTCTCCGCGGCGCCGGGCGCTCTCGACATTTCATCCTTTTTGTGGTATATTAGCCGCGGGAGGCGATCCGGTGGAGCTCAGGGTACTCAAATACTTCCTCGTCGTGGCACGGGAGGAGAACATAACGCGGGCGGCCCAGCTGCTGCACATAACCCAGCCCACGCTCTCGCGCCAGCTCATGCAGCTTGAGGAAGAGCTGGGCGTGCAGCTCTTCAGGCGGAGCAAATACCGCATCATCCTCACCGACGACGGCATGCTCCTGCGCCGCCGGGCGCAGGAGATAGTGGACCTGGCCGAGAAGACCGAGCGTGAGTTCCAGCGCCAGGAGGAGGAGCTCAGCGGCGAGATAGCCATAGGCTGCGGCGAGACCAACTCCATGAGCTTTCTCTCCGAGTGCATAGCCTCCTTCCGCCGGGAGCATCCCGCCGTCGGCTTCAGCATCTACAGCGCCACCGCCGACGATATCAAGGACAGGCTGGAAAAGGGCCTTCTGGACCTGGGCCTGCTCGCCGAGCCGGTGGAGATCGGGCGCTACGACTTTATCCGTATGCCGCGCGAGGATGTCTGGGGCGTGCTGGTGCGGCGTGACAGCCATCTGGCCTCCCTGGAGCGGGTAACGCCCGAGGACCTCATCGGCACTCCCCTGCTCATGAGCCGCCGCCAGCAGGTGAAGGACGAGCTGGCCTCGTGGTTCGGCGACTGCTTCCAGCGCATAGAGCTGGCCGGCACCTTCAACCTCATCCTCAACGCCGCCAATATGGTCCTGCACGGCGTTGGCGCCGCCCTCGGCTTCTATCTGGCCGACATATCGGAAGAGCTGCGCTTCATCCCCCTCTCGCCCGAGCTGCGCACAGGAACCGTGCTGGTCTGGAAAAAGGACCAGGCCTCCTCCAATGCCGCGTCTGCATTTCTTAGGGAGGTCAGGAATGTCCGCCAGGCATGAATCTGAATACAAACAAGGTATTAGACATTTCTCCGCGCAGAGTTTAGAATACAGATGTCCGAAAGGGCGTCTGTATTCTGCTTTTGAGGTGAGCTTATGACCCTGGCCGAGGCCGCCGGGCGCTACTCCATACCGCCCGATATACTGCAAGAGTACCGGAGTCTGGGCTTTGCCCCCGGAGGCACCGTGGACGACACCGACCTTGAGCGTCTCGGCACCCTCATCGCGCTGCACGACCTGGGCCTCACGGCCGAAGAGGCGGGCAAATATCTGCGCCTGACAGAGGCTGGCGGCTGCTGTTCGGAGTGTCTGCGCATCCTTGACCGGCGCCGCGCCGAGTGTCTGGACGACATACACCGGTGTGAAAGCCAGCTCAGCCGCCTGGACTATCTGCGCCACGAGCTGCGCCGTGGGCAGGACGGCAAATAGGCGCATATCACGTATACTTTATGAAAGGATGATAATACATGGACGAATTCACCACTATCTTCCCCCGCGGTGAGGAGAACACCGCCTTCGCTCAGTACTTCATCGGCAAGAGCTACCTCGCCCGCCTCAGCAGCGAGCAGGTCGGCATAGCCAACGTTACCTTCGAGCCCGGCTGCCGCAACAACTGGCACGTCCACCACGCGTCCAAGGGCGGCGGCCAGATCCTGCTGTGCATCGGCGGCCGCGGCTGGTATCAGGAGTGGGGCCAGCCCGCCCGTGCTCTCAAGGCAGGCGACGTGGTCAACATCCCCGTCGGTGTGAAGCACTGGCACGGCGCCGCAAAGGACAGCTGGTTTGCCCACCTGGCCGTGGAAGTCCCCGGCGAGGACACGTCCAACGAGTGGCTCGAACCCGTGGATGACGAGCAGTACGGCCGTCTCGGCTGAGCGGCCGGCACACAGTCCCGCACGCCGGAGCGGAGAGCACATTTTATCGCGCAAATAATTCACTTTCACGCATTTTACGCTTCCATTCGACTTCCAGATGTGGTATACTCAACATATACCAAGCGGTTTGTCCGCTTAACGGGAGGCATGAATTATGGCAAAGCTGGAAAAGCGCATACGCGGTGACTTCGACACCGTGCTGGCAAAACTCGATAGCGGCATACTCTCCGGCAGCATGAGCGCGAACTATGAGGACGGCAGCGACTTCGCCTGCGGCGATGTCCGGTGTGCTGTGCGCGTATATGAGCGCTACAGCTGGACGGGCGGCAACCGGCTCAGCATGACCCTCACCCTCTTTGGCGAAGGGGACAGGCTCATCCTGTCCGCCATAACCTCCGGAGGGAGCAACGCCATGTTCTTCAAGATGAACACCATCGGCGAGGACGCTTTCCTGGACACACTGCAGAGCATAGTCTGAGCAAAAAGAACAAACGGGCCCGAACTTCCGGTTCGGGCCCGTTTTTTGTCATTCCACGCGCACTGCGCCCTCGCCGCGCAGCCTCAGGCGCACGGCCTCAAACGGCAGCACGGAGGCGGCAAAATCCTCCACCATATCCGCGGGCACGAAGCACTGCACCGCCCCGCCGAAGCCGCCGCCGTGGACGCGAACCGCGCCGCGGCCGTCCAGGGCGTGCTCGCACACCGCCTGGGCCAGCAGCAGCGGCTGGCTTGCGGAGCCGGGCACGGCGAGGTTCTGCAAATACATGGCCGAGGAGCGGCCGGAATCGCGCACCAGGGAGAGGAACGCACCGAAATCTCCGGCGCGTATGGCCTCGGCCTCCAGGGCCGCCCGTCGGCTCTCGGCGAAGAAGTGCGCCGCGCGCAGCACGGCCCTGTCCCCCGCCGCCCGGCGCAGCTGCGGCACGGCGGCATAGAAGTCACTCTCCCGCGCTTCGCCCAGGACGTGTACACCCATGTGCTCAGCCACGGACCGCATCTCCTGCTCGATGGCGGCATACTCCTCCGTCAGGTTCTCGTGCCCGGCACCGCAGTAGACCAGGTACAGCGCATAGCCGTACCCGTCAAGATCCAGCGTCAGGCGCTCGATCCCCGGCTCATCCTGGCCGAAGTCGATTGCCGCCGTCCCGCCCAGGGCGCAGGCCAGCTGGTCCATGAGCCCGCAGGGCTTGCCGAAGTACTCGTTCTCCGCCCGGCGGGCGATATGTGCCAGCATCTCCTGGCCGAGCAGGCCGCGGCTAAGTACCAGGGCGCAGAGCACCTCGAAGCAGGCCGAGCTGGAGAGGCCCGAGCCTACAGGCACGCCGCTCACAACGGCGATGTCCGTTCCGCGCGCCTCCAGGCCCGCGTCACGAAGCCCGGCGGCGACGCCGCGCACCAGCGCCGCGCTGGTAAATCGCTCGTCTATGCGCGCGTCCAGGGCGGACAGATCGACGGCAAAGGGCTCCATGCCCTCGCTGTACACCCGCACGGCGCTGCTGCCGTTCTCCGCTGCCGCGGCGAGCATGTCCGCATCCACGGCGGCGGCGAGCACGCGGCCGCGCTGGTGGTCGGTGTGGTTGCCGCCCAGCTCCGTGCGCCCGGGCACGCTGTATACGGCCTCCGGCTCACGGCCGAACACGGCCGTGAACATGCCGGTAAGGCGTTCTCTTCGTGATATGGGAATCAGCATCGGGCACCTCCGCGGCCTCAGCCTCAGCGGCTCTTCCCGCGCGGCCTTACCACCAGTCGCCTATGGCGACGTTCAGGTCCACATTGCCCTCGATGCCGTCCACACTGCCGCTCGAGGAGTACTGCCACATGTCATAGTGATACGGATACGTTGTCACGGCCCAGTCCCTGGTGTAGTTGGCCAGCCAGAAGGGGTAGTCCAGCAGGCGGTCAATATAGAGATCCTCGTTCACGGTCGTGGGGCTGCCGTAGCACATGGGCTGATAGCCCGCGGCCTCCACGGCCTCGCAGAAGGCTATGGCGCAGTCGGTGACGGTGACGCCGCTCACGTTTGCGGTGCGGCCGGAGTCGTACTCTATGCGCTCCCAGTCAAACACCACAGGGCCGGTGATGTCGTAGCCGGATATCCAGTCCAGCGTGACCTCGGCCTCCTCCAGCGCCTCCTCTACAGTGAGGGCCTGGGAGAAGAAGTAGATGCCAACATCCAGGCCGTTGGCCAGCGCACCCTCTATGTTGGCCTCAAAATAGGGGTCCTGGAATATCTCGCCCTCGGAATAGCCGCGATAGCCCACGCGGATGATGGCAAACTCAATGCCGTCCGCCGCCACGGCCTCCCAGTCTATCTCGCCCTGGTGATAGGAGACATCTATGCCCACCCGGCTGGAATCACCGTACCGGAGGTAGCCGTTGGAATCTATGTAGAAGCTGCCGTCGTCATAGCTGTTCACCGGGATGATATCCAGGTTGGGCGTGTACTCGGGCACGTCCGGCTCCTCGGGCTCCCCGGGATCCGCAGCCGTCATGGCGGCGTCGTAGCGCATGAGTATGGCCGCGCACTCGGCCCTGGTGGCGCTGCCGGAGGGGTCAAATACGTTGCCGTCGCGCCCGGAGACTATCCCCGCCGCGCTGGCCCAGGCCACGGCGTCCGCCGCCCAGGAGCTCACCGAATCCGCGTCGGCGAAACTGAGCGCCGTCCCGCTCTGGGGAGAGCCGGAGTAACGCCAGAGCATGGTGACCAGCTGCTCGCGCGTTATGCTGCCGGTGGGGTTGAACTGGGTGTCGCTCACGCCGTCCGCCACGCCGTTCAGCCTGGCCCAGTACACGGGCACGGCGTACCATGCGGAGCTGTCCACGTCGGCGTAGGCATAGCCCCAGTCGCTCTCCGGCATATCCGGCTCGCCTGACAGGCGGTAGAGGATGGTGACGACCATGGCGCGGGTCACGGTGCCGCCCGGGTCAAAGGTACCCTCGGCGACGCCGTCCATCAGGCCCTCGCTCTGGGCCCAGTTGACGGCCTCGTAATACCAGGCGTCGGATGGCACATCGTTGAAGTCCGCCAGAGCGGGGACCGTGAGAAGAAGCAGCGCCAGGGCTGCGGCGAACAGACGTTTTTTCATTCTATCTCCTTTCATGGCTGCCAGGCGTACTGTGTGGCCGTGGCCTCGGGGACACCGTCGGAGTCCCAATAGTGGTATGTACTTCTCATAAACTCGCTCGTGACATTGAAATAGCGGTGCGCGGTGGCCGCGGACGTCAGTCCGAAGGTTATGGGATCGTCCCAGGTCACGTCCACGCAGTACCACTCCCCGTCCAGCCGTACCATGTTCCAGGCGTGTTCCTCCCGGCTGGCGTTGCCCTGGCCGTGGACGGTTATGCACTCCACGTCTATCAGGTCCATGAACAGCTGGAAGGCAGAGGAGTAGCCGCTGCACACCGCCCTGCCGTCCACGAGCGCGCCGTAGGGGTTGGTGTTGTTCGGGTTCTCCTCAAAAACCGGCAGCAGGCTCAGCGTGTCAGAGTCGTAGTCCGCGTTTTCAATTATGTAGTCGTGTATGGCCAGCTCGCGCTCATAAGCGCTCAGGCCCGCAGGCGCCACCTCGGTGAGGACATAGTTCACTATGTCCAGGATGGCGCGGTCGTTTTCGTGCAGTTCCGACCAGTCCCCGGCCCGGTAGGCCGCGATTATGCGCCCGGCGTCGTAGCTCCACGCCTCCGCGCTCCGGACGGGGGACGGCTCAGCGGACACCTCCGGCTCGCCGCCGGGCTCCGAAGGCTGCGCCGTTTGCTCCGGGGCGGACGTTTGCTCCGGGGCGGACGTCTGCTCGGGTTCCGGCGTCGCCTCAGCCGCTGCACTCACCTGCGGCGGCCCGCTCTCAAAGCAGCCCTCAAAAGCCGCCACGCCTGCATCCGGGTCCGGCAGGACCATCAGCGCGCACCACGTACCGCGCACGGTCACAACCGCATCAGCGAGCATGGCCGCCTCTTCCGGCGCATAGCCTATGAAGTCAGCCTCGCGCGAGCGCAGATACTCCTCCAGGTTTCCGCCCGCATCCTGCGCCTCGCCGGGTTCGGAAAACCTGAAAACTGCAATCTCCTGCGCCGAAGCGCCCCCGGCCGCGAGAACGGCCCCGTCTTCTATCGTCTCCGGGTCCAGCCGGTAGTAGTCGAGCAGGTACTCGTCATAGAGCCCGCCCGTGACAGCGCTGAGCTCCTCCACAGTCTCTCCGGCAATGACATGTGCCATATCCGACGCCGTCCATCCCGCGGCAGAATAGTCCTCCCCGCACCCTGCCAGACCAAGCGCCAGCAGAAGCGCCGGGAACAGGTATTTGATCTTCAACGCATCATCCCTCCTCAAAAGGCACTACGTCAAAACCCGCACGAACAATTCCGCCAAAACGGCTTTTCAGGACATCCTTCACGACATATAGCGACATTATAGCACAAATTCACCCGCCTGTTAAGTGGCAATTTATAATAGCGCAATACTGGCCAATCCGCCGTACGCACGGCGTGTCTCCACCCCATCCGGCCGGGTATAACGAAGCCGGAGGGCTGGGTGCGTGTACCTACCCTCCCCCAGCCGGCTGACGCCGGCAGCCCCCTCTGAGAGGGGGCGATAGTTTATAAGGCGGAAAAGGGGGCATCAATGTCCGGCGTATCCGCAGCACATCCACGCGGCCATGCACCCGGGCGAACCCAAAGCGGCACAGCCACCCAAACGCGCACCGGCGGCGAAGCCGCCGCAGCTGCACCCGGCAGGATAGAAGCACCCACGCGAGGCTAAGGGCCTAAACAATCTCGGTGAGCGGGATAAATGCACCGAACGCAAAACTTAGGGCCTAAACAACCCGCACCCGGCAGCGGCGAGCCGCGCAAGCGGCTCAAACTGCGGTCGGCGATGCTCAAGAACGTATCCTGCTTAGGGATGACCACCCTGCCAACATCGCCAACAAAAGGTTACATCGCACCCAACGCCGGCAAAAAGCGCTTTTCTTTGGGGCGTACCCCGTTTCTTTTGGCAAGACAAAAGA
>HBJMC02800__coassemble_1045_pt1 | contig 10194 bp, 8 predicted proteins | sample HBJMC02800__metabat2_high_PE_027 | metagenome-assembled genome bin HBJMC02800
TGCACTATGTCAACGTGGCAGAGGTGATGCAGGACGAAAATGGCTACCTCTTCAGTGAGGCCACTGAGGACGGGATGCACCTGACGCAGGAGTACTGCAAGATTTGGGCCGAATACCTGAGGACACATACCGTTTGAGGAGGAAATGAAAGATGAAAAAGCTTACCCGGGCCGGGGTGCTGGTGCTGGCACTGGCGCTCTGCCTGCCTCTTGCCGCCTGCGGCGGCGAGGAGTCCAAGACCATTGACATCAACGCGCTGGCTGAAGAGCTGGTGAACGCCGCCACCTTCGGCGAGCCCATGAACGCGCTGGACAGCAGTGTGGCCCTCGGCCTCTACGGCTGCGCGGAGGGCACCAGCGTCTGCGCCTACGCCGGAACAGGCGCCACCGCCGAGGAGGTCGCCGTGTTCGACTGCGGCAGCTCCGATGCCGCCGCTGCGCTCGTGAGCAGCCTTACCCAGCGCAACGAGACGCGCATAAGCCAGTACTCCAGCTACAACCCGACTGAGGTTCCCAAGCTGGAGAGCGCCGTCATCATGCAGGGCGGGCAGTACGTCGTGCTCATCGTGGCCGCCGACAACAGCGCCGCCAGGACCATAGCCGAAAACCAGCTCGGATAAGCCCGGGCCGGCAGCAAAATAAAGCAGGCGGGAGCCGCATTTGCGGCTCCCGCCTGTTATTTACTTTTCCCGGATGCGGCGGCCCGGTGCCGCCGCAGAGGCTCACGGGGCCACAAACCTGTAGCCGAGGCCGCGGACGGTCTGTATATAATGAGGGTGAGAGGGGTCGTCCTCTATCTTGGCGCGCAGGCGGCTTATATAGACCATGACCGTGTTCTCGTCAACAATGTTGCCGCCCCAGATGAGGTCGTAGAGCCGGCTGCGGGAGAAGATGCGGTCCACGTTGTCCATGAACAGCTTCATCATCGCGTTCTCCTTGCTGGACAGCACGATCTCCTCGCCGTTTTTATAAAAGCGCAGCGTACCGCTGTTGTACGAGAAGGGCCCGGCGGTGATGACCTCCTCCAGAGGCAGGCCGCGGCTGCGCCTGATGAGCGCCTTGGCCTTGGCCGCGAGGATGACCGGATTGAAGGGCTTGGTTATGTAGTCGTCGGCGCCCAGGTCGAGCGCGTACAGCTGCTCGTAGTCCTCGTCGTGGGAGCTGACCACCATTATAGGTATGCGGCTGCCTCGCCGCCGCACGGTCTGTATGACGTGGAAGCCGTCAATGCCGGGCAGGTCGATACCGAGGATCAGGAGGTCATACTCCGCCCTCGCCAGGCGGTCCAGGGCCTCCTCGCCGGAAGCGGCCGCCTCGGTCTGCATCATGCCGGCCCGCAGCGCCCGCCCCAGCACGGTGCGTGAGCCGGCGTCGGCATCGGTGATCAAAACTTGGTATGCCATATGCACTCTCCAGTAGCAGAAATCTTAACAATCATTAAGGCTGTGTTAATGTTCTAATTATATCATTATTAGTATGATATTACAAGCATTTATGAAAAAATATGCGGCTAATTTGACGTAAAAAAGGGAACAGTGGTGAAGCTGTCCGAAAGTAAATAATGTGAATACATTAACAAATATTTATAGTCAGTAAATACACAATTAAAGTAACTTTGTTATACTTTTCACTATGATATACGGAGTGCTATGCCCAGAAAGCGCCCGGACGGCCCCGGCGTTTTGTGTGTCACAGCCTTCGAAATTTGCCCGTAAGCAAATTAATATCGGGAGGTATAAACAAAATGAAGAAGCTGACAGCAATCGTACTTTCGCTGCTCTTGTGCGTCGGCCTGCTGGCCGGCTGCGGCGTGACCGTGGTGCAGTACAGCCCTGCCGCGCCGAGCACAGACGTCGAACCGACTCCCAGCGGTGAGCCCGGCGATACTGCAGAGGTCGCCGAGGGAGAACTGGCTCTGGGATTCTACATGACTGCCGCCTACGCCTCCGGACACAGCGGTTCTTCCAGCGCGAGCGCGGATGCCGACGGCCTGGCCCAGGCCAACGTGGACATCTACGCCGTCACCATTAACAGCGAGGGCGTCATTGTTGACTGCAAGATAGACGCCATCCAGTGCAAGACCAACTTCAACGCCAGCGGCGCCATCACCACCGACCTCACCGGCGAGATCCTCAGCAAGATGGAGCTCGACGACGAGTACGCCATGCGCGGCGCGAGCAGCATCAGCGCGGAGTGGGACGAGCAGGTCAGGGCTCTCGAGGAGTACTGCATCGGCAAGACTCCCGACGAGGTCGCGGGCATAGCCGTTGACGACAGCGGCGTGGCCACCGACGCCGACCTCGTGGCCGGCATCACCATGCCTCTCGCCAACTTCATTGACGGCGTTGTCAACGCCTGCAACAACGCGCGCGTAAACGGCGCCAAAGAGGGCGACACCCTCTATCTGCAGCAGAGCAGCTCTTACAGCAGCTCCTGCGCGGACGCCTCTGCCGACGCCGACGGCCTGGCCCAGGTCGATGTGACCGCGGGCGCCTTCACCCTGTCCGCCGACGGCACCATCACCGACGTTGACCTCGACTGCGTGCAGACCAAGATAAACTTCAACGCCAGCGGCGAGCTGACCACCGAGGACGGTACCACCTGGCAGACCAAGACCGCGCTCGACGACGAGTACAACATGCGCGGGGCCAGCGAGATTCAGGCCGAGTGGGATGAGCAGACCGCGTTCTTTGAGGACTACTGCCGCGGCAAGACGGTGGCCGAGGTTGCCGGCATCAGCATCAACCCTGAGAACAACCACCCGGCCGAGGCCGACCTCATCACCGGCTGCACCATGAACGTCAACGCCTTCATCGCCGTTCTCCAGAAGAGCCAGACCACCCTGGAGGTCCCCGAGGGCGAACTGGCCCTGGGCTTCTATATGACCACGAGCTATGACACCAGCTACAGCGGCTCCCACGCCGCCAGCGCGGACGGCAACGGCCTGGCCCAGGCCAACGTGGACATCTACGCCGTCACCATCAACAGCGAGGGCGTCATCGTTGACTGCAAGATAGACGCCATCCAGTGCAAGACCGAGTTCGACGCTGCGGGCGCGCTCGTGACCGAGATAGGCGCGCAGAACCTGAGCAAGATGGAGCTGGGCGACGACTACGCCATGCGCCCGGCCAGTGCCATCGGTGCGGAGTGGTTCGAACAGGTCGAGGCTCTTGAGCAGTACTGCATCGGCAAGACTCCCGCCGAGGTGCAGGGCATAGCTCTTGACGACAGCGGCGTGGCCACCGACGCTGACCTCGTGGCCGGCATCACCATGCCTCTCGGCGACTTCATCAGCGGCGTTGTCGCCGCCTGCAACAACGCGCGCGTAAACGGCGCCAAAGAGGGCGACACCCTCTATCTGCACTCCGACAGCTACCTGAGCGACAGCAGCTCTGCTGCCAGTGCGGACGCTGACGGCCTGGCCCAGAACGACACCACCGCAGGCGCCTTCACCCTGTCCGCCGACGGCACCATCACCGACGTTGACTTCGACTGCGTGCAGACCAAGATCAACTTCAACGCCAGCGGCGAGCTCACCACCGCGGAAGGCACCACCTGGACCACCAAGACCGACCTCGAGTACGAATATAACATGGTACCCGCCAGCCCGATAGGCAAGGAGTGGTTCGAGCAGACCGCGTTCTTTGAGGATTACTGCATCGGCAAGACGGTGGCCGAGGTTGCCGGCATCAGCATCGACGCCGAGACCAGCCATCCGACCGAGGCCGACCTCATCACCGGCTGCACCATGAACGTCAATTCCTTCATCGCCGTTCTCCAGAAGAGCCAGGGCTGATCGGGCAGCAATGCGCAAACGCAGAATTCCCATGCGGGCGGCGGCGCTGCTGATTGCCGCGCTGCTGCTCGCCCTGACCGGCTGCTCCGCCGCCGAAAACCCGGCGGCGGAGACCACGGGCGGAACGCCCGGAGCGGAGCTGCAGCGGTATCAGGGCACCTTCCTCGAGCTCTTCGACACGGTGACCGTCGTGCTCGGCTATGCCTCCAGTGAGGAGGAGTTCAACGCCGAGGTCCAGGCGCTGCGCAGCTCGCTGGAAGAGTACCATCAGCTCTACGATATCTATAACGATTACGAGGGCGTAAACAACATCAAGACCATCAACGATAACGCCGGGGGGGACCCCGTCGAGGTGGACCAGCGGATAATCGACCTGCTGCTGTTCTGCCGGGATATGTACGAGCGCACCGGCGGGAAGACAAACGTCATGTTCGGCAGCGTGCTCTCCATCTGGCACGACGCGCGCGAGTACGGCATAAATAACCCGCTTGAGGCGTATCTGCCGGACGAGGCCGAGCTGGAGGCCGCCAGCGCGCACACGAGCTTTGACTCGCTCGTCATAGACGATGAGGCGAACACTGTGCAGATAACCGACCCGGAGGCCAGCCTGGACGTCGGCGCGGTGGCCAAGGGCTACGCCGTGCAGCGCGTGTGCGAAGATGCGCCGGAGGGCCTGCTGGTGAGCGTGGGCGGCAACGTCTGCGCCACGGGGCCGAGGCCAACGGACGGTTCGGCCTGGGTCGTGGGCGTGCAGGACCCCGACGGCAGCGCGAGCGACTACCTGCTCACGGTCAACCTGACGGAGGGCTGCCTGGTGACCAGCGGCGACTATCAGCGGTATTACACCGTTGACGGTGTACGCTATCACCACATAATTGACCCCGATACGCTCCAGCCGCCCCAGTACTGGCGCGCGGTCAGCATAATATGCCCCGATTCGGGCGTGGCTGACGCGCTGAGCACGGCGCTATTCTGCATGGACAGGGAGTCCGGCGAGGCGCTGCTCGAGGAGTTTGACGCCGAGGCGCTGTGGATAGCGCCGGACGGGACGCTCAGCTATACGGCCGGTTTTGAAGAACTGATAAACCAGATTGTCAGCGAATAAAGAGTTTTCGCTTTGTGTTTAATAATTGAGAGGTGAGAATATGAAACAGCTGTTTCGCGGCGGCATCCACCCGGATGGGCACAAGGAAATGTCGCGCGGCGGCGCGGTTGTGCCGGTGCCGGCTCCGGAGACGGTAGTCATACCTCTGTGCCAGCACATCGGCTCACCGTGCAAACCGCTCGTCTCGGTGGGCGACGCCGTACTTATGGGACAGAAGATAGGCGACGGCGAGGGCCGCTGCTCGCCCGTGCATTCCTCTGTCTCCGGCACCGTCACCGCCATAGAGGAGCGTGCGGTGCCCTCCGGCGGCCGCGTGCTCAGCGTCATCATCAAGAACGACTTCAAGGACACCCCGGCCGAGACCAAGGGCGTTGAGGACTATATGTCGCTCGACGCCAGGACCCTCGCCGACATGGTCCGAGAGGCCGGCATAGTCGGTATGGGCGGCGCGGCCTTCCCCACCAACTCCAAAATAGGTTCCACCGCCGGCAAGACGAAGGACGTCCTCATCAACGCCTGCGAGTGCGAGCCCTATATCACGAGCGACGACATGGTCATGTGTACCAGGACGGCCGACGTCATAGGCGGCGCCCGTATGCTCGCAAAGGTGCTCGGCGCCGAGAAGAGCATTATAGCCATAGAGGACAACAAGCCCGAGGCGATAGAGGCCCTGAAGGCCGCGGCGGGCGATGACGAGCTGGTGGAAATCCGCGTGCTGCCCACCCGCTATCCCCAGGGCGCGAAAAAGCAGCTCATCCTGGCCGTCACCGGCCGCGAGGTGGCGCCCGGCGCGCGCAGCGGCGCCCTCTTCAACGTCACCACCACGGCGAACGTCTTCCGCGCGGCGACAAAGGGCGCGCCCCTGCTGGAGAAGATCGTCACCGTCACCGGCGACGGGGCGCTGGAGCCCAAGAACATGCTCGTGCGCATCGGCACCAGCTTTGCCGATGTGGTCAAGGCCGCGGGCGGCATAAGCGAGGAGACGGCCAAGGTCGTCGCCGGCGGGCCCATGATGGGCAAGGCCGTCGAGAGCCTTGACGTGCCCGTGGTCAAGGGCACAAACGCCATCCTCTGCCTCACAAAGCTGACCGAGAACAACGCCGAAGGCGCCTGCATCCGCTGCGGCAAGTGCGTTTCTGTCTGCCCGATGCAGCTGGAGCCGCTCTATCTCTACCGCTTTGCCAAGGCGGAGAATAAGGAAATGCTCGAGGAGTTCTACCTCAACGACTGCATGGAGTGCGGCTGCTGCTCGTTTGTCTGCCCGGCCAAGCTCCCGCTGACCGAGACCTTCGTGCTTGCAAAAAGTATGCTGAAGGGAGGAAAATGAGCGTGAACCTTACCGTCTCTTCCGCGCCCCATATCCGCAGCAATGACAACACCCGCAAGATAATGCTGGACGTGCTCATAGCGCTGGCCCCGGCACTAATTGCGGCGGTCTGGTTCTTCGGTATCCGGGCGCTGGCCCTGACCGTCGTCTCCGCGGCGGTCTGCGTCGCCGCCGAGGCGCTGCTGTGCCTCGTGCTGCGCAAGCCGGTGACTACCGTGTTTGACCTCAGCGCCGTTGTGACCGGCGTGCTGCTGGCCTTCTCGCTCCCCGCGAGCTGCCCCTACTGGGTGGTTATCGTGGGCGACATCTTCGCCATCGTGGTGGTGAAGGGCCTAATCGGCGGCCTTGGCCAGAACATCTTCAACCCCGCCCTGGGCGGCCGCGCCTTCATCATGCTGCTATGGCCGGCGGGCGTAACCCGCTTTGCCGCGGCCGGCACCAGCTACAGCCTCACCGGCGTGGACATAGTCGCCGGCAGCACCCCGCTGCAGACCATGTCCCGCGGCACTCTGCCCAGCGAGAGCCTGCTCGACATGTTCATGGGCAACATCGGCGGCTGCATCGGCGAGGTGTGCGTCCTCGCGCTGCTGATCGGCTTCGCCTGGCTGCTCTACCGCCGTGTGATTTCCTGGCGCATCCCCGTGGCGTACATCGGCGCGGTTGCCGTGCTGACGCTCGTGTTCTACAAGGGCGACAGCGCTCTGAGCTGGATGCTCTACAGCGTCATGGGCGGCGGCGTCATGCTGGGCGCCATCTTCATGGCCACAGACTACGCCACCAGCCCGGCCCTGCCCGCCGCGCAGATAGTCTACGGCCTCGGCTGCGGCGTGCTCACCGTCATCATCCGCTACTTCGGCATCTTCCCGGAGGGCGTGACCTACGCCATTCTCATCATGAACGCCTGCGCCTGGGCGCTTGACAGGGCCATGCCCATGAGACGCTTCGGCGTTGCGAAAGGAGGCGCGGGAAAGTGAACCTGAAGAAACTGCTTATCCCCGTGGCCGTCATCCTGGCCTGTGCTGTGGTGCTCTTCGCGGCCAACGCCGCTTTTGCCGGCACCGCCGAGAGCAACAGGCAGGAGGAGTTTGACACCATCTTGGAGTACGTCATCCCGGGCGGCGGCGAGTACGAGGTGGAGGAGTACACCGGCTCCGACGAAAGCATCGTCGGCGTTTACCGCGGCGCCCAGGGCGTCGCCGTAGAGATGACCGTCGCCGGCTTCGCGGACGACATCCATCTGCTCGTCGGCCTGTTTGACGACGGTACCGTCTACAGCGTGTCCGTCCTCGAGGCCCACGAGACCTACGGTCTCGGCCAGGAGGCCAAGGACGACTGGGACTTCCTCGGCTCGCTGCTCAACAGCCAGGGCGGCCTCGGCATCGCTGATGTGGACGCCATCACCGGCGCCACCATCACCTCCAGTGCCGTCATGTCCGCCGTCAACAGCGCCAGCAGCTATATTGCCGACTCCGGCACGGGCACCGACGGCACCCTCACCGGTGAGGGCAGCGGCTTTGGCGGCCCCATCACCGTCGAGGTGACCATGGACGGCGACGACATCACCTCCGTAACCATCGTCTCCAACAGCGAGACGCCCAGCATCGCGGCCAACGCCCTCGAGCAGATCCCCGCGGCCATTGTCGAGGCCGACACGGCCGACGTAGACATCGTGGCCGGTGCCACCTATACCAGCAACGGCATCATCAATGCCGTCAAGGATGCCCTCAGCAAGGCGGGCGGCGGCACGGACGGTGCCCTCACCGGCACGGCCGACGGCTTCATAGGCCCCATTACCGTCGAGGTGACCATGGACGGCGACACCATAACCAGCGTAACCGTTGTGGACAACAGCGAGACGCTCAGTATCGCCTCCGGCGCGCTCGAGCAGATACCCGAAGCGATAGTTGCCGCCAATTCGCCTGACGTCGATGTGGTTGCCGGCGCGACCTACACGAGCAACGGCATCATCAACGCCGTCAAGAACGCCCTCGAGGGTGCGAGCTCCGATACCGGCGACGGCGGCGACACCGTCGAGCCCGTCGAGGCCGCGGAGGCCTATCTCGGCTTCGGCCTTGCCAACACGGTCCGTATGGGCCCCGGCTCCGACGACACGGGCACGCCGGTCTACAGTATCAACCAGGTCTTTGCCGACGTCGTTTTCGACGGCGACGGCAGGATACTCAGCATCTACGTCGACCAGCTTGAGTACGCGACCCCGAACTACGACGGCTCCACCATGCCGCACTTCAGCGGCTGGCCCGGCCAGGGCGGCTATAACAACGACGCCAACCACGACGCCGTTGTCGACGGTACGACGCCCGATACCGAGGAGCAGTTCACGAGCGAGGTCGAGGGCTGGGTCACGAAGCGCGACCGCGGCGACAGCTACGTCATGGGCACCGGCACCTGGTCCGAGCAGATGGACACCTTCCAGGAGCTCTTCATCGGCATGACCGCCGAGGAGGTGCAGGACTGGTACGACACCTACTGCTCCGACGCCAACGGCCGCCCGCTGCAGGAGAGCAGCTCCGGAGAGGGCGACGCGGACAAATATGCTGCGCTCTCCGACGATGACAAGGCCATGCTCGCCGACATCACCGCCTCCGCTACCATGAGCCTCAATGACAGCCACGGCAATATCATCGCCGCTATTCGCGACGCCTATGAGAACCGTGTCCCGCTCGAGAGCGGCATGACCGTGAGCGGCACCGGCTTCGGCCTTGCCAACACGGTCCGCATGGGCCCCGGCTCCGACGACACGGGCACGCCGGTCTACAGCATCAACCAGGTCTTTGCCAACACGCTCTTCGACAGCGAGGGCAGGATCGTTGCCATCTACGTCGACCAGCTTGAGTACGCGACCCCGAACTACGACGGCTCCACCATGCCGCACTTCAGCGGCTGGCCCGGCCAGGGCGGCTATAACAACGACGCCAACCACGACGCCGTTGTCGACGGTACGACGCCCGATACCGAGGAGCAGTTCACGAGCGAGGTCGAGGGCTGGGTCACGAAGCGCGACCGCGGCGACAGCTACGTCATGGGCACCGGCACCTGGTCCGAGCAGATGGACACCTTCCAGGAGCTCTTCATCGGCATGACCGCCGAGGAGGTGCAGGACTGGTACGACACCTACTGCTCCGACGCCAACGGCCGCCCGCTGCAGGAGAGCAGCTCCGGAGAGGGCGACGCGGACAAATATGCTGCGCTCTCCGACGATGACAAGGCCATGCTCGCCGACATCACCGCCTCCGCTACCATGAGCCTCAACGACAGCCACGGCAATATCCTTGCAGCCATCCTGGATTCCTTCGAGAACCAGGTGGCCGTGGACATCACCGTCGGCTGAGATAGGATGGTGAATATGAAAGCTGTGACTTTTAAGCTTAACACCGTGCTGGCCGCGGTGGCGGGCGCCCTTTGCCTGCTGGCCGTGCTGCTGCGCACCTTTGCCCCGATAACGGTTCAGCTCCCGAATATCGACATCCCCTGCCTGGCGGCGGTGTCGCTCATCGCCATCGTGGTGGACTGCTACCTGGACTGGAAGAAGCTCACGCCCCACTGCTGGGCGCTGACGGCCGTGATGGCCTTCCTGACCTTCTGGCTGCTGCCGTGGGCCGCAGGGCTCGTGGCGGACGCCGGTGCGGCCCTGCGCGTCGGCGTGATAGGCGGGGCGCTGTTCACTGTGCTGGCGTTCCTGTTCGCCACCATCCGGGAGCGCCTGTTCTCCGGCAAGAGCAACATCCTCGCCCCGCTGTGCGTGGCCGTGGTGATGTACCTGGCCTGCCAGTGCTTTGCGGGCATGCTGCTGTGAGATAAAAAAGCTCCGGGCCGGCCCGCAAGTGACCGTTTCAACACAAGTTCAGGCCGCCGCAGAGACAGTTCTCTGCGGCGGCTTTTATTCTGCACCCGGAGAGAGGGGCGGCGCACACCGGCGCCGCCCCTCTTGCTCTGCATTATTAGCAGG